>Ga0209727_1000666_pt1 | contig 35636 bp, 37 predicted proteins | sample RifGroC1_FD_183995 | JGI IMG/M metagenome (GOLD analysis project Ga0209727, IMG submission 183995) | Groundwater microbial communities from Rifle, Colorado, USA - Groundwater C1 (SPAdes) (version 2) | ecosystem: Environmental > Aquatic > Deep subsurface > Groundwater | place: Rifle, Colorado...
AATAGCATCCCTATCAAGAACCGGGTAAATCCTCGACAGATTGAAAAGTGTAGTGCCAGAAACAAGAATTGCATTTTTAATTCCAAGTAATACAAGAACTTGAAAAATCAAAGTGTTTAAGATGAGTTTGACAACGGCGTGGTGTTATTACATTACAAGTGCTTGATGTAGGAGGATCGCCTTCCGCCCGCAATATTTTCTTGAAGGATTGCTATGAAAAAGCATGTTCATATTCTTGTGTTCCTGATTGCCAGCGGTATTCCTTCATTCGGAAAGAATATCGATGTTGAATTCATTAAGATTTCGAATAATGTATGGATTCATAGATCATTTGAATTAATTTCGGGAAATTTGGTGCCATCAAACGGACTAATTATCGAATCAAAGCATAATGCAATATTGGTTGATACAGCATGGAATGATGAAGAGACAAATCAAATTATTGATTTTATAAACGAAACAATTCGCAAACCGATAGCTGCATGCTTAATTTCGCATTTCCATAAAGACAGGGCAGGTGGTATCGGCGTAGTATCAAGAAACCGGATTCCAGTTTACATGACAAAGCAGACCTATGAATTGTTGGGAAGGCCAGGAATATCGCCAAGGTACATCGATGTGCCGCATCATAAAATTGAGATTGATGGTATCCCATTAATGATTGACTATTTCGGTCCCGCGCATTCACCGGATAATGTAACAATCTGGGAAGAAACAAACATGCTACTTTTTGGAGGATGCTTGATCAAATCTCTGGATTCAATGACTCTCGGTAATATTGCGGATGCGGATCTGAAGAACTGGCCGATAGGAATCGAGAAGCTGCAAGGGAAATATGCGAACGCAAGGATTGTAGTTCCCGGACACGGCGACTACGGAGATTCCGATCTTTTGGATCATACCTATCAGTTATTTAAATGAATATGGACAACCAAGACGACGCTCCATCGTTCAATTGGGTGAATCGGCCTATAACTATGATCGCCGCGCGATGGCGGTAGGATTAATTTGAAAGCGGAAAAGGAGGTCCTTCGTGAGCTTTGAATTGGTATCGTATTTGTCGCGCTATATTCCCATATCCGAGGATCTTGAAAATATTTTTATGAAAAGCTCATTCGTACAGAATTTCCCCAAGGGTACGGTCCTATTACGGGAAGGGGACTGAATTGAAAGGGCCTATTTTGTTTTAAAGGGATGTATCCGCAGTTTTATTCTTAAAAACGGAGAAGACAAGACTATTGATTTTTTTATCGAAGAAGAGGTGGTGCTTCCGATGGGCTATGGAAGAGCTGTTGTTTCAGAACATTTTCTTGAGTGCCTTGAGGATACTGTGGCGGTAACGGGCACGGCCGATCAGGAAGAGAAAATGCTCTCTGAATATCCGCAACTGAAAGCGGTTTGCCTTGCAATGAGTGAAATTATGGCGGAAAAGCTTCAGGAGAACCTGGCCCGTTATAAGACCTCGACTCCGGAGGAACGCTATAGGGATCTGATGGAAAAGCGGCCGGATTTGCTTCAGCGGATCCCTCAGTATCAAATAGCTAGTTATCTGGGAGTTAAGCCCGAATCTTTGAGCAGAATACGCAAGAGACTGTCCCGTCCAAAAGGGGATAAGAACAATTCCGGTCTTTCTTAACTTAAGTCAATTACATCCGCGGTAATTCAAGGCATTCTCTCCATACCGAGTATGGAGGAGAGCGATGAACAGAACGATTTTCGGGAAATTATCGGGAATCATTTTCATTTTTTCATTGTTTTGCATTATTTCCGTAGCCGCAGAGGAAACTGAAAGCAACAGATCCCCCTGTCAGGTTGAAACTTCTTTATGGATGTTCATGAATCTGATGCCTGATTCACCGGATTTTTATCAACTTTGTATCGGCTACCTGTTGGATGAGAAAAACACCATATTCTTGAATGGTATAACCTGGAAATACCCCGCACCCTTGGGAATCCCCATGTGGGACCCAAGCTTCGAATCTCCCGATGAAGACTATCCCGGTTATATCAGGGCCTTCGGTTTGGGTATCGGTTATCAACGGTTCATATGGAATGGACTTTTCGCCTCCCTTTATGCCACTCCTTTCTTGCAGAACTTTTATGCGGACGACGATCGGTATATGCAATCGGGATTCCAGTTATACCTGCAGGCGCAGCTCGGATATCAGATAGATTTTTTTGAAGGCCGACTTTTCCTGAAGCCTGCGCTTTATTTTAATTATTGGCCTGTAAATACTAATTTCCCTGATTCATTCCGGCAGAAGGAAAAGAGATGGCCTAATTATCAGCCTTTCGAGCCCCATCTGAACATCGGCGTTCGTTTTTAGGGAGGCGTCAAATGAAAAATAAGCCTTCACTGGTTGATTGCGGAGTCGACACGAAGCTGATCGTCATGTCCGCCTGGATTGCTTTGATGTGCCTGTACATATACTGCGATATTTTTTCACTGTACAGACCGGGAACCATTGACGATATATCAAGGGGAAGAATGGGATTCCTGGTCGTTTCACAGATGAGTCTATTCGTTGCTTCGTTTTTGATGATCATTCCAAGCATGATGATTCTGGTCTCCATCCTTTCGACCGCAAAAGTGAACCGGATCATCAATTTGATAACAAGCACCATTTTCTTTCTTGTGAATATCGGGAACCTGGTTACTGAAACATGGGGATATTATTATCTATTCGGCCTTCTTGAAATTGGATTGGTCACCTTTATCTTCATAGTATCGTTCCGATGGCCAAGACAAGGCAGTTAATGCAGGGGAAGGAAATTGGCGTTATGCCTGTTGCCGTTTTCCTTGGTTCGTCATTATTATTGCAATTGTCATGAATGGATTGGTGCGAGTATTGTTCTGAAACGTTTGAGCCTGAAAGGATACTCGTCCATCCGTAGGAGGATCTTATGGCTACGCTCAATCCGTATCTGTTTTTCGAAGGTCGCTGCGGAGAGGCCATGCGGTTTTATGCCGAATGCCTGGGAGGGGAACTCACGATCCAGACAGTAGGAGAATCGGCCATGGCTTCTTCGATGCCGAAGGAGATGCAGGCTAGCGTGATGCACGCGAAGCTGGAGGCCGGAAGCCTCCGGATCATGGCTTCGGACATGCTGGACGGGGAAAAGATGGTGCAGGGGAATGCGACGAATCTTATCCTGCTCTGCGATTCCGAAGAAGAGATCCGGACACTTTACGGGAAGCTTTCCGCGGGTGGGAAAGCGGACTCCCCGGTGAAGAAGGAATTCTGGGGCGCGTTCTACGGCGACCTCACGGACAAGTTCGGCGTACGGTGGATGCTGAACTTTGACGAGCCTCAAGCCTGAAATTCCGCTTGCGATAGAATTCTCGTGCGCGAAGATGCCGGGACGCCATCAGCGCTTCGTCCGCACGACTTCGTCAATTTTTGCGGCGATAAGGTCAGAGACGATCTTGAAGCCCTGGGGCGTCGGATGGATTTCGTTCCTCCAGTGGTTGGGTTTGAGGGTGTTCTGGGTGTCCACCACGATGATCTGCCCGGGGTATTTTACCTGGACGCCGAGCAACATAGTCTTGAAGCGAGTCAGTATCTCCCGCACTATTTCCTGCTGGTCGGCGGGAGCGACGATGTTCCGCTTCAAAAGAAGGGGATACATCCACGATTCTCCGATAGGGAAGATGTCGAAGAGCAGGTAGCCCTTGTCGCTCGGGATCGCGATGTCGTAGGTGTGGGTTATGATCATCATGTTCTTGTTTTCGGCGAACTCCATCGTCCTTTCGATCAGTTCCTCGTACGCCGCCAATATCTGTGAGAGTTTGCGGGCGACGCGATCCTCCTGCACGCAATCGAGGACTTTCATGCCCGGTTTCTTTTCCTTCACGAAGAAATCGAAATCATACCTTCCGACGATGTCATTCCCTCCGCCGGAAAAGAGCATGATGTCGTAGGGATTCGCCGCTATCCTCTTCATGAGGGACAGTTTCTGCTCCCCCGACATCATGGTGACGGCCTCGTCGCCGTTGCTGGCGCACGAATAGATCACGTACGACTTCTTTTTCCCCAGTTGGTCCACGATGTTGGACGCAGATCCGAACGCGAAATAGCGTCGCGGGTAGGCGAACCAGGAATCGCCCTCCGCGAGTATCTTGGTCGATTTGGGATTCTCCTTCACCAGCCGGTCGTATTCGTGCGAATCCGAAGTGCAGGCCATCGTTCCCTCCCTTTTCGATTCAACATGAAGCACCGCCAATTATATCGATAAAAATATTGCTTGCCTCTTTTATTATCTCCTCATTCCATCCCAAGACGGATTTTCCAAAAAAAAGTCGGCGGTGTGTCTATATTTTGAATGACCGTTCGTCGTCTTGGTATAGCAGGAGGCAATCATGCGAGTGATGGTATTGGTCAAGGCATCCAAGGAATCGGAAGCCGGAGTCATGCCCGGCAAGAAGATTCTGACGGAAATGGGCGCGTACAACGAAGAATTGGTCAAGGCCGGAATGATGCTGGCCGGCGAAGGCCTGCATCCGACAAGCAAAGGCGTCCGCGTGAGTTTCGGCAAGGGCAAGCCGAAGGTGATCGACGGCCCCTTCGCCGAAACCAAGGAATTGGTCGCCGGATTCTGGCTCTGGCAGGTGAAGAGCATGGAAGAGGCGGTTGAATGGATCAAGCGCATGCCCCAGGAAGAGGGGATGGAGCAGGACATCGAGATCCGCCGCGTGTTCGAAGCTGACGACTTCGGAGCCGAGTTCACTCCCGAACTGCGAGAGCAGGAAGACCGCCTGCGCGCCCGAACCGAAGCCCTTCTGAACAAGAAGTAGCGGACGGTAGGCGAAAATGGGCGATCCGCGCAGGACGCCATGGTCGCCGCTCTTGAAAAATGGCCGGAAACGAGCATTCCGGATAAACCGGGTGCCTGGCTCATGACAGTCGCCAGGAACCGCGCCCTGGACAGGTTGCGCCGCGACAAGCGCCTGCGGCGGAAGCTGGAAGAGTACGGCAGGGAAAGGGGTGAAGCGCTCGAAATCTATTCCCCCGAAATTGACCCCGCACAGGATCGCGGCATCGATGACGACCTGCTGAGCCTGGTGTTCACTACCTGCCATCCGATTCTGGACGCCGATGCCCGGGTGGCCCTGGCCCTCAAGGTCCTCGGCGGCCTGTCCACCGCCGAGATCGCGCGGGCCTATCTGGCGCAAGAAGCTACGATCGCCCAGCGCATCGTGCGCGCCAAGAGGACTCTGAGCGAGGCGAAGGTACCCTTCCTGACGCCCTTCGTCGCCCTCATGGAAATACAGGCATCCCGCCTCCCCGCCCGTTCCGGACCGGACGGCGAGCCGATCCTGCTGCTGGACCAAAACCGTTCGCGCTGGGACCGGCTGCTGATCGGGCGGGGATTGGCGGCGCTCGAAAAGGCGGAACGGGCGGCCGCGGGTCCCGTTCCCGTTGCTCTCGGTCCCTATGCCCTGCAGGCCGAGATAGCCGCCTGCCATGCCCGCGCGTTGAAGGCGGCGGAAACCGACTGGGGAAAGATCGCGGCTTTGTACGATGCCTTGTCGCTCGCCCAGCCATCCCCGGTCGTGGACCTTAACCGCGCCGTGGCGGTCGCGATGGCCTACGGACCCGCGGCAGGCCTGGAGCTCGTCGATGCCTTGCTCCAAGACCCCTTACTTGAAAACTACCACTTGTTGCCGAGCGTCCGCGGCGACCTATTGTTCAAGATAGGGCGGATGGCCGAAGCTGCGGCCGAATTCCGTCGTGCTTCCGCCCTTACCCGGAACGCTCGGGAGCGGAGCCTGTTGCTGGAACGGGCCGCGGCTTCATCGTCCGCCGTGTCGGATCAGGACAAAAAATGATAATATGGAATTCCGATATTAGGGGCATTCTTCGCCCTGGTTCCGGGGGTTGCCCATACATGGCGGATGCCTTCATCGGCAGGAACGAGCTGGAAGTTGCCGCGAACGGAACGGAGAGAGGGGATTATGGAAATCGACCGCTTTATCGAAACCTTGGGGCACATGGATGCCGTACGCTTGAAGGCCGGATACCTTGCCATCGAGGGGATCCTGCTTCTCTCCCGGACGAACGTGATCTTCGATCCCTTTTCGGTCCTGATCTCGAAGGATGTCAGGATAGGCGAGAACAACACCATCTACCCGACGGTCCGCATCGATTCGGGAACTGACGGCACCATCGAGATAGGGAACGGCAACGTTTTCTTCAGCGATTCCGTTATTACCGCGGTTTCGGGCACGATATCGATAGGGATGGGGAACGAACTCGGGGAGAACGGAATCTGCATCCATGCGGAGTCCGGCGCGATCCGGATATCGGACAGGACGCGGCTCAAGAACGGGCCGAATATCCTGGACGGGACGGACATCGGCGCGGGCTGCCAGGTTCTCGGCGATATAAAGGTTCATAACACTGTACTGGAAGACGGAGAGGATTATAGGGCGATCGATCCGAACGACCGGGGCGCCGTGCTCAAGGGGTACGGCTATGCCAGGAACATCCTGCTTAAGAAGGGGTCCGTGATATTCGGGAAGGGCGATTTTGACCAGTTTCCCGTCGAGCTCCAGGAGAAGTACCACCCCGGATGGAAACGGGATCAAGGACAGGAAGCTGAAAAAGGATCTCGTTTGTAAATCTAGATGAGCGTTCCTATAATATACTCACCGGGGGCGTAGGGTGTACCGATGAACGCGCTCTTCAAATCATTTTATAAAAGGATGTTTTTCTCTATCGGCGGTTCCATTCTGCTCGGCGTTTCGCTTTTCTACCTTCCGATCAATGCCTCCATGAGAAGGGAGGCTAAGAGCGCCTTCGAGAACGCGATGACGGTGAAGGCGATCGAGGTCGAATTCATACTCTCGACCTTCATCTTGTCAGCGAAATCCCTCGGCAGCAGGACGGCGATACGGCAGAAGCTCCAGGAATACCACGCAGGGTCCGTCGATATCGGCGAATTGCGCAATTTTACCGCCCCCAAATTTTCGGATGGCGCGGCGGTGCTCGGCAATCTTTTAGCCGCAGGCCGTTTTCTTCCCGACGGAAAGTCCGTCTCATTCTGGGGGGACGAACGCTTGCTCAAAAAGCACCTACAGGATCGCCCGGAGCTGTATAGAATCCGGGAAGGCGGGAATACGTACTTCATGGTCATATCGCGGTTAGGGGACAGCGAAAAGTATTACGGTTACGATGCCTGCCTTTTCGATGCGAGCATGATTCTGAGGAACGATTCGACCGTTATGGCCGGATACGAAATATTGGATGATTTTCCGTCAAACGGAGTCGAGGATGAATTGTACCGTACGGTACGGACCGGAGGGGCGGCCTTCGTCCTTGCGGGCACGATAAAAAAGCGCGTCATCTTCAACGCGAGCGTGCGGTCGTTGATGATAGTTGCCCTGTATTCCCTTTCCCTCCTGGTTTTCATTTCTCTCCTGTCGTATTTCATGCTGTTCAAATTCATGCACACATTGATCGGCGATCATATCGATTTGAACAACAGACTTAATAATGCCCTTGAGCGAAGGGATCTGCTGCTCAAGGAAGTCCATCACAGGATAAAGAACAACCTGAACGCCGTTTTCAGCCTCCTGACCCTTCAGTCCGGCAGTTCCGCCAACCCAACCATCCGTGAAGCCCTTGACGACGCGGCGAGCCGCGTGCACAGCATGGGGTTGCTTCATGACAGGTTGTACGGCTCCGTCAATTTCACCGATGTATCCGTCAAGGATTATCTGTCGGACCTGATCGATCAAGCCATGGCTTATTTCCCTATCGGCGGGGCGGTGCGTTGCGAAAAGCATATCGACGATTTCATCCTGGACGCGAAAAGGCTGCAGCCGATCGGGATAATCATCAACGAACTGCTTACGAACATCGTAAAATACGCGTTCACGGGAAGGACCGAAGGAACGGTCACCGTGTCCGCGACGCTCGCGGGCGGCCGGATCTCGATACGCATCCAGGACGACGGGAACGGCATACCGGAATCTATCGATTTCAGTCATAGCGGCGGATTCGGCTTGGAACTGATCGGTAGTCTGGTAAAGCAGATAAACGGAAATATTAGCATCGTCCGGAAAGGCGGCACCGCGGTCCTCCTGGAGTTCTCGCAATAAGCTGCAACGGAGTGCCGGAGGGACGCATGATACAACGAAGGACAACAGCGAACAGAAAACTGTCCATGTACGGTTTCGATCTGGTGAGCGGCAGCCATAATTTTTTCGCACTGCTGGAATTCGATATCACCGATCTGCGAACGATATTGAGGGAGCGGAGGATCATCGGCGAAGGCGGATCCCTGTTCGCCTTCATGCTGAAGGCGATCGGCAGGTGCCTGGAAGAATTTCCCGAGTTCAATTCGATGATAGATATCCGGAAGACCACGAGTTTTGACGAGGTGGATATCAGCATACCGATCGAAGTCCGGCGCGACGGCGAAATCCACAACAAACAGTACGTCATTCGGAACGTCAACGCGAAATCCCTGAAGGAAATAACCGGGGAAATCGACAGCTCAAAGCACGACGAGGAGGACGGAAAGGGCTTGGTATTCACCGCCGCCGGACAGCGCCTGATCGATGCGCTGCCCGGAAAGCTGGTACTGTGGTTCTTCCGTTTCCTGCTGAAAAGCCATGCGCGTGTGAAGAAGCTGTCGGGAACGGTCTTCGTCACATCGGTGAGCATGTTCTCCAACGCGCCCGGGTTCATCATCCCGTTCGCCGGAGGACCGAAGGCCGCGGCTTTCGCGATCGGAAGCGCAGTCAAAAAGCCCGTCGTGAAGGACGATGAGATCGTGATACGGGAAATGATCAACATAACCGCCATCTTCAACCACGACCTGATAGACGGCGCGCCGGCCGCCAGGTTCATCAACCGGTTCAGGAGATACCTGGAGAAGGACTTCGATCGGTTGATGTGATGGCTGACCATCGTTGCCGGGAACAAATCCTTGACATCCGGCCTATTGGGTCTAGAATCTATCTATACCGTTTATCGGAGACGGATGATGAAAAAAAGTCTTGAACTGGAGCTTCCGGCTACTCGGATGAATAATGGCGGCGGATCCGGCTGGATTCGGACGACCGTTACCGGGCTCGCCGAAAAAAAAGAATCGCTGCTGAGTAGCACGAACGAATCCACAATACGGACGATCATGGAAAACTCACCTGACGGCATGGTGATATCGGGTTTGGACGGAATGATACGAAATCTGCCGGTCAAAACCGCCAACATGCTGGGTCACAAGTCTCCGGATGAAATCATGGGAAGGAACATCTTGGAGTTCATCCATCCGAGCTATCATCGGAAAGCCATCTATTTCCTCAATGAAATGATGAACGGCAACATGACGGGAGCCACTGAATACTTGATGGTGAAAAAAGATAAAAGCGCGATTTATTGCGAGACCAACGCCAATATCCTTCGCGATGAGGACGACAATCCGGCCGGCGTGCTGTATGTCGTGCGCGACATAACCGGACGGAGGCAGGCGGAGTCGGCGCTGCGGGAGAGCGAGGAAAGGCATCGCGCGTTGTTCATGGAATCTCCGGACGCGTATCTGATCATGATGGACGGAATTTACACCGATTGCAATCAGGCCAGCGAAAGCATGATGCGCGGAGACAGGACCATGATCATAGGGAAGTCCCCGCAGCAACTTTCCCCTGAATGCCAACCGGACGGGAAACCCTCGTCGCTGTCGGCGAGCGAAAGGATCGATGAGGCGTGTCGGACCGGGAAGACCACCTTTGAATGGGCGCATCGCCGCTTTGACGGTTCGGTCTTCACCGTCGAAATTTCCATGGCTTCGATCATGTTGAACGGAACATCAGCGTTGTTCATAGCGTTGCGGGAAATCACCGAGCGGAAACGGATGGAAACGGAATTCCGGAGATTGGCTACTACGGACCAACTTACCGGTTTGTACAATCGATATCATATCAACCAAGTATTCATCGAAGAAAAGAAGCGGGTGGATCGCTATGGACTTGGCCTGTCCGTCATCATGGTCGATATCGACAAATTCAAGGCGGTTAACGATGAATACGGCCATCAAGTCGGCGATATGGTGCTGACCGAAATGGCGGATATTTTCAGGAAAGGCGTACGGGAGTCGGATATCCTGGGGCGCTGGGGCGGAGAGGAATTCTTCATCGTCTGTCCGAATACCGAGCTCGGGGGCGCCGCCACGCTCGCGGAAAAATTGAAGCGGAAAATCGAATCCAGCGATTTCGGCGCTGCCGGGCGGAGGACCTGCTCTTTCGGCGTCGCCCAGTTGGCGAGGGAAGAGGCGATCGATTCCTGGATCGCCAGGGTGGACACCGCCCTGTATCGTGCCAAGGAAGGCGGGCGCAACCGCGTGGTGTCCGACTCCTGAAAGCCCCTTCTTTGATTGGATGATTCAGAGTTCGTACGGAAAAAAGGCGCCGGGAGGAAATACCTCCCGGCGCCTTTCGGAGAATTATTCTGTTCCGGTGAAGGATCCCTACAACGTCGGCTGCGTCACCGTCGCCTGGTCGAGCGCCACCTGGGTCTGGGCCAGGATGCGGCCATTCATGGTAGCCCCGGTATTGAGCGAGACGGCGGTCTGGCTCAGGATGATGCCTTCAAAGTGGGCGCCTGTTCCCAAAGCCACCGAGCCGGCTACCTGCCAGAAAATGTTCTTGGCTTGCGCTCCGCCCGAAAGCGTTACGATGACGACGCTGCTGGCGCTGAGGTCGCCGGTTATCTGGAAGATCCAGACATCGTTGGCTCCGCCGGAAATGGCGACGTTCGTGGGGATCGTGACCGAGCTGGTCCAGTTATAGAGTCCGGGAGCGAGCGTGAGTCCGCCGATGGCGCCGCTCGCCAGATTCAGGAAATCAGGCGTTACGCGTCCGGCCGCGTCGGTGTAGGCAAGTTCCATATCCGAAATGGCGGTGGTCATGTAGGTAGGGGTGGGCGGCGTCATGTCGGCCGCGTACATGAAACCCGTCACCTGCGGCGAGGTCGCGTAGCCGGTGGCGTCGGTCTGGGAGAACCCGGTCATGTATGATTCGGCGGCCGGGCTCAGGCCGATGTCGCCGGTGATGGCTGACGAGGGGACGGTTGAGATAGCCGTCTTGGCGAGGATAGCATAATTACCGGCGGTTCCGAGGCTGACCGGTGCCGGCCCCATCCCGGCGGAGGCGGTTGTGAAGGTCCAGACTTTTTGTTCGGACAGGGCATTCCCGGTGAGGTCCAATGCGCCAAGGGTGATCGTAGCGGTGTACAAAGTGCTGTTGGCAAAATTGGCGCTGGGAGCGAATACCGCCCGCTTGTTCGGCGCGTCGTAGCTGACGTTCCCGAGCACGGGAACAGTTCCGGCAAGGATCGTGAAGTTCGCGGCGACGATGGAGGCCGGGGCCATCTCCTTGCTGAAGGTTGCTGAAACGGTGCTGTTGACGGCGACGCCCGTCGCCGAATCGGCGGCCAGGGTGGAGAGCACCGTAGGGCTGACGGAAACCGGATCAGGATCGGAATTCGTCGGCGATGAACATCCGGCGAATATCGCCGAGGCGCCGAGGACCGCTGTAATCAAGGTTCGTAACCTGAGGTCTGAAAACTTCTTCATGGCATATCCTTCCTTCGAAAGTCTGAAGAAAGGATACCTTCCCATCCATACGGCGTCTGTTCGCTGCCGCACAGAGGAACGAGGAGGAGGGGTGGAATGCCGATTCCGCTCCCTACACCCCCAGCACGCCGAATACCGACCTGGCCATCGCGCCGACGAGCTCGCCTATCGGAAGCAGGTCCAGCCTGGTCCGGTTGTCGATGATCACGACGGCGAAGAGGGCGAGGGTGCCGTAGCGGTATAGCTTGGCCTCCAGCTCGGGCTTGATGTCCACCATGGTGAAAAGGATGTGCGAGCCGTCCAGCGGAGGGATGGGGATCAGATTGAAGACGAAAAGGGCGTAGTTGACATAGATGATGCGCAGGAGCAGGTCCAGGAAGGTGGAATAGAGCCCGGCGCCCGAATAGGGAAGGGCCAGGAGCATCAGCTTGAGAGCGACGGAAACCAACAGGGCAAGGGCCAGATTGGAGAGCGGGCCCGCGGCGGCGATGATCGCCTCGTCCCGGCGCGGATGGGCCAGGCGGGATTTGTCGAAGGCGACGGGCCGCGCCCAGCCGAAACCGGCCATCACAAGGAACAGGAAGCCGAGGGGGTCGATGTGCCTTAGCGGGTTCAGGGTCAGCCGGCCCTGGTCCCGCGCGGTCGTATCCCCGAGCTTCCAGGCGGCGAAGGCGTGCGAATATTCATGGACGGTCAGTCCGATGACGATGCCCGGCAACGCCATTAGCATGGAAGCGATGTTCAAACTCATGGACGGATGATACCTGACCGAGGGCGGTTTCGGCTATGAGGGGAATGGATACGCCATCGCCCCTTTCGGCTTGAATACCGCGATGCCTTCCGTTTCTTCCGGGGCGACGAAGGTGACGCGCGGAGCGTCGTCGGCCGGTTCCGAAGCGCCGAAAGCGACGACGGGACCCGAAGCCAGCACGCGCTCGCCGCCGTAGGGCGCGGACCTTTCGATGAGCGCGCGAAGGGCGGAAGGATCGCCGATCGAAGCGGGTTCGACCTCCTCGGTACGGAACAGCAGGCGGACGCGGCCGCGGTAACCGCGGGGGGCGTCGGCGGGAAGCGAAGCCGGAACGACGGCCCCGAGACCGGTGATTTCCGCTTCCCCGTCGGCGTAGACGCCGGAAAGTTCGGAGACTCCATTGAGGCTCAGGAGTTCCATGAGGTCGGGGGCGGCGGGACGGCTGAACACTTCGGCCGTCGGGCCGAACTGGACGACCGCTCCGTCCCGCATGAGCAAGAGCCGGTCGGAGAGCGCGAGGGCGTCGACCGCCTCGTTGAAGGCGTAGATCGTGGTGGCGCCGAAGGAGGCGACCAGGCGTTTCAGGAAGGCGCGCGTTTCTTCGCGCAGCCGGGCGTCCAGGTGCACGAGGGGTTCGTCCATAAGGAAGAGCTCCACTTGGCGGCCGGCCGGCCTGTTCTCGGCGCGGCCGATCGCGACGAGCTGCTTGATTCCTTCAGGCAGCGCCGCGATTCGCTTGGGCAGGTACGAAGGTTCGATGCCGAGTTCCAAGGCGATGCGCTCGACCGCGGGGTCTATGGTTTCCTTCGCCGCGTGTCCCGCCTTCAACGGAAAGGCGATATTGCCCCCGCCGTCCAGCATGGGATACAGGGCGTAATCCTGGAACACCAATCCGATGCGCCGCTCATGGGACGCCAGGAGGTCCAACCTGCGGGAACCCATGAAGAATGCCCCCGCGTCCAGGTTCACGAGACCGGCGAGCGCCTTCAAAAGCAGGGTTTTGCCCGAACCGGAGGATCCGAGGATTCCTAGGGTGCTTCCCGCCGGGATTTCGAAGCTTACCGAATCGAGGGCGAAGCCGGGCACGTCATTTCCGGAGGCCGGGAATCGGGCGCAGATTCGCCGCGCGGCGACGCTGCCCTCGGCCGGCGCTTCGTAGCTGGCGTTCTGTGCGGCGAAGAGCCTTTTTCTGCGTTCTACGTAGGCATCCAGGTCCGCGTTCAGTATGCGGACGGCGGATCCCACCTTGAAGGCCGCTATTTCCTCGCGCTTGATCAGGTTATAGACGGCCTGGGCCGTGATGCGGAGGAAGGCCGCGACTTCTTTAACCGTGTAGGTTCCGGAGGAGTTCATGTGTACCTCCTTATAATATCATATAATGGAGTATAACAGCATACGTCATGATATGCAAATTATTCCAGAATTGTGATCTCCACCCGGCGATTGCGGGCACGGCCGGTTTCGGCGGCGTTCGAATCGATGGGTTTCGTGCCGCCCCAGCCCTTGAAAAGAAAACGCTCGGCGGGAATACCCCGGGCGACGAGTTCATCCACGATGCGTTTGGCCCGCAGCTTGGAGAGTTCCAGTTCGCCCGCGGGTTTTCCGACGGCGGCGGTATGGCCTTCCACCAGGAAGGTCCTGTCGCCCGCCTTCCGGAGGGCTCCGGTGATGAGATCCAGGCGGTCGCGTTCCTCCGGAAGGATCCGGTCCGAGTCCGGAACGAAGCGGACGTCGCGGACGGTGAGCTTCACCCCCTCTTCGGTCGGCTGGACATCGATGCCGGAACTCGTTTCAATCGCGGCGAGCTCGAAGGCTCCAGCGGGAGCGGAAACCGGCTCCGGCCCTGCCGCGATCGCCGCCGCGTCGCCGGGCAGGGCTGTCCCCTGAACCGGGGCGTCGTCGGGCGCCGCGAGCTGCGGGGCGTCTCCGGGCAGGGCTGTCCCCTGAACCGCCGCGTCGCCGGGCACCGCGAGCTGCGGGGCGTCGACGCCGAAGGACCGCATGAGATCGGCGATGGCGGCTCCGCGGTTCAGGGGCGCGCCGCCTTCGGCGAAGGTCAGCGTGAAACCCTTGAAGCGGATGGTCGCGCCGTCAGCCCACTTGAAGGTTTCGTCCATGCGGTCGCGGATCATCAGCGGCAGGCCGTCGGAGGCGCGGACCAGGATGTCGGCCTCGTGGGTTCCCGAAGCCTCCGTGAAGGGATCGCCTCCCTTGCGGCCGATGGAAGAGCGCATTCGGGATGCGCTGTCCGATGCGATCGGAGCCGACGACCTGTAGCGGGTCGCGTAGCGGGCGAAGACGCGGTGGACCGACTCTCCCTTGTACGGCTCGACTCCGCGGTATTCGTATTCGGCGATGAGGGGCATGACCACGATCGAGCCGTCGTTGCGCGGATCGGCGGCGCGGAAGCCGCGGGCGGTCCACTTGGTTCCGACCGAGACGGATTGGGACGGGAAGGCGGGGAAGCCGCGTAGGCTCGGGAAGCCGCGGTCATCCTTCATATCGAGCGAACCGTCCGGCGCCACGCGGAAGACTGCGGGAACGGCTTCGTCCACGGGCCCTGCCGATCGGGATAGGTCCCGGAGCGTTTCTTCCAGCACGAAGAAATTGCCCCGGTAATCGGCTCCTCCCCTGGAATCGGCAACCGGCGCGATATTGGCGCGCACTTCGCGATACACGTGGCCGGAGTATTTCCCGTTATCGTAACGCGACCAATCCGAGCGCTCGACCAGACGGTAGGGTCCAGTGGCTGAATGGACGATGAGGGCCGGGGCGTCCTGGGCTACGACTGCCGGTACGGAGCGAAGGGCGATCGCCAGAATATAGAGGACCATGGCGGAGGTGCGGGCTACGATAGGCATGACGACAGTATATCCCCTTTCCGCTTCCCCGAATGAATTTGACGACGCCGGGGCGTTGTGCTACAATTTCGAACGTTCTTGTATGTGAACGAAGAACCTATATGCGAACGATAGGCTCAACTAGGAACAAAGGTGGCTATGGTCAACGCGGTACTCAAGGCGATCCTTGTGTTCCGGCCGGAGGAAGAGATCCGGCGGATCGCACGGGAGAAAGGCCTTGAGCACATTACGGCGCAAACCATCGATTCGGAAGCGCGCCTGGCCGTGGAACTGGAAAAGGTGCGAGGACTCGGCTATGCCGTGGACGACATGGAGCACGAGGAGCACCTGCGCTGCGTCGGCGCGCCGATCCGGAATGTGCACGGGGAAGTTTTCGCTTCGCTGAGCCTATCGGGCCCCGCCGAACGGAACACGCATGAACGCATCCTGTCGATGGCGCCTTCCGTGGTACGCGCCGCGACGGAAATTTCCCGCCGGCTCGGGTGGCGGCCCTAACAGGGATTTTAGCGGCGACCGAAAAGCAACGCGGGAGGACAGTATGGGCACAGGAATCGCAACCGGCTATCGCCTTCGCAACCACATTCCCCTGTCGGGACCGGCAACCCGTGAACCCTGTGACGGGACGGAGTCGCCGATGCGCGTCTCCCTGGGTTTCACGCCCAAATGGTACCGCGACCGGACGGGTACCGACTTCGGGGAAGCGTGGCACCTGGATCCCGCATACCGTTATACGGAAGCCCTGCGCATGAGGGAGCTTTTGTCGGACCTTTTCCCCGCGGTGGACTATTTCCGGACCAATGTCGGAGGCGCCGCCGACGGGAGCGGCGCCTTCTGCCCCGAGTGCGCGACGATCTCATCCGTCTTCGGGATCATGCTCGTCTCCTCCTGCTACGGTCTTGTGGTTGACTGGCGGAACGACAACTGGCCCGACGCGGCCGGCGGCGCGCACCTGCCCAAAGAAGAACTCGCGGCCATAGTGTGCCGAAGCTTTTTTGACTTCAGCCATCCGGAATCCCTTCCGGGGAAGGGCGGAACGGTCCGCGCACGGCTTTCGCGAAGTGCCTCTTCGCCCATATCGCACGGACCATCGGCGACCTGTCCAAGACGGTGCAGCGGCGGCAGCGGGAATCCGGTTTCGGCATCGACCTCCTGTCCATGAGCAACTGCGTGGTGAGCATGGTGTCGCCGGAGCAGTACGAGGAATTCGTCCTGCCACCGGACCGCGCGCTTTCAGCCGAATATGCCCGCTTCGGGGTGCATACCTGCAACTGGGTCATCGATCCTTACGCGCAATCACTGCGGAAGATCGAACGGATGGGCTATCTCGACACGGGGATGGATTCGGACCTGGCCAGGGTGAAGCGGCTCTTTCCCGACGCAAGGCGGGCGGTGCTGTATACCCCCGGGGAGGTCGAAGCGAAGAGCCTGGCACGGATCGCCGCGGACCTCAGGCGGGTCGCCGAGGAATACGCCCCCTGCGACATCGTGCTGGCGGACGAGCCGGACATCATCAACGCGCTCATGGACAAGGGAGCTGAAATCGCGGTAGAACGGGCGAAGTTCAATCTGGAAAGGGGGATCAGGATCCTGCGCCTGAACGATTCGGCTGGAAACATGAATGTCATCTCGCCCTCGGCCTGGCGTGAGTTCGTGTTTCCCGGTATGCGCGCAGGCGGCCTCGACGGCGGTTTCGCGCTCGGCTCTGGCTGCGCGCTTCCCCGCGGAACGCCCGCTGAAAATCTGATCGCGGCCAGGGATACCGCGTTGAAATACGGAATTTATCGTAACGGAATATTGCAGAGAAGGAGCATCGCATGAAATCCATAGCTGACGGCGTCTGGCCGACGATGATCACGCCGTTCCAGGAGGACGGCTCGATCGATTATCAGACCCTGGAGAAACTCGTGGACTGGTACGTGGAGCGCGGCGTGGCGGGCCTTTTCGCCGTCTGCCAATCCAGCGAGATGTTTTTCTTGAGCCTGAAGGAGCGCCTTGCCCTCTCCCGTGCCTGCGTGAAAGCCGCGCGGGGAAGGGTGCCCGTCATCGCGTCGGGCCATGTCGCCGAGACTCTTGAAGACCAGGTCGAGGAAGCCAGACTGATGGCGGACACGGGCGTGCAGGCAGTCGTCCTGCTCGTCAACCGTTTCGCCCGCTACAACGAAGGCGACGACGTCTTCAGGCGCTCTCTGGATCGATTTCTCTCGTTGATGCCGGCGGATATCCTGCTCGGCTTCTACGAATGTCCGGCGCCCTACAAACGACTGCTTTCTCCCGCGCTCATGAAGTTCTGCGTGGAAAGCGGGCGCTTCGGTTTCCTGAAGGACACCTGTTGCCGCACCGACGACATCGCGGCGAAGCTGGCCATCGCGAAGGGGTCGAATTTCAAGCTCTTCAACGCGAACGCTGCCACCCTGCTCGACTCCCTGAAAGCCGGGGCCGCGGGCTATTCCGGCGTCATGACCAACTTCCACCCGGACCTGTACTCCTGGCTCTGCGCCAACTGGGCGGCCGATCCGGAGCGCGCCAGGGAGCTCCAGGATTTCCTCGGCCTCGCCTCCGTCATCGAGTCCCAGTACTATCCGGTGAACGCCATGTACGCGCTTTCCCTGGAGGGCGTTCCGTGCGGGCTCGTAAGCCGCCGCGCGGATCCTTCCCGTTTCAGCCCAAGCATGAAGCTGGAAGTGGAACAGCTGATGCGCATTTCCCGATCGTACTCGGCCCGTTTCCGCCAGGGCGCCGCAGGAGGAATGAAATGATAGTCACACCGATCGGAGACCTGGCCCGGTACCGCGGCCTTTCGGCCGCTATGGACGCGGCGATATCCTGGTTGGCGAACGGCGCCTGGAAGTCGCTGCCGGATGGACGCCACGAAAGCGCTGCCGCACCCGGCAGCGGGGGGAAGCCCCTCTTCTACGCGAGCCTGTCCGGCTACAATACCAAGGCCGAACCGGACTGCCGCTGGGAAACGCACCGGAAGCATACCGATATCCAGATCCTGCTTTCCGGTTTCGAATATGTCGATGTACTGCCGGCCGCGGGCATGGCCTCCGTCGCCCCCTACGACGCCGAAAAGGATGTCGAGTATTACTCCGTCCCCGAGACGGGGACATCGCGAGACGAAGCCCCAAGCCCGGCCGTCCAGCGCGTACTTCTCGCGCCGGGCGTCGCGGCGATTTTCTTCCCCGAGGATGCCCACCGTCCCTGCATCTCGGCGGGCGGACCGGGCGCGGTGCGGAAGCTCGTGGTGAAGGTCGCGGATGCGGAAGCGGCGGGATCAGCGTCGGAACCTGGCTGAGCCTCTGTTCGCCGGCGGCCGCCGAAAACCTGGCCCACATCGGCTGGAACTGGCTGGTTGCCGACGTGGAGCATAGTCCTGTCGGTTTCGAGACCATGGTCAATTGCTTCCGCGCGGTGCAGCTGGGCGGGGCTGTGCCCATGGCCCGCGTCCCCTGGAACGATACGATCTGGATACAGAGGACCCTCGACGCGGCGGAAAGGGCGGAAGAGATCCTGGCGGTGGAAGGCGTGTCGGGTTGTTTCATCGGGCCAAATGACCTGACCCTCTCCATGGGACTCGGACTGAAGGATACGGGACCGGGAACCCGTCATGAAGAGGCGATCCGGCGAACCCTGGAAGCTGCCGGAAAGACGGGGCTGCCGGGATCCACTGTTTCGGTTCCGCAGAGCTGAACGGGAGAGGGTAGCGCCATGAAAACCGTGGATTATCTGTCCGCCGATCCCGTCCTCGCGCGCAAGGCGGCTTTTTTCGGCAATTTCTGGGAAGGCCGCGACCCGTATCCCATCCTCTTCGCCAAACCCCACCCGGCTTAGGGCAAGAACTGGATCCGGCGCACGATAGCGGATCAGCACGCCGATCCGGATGCCGCGCTGGAGGAAGCCCTCGAGATAGCCCGATACACGCTCATGGCATGCCCTCCGGAATCTGGTTTCCCGATGTCGGGGCCTGGATTTCCGAGGATTCATGTACCCTCGTTTCGGCCGCTTGGAGCCCGGAGAGGAGGAAGACGACGAGGCGTACCTGGAACGGATGGCGGAACTCGCCGGCCGGCACCGGACCGGCCTGATCCTCTAGCTTTCGGCGACCGGAGCGCCCCATTCCCGCAGTCGGCTTTCGATGAAGTCCAGGACCTGCGCGTGTTCGGTCTTCCCGCGCCCTTCCACCCGGATCGCTTCTCCGAATTCGATATTGATGGGAAGATCCCTGCGCACGGGCCCGAATCCGCGCAACAGGGGGCTATTGCCCCACCAGTCCGTCCGCACGGCGACCGGCACCAGCGGTACTCCCGCCTTGGACGCGAGCTTAACGGCTAGGCTGTTGAACTTGGCACGGTCGAAGATCTTCGTCCGGGTGCCTTGGGGGAATATTATGATGGAGATGCCGCGGGCCAGCCGATCCGCCCCTCCCGCGAGCACCGCCTCCAAGTCGGCCCGGGGATCCACCCGGCTGACTACGATGGGATCGCGCGAGCGCATGATGGGACCCCAGACGCGCCCCTTGCTCAGTTTCTCCTTGACAACGTAGGTGACCGTCCTGATCGGGCAGATGAGTCCGGGCAACGCCACCGTCTCCAGTGTGCTCATATGGTTTCCGACGAAGACGGCCGGTCCGGCCAGGCCGCGGATGCGGTCGAGCCCCTTGATGTGGAATTTCGCGCCGCAACGCTCAAGGCCCTGGATGATCTCCCAGGAACTTCGCGCCCACTGCTCGTCGTCATACCCGCCCTGAAGCGCCACTTTCCGGTACTTCAGGATCACTTTGAAGAAGATGCTGTAGGGGCTCCATCGCGTGCCGAGAAGGAGGTATTCGCGGAGAGCCCGTTTCACTCCCTCGGGCGAATCGTAGGAATCGCCAGGATGATTGTCGGTCATCTTGGATACGCCTTTTCCGTCATTGGCGTCGGAATGCCGTGCTTCCTGCCCAACGCCAGAATGGTTCCTCCGAACAAGTCGCCTTCGTTGGGCTTGCCCGGCACCTCGAGGTCCCGCTGATAGGAGGTCTTGGTCGCGGGGGGAAATCCCTTGCCTTTCTCGAAGGCGGCAGCGGCCGCATCGGCCGCCAGTGCGACTCCCTCCGCTTTCGCGATCGCGGCAATCTCGTCCTGTATGCCGCGTACGAGGGCGGAGAGTTCTTCGTCGGTCAAGACGCCGCCGATTGTCTTGCCGCTCATGCCGGTGACGAGGCCGTAGGACGCGATGAAGAGGTATTTGGTCCATACGGCGGCCCGGGGATCCTCCAGCCACTCATAGGGTATTCCCGTCGCCGTCAGCACCGAACGCAACAGCGAGGGATCGAAGCTCGAGCCTCCCGGCTCGCGGCCTATGAAGAGGTTGCCCTTTCCTCCCGCATGGACGACGAGGCCCGGTTCAGCGACGCTGGAGGAGATGTAGATGCCTGCGGGAAGTACGATGCCGACCCTGAGGATCGCGCGCACCCGCTGATGTATGTCCGCGCCGTTCAGGAGCGGGACGATGACGGTCTTCGGACCGACTGACGGCGCGAGGGCGCGGCAGGCTGATTCGAGGTCGTAGCCTTTGACGCAGAGGAATACCAGATCAACGATGCCGACCGTCGCGGGATCGGAGGCCGCGATCGTCGGCCGAACGACGGACTCGACGCCCTCCGGCGACCGGAAGCGAAGACCTTTGGCCTTGATGGCTTCAAGATGCGCGCCGCGCGCGATGAACGAAAGCTCGAAACCCGCCTTGCCCGCGACGGCTCCCAGCCTCGCTCCGACGTAGCCGCCGATCCCGCCCATGCCGAATACCATTATCATTTTCATATTACCAATATTCCCGCTCTCGGCTTTCCAGTCAATCCTCGGGGATCACGGGGGGGCGTCCGGCTTCATCCAGGAGCCATTCGGCGAAGCCGTTGAGCACCGATCTCCGGCCGTCCTCCAACCGTTCGGCGCGCTTCTTCGCATCGGATGTGTAGCGTTCCAGCAACAGCCTGTGGCGGGCGGCCCCGGTCCCGTAAAAGTAGAAGAGCTGCTTCACCGCTGCGAGGATCAGGGAATGGGCATAATAGACGCGTCCCTCGGCCATCCACGCGTGGACCGAATCCAGGAATTCCAACTTATACGCTTCCAACAACCTGCGGCGGCGGGCATCATAGGCGGAAGCCGCGACCATCAGGCGTTCCAGCAGGAGCTCGGAATCCCCGCACCAGAAACGGAACGCGTAGGTGCGCAACGCGAGCAGCACGGTTCTTCGGGGATCGGCCGGCGACGGGTCGGATCGGGCGGCCTCCTGCTTCGGTCCGGATCGCAGGACGGCGAGGGCGACGCGGTACTCGGCTCCGAGGGCGATGAACCCTTCGTGGCCGGTTCCGGCCAGATCCGGATGGGTTTCCTTGCAGAGCTGCCTGAAGCGGCGTTTCAAGTTGGCGATCGAACGATCGCCGTCCGCGTCGAGAAGTTCGAGGAGCGCATTCTGCTTTTTCATAGACTATCCGCATAATTATCGCACATCTTGCATCCCATGGCTCCGGGCCCGTAAAATGCCGCATGATCCTCCATGATCCCGCCCTCGCCATGAGCTTCCCCGACTACGGCATCCTCATCCCCGTCCTCGATTCGCGAGCGGCTTCAGTGCTGGATAGCCTGGCTTCGGGATCCTGCGCCGGTCGCGCGGCGGGGCGCACGCGTCTGGTCGACGGAATCAGGGCTGCCGCCCCTATCCTTGGCGAAGCTCCGGCTTCCCTGGCGATATCCCGCGCGGATCTCGAGCGCGTCCACAACGGAACCTTCGTCAGCCGCCTCTACGGCGAAGGCAGCGGGGACGGGCGCGGGCTGGAGGTCGCACTGCTCTCTGCTTACGAGCTTATAGACGCCGAAGGCCGCCTGAACCGGTATGAACCGGATGGGGCGACAAAGCCTCTTTCCGCCCTGTTCTCCACCATCCTTTCCCAGGTCGCGGGGACCTACACCGCCTGCAGGCTCGCCCTGTCAGGCGGCGATGCCTCAGGTCCCGGCTTCTGCTATTTCCTCGGCGGCGGGATGCATCATGCGCGGAGGGACGGCGGCTCGGGGTTCTGCCTGGTTAACGATATCATGATCGCTTCGGCCCGCCTGCATTCGGAAGGACGAGTTTCCCTGGTCTGGATCATCGACGTTGATGCGCACAAGGGAGACGGCACGGCGGAAATAGCCCTCGGTCTTCGCGAAGCCGGGTCTCCCCTTGCGTTGACGCTTTCCGCCCACATGGCCTCCGGCTGGCCGCTGGACGCAGCCTCCCTCGAACGCGCGCGGCGAGAGGGGCGCGGCGACAAGCGTGCGCCGCTCGCGGCTTCTGACGTCGAAATCCCCGTCGAGGCCGGACAGGAGGCTGAGTACCTGCCGCGACTCCGCGAGGGACTTGCGGAACTGGCATCCCTCTCGGCGGGGCGGAAGCCCGATCTCGCGATCGTAGTGGACGGGGCCGATGTTTACGAGGGCGACGGCCTTCCCTCCAGCGAAGGCCTCGCGTTGAGCCTTGGCGCCTGCGTGGAGAGGGACGAGGCCATTCTCGGATTCCTGGACGCGCGCGGAATCCCTTCGGCCTGGCTCATGGCCGGCGGCTATGGCGATCGGGCCTGGGAACCCCCGGCCGCATTCCTCAACTCGATAGGAGTCAGCCGCCGGGCGTAGATTTCAGGGTATTTCCTGTCGCCTTCGCCTATACTTCTGCGAGAGGAAACTACATGGCTGATACCGCCTACACAGTGCTCGTGGTCGACGATTCCTCCGTGAACCGGAGCTACTTGCACTATATCCTGGACGAGGACGGATACCGGGTGTCGGAGGCTCCCAGCGGGGAGGCCTGCCTTGAGGCCGTCCTTCGTTCGCGGCCGATGCTGGTGCTTTTGGACGTGGTCATGGGAGGCATCGACGGTTTCGAAACCCTGCGCAGGCTCAGGCTCGATCCCGCGACGGCGGGCCTTCCGGTCATCATGCTGACGAGCTTCGACGACCAGGAATCCAAGCTCCGCGCCTTCGAACTCGGGGCGGTGGACTACATCGTAAAGTCGGCCAGCGCCGCCGAGATCAAGGCGCGCGTGCGCGTCCATGTGCGGCTCAGCATGGCGAACGCCGAACTGCTGCATTCGCGCGCCGAAAGCATCTCCAAGATTTCCGCCGCCCAGCGCGCCCTGCTCGCGCGGCCCGCGGACGTGCCGGGCGCTTCCTTCGCCGCCTGGTACCGGTCGCTCCACGAAGCGGGCGGGGATTTTTACGATGTGGTCGCGGTGGCCGAGGACGTCCACTTCTACCTCATCGCGGACGTGGCCGGCCACGATGTGGGGACGAGCTATATCACTCCCGCGGTGAAGGTGCTGCTCAAGCAATTCGCTACGCCCGCCTATTCGGTGGAGGAAACCATCTCCTACATGAACGGGGTGCTTGCCCAAACGGTGTGCCAGGACACCTACCTGACGGCCTTCGCACTCCGGCTCAACCGGCGTTCGCAGAAAGCCGTGTTCATCGCGGCGGGCCACCCGCCCATGCTCTATATCCCGGCTTCCGGAGCGGTACGATTCGTTCATGCCCCCAATCCGCTGGTGGGCATGATGGAAGGAACCGTCTATAAGTCGGAATCGATGGACGTGCATACCGGCGACCGCCTGATCCTGTTCACCGACGGGCTCGTGGAGCAGGGGGAGAACCCGAAGGCCTGGGTCGAATCGAAAGACGGGTTGCTGCCCGTGGCGGAAGAGCTGCGCGGCCTGCCCCTGGCGGAGCTGCCCGAGGCGCTCGTGCGCGCGATGGGCGCCGCCGATTCCACGGACGACGACGTCGCGGTCCTGGCGATAGAAGTGTAGGCGGCCGTCCGGGGCTCTCCGCTAACGGGTCTTTCGTTCCCGGAATCGGGTGAACAGGGTCACGAGCAGGCGCGCCGTCACGACGACCAGGATGAGGCCGGCCGCGGCCGCGGCCGCCGCTGCGACGGCGAGGGCTTGGGGAGAAGCGGCGCGGTAGCGCTCCAGGGCGATCCCGCAATCCGAGCCCGCCACCACCAGCGCGAATGTGATCGATCCCCGGTTGGCGATCATGAGTAGCGCGAGTATCGCCGTGGCCGCGATCGTCACGACGGTCCAGGAAAGTTCACCGAGGAAGAGGTTGGCCGCCCCGAAGGATGCCAGCAGGACCGTGGCGCTGGCGACCGAGGCGACCGTGATCCAGCCGAGGTACAGCTCTATCGGGATCGCGAAGCGGACGAGGCGCGCGCCCCGCCGGCCCCGCCGGATCCGGCTCCGGTTGCCGTGGAACGCCTGGTCCGCCCGGCGGAAGTTACGCTCCTCCATGATGAGCAGGGTCGCGAGCAGGATGAGGATGAGCGCGAAGGAAACCGGCAACAAACGAAGGCGCAAGGAAATGACCCAGGCGGCATGGCAGAGCAGATTCATGACGATGAGGGTTCCGTCCGCCGCATCCCATCTGATCGGCCTGTCATCCTTCTTCCTGAATGATTCGCGCACCGCCGCTCCGGTGTAGAAGGCGAGCGCGGCGTAGACCAGGAGGGGGATGAAGAAGGCCAGGCTCGCGGGGAGCAGCAGGTTCAGGAGCGTGTCGGCGATCTCGCCCGAACGGATCAGATCGAGGGGTTTGCCCTCAGTGAAGAGGTTCGCCGCCATCGCGAGCAGGAGCGACAGGACGGAAAGTATTGAAAGCGCCCTCGTTCTTTTCATGGGGGCAGTATACGGCTGTATACCCGGAAGCGCCAACCCGTCCGCGGGAAGCGATCGCCGGCGCCGTATCTGGAACGAAAGCCCCGTTCGCGGTATCCTGAAAAACATGAAGAACATCGTCCTGTATTCGGCCGCTCTCGCCGTTCTCGTGGCGGCGGGCGCCACATTCACCGCAGGAATCGGCGGGAACGCCGCCGGCCGGCGCCAGCCCTCCCCCGGGCGACCCGGATACTCCGCATCGAACTTCGTCGAGGAAAACCGCGCTTTGGAGGTTTTCGATTCGATCACCCTGCCCGGATCGGGCAAGGTGCGGATCAGGATCGGCGCCGAACCGTCCGTCAGGATCAGAGCCGACGGACGGTCGATCGGCCGCATCGTCACGGAGGTGCGGGGTACCGAGCTCGTCATCTCCGAAAGGGCGCCTTCGATTCCGTTCAGCGGGCCAGCCGAAATTGATGTTGTCGCTCCTTCGCTGAAAGCCGTGCGTATCAGCGGTTCGGGCGATTTGGAGATCCTGGATCCGATCGAGGGAACCGCGCTGGAAATACGCATCACCGGTTCCGGCTCGGTCTCGGCGGAGGTCGAGTTGCACGAGCTTTCCGTGGACATCGCCGGCTCGGGCGACGTGCGCGTCGGCGGCCGTTCCGGAACGATGACGCTCCGCATCATGGGCTCGGGCGATCTGGACGCCTCCGATCTGGAAGGCGATACCGCATCCGTCACCATCATGGGTTCGGGCGACGGTACGATCGGGACGTTCGCGAGCATAGATGCGACCATAGCGGGCTCGGGCGACCTTCGTTACGCGGGATCTCCGCGTATCAAAAGTTCAACCCCCGGATCCGGAGAGCTGATCCACCGCTGAACGAGGACGCCGCAGTTGGTTTGACAGCCGAAGGTGCCTGTGCTACTATGCGTGTACGTTAACGCATAGGAGCAGGGATGACCGTCAAGGAAATAGCCGAACTCGCTGGCGTCTCCATCGGCACCGTTGACCGGGTCCTTCACGGCCGCGGCAGATTTTCGGCCGAGACGAAGGCGAGGATCGACGCGATCGTCGAAAGCACCGGTTTTACCCCCAATCCCATCGCACGCCGCCTGAAGCGGAGCAAACCGTACCGTTTCTCGGTCCTCCTGCCCAATGCGTTCGAAGATTCCGGCTATTGGGGCCTGGCCGCCGAGGGGATAGCCGGCGCCGCTGACGAAATCAAGGTTTTCGGCGTGGAAACGCGCGTCTTCGAATTCGACCGCTACGATCCTTCCTCCTTCAAATCCGCGTCGGCCGAAGCCATGGCGTCCGTTCCCGACGGGGTGCTGCTCGCGCCCGTGATGCCCGTGGTCGCCCGTCCCTTCGCGGCTGGCCTTGCCTCAAGGTACGGAACCCTAAAAGAGGGCGCCCCAGGAGACGAAGGCGCAAGGGACAAAATCTCCGGGGTCCCCTATGCCTTCTTCGACGCGGACCTCCCCGAAGCATCCCCCATTTGTTCCATCGGACAGGATCCCTTCCGGGGCGGCCGGCTCGCGGGGCGCCTCGCGCGCTTATTCGCCGCGGAGGCTGGAGTCCCGCGCCCCAGGTATGCGGTGCTGAACGCCCACGTGGAGGACCTGCACATCAAGACCCGCCGCGACGGCTTCCTTTCCTACGCGGCTGAGGTCGGCATGGACGCCGTGACAACCGAAAACGTCGACATGGAGAGCGATGCGGGCGTAGAGGAGCTGCTCGCGAGGCTTCTTGAGGAGGATCCTGAACTCACGGGCGTATTCGTCACGAGTTCTTCCTCCCATAGGGTCGGCGCCGCGGTCCGCGCCTCGGGCCTGCCGCGGCGCTTCATAGTGGTCGGCTACGACCTGGTGCCGGAGAACGAGCGCATGCTCCGCGGCGGCGGCATCGACGCCATCATTTCCCAGCGTCCCGAAATCCAGGCAAGGCGCGGCCTGTTGGACCTGTACCGGGCCATCGTGCTCGGCCGGCCCGTCGAGCGGCGCGTGGATGTACCCATCGACCTGTATCTCAAGGAAAATCTGCCCTCGGACGAGGGTATTAAGGAGCTCACATGATCGATCTGAAGAAATTCGAATTCTGGTTCGTCGTCGGAAGCCAGGACCTCTACGGAGAGAAAACCCTGGCCCAGGTTGCGGAGCACGCCCGCATCATGGCGGAAGGCCTCGGCAAGGACGCCCTCCTTCCCGGGACGCTCGTGCTCAAACCTACGGTCCTGACCCCCGCGGGAGTCAGGAAGGTGTTCGAGGAGGCCAACTCGTCGCCCGCCTGCGCCGGCATCATCACGTGGATGCATACCTTCTCTCCGTCCAAGATGTGGATCGCCGGCCTTTCCATCAACAAGAAACCCCTGTTGCACCTGCACACCCAGTACAACCGCGACATCCCCTGGGCCAGTATCGACATGGATTTCATGAACCTGAACCAGGCCGCCCACGGCGACCGGGAGCACGGCTTCATCCACGCCCGCATGCGCCTCCCTCGCAAGGTCGTGGTCGGCCATTGGCAGGATCCGGAAGTCCGCCGCCGCATCGGCGTGTGGATGCGCGCGGCTGCCGCCTTCGCCGACGGCAAGGATTCGGTGGTGGTGCGCTGGGGCGACAACATGAGGGAAGTCGCGGTGACCGAGGGCGACAAGGTGGAAGCCCAGATCAAGTTCGGCTGGCAGGTCAACGGCTGGGGCGTCGGCGACCTCGTAGCCAGGATCGCCGCCGTCAGCGAGGCGTCCGTCGACGCGCTGATGAAGGAATACGAAGGGAAGTACGAACTGGCCGCCGCGGCAAAGGCCGACGGTAAGGCCCGCACGGCAGTGCGCGAGCAGGCCCGCATGGAACTGGGCATGAGGGCCTTCCTTGACGAGCAGGGCGCGGGCGCCTTCACCACGACCTTCCAGGACCTCCACGGCCTGCCCCAGCTCCCCGGCCTCGCGGTCCAGCGCCTCATGGAGCAGGGCTACGGCTTCGGCGGCGAGGGCGACTGGAAGACTTCCATGCTGGTCCGCGCGATGAAGGTCATGGCCGCGGGTCTTCCCGGCGGCACTTCCTTCATGGAGGACTACACCTACCACTTCGAACCGGGCAAGGAAGCCATCCTCGGCGCCCACATGCTGGAAGTCTGCCCCACCATCGCCTCGGGCAAGCCCCGCATCGAGGTCCACCCACTGGGAATCGGCGGCAAGGCCGATCCCGCGCGCATCGTCTTCGACGCCGCGATGGGCAAGGCCGTCTGCGCCACCATCGTGGACCTCGGCGACCGCTTCCGCATGATCGCCAACGAGGTCCAGTCCATCAAGATCGAAAACGACATGCCCAAGCTCCCCGTGGCGCGCGTGCTCTGGAAACCGCTCCCGAACATCTACGACGCCGCCGCGTCCTGGATCATCGCAGGCGGCGCCCACCATTCCGGCTATTCCACCGTCGTCGGCGTCGAGCACTTGCGCGACTGGGCCGAAATGGTCGGCATCGAGTTCGTCCACATCGGCGCAGCCACGAATCCCGACCGCCTGCGCGATGAGCTGAGGTGGGGTGAGGCGTACTGGTAGGGGGAGCGACCTTCCGGTGACGGCGGGAAGCGTGCGGCTAGGAGACATTAGCTGGGGGGCCTGGCAGGGGAAAGCACGGGTTCACTAAGTCCTCGGCAGTAGCCTGCGGAATCGTTCACCCGCGCTTTCCCCTGCCACCCCTCACCACCTTTTTCCAGGCCGCGCGCTTCCCGACGGGAAACGGCTGGGCGCTGCCGGGGACGACGCGGCTCCCCCTGCGAGGCATGGATGCCGAGCCACTTCCATGTGCAGAGTCGCCTTCGCGACTCTGCATCGGCATGGATGCCGCCGCTACCCCCTCGTCCGGATGCAGCCTGATAGACCGACGGCAGTGATTATTCCGGGAAGTCTTGCCAGGTCGGTGAGAGCGCTGCAGAAACGCGCTTGTATAGCTCGTATTTTCGGGCGTAGATTGAGGCCGCGGTAGGATCGGGTTCAAGGCGGGTTTTGATTTTTACCATGCGCTTCGCCGCGGCGGTCAAGTCGGCATAGGCGCCTGAGGAGACGGCGGCTGCCATGGCGCAGCCGAGGGCGCCCAATTCCTTCGTATCAATGGTCTCAACGGGCAGATTGAAAATATCCGCGAACATTTGCGACCACAAGCGGGATTTCGCGGCACCGCCCGAAAGCCTGACGGCCCTGGTCGAGGGTCGGTTCGCCAATAATTTCTCCATATGCACCAAATGGCAGAAGACTATTCCTTCCATAACCGCACGGATCGCATGCGCCCGCGTATGGCGGGCGTCGAATCCGATCATGGAAGCCTTGGCCCTCGGGTCGTAATTGGATCCGAACAAGTACGGAAGGAATACGATATCGTGGGAATCCGGCGCGACGCTCGCGGCGAGTTCGTCGCAGTACCGGTAGAGGTCGACGCCCTTCTCCTTGGCGGAAATCTTTTCTTCGCCCATGAACATATCGATGAACCACGAATGGTTTCCGGCCGACGTGGGGCTGCATTCTTCGATCAAGTAATACCCGTCGATGCAGTACAGGGAGTTCATCATGATCGATTTGTTCAGTACCGGCGCTCGGGAGATGTACTCGTTGATGCTCCAGGTTCCGGCGATCACGGCGATATTGGATTCATCGGTGATGTCCATTGCGACCGCGCAGGCGTCGATATCGAACATGCCTCCGGCCAACGGAGTCCCCTCGGCCAACCCCGTCTCCCGGCTGGCGCGGGCGCACACCCGCCCGCAGACATCGATCGATTTTCTGAGCGGCGGCAAGGCTTCAAAAAGATCCTCAAGGCCGAATTCCGCCAAGAGATTCCGGTCGAAACGGCCGTCTTTCAAATTGAGCATGTTCGATCCCGAATAATCGGTGGCCTCGGCGTATGCCTCGCCGGTCAATTTGAAACGTATATAGTCCTTGACTTCGAAGATCCATTTGATCTTCGGGATGGTCTCGCTTTCGTTGTCCTTGAGCCAGGCGAGCAAGGAAACCGGTTGGCAGGCGAGGATACGCTGACAGGTTTTTTCAAAGACCCGATCGGCCGTGCCGTCGGCGTACCATCTCCGCGGATATTCCCATGCGCGACCGTCCGTGGAGACGATACCGTTGCGGCAGGGCTTGTCGTTTTTTCCCCAAAGATACACTCCCTTTCCGTGGCCGCAGCACGCGACGCCGTGTATCTTTTTCGGATCCACGCCGGACTTCGCGATCGTTTCCCGGATCGCCGCCGCGTTTTCCGTCCATAGTTCATCCATGTCCCGTTCCGTATGCCCGGCGCGGGGAACGATCATCCTGAGCTTCCTGGACGCGCTCGCGATCTCCGCGCCATCCTCATCGAAAAGGACCGCCTTGCAGAGCGTCCCGCCGTTGTCGATCCCCATGTAATAGTTCGCCATTCGATACTTCCTTTTCAGAAGCAGGAGTCCAATTCCGCGCGCAGGAAATCGTCCGCGCCTTTGAGCCGGCTTTTCCATTCGCCTTCATCTGAATTGTACGCGTTGATCGGGGAGAACGCCTGTGAAAAAGATTGCGTTAACGTACACTCATTGTTATTGCGGATTACAGACAGCAGGGTTATACTGTCGCCATCAATCCACGGACATCGCCGGACGGCTCGCCTAAAAGCGGCCGAGCGGCAGACAGGAAGTTGTATGGAAACGCAAACGGACCTCGCGAAAAATGCGACAAGGGCTCTCATCGAAAAAGGTGAGGCGGTTTTAGGGATCGAACTCGGTTCCACCCGGATCAAGGGCGTACTGATCGACGGAAAGGGGAAAGCGCTGGCTTCCGGCTCCCATGGCTGGGAAAACCAGCTCGTGAACGGGGTATGGACCTACGGTCTGGACGATGTCTGGGCGGGTGTCGCCGCGTGCTACAAGGCCCTGGCCCAGGACGTGAAAAAACAGTACGGAGTCACGCTCAAGGCGGTCGCTTCAGCCGGATTCAGCGGCATGATGCACGGATACATCGCGCTGGACAAAAACGGCAAGCTCCTGACGCCTTTCCGCACCTGGCGGAACAACATCACCGGGGATGCGTCCGAAAAACTCACTAAATTGTTTGATTTCGCGATTCCCCAACGGTGGACGATAGCGCACCTGTACCAGTCCATCCTCAACAATGACGCGCACGTGAAAGATATCTGCTACCTGACGACGCTGGCCGGATACGTGCACTGGAAATTGACGGGAAACCGGGCTGTCGGCGTCGGCGAGGCGTCAGGGATATTCCCGATCGATCCGGAAACGCTCGACTACGACCAAGCACTGGTCAAGAAGTTCGACGCCAGGATCGCCAAAAGCGGCTACCCGTGGAAGCTGCGCGACATCATGCCCAAACCGCTCCCCGCCGGGACGGAAGGCGGGACGCTCAGTGAGGAAGGCGCGAAACTTATCGATCCGAGCGGAAAACTGCGGGCCGGCATAAAGCTTTGTCCGCCCGAAGGTGACGCGGGTACAGGCATGGTCGCTACCAACAGCGTGCGCATACGGACCGGAAACGTCTCCGCCGGCACTTCCGTGTTCGCCATGCTGGTTCTGGAAAAAAAACTGTCCAAGGCGCGGCCCGAGATCGACGTCGTCGTAACGCCGGACGGAAAGCCGGTGGGCATGGCCCACTCCAACAACTGCAGCTCGGACCTGGACGCGTGGATGGGCGTATTCGGACAAGCCGCCAAACTAATGGGCAGCGAAGCGACCAAGGCCGAACTCTACGATAAGCTCCTGGACGCGGCGCTCAAGGGCGACGACGATGCGGGAGGCCTGCTCCACATCAGCTATTTATCAGGCGAACACTTGACCGGGTTCACCGAAGGCAGGCCGCTTTTCGTTCGGACGCCCGACAGCGACTTCTCGCTTGAAAACCTTATCCGTTCGCTCCTGTTCACCTCATTGTGCGCCCTCCGGACTGGCCTCAATGTCCTATATGACGAAGAGGGCGCGAAGGTCGACGAGATCCGGGGCCACGGCGGCTTCTTCAAGACCGCGAATGTCGGGCAGAGGATCATGGCCGCGGCGACCAATACTCCGATAAGCCTCCCCTCGGCGGCCGGAGAAGGCGGCGCGTGGGGGATGGCGTTGCTCGCTTCTTTCATGAACCGCAAGGACAAGAAAATCATGCTTCCCGATTATCTGGACAAGCTGATCGCCCGGAGCATCGGAAAACCGGTAAAGCCGAACCCCAAGGACGTCGCCGGCTTTGATAAATACTTCGAACGCTATCATACGGGCTTGAGTATTGAGACCGCGGCGATAAAAGCGCTGAAGTAAACCGCCGCAGACGGGACCGCGATGATGGGCCGCTGGCGGTACCTAGCATTTTTTTGTGCCCCGCTTCCCCGCGCTCCAGCCTTCAGGTACCATGCGCGCATGAAGGATTCGGTTATTCGCCTTTGCGCGGTGTCGTTGTTGCTTGCCTGCCTCGCGACGGTCCCGGTCCTTGGGCAAGCTTCGGGTCCCCGGATTTTATCGGTTCTCTATTTTGCCAACACGGCGAAGGTCGGAGAATACGATTGGCTTTCCAAGGGCTTGGCCGACATGCTGGTCAGCGATTTCGGCGCCGCGGGGGATGGAAGTCTTGCGATCGTCGAGCGCGAGGAACTAGAAAAGGTCATCAAGGAGCAGGAGCTCGGGCTTTCCGGACTCATCGATCCCGCGACGGCACCCGAGATAGGGCGGCTCCTTGGCGCGAACCTGTTGGTGTACGGTAGCTTTTTAGTGGTCGGCGACAAGCTGAGGCTCGACGGAAAGGTCGTGCGCTCGGATAGCGGCGCCATAGCTTGCGTCGGTTCGGCGGAGGGCCCGGCGAACTCCGTCCTCGATCTGGAGCGTATCCTGTTCGTGCGTCTCGCGGCCGGCCTCGGCCTCAGTATCGGCCTCGACATGATGTCTCCGCCTGTCCAGGCTTTCTCTTTGGAAGCGGTCAGGGCCTATTATCGGGGAATCGATCGCTTAGACGCAGGTGACTACGCAGCGGCGCTCGCATGGTTCTCCGAGTCGACCCGGCTCGATCCGCTCTTCCTGAAGCCGGGAAAGGGAATCGAGGACTCATACAAATACCTCAAGGACTTCAAGCGTCAGCGGTACCGCCGGGAGATGAACGCCTTGGTCGCGGATATCGACTCGTTGTCCGCCCGCGTTCGCGCCACCCGATTCTATTCCTTCGCCGACGCGCTGGCGAATCCCGGCATCGCCGGCCTGAAGGACGCGCAAGCGGTCGGCGCGGCGTACCAAGCCCGGCCTGCGATTTTCGCAGGAGACACGCCGGTCCAGGCTACCTGGTATTTGCAGAACCTCTTCTCCGAGCTCGGCGGCAAAGCCCTGGAATTCTTCGACGACGGAGCGATGAAGACCCGATGCGACGACCAGATCCTGTTGTGGGCGGCCGCGGCGGAGAAAGCCTATCCCCGCGATCCCTTCATCCCGGAGGTCATCTTCAAGACGCTCTTCGTCTTCCAGGATCGGAACGACTGGGCGATGGTCATGTCGCTCTGCGAAAGGCTCATGTCGGATTATCCGGACTATCGCATGATGTGGGCCGTCGAGGACGCGTACGATCGAGCGCTGAAGAAGTTAGGGAAATTGGAATGAAGGCACGAATCCGGATCGGGGACGATGCGGCTTATGTCAGCGGAAAGGAGACGACGCACCGGGTGCCGGAAGCGTTGTTCGCCAGATCGAGGCTTCCGCCGATTTGGGCCGCGAGTCCCCGGACCAGCATGAGACCCGAGCTGGATGCAGGTGACTCGCTGAATCCTTCGGGCAAGCCCGGACCATTGTCCCGCACCTCCAGCGCCGCGCCGCCGGGGGTCCGTTTCAAGGTGACCGCTATCTCCCCTTCCATGTCCTGGGGATGGCCATACTTGACGGCATTCGTCACGAACTCCGTCAGCATCAGCCCGATCGGAGTCGCGATCCGTATCGGCACCACGATGCTTTCCATGTCGGTGCGCATCGAGGTCTGGGGCGACAGGTCCGTCATCGCGGAGACGACGTGTCCGCAATATTCATCCAGGTGGATCTCGGTGAAGGAGCCGGATGAATACAGGAGGGCATAGAGTTCCGAAATCGACCTGACACGGCGCTCAAGCTTGTCCAGGGCTGACTGCGTCTCGGGAGCGGTGTCGGCGCTCGATGAAAGCCCGATCAGGGAACAGATCATGGCGAAGCTGTTTTTTGCCCGATGCTGGAGCTCGCCGAGCAATCTCTCGTTCTCGCCGAGCGAGGCCTCCAGCTTGACCGTCCGTTCCCGGACCTGCGTCTCGAGTCCGGCATTGACCCGGTCGAGGGCGGCGCGGGAGGCGCGCAGGCTCCTCGTCTTCGCCGAGAGCGCCGCTACCAGTCCGACCAGGATCGTGAAGACGAGCATAATCGCGATTATCTGGAATCTGTAGAGTTCCCAAGACGAATATTCCCGGTTCATGACGATGCTGTCAGGAGGCAAGGCCGAGAGGGGGATTCCGAAACGCTTCAGGGCCGGATGATCGAAGATGAAGCGGTTGCCGTACTCCATTGAAGTTGCCTTGGGCTCGACGGGCTCGCCCCTGAGGATGTCCGCTCCCATCCGTGCCGCATCCCTGGCTTGCTGGGCTATGCTGTACATGAATCCGCCGACAGTACCGGTCCCGATGAACTGGTCGTATCCGCTCAGGACGGGCACCGCGGCGGCGGCGGCCAGTTCCCGCAGCGCGTCCCTCGGACGGAATTTCTTGCCCGTCGCATCCTCGAACATCAGACCGTACAGGACTGCCGAGTCGCGCTCAAGTTTCCCCGTCCTTTCCTTGATTTCCCCAAATGGAAGTTTGGAGATATCGGTGAACAGGACCGATCCCTTCATGTCGCGGACCAGGGCACCGATGTCCCGAAGGAACTCCTCGTCAGCCTTTCCCGATCCGTGTACGATTACGACTTCATCGATAGACGGCCAAGTCTCGAGGATCCAGCGCACGGAAGGCGCGTAATCGATTACGGCGTTGATGCCCCGGACATCCGGCGGGAATCTCCGGCTTTCGAGGGTTGTTGTACCGAGGTTGAAATCATAGAAGACGACCGGCGCGAAGGGTGCGATGCCGTTCCGGTTTTCCAGCCAGATTCCAAGCGCGGTTTCGCCTTGGACGATCACCAGATCGATCTGCCTGCGGAGGAATTTTGTCGCCAGAAGCGCGAGGTAACGTTGTTTGTAGACCGGGTCCGAGAATCGGTTGAGATCCATGAATTCGAAATAAAGATCGAAACGAAGATCGGTAGCCTTGCCCAATTCCTCCCGAAGGGCCGCTACGCCGATTTCGCTGACCGGCATGTCGATTTGGTAGGGGAACAGGAGCAGTACCGACTTGTTAGCCGGCGTTGCCGGAAGCGTCGCCGGAGCCGCCGGGCCAGGAATGGATCCGGGCAGGACGATGACAGCGAGAGTCATCATCAAGGTGATCGGAAAGAGCGCTCCGGATTTCGCTCCGGATCGCCCTGTCGATCGGTCTGTCATCCGACATTCCTCTGCAACAAGTCTATGACAATCCCTGGAATTTTGCTATCCGGTCCGTGACGGGATCACCCTGTCCCACCCGTTCCCGCAAAAACGTGATGCCCTTGAAACTCCCCGGCACATGGATGAAAATGAACGATCGATACCGGCGACCGGAAAGGAGGATTCTGTCGTGACCATTGTCCGGAATCCATCCGTCGATTATGCGGAGCTCAAGGTCGGAGACGATACCAAGGAATATTCACGGCGGCTCCATTCCCATCCCGAGCTTTCGGTGGGAG
>Ga0209727_1000667_pt1 | contig 35630 bp, 18 predicted proteins | sample RifGroC1_FD_183995 | JGI IMG/M metagenome (GOLD analysis project Ga0209727, IMG submission 183995) | Groundwater microbial communities from Rifle, Colorado, USA - Groundwater C1 (SPAdes) (version 2) | ecosystem: Environmental > Aquatic > Deep subsurface > Groundwater | place: Rifle, Colorado...
ATATATATCAATCGATTGCTTTTTTCCTTTAACAGTTGTATTCTTTAAGAAGGTAAATAGATTCTTGTACTCAGAGGAACATAAATTGTAAATAGTATCAGATATTATTATACTATGCCCTTTATGTTCTTTTGTTAAGGACTCTAATCTTGAAGCAGTATTAACAGTGTCTCCTATTACAGTAAATTCTTTTCTATCACTACTGCCGATAGTTCCTTCCAAAACCTCGCCAAAATGTAATCCTATTCCATTTTCAAATCGAGAAAACCCTTTTTCTTCCCAAGTTTTATTAAGAGATTCTAATTCTTTTAACATCATAAAAGAAGATTTTATTGCTTTTTCGGAAGGTGATTCGATTTCTATAAGTCCGCCAAAAACACACATTATTGCATCACCTATAAATTTATCAACTACCCCACCGTTTTTCGTAATACACATAACCATTCTATCAAAATACTGATTTAATTGTTCTACTATTATTTCTGGATTATTATTCTCACTATAAGTTGAAAAATTTCTTATATCAGCAAAAAGGATAACAACATTCTTTTTTTCACCAATTATATCTTTTTTTTCTTTAATAATCTTTTCTTTTACTTCATTACTAACATATTGACCAAAAAGCTTATCAATTGACTGTTTTTCTTTTTCTTCGAGTAAAATTTTTATTATCAGTTTTTTTGCATTATTTGAAAATATTCCAATAATAATACCTATAAAAAACATTGTAATAGATTTAAAAAAATACATAGGAAACCCACGTAAGTCTTGCAAAAGATGTTCATCAGCACCTGAAATTTGATATAAAAATTGATAACTTGATAAATAAACAATGAAATATTCTATGCCTGCAATAGCACCTGATATTAAACAAACTCTAAAATCAAACATAAAACCAGTCATTAATATCGTAAAAGCATAAAGGTAAGAAGGAGGTCCTGTTATATAGGTAGCTGCTTTTGATGGAAGATAAAAATATGCAATCACATATATAATGGAAGGAAGTGAAACAAATAAAAAAGATACAATATATTTATTAAAACCTTTTAATTGTCTAAATTTCGCAATTAAATATGTAATAAAAGAAAATAAAGAACAAATTAAAGCCCATATTCCTGGTATAAGAAAATGATTAGCTATTTTTAGAAAATTAAATATAAAAATTATTATTGCACAGAGAAAGGCAAAAATTGTAGAAAATAAAGAAGCTTTTTCAAATGTTGTATTTATTTCATTATTAAGAAATTCTTGATACCTTGTAAAATTTATTTCCATAAATTATTGATATAAAATTTTAATAAAAAATACAAGTAAATTTTAATAAAGATTTAAAAATCTAATACCCTTTTTTAAAATCAATTTTTCCATGAGGTTTTTTTCCAAAGAAATATTCTTCAAGTTGTTCAATTGCTTCAATACTTCTATTAACCAAAGATTCTTTTGTGTAAGCCCCGATATGTGGTGAGAAATAAAAATAATCTTTTAATTCTTCTGGGAGGTCAATTTTACAAGGCTCTTCTGGGAAAACATCAAAAATAAATTTTCTTATGATGTCTTTTTTAGCAAACTCAAGTACATCGTTAAAATTTGCAACTTTACCTCTTGCAACATTTATTAAAATAGAATCTTTTTTCATCATTGAAAGAAAAGTTTTATTTATAAGTCTATCAGTTTCTTTTGTATGTGGAATGTGTAGCGTTACAATATCAGAACAATTTAACAACTCTGGTAAAGGAAGCCATTTATCAACTTTTGCTTTTTTTATTTTTGCTTTAGTTAAGTATGGATCATATCCAACTACTGTCATTTCAAACATTTTTGCTAGATTACAAAGCCTACTACCTATTCTACCAACACCTATAACCCCAATAGTTTTATCTTTTAACTCGTCTCCCAGATGGTATTTATGCCTAAAATTTCCATTCAAAACATTAGCATTTGCAAGATCAAGACTTCTGTATTCTCTTATGATTTGTCCAAAAACAAGTTCAACAACAGAGGAAATATTAGAATTTGGGGTATTACACACGATTATTTTATGTTTTTTACATTGCTCCAAATCTATGTGATCAACACCAATCCCCATTCTGATAATTAATTTTAATTTAGTTGCATTTTCAACTATTTCTTTTGTTATAGGAATACGAGTTGAAATAATCAAAATTTCATAACCTGTAACTTCTTTTATAAGCTCTCCATAACTAATATCTGGTTTAAAAGTCACAGGGTACTTTTTTGAAAAGTTATCTAATAATGTTTCATCAAATTGATCTGTAATTAATATTTTTTCCATTTATTGAGTAATTATTGTATTATAACTTTCAGTTTTTGGTATAGTTATATCTATTTTTGGAATATTATTATTTCTTTCTTCAATTGGCTTTGGTTTTGCATAGATTTCATTATCAAAAACAATTCTAAAAACTTCATCTGCTTTTTTAACAAGTTTGAATTCAATCTTTTGTTTAACAATACGTGGTAATTCTTCCAAGTCTTTTTCGTTTTCATAAGGGACAATTACGATTTCTTTTTTATGTCTTGCAGCAGCCAAAGTTTTTTCTTTTAACCCACCAATTGGTAAAACCTTACCTGTTAAAGTAATCTCCCCAGTCATAGCAACATTTGAGTGCATTGGTGTCTTTGTTAATGCAGAGAGTATTCCACAAGTAATAGCAATGCCAGCAGAAGGACCATCTTTTGGAGTAGCACCTTCTGGCACATGAACATGAACATCAAAATCTTTAAAAAAATCCTTGTATTTTATATCATACATATAGGCATTTGCCCTTATATAAGAAAAAGCTGTTTGTGCAGACTCTTTCATCACCTCACCAAGCTTACCAGTTAAAATTATTTTACCAGCACCCGGATACAAAACTATTTCTATTGGCAGCAAAGACCCACCAACTTCAGACCATGCAAGCCCATGAGATACTCCTATATCGAGTACTTTATCAACTGCTGGTTTAATATATTTCTTTTTACCAAGAAATTTCATTAGATTTTTTGTATTTACCGATACTTTTGTAACTTCTTCACTACCAAGTACAATTTTTTTTGCAATCTTTCTACAAATTGATGCTATTTGCCTTTGTAAAGACCTAACACCAGCCTCCATTGTATAAGACCTTATTAATTCGTAAATTGTTTTATCACTAATTGTTAAATTTATATTTTCAATTCCATTTTCTTTTCTTTGTTTTGGAATCAAAAATTGCTTTGCAATATGAAGTTTTTCTATTTCAGTATAACTACTTATATAAATTATCTCCATTCTATCAAGCAATGGATAAGGAATTCCTTGAAGTGAATTTGCTGTTGTAATAAACATTACCTCAGAAAGATTGTATGGAACTTCGAGGTAATGGTCAACAAATTGATAATTTTGTTCTGGATCCAAAACTTCTAATAAAGCAGATGCTGGGTCACCTCTAAAATCAGAACTCATTTTATCGATCTCATCAAGCAAAAATACTGGATTTGTTGTTTTTACTTTTTTCATAGATTGAATGATTTTACCCGGCAATGCCCCAAGATATGTTCTTCTATGCCCTCTAATTTCTGCTTCGTCTCTAACGCCACCTAAAGAGATTCTAACAAACTCTCTACCAATTGCTTTTGCAACAGAGTTAGCCAAAGATGTCTTTCCTGTACCTGGTGGACCAACAAAACATAAAATAGGACCTTTTGTTTGTGGATTTAAAGTCCTTACTGCTAAAAACTCTAATATTCTATTTTTAACTTTATGTAGAGAATAATGCTCTTCATCAAGAATTTTTTTAGCAAAATTTAAATCTTTAGAGTCGTCACTTTTAACTTGCCATGGTAATTCTTGTAACCATTCAATATAAGTTCGTATAACACTAGATTCTGGTGAGATTGGAGGCATTTTCATAAGCCTCTTTTGTTCTTTAATCGCCTTTGCTCTCACCTGATCTGGCATCCCAAGATTAATAAGTTTTTTTTCAAATTCTTCTATATTTAAGACATCATTTTCGTCTGGGATATATCCAAGTTCTTTTTGAATTTCTTTTATCTGTTCGTTAAGATAGTATTCTTTTTGATTTTTTTCAAGTTTTTTTCTTACTTCCCCATTAATCCTTTTTTCAAGTTGTAAAACTTCTATGTTTGCAACAATCAATTCACCTAATATTGTAAGTCTTTTTTCGATATTTATTTCTTCGAGTAGTTCGATTTGTTTATCGAGACTTATTTTTAAGTGCGGAATGATCATATTAAGGAGCATCTCTTCACTTTCAATTTGAGTTATTGTTTTTAATGTTTCAGCAGACATTTTTGCAAGACTACTAAATTTTTTAAACTCTTTAACAATAAAAGTAATCAATGCTTCTGATTTTAATGATTCTGGTAAGTTTTGAAAATTAATTTTTTCAACTGTTGCTTTTCTAATATCTATTGGATCATTAACTCTAACAATTTTTGCCCTATCAATTCCTCTAACTAAAAGTTTAATTATTTTTTTATCAGGTCCAGGTCTAACTTCAACAATCTGAGAAATTACACCAATTTCATAAATATCTTCTTCTGTTGGTTTTTCTACATTAGAATCTTTTTGAGTTACTAAAAAAATATTTTTATCATAAGATGCTAAAGCAAGATTTACTGCCTCAACTGACTCAAATCTCCCAACATAAAAAGTTTTTAATATACCCGGAAAAACAACCATTTCCCTTAGAGGTATAAGAGGGTACTCATTTTCCTTTTTTGAATTAGTAGAGATATTATTTAATATTTTCATGCCGTCTTTTCATTTCCTTTTCTTACAATTTTTGGAAGAGATTTATCTGCAATAACATCTTCATCAATTATGACTTTTTCAACATTTTTTTCTGTTGGTATTAAATACATAATTTCTAACATAATTTTTTCAATTACTGCTCTTAAACCTCTCGCCCCAGTGTTTTGTTTTAAAGCATTCTTCGCTATTAACTTAACAGCATCTTCCTTAAAATCAAGATCAACACCTTCAATAGAAAGTGACCACTGAAATTGTCTAATAATAGAATTTTTTGGCTCTTTTATAATCTGAACTAAATCTTCTTCAGTTAAAGGATTTAAAATACTTGTGATAGGTAATCTTCCAACAAATTCTGGTATCATTCCAAATTTAATTAAATCCTCTGGATGTAAATTTTTAAAAAGTCCAACATAATCTTTTTCGCTATGTCTTTTTACATCTGCACCAAAGCCAAGAGGTTTAACATTAACTCTTGTTTCAACAATTTTATCAAGTCCAACAAAAGCACCGCCACATATAAAAAGAATATTACTTGTATTTATCTTTAATACATCTTGATTTGGATGCTTTCTACCACCTTGAGGAGGAACAGTTGCTTCTGTACCTTCGATGATTTTTAATAATGCCTGTTGAACTCCTTCACCTGACACATCACGAGTAATTGACATATTCTCACTTTTTCTTGCAATTTTGTCAATTTCATCAATATATACAATACCTTTTTCTGCTAATGCTATATCATAATCAGCAGCTTGGATTAATTTTAGTAGAATGTTTTCAACATCATCACCAACATAACCAGCCTCAGTTAGTGTAGTAGCATCTGCTATTGCAAAAGGAACATTTAATTTTTTTGCGAGTGTTCTTGCTAACAATGTTTTACCAGAGCCTGTAGGACCTATCAAAAGAATATTTGATTTATCAATTTCAAGGTCTTTATAATGTGCATGTTTATCCATATTTTGACCAAATTTGATCTTTTTATAGTGGTTATAAACTGCAACGGATAAAACTTTTTTTGCATCTTCTTGACCAACTACATACATATCAAGAAATTCTTTTATTTCTTTTGGAGTTGCCAATTCTTCATTTAGAATATTAGTGTAACCAGTTTTTTCAGTTTTTTTTACAGCATCATAGGCTTTTTTGATACACTCACTACAAATATTTGAATTGTACCCTCTAACAAATTTTAGTTCAAATTCCTCTGTATTTCTACCACAAAAGGAACAAACATCCCTTGTATGTAAATCGTTTTTGTCCCATCTCATTTTACATCACCTCTGGATAGAATTTTATCAATTAAACCATATTCTATTGCTTCGTCTGGATTTAAATAAAAATCTCTTTGAACATCTTTTTCTACTTGCTCTATTGGTTTTCCTGTATTTTGTGAAAGAATAAGGTTTAAATCTCTTTTTAATCTATTGATTTCCTTTGCTTGAATCTGAATATCTGTTGCCTGCCCACCAGCTCCTCCCCAAGGTTGATGTAACATCATTCTTGAGTGTGGAAGTGCAAACCTTTTACCTTTTGTACCGCTTGACAAAATTAATGCTGCTGCACTCGCTGCTTGTCCAACGCAAATTGTACAAACATCAGCTTTTATATATTTCATAGTATCATAAATCGCAAGCCCAGAGGTAGCTGAACCGCCAGGCGAATTTATATAAAGGTAAATATCTTTTTCTGGGTCTTGACTTTCCATAAAAAGCAGAGTTGCAATAACAATATCAGCTTCAACATCAGTTATTTCACCACCAAGATAAATTATATTATCTTTTAATAGTCTCGAAAAAACATCCCAAACTTCTTCACCTCTACTCGTTTTTTCAATAATCTTTGGAAGCCAACCGTGTGTCATTTTTGGAGAGTTGTTAAAAACCATAAAATCTCCTTATTTATTTTCAGTTTCTTCTTTATTCTCTTCTACTTTAGTCATTTCTTCAAAAGTTAATTTTTTACCTTTTTTAACTTTTGCATTATCATAGAGGAAATCCAAAGCTTTTTTTGACTCAACTTCGTTTTCAAAAACTTTTAAACTACCAGATTTTTTTGAATATTCAAATAAATCTTCAACTTTCATTTTGTAATGTTTTGCAAAAGATTCAATATGTGTTTTTATATCATCTTCTGAAACTTTAATTTCTTCTTTTTTAACAATTTCGTTTAAAATCAAGCCTTTTTTGATTTCTTCAACTGCTTGATCTTTCATCTTTTCTAAATAAGTCTCTTTTGTTAAACCTTCTTTTTTAAGCATAGCCAATGCTCTTTTTTCATCATTGTAGAATCTTTGTAAAAGTTCATTGTAGAATGCTTCAAGTTGTTGGTTAATCATTGACTCAGGAATATATCCTTCAAAAGTTGCTGTTAATTCTTTAAGAATTTTACCCAAACCTTTTTGTTTAACAAAATTAGTTGAATAATCTTCTAAATTCTTTTTAAGTTTATCTTTTAACTCAGTAACTGTATTGCAACTCTCATCTATTTGTTTAGCAAGTTCATCTGTTAGTACAGGCAAAACTTCTCTTTTTACATCTTTAATTTTAACTTTAAAGTTAAAAGTTTTATCTGCTAAAGACTCAATTTCTTTTTTGCCATATTTTTTCTTAAATTCTTTTTCATCATCTTTTTTAGCACCAATTAAATCTTTACCAATTTTGTAAAAATCATAATCTTTACCAATATGAATATATTCGCCATCTTTTTTGAAAACTTCGTTACCATTTTCTAATACGGTATAATCAACAGAAACAATATCTCCATCTTCAATCTTTCCTTCTTTTGTTTCTATCGTTGCGAATTCTTTAACCATTTTTTCTAATTCAGCAGTAACATCTTTATCTGTTACTGAAACTTCATCTTTTTCGATTTCTAAACCTTTATATTCTCCCATTTTAAAATTTGGGAAAACATCATAAATTAACTCAAAATCAAAATCTTTATCAAGTTCTGCTAACTTAAAATTTTCTAATTTAGGTGTTGCAAAATTTAATGGTTTTTTTTCAAGTTTTTCATAAACTTCTTTGTATGAATCATCAATTAATTTATTTGATGTTTCTGATAGAATAGCTTCTTTAAATCTCATTTCTAAAATAGAAAAAGGAACCTTGCCCTTTCTAAAACCGTTTATAGTTATATTTTTTTGTGCGTCAAGAAGTAATTCATTATAATGTTTTTTCACTTCTTCTTTATCAACCGTAATTTTTAAACAAACCTGTGAATTATCTTTTTCTTCTGTTTGAAAATTAAACTGCATAACATTTCCTATACAATAAAAAATTATTTTAATTTGGGAAAAGCCATGGATAAACATATCCACTTAAATTTTTGCTTTATATATAATTAACAATTTTTTCATTAAAAGTCAAATTGTATCTTTAATTTGTTGTAGAAAAATTGGTATTTTTTATTGACAACAATAAATATTACAAATATAATCTAAATTTTTATGAGAAATATTATAATTTTCTGCTTTTTATTAATTTTATTTATTACTTAGCTAACTACTCAATCATTATTTTACAAAAGGTTTTATAACATCTGTATCTATTTGGTAAAAAACTGCACTCATAAATTTTTCGAGTAATAAAGGATGATATTTACCGCAGGCATATTTACATTTCTTTATAAATTTTTTGTCATATCGGCAACATTCAATAAAATCAACAAGAGAAGTCTCTGGTTCTTTTATCATTAGATATAACATTCCACGATTATACAAAAATAAAGAATTATTTTTATTAGTATTAATTTGGTTAGTTAAATCATCAATTGTCTTATAAATATTTTTTTTGTTCCAAAATAGTCTTGGTAAAAAAACACTTTGTAATAAATTTTGAGGAATTTTACTTCTTTTAATAATTAAAAGAGTTATTAATCCTATTAAAAGAATAATTAATAATAAAAATGTAATAAATAAAATAATTACTAAAAAATTCATACATTTATATCCAAAAGTAAATTTAAAATTTAGATAAGAACAAAGGATTCTTTAAAAAAAACAATAAATAATATATAGAAGATTTTTTTAAAATTTAATTCAGGAAAAAGAAGGCTCAATATTAACTATTTTGAATAATTGGTTACCTATCAATAAATTTTCTTTTTTTCTATTAAATTTTAATTCTTTTACTGTTTTATCTGGCAATATAAAAAGAGTATCATTACTAATTTTTGAATATAGTAAATAGGATAACAATTTATCATCTATTATTGATTCAATTGTAAATTGAGCATCGGTTTTGTTTATTTTTATTTGTATTAGAACCAATTCTTCTTTATCTTTTAAGATTATCTCTGAAAATAATCTTCTTTTGTTGACATTCATTAGACTTTCTCTGTCAATTTTTATTGTTTTATCAACTGAAATAATATAAGAAATCAAATTTCTAATTACTTCGTTTTTTAATTTAGAAACTTTTATTTTTTTGAGTCTATCGATATATTTATAGTCTTTTTTAATAAAACCAGCAGTTATAGAAAAAATTTTATCCAAAAGAGGTAATTTTTCAAAATCATTAGAAAAATTTTGCTTTGTAAAAAAAACATCATTCTTTAATAATTGCCTATCACAATATATTTTTTCTGCTATTTGATTTAATAAGATATGTACAAATGCAGAAATAGAAATTAAAGCAAAATAGGCATCATTATATGAAAAAAAGAGATTATAATCATGTGTCGATGGATTTCGCCATTCTTCCCTATAATTTTTTAGAGACTCTATAACTTTTGAATTTAGAATGTTATTTCTTAACAAAAATTTTTCTATCTCTGAAGGAGTTTTTTTATAACATTTCTTTTTGGTAAAAACTTTATATGCCTCTTTTAGAATACCCTCAAAAGCATGATTTGTCCTATAAATTACATCATTAAAAAGATGCCCATCATTATTACCATTTTTTAAATATGACTCAGCTCTTTCAATATGAGTAATAACAGACTCAAGTCCTGTTAAAGTGGTATCTAAAATTAAAATGTCTTTAACTTGTTTTTTTATAATTTCTAAAGTTTCCATAAAAATCTCAATCTCTTATTAAAAAACTAATAATAACCAACAATTAAAAGGTATTTTTTGTGACTAAGATAACTTCAAAACCTTTTAGAATGAAATACTAACTTATCATATCATTAATACTATAATTTTGATATAGAATTTATTATAAGATTTTTTTATTTATATTTCAATTGATTATAATAGAAAAGTGAAAATATATAACACAAATTAATCAGATTGTCAAAAATTAACACAGATTAACTCGTGTAAGTATATACAATAAGTGTATTTAAGTTTTTAAATTTATGAAAAATCAAAAACTTTTTAGTATGATATTTTTTATTAGAATATTATTAATCTTTCGTGTTATTCCTGATAAACCAATATTATCAACACCCAAAATTAGACGATATAAATTTCCTACTCATTTGATAAAGCATAATACCTGTGGCGACAGAGACATTTATTGAATTTTTTGTACCAAACATTGGGATATGGACAATATAGTCAGAAAGAGTTAAAATTTCTTTTGAAATACCAAACTCCTCATTACCAACTATTATTGCCATTTTTTGATTTATATTTATATCGTTTAATGATATGGAATTTGATGTTTTTTCAAGAGAAACAATAGAATAACATTCTTCTTTTAAAATTTTTATTGCTTCTAGAGTATTTTTAAAGTATCTAAATGGTAAATTGGAATTCTTTGATGTTTTACTAACTTTTGGATTGTCAAAATTTGGAGTTATTCCACAAGAAATTAATTCTTCTACACAAAAAGCCTCAGCTGTCCTTATAATAGAACCCACATTAAAAGGTGAGCGAATATCTGAAAGTATAACTTTTATTGGTAAAATAATTCTTTCTTTTTGTGGATTATCGAAAGGAATTTCTTCTGTAAATTGATTTTCTTCATGTAAAATTTGCAAAAGCTTACTTAAAAGAATACCCCAGTCATAATTAGATGAAGGAATTAGAAAATTAAAAGATTCTACCTCATTAAGCCAGTTTAATAACTCAATAGGGTAGAATTCAACTTTAAAATCTTGCAAATATTCTCTAATTGCAAAAATTAATTTTTTGATTTTGTTATCTTTTGAAAGTTTTAAGAATTTTTCTTTAGTAAAACTCAAAATAAATCCTAAACATCAAGATTAACTACATATCTTGCATTTTGTTCAATAAATTCTCTTCTTGATTCAACATCCGCACCCATCAACACAGAAAACATTTCATCTGCAATATATTCGTCTTCAAGATTAACTTTCATAATATTTCTTGTTTCTGGATTCATAGTAGTGTCCCAGAGTTGTTCTGGATTCATTTCACCAAGACCTTTATATCTTTGGATTGTAGTTTTTTCTACATCAAGTTTTTTTTCTCTTATAAAACTATCTTTTTCTTCATCAGTATAAGCGTAAACTACTTCTTTTTTATTTCCACCAGCATTATATTCTATTTTGTAAAGAGGAGGCATTGCTATATAAATATTGCCATTTTCAACAAGAGGTTTCATATATCTAAAAAAGAATGTTAAAAGCAAAGTTCTAATATGCGATCCATCGACATCAGCATCTGCCATTATTATAATTTTACCATATCTAATTTTTGCATAATCAAAGTCTTCACCAACATTAGCACCAATAGCAGCGATTACAGGTTGGAGTTTATCGTTTTCTAAAACTTTATCGATACGAGTTTTTTCTACATTTAACATTTTACCCCACAAAGGTAAAATCGCCTGAAAAGTCCTGTCCCTTCCCTGTTTAGCAGACCCACCAGCAGAATCACCCTCAACAAGATAAATTTCACAGTTTTTAGGGTCACGTTCCGAACAATCAGCAAGCTTACCAGGAAGCCCCATAGAATCTAATGAATTTTTTCTTCTAATAGCATCTTTAGCTCTACGAGCAGCTGTTCTTGCATCATTTGCTATAATTGCTTTTTGGATTATAATTTTTGCATCTTCAGGATTTTCTTCAAAATATTTTGTAAGTTCATCATTTACTAATGTTTCAACAATGCCTCTTACTTCGTTATTGCCAAGTTTTGTCTTTGTTTGCCCTTCAAACTGTGGATTTGCGATTTTTACAGAAATTACAGCAGTAAGTCCTTCTCTAACATCATCGCCTTCAAGTTTTTCAATATTTTTCTTTTGAAGTTTTAATTTTATCATAAAAACATTTAGAGTTCTTGTTAATGCAGTTTTAAAACCGCTTAAATGAGTACCGCCTTCATGAGTATTAATATTATTAACAAAAGAATAAACATTTTCATTATAACTATCCGAATATTCTAAAGCTACTTCGAGAATAATATCTTCTTTCTCTGTGAAAATATAAATTGGTTTATGAAGAGGTTTTTTAGCTTTATTTATAAATTGAACAAAAGAAACTATTCCACCTTCAAACAAAAATTCTTGAACTTTTTTTTCTGGCTTTACTCTTTCATCAATTAAAGTAATTCTTATACCTTTATTTAAAAAAGCCAATTCTCTTAATCTATGAGATAAAACATCAAAATGAGGACTTGTTTCTGTAAAAATCTCATTATCTGGCTTAAATAAAACTTTTGTACCTCTTTTGTCTGTATCTCCTATTATTCTAACCTGTTCGTCAGAATATCCTCTTTTATATTTTTGGTAATACATTTTACCATCTTTATAAACAAAAACTTCACATTTGGAAGAAAGTGCATTTACAACACTTGCTCCAACTCCATGCAAACCACCAGATATTTTATATGAATTTTTATCAAATTTACCACCAGCATTTAATTTTGTAAAAACAACTTCCAAAGCAGAAATACCCGTATCTTTATGAATATCAACAGGCACACCTCTACCATCATCTGTAACAGAGATAGAATTATCATCATAAATTACAACTTCAACATTTTTACAATGTCCGGCTAAAGCTTCATCTATCGAATTATCAACGATTTCATAAACAAGGTGATGTAGTCCATCAATTCCTGTCGAACCAATATACATACCCGGTCTTTTTCTAACATGTTCAAGACCTTCCAAGATTTGAATATTTGAAGCATTATAATCACTCATTATTAACAGTCCTGTATTTTTTTTCTTATACTGCTGTGGAAAATTTCCATTCAGTATATATTGAAACTGTTTATCTAATATATTAGAATATTATTTTACCTTTTAAAATAGGAAAAACAATTCAGTTTCGACATATTATACTCCTTATTTGTTAAATGGTCAAGCGTTTTGGGAATTTGGTATGTAGAATTTTTTTGTATATACCAGAATGTTTTAGGTTTTTCACAAATTATAGACTATAAATTAATGAAATAACAATTTTAGTGTATATGAAGACTGTAAAAAAGTCTGTATAAATGCCTGTTAAAATTAAAAAGACAGAGGGTATTTAATAACGCCCTCTGTCTTTGTTTAGAATTATTCTTTGAATATTTTAAGGTCTGGTATGAGCTGCCCAAGCTTCGTAATTATCAAATCCAGAAGTATATGTTGTTTTTACCTCTTCCCATCTATAACCACCAGCACCTACTATATTGTTACTACCGCTTTCCCAGCTATAAACAGATGGACCCATTGTAGCCCAGTCAGAAGGCTGATCTGCCCAAAGTGATTTATACTCAGTTGAAACATTTATTTGCCATGTAATCCAATACCATCTATCGCCTGATTCCCATGCAGCACATTTTATATATGAATATTGGTTATCTTCCCAGCGTAAAGGAAAACCTGGTGCTGTTGTAGGACCACCCGAATTATTAGAACCTCTATACCATATAAATTTTCCTGAACCTGCGGCATTTTTTGTTGCTAAAACTGTTTTAAATGCTATTTCTTCAGTTACTGCAGATTGTGTCAAACCAGTAAGAAATCCTACTGCTTTAATTCGTTCTATGTGACCAACTGTAGAAGAACTTGTTCCTATCGTAATTTCGGAAACGAACTGAGTTGAACCCGATGTAGGATCAGCTGGAGCAGAAGGAAGCGATGGACTTGAGGTTGACGGAGAAACATTTGTTGATGTGTATCTAATAGTAGCACCATTTGTTTCACAGTCTATTTTATAAGTAGTTTGAGTAGGTTGAGTTGTGCCACTACCACTTACTTTATTAATTCTTATAATTGGTGTTGCAACTGGTCCTGTTACAAATGTCCAAGTACTTGTATCACTAATACCTGCAAAATAATGTCCTACACTATCTCTAAAAGCAGTTGCAGAAATATTTACATAAAAATCAATACCTATTGGCATATCATTATTTGGGTTAATTGTAATAGTATTAGTACCAGAGCCAGTTATTTGAGTTGATTGAACATCAATTGAAATTTTATTATAACCAGCATCTGTAAAAGCTGTTGTTAAGGTTGCGTTATTGCCATCATAAGTATATTTTAAGATATATTTACCAATTGTATCTGTTACTCCAGAAGGTGCACCAATTGTACCAAGCGAATAATAGTCATCAAGATTTACACCAGACACTTTATTCTTCCATTCATTATATTCGTCAATAGTTAAAATTACTGGAAATTTATTATAGTTTCTTATAATTTCAATTGTTCCACTCTCTTTATAAACTGGTTCTGAGAATGTTATGACTAAATTACTTGATTTACTTACATCTTTTGTTGTATTGACTGGTGTAACTCCACTAATTGTTGGCGTAACTGCATCAACCTTAATATTTTTGTTAGAACCTAAAGAATTTGCTGCACCAGGTGTTACTAATGTTAATATCGCTGTATTTCCAGTACCAACTGTATCTTTAATTGTACCACCATTCAACTCTAAAGAGTCTGTTGCAAAATAATCAAGTTTTGTTGATAAATCACCAGTAGTAATTGTATATCTAAAAGTTAATCTAGACGAATTTGTTCCAGATAAATAAGTAGCGTATTGAGTTGGCGTTGTATTTAATTTTAATCTTGGTGACCCAGTTAGTGCAACTGTTTTACTAAAATCAATATCAATATCAACATTTTGTCCTTCTTTATATTCTCCATTTGGAAGTGAAGAATTAACATTTGTTACAGTAGGTTGAACTTTATCAACAAAAAAAGTTATTGGAGATGATGATGAAGACTCATTTCCTGCTATATCACTTTGTTTTGCTATAACTTTGTAAGTAACTAAAGATGTTGTTCCTGTTACTGTTGTAAAAGAAGTTCCTGTATTCCAGTTTAATCCATTATCTGTTGAGTAAACAACAGTCGCACCACTTTCTAATCCTGTTAGTGTAATTGTCTTATCAGAGTTATAAGTGGTACCATTTACTACTCCTGATATACCAGGTGCAGAAGGCGATGTTGTATCTATCACAATGTCTTTATTTGCACCCAATGACCATGTTCCTCCTACTGCTGGTAGAGTTAAAGTTGCGTTATTGCCAGATGAATCTTTAATCGTACCACTATTTAGTTCTAAAGCTGCAGTTGATGAATAATCTAAATCAGCTGCTGTATCCCCTGAGCCAACTATATAACTAAATGTCAATTTTGTTGTTCCAGAACCAAAAGCATAGCTTGCATAAACTGTTGTATTACTATTCAATTTTAATCTTGGAGAACCTGTAACATAAACTATTTTGCTAAAATCTACTGTTACTGTTATAGCTTTATTTAAGTTATAACTTCCATTTGCTGTATCAGATGATATATTTGTTACAGTTGGTGGTGTTACATCGATTATTACTGTTATTGTTGTAGCATTCCCAGAAGTATTACTAGCTTTATCTGTTTGTCTTGCTGTTATGTTATAAGTTCCAGCAGATGAAACTGTTACTGAACTCGTATAATTATTCCATGTAGACCCACTATTTAAAGAATATTCAAAAGTAGCCCCTGGTTCACCTTGAACTGAGAATGTTCGAGCCGAATTATAAGTACCTCCAACTATACCAGAAACTTGAGGTGCGTCTGGAATTGTTTTATCTATTGTTACTGTTATTGTTGTACTATTTGTAGAAGTATTTCCTGCAACATCTGTCTGTCTTGCTATAACCTGATAAACATTTTCTACTGAAAGAGTAACATTAGTTGAATAATCTAACCAAGTACCACCCCCATCAGTTGAATATTGGAATGTAGCCAAAGATTCACCTGATATAGAAAAAATTTGATCTATTTTTACAAAACTATTATTTAGAAGACCACTAACTACTGGTACAGAAGGAGATGTTGTATCTATAACAATATCCCTATTTGCACCTAATGACCCTGTCCCACCTACTGCTGGTAGAGTTAGAGTTGCATTATTGCCAGACGAATCTTTAATCGTACCACTATTGAGTTCTAAAGCCGCAGTTGATGAATAATCTAAATCAGCAGCTGTATCACCTGAACCAACTATATAACTAAATGTTAATTTTGTTGTTCCAGAACCAAAAGAATAGTTTGCATACACAGTGGTATTGCTATTTAATTTTAATCTTGGTGAACCTGTAATATAAACTATTTTTGTAAAATCTACTGTTACTGTAATTGCCTTATTTTGATTATAATTTCCATTTGCTGTATCAGATGATATATTTGTAGGTAGTGGTGGTGTTACATCGATTATTACTGTTATTGTTGTAGCATTACCAGAAGTATTACTAGCTTTATCTGTTTGCCTTGCTGTTACATTATAAGTTCCAGCAGATGAAAATGATACAGCCGTAGAATAATTAAACCAATTTGTCCCACCATTCAATGAGTATTCAAAAGTAGCCCCAGTTTCACCTTGTATTGTAAATGTTTGGGTAGAATTATATGTTCCTGCCACAATTCCACCAATTACAGGTGCAGATGGTGCTGTTTTATCTATTGTTACTGTGATTGTTGTACTATTAGCCGATGTGTTACCTGCCAAATCTGTTTGTTTTGCAATAACCTGATAAACATTTTCTACTGAAAGAGTAACAGCTCCTGTATAATCAATCCAATTAGCTCCACCATCAGTTGAATATTGAAATGTAGCCAAAGATTCGCCTGACACAGTAAATATTTGATCTACTTTTTTAAAAGTATTATTTGTAATTCCACTAACTACTGGTACAGAAGGAATAGCAGTATCTATAACAATATTTTTATTTGCTCCCAACGACCCTACCCCACCAACTGTTGGTAAAGTTAGCGTTGCATTATTGCTAGATGTATCTTTAATCGTACCGCTATTAAGCTCTAATGCTCCGGTTGACGAATAATCTAAATCAGCAGCTGTATCACCTGAGCCAACTATATAACTAAACGTTAATTTTGTTGTTCCAGAACCAAAAGCATAACTTGCATACACAGTGGTATTACTATTCAATTTTAATCTTGGTGAACCAACAACAAAAACTGTTTTTGTAAAATCTACTGTTACTGTAATTGCCTTATTTTGGTTATAACTTCCATTTGTCGTATCAGATGATACATTTGTAACTTGCGGAGGAGTTACATCTATTACGACTGTTATAACTACTGCATTACCAGAAGTATTACTAGCTTTATCTGTTTGTCTTGCTGTCACATTATAAGTTCCTGCAACAGAAATTGATACTGCTCCAGTATAATTAGACCAACTTGTCCCACCATTTAATGAGTATTCAAAACTAGCCCCAGTTTCACCTTGTATTGTAAATGTTTGGGTAGAATTATATGTTCCTGCCACAATTCCACCAATTACAGGTGCAGATGGTGCTGTTTTATCTATTGTTACTGTGATTGTTGTACTATTAGCTGATGTGTTACCTGCCAAATCTGTTTGTTTTGCAGTTATTTGATAAGTACCTTCTGCTGATATTGTAACCCCTGCTGTATAGTTGCTCCAATTAGACCCATTATCCAAAGAATATTTTAAACTTGCCCCTGACTCACCAGAAAGAGTAAAAACCTGATCTATTTTCACAAAACTATTATTTGTAATTCCACCAACAAGAGGTGCTAAAGGTGCTGTTGTATCTATAACAATATTTTTATTTGCACCCAAAGAGCCAGCTCCACCAACTGTTGGTAAAGTTAGCGTTGCATCATTTCCAGCCAAATCTTTAATTATACCAGTCAACGCAGAAGTATTTAGATAATCAAGATCAGCAGATGTCTCACCAGATGCAACAGTATAACCAAAAGTCAAAGTATTTGTACCTGAACCCAAAGAATAATTTGCAAAAGAAGTCCCACTACTATTTAATTGGATTTGTGGAATACCTGCTATTGTTACAATTTCTGAGAATATCATATTTATTGTAATAGTTTTACCTTCATTATATGAGCCATTACTTGTCGCAGAAGTCACATTTGTAACGATTGGTTTTGTAGTATCAACAATTATATTTTTGTTAAATCCCAAAGAATTAGTAGTAGCAGGAATTGCTAAAGTCAATGTTGCATCATTTCCTGCTTTATCTTTGATAGTTCCACTATTCAATGCTAAAGAGGCTTGACTTACATAATCCAAATCTGAATTATTATTTCCTGTGGCAACTGTATAATTAAAAGTTAGTGTCGTCGTTCCACTTCCTAAAGAATAATTTGCATTAGTATCTGTAGTGCCAGTTTCAAGTAACAATTGAGGAGTTCCAGTAACAAAAACTGGTTCAGAAAAATCAATTGTTATTGGTATCACATCACCTTGTTTATAAAAAGTATTTGCAAAAGTAGAAGTTACATTAGAAACAGTAGATGAAGTTGTATCTATTTCTATATTTTTATTAAATCCCAAAGAATTTGATTGCCCTGGTGCTGCTAAAATTAAATCTGTATTTCTATTTAAAGAATCTTTAATCGTACCACCATTCAATTTAAGAGAATTAACATCTACATAATCAAGTTTTAAGGTTGTATCTCCTGCTTGTACAGTATAATTAAATGTTAAAAGAGATGTTTTATTTCCAGAAAAATAGATAGCTTCTCTATCCACAGTCCCTGTTTCTAAAACGAGTGTTGGGATACCATTAGTAGTATCAATTGTAACATCTCTACTAAATTGAATTGTAATAGGAATTAATTCACCCGCTTTATAATAGCCATTATTTTTTGAAGAATTCACATTTACTACAATAGGTAATGTTGTATCAGCTGCTATTGTTTTAACTGTTATATTTGACCAGTTTCCAGCCTTATCCTTTTGTTTTGCAGCAATTGATGTACTTGATTTTAAAGATATACTTACTGATGAACCAGTAGTGTAATCTACCCATTCTCCATTATCTATTGAGTATTGAATATGTTGAATATTTTGTTCTGCTGTGGTAATATCAAAAGCAATTTTTGATAGTTCATTAACTGTTGGAGGATTTGGGGCAAGGGTATCGATTACTATATTTCTATTTGCAGAAAGAGATGTTGGACTTGCAGGGGATGCCAATGTTATAACCGCATTATTTCCTGCCACATCTTTAATAGTAACACCATTCCCCAAAATCAAAGAATTAATATCTAAATAATCGAGTTTAGCAGAGTTATCGCCACCCTTTACTTTATAACTAAAAGTTAGTGTATCAGTTGCAGAACCAAAAGCATAATCAGCATAGCGAGTTTCGACAGGACTTGTTATAACATTAAGCTTAAGAAGAGGTTTATTTTCAACCAAAACAGTCTCACTAAATTTTACAGTTATTGTAACAATAACACCCTCATTAAAATTATCTTCTGTTGCAGAATCATAAGTTGTACTTGTAACATCTTTTATCGTAGGATTTACAGTATCAACTACTATATTTTTATTTCCACCAAGAGAGTTAGAACCTCCCACTGTTGGCAAAGTTAATATCGCATCATTTCTTGCTAAGTCTTTGATTGTACCACTATTCAATAATAAAGCATTAACTGTTGTATAATCCAAGTCAGTTGTATTATCCCCAGTGTTTACTGTATAATCAAATGTTAGCGTAGTAGTGCCAGACCCAGAAGAATAATTTGCAAAAACAGCACTACCAGCATTTAACTGTAATTTTGGAGTACCAGTAACATAAACTGTTTTATTAAATTGTACTGTAATAGGAAGTAAACTAAAAGCCTTATATGTACCACTATCTTTTGTAGAAGTAATATTTTTGATTATAGGTTTATCATTATCTATTATTATGTATCTTCTTCCATAACCTTTATTACCATAATTATCAGTTGCTGTCACTTCAAAATTTTGAGGTCCGCCAGTTAAACTAAAGTTTGATGAAGAAATACTCCAATTATTGCCAGTAATAGTTGCATTTTGAGTAACATTAGCCTCAACCCATTTTACTTGAATAGTTTTAATATTTTGAGTATTATCATCCCAACTACCAGAAATTGTAAAAGATTCAACCAAACTTGCTTTCTTGTAAACAGCGTCTGTTGTAGGGTCTGTGATTGTTACAGTTGGAGATATTTTATCACCGTATAAACCAATCCTTCCATAACTTACATTACCAGAGTTGTCTTCTGTATAAACAACAAAATTCTTATCAGCATATTCTGTAAAGTCAGTATTTACATTAAATACTTTTGACCACGATTTTTTCCATCTTCCACCCATTCCAGCAGAAGGTAAATTAGAGTCAAATTGATTTGCCGATAAAGAAGCCGAAATATCCCAAAATTTAATAGAATCTTTTGTCCACGCCCCAGTACCAGTTGAATCAATCCACGCATCTTTTGTATTTAAAATAGATGAATCTTTACCAGTTGGTATCCACGCAAGTTTTAGTTTTTTTACTTCTATATTATCATAAGAATACCCTGCAAATGTAAAATTACCAGTAGTCAAATTACCAATCTCTGTCCCTTGATCCTGATGAGAAGTGACAAAAGAAATAGGAGTATCAACATCTGGCACTATAAAAGTTAATTCTTCATAGCCTTGTGCCGCAAGCCCATTAGAATCTTCTGGCATAACATAAATTTTATATGTACCTGCTTTTGAAGGAGCATTTATTTTCCATGTAAAAAGTCTTGGTTTATCAACACTTTTATCAATTATTGCTGTTGTTGCATCAATAGTGACATCAGCATTATTCCAATTTTTATAATCGCTTAGATTAACAACTGTTGTCGAAGGTACAATTTTTATATAAATTGTTTTTAATCCATCATCATCGTAACTATTACCAGAAACTAAACCAGAAGCAGTAACATTATCATTAGCTTTTATAGAAGTAATTTTTGTCCACGGTAAGTCACTATCTGGATAAACACATATATAACCTTTGTCAACTTCTTCCTTATTACCAGCCATATCGAATGTAGTTAGTTTTACATTATAATAATACTTCTTAGAGTTTATTAACTTGAAATTCTGTGTAGTTTTATCTTTTAAATCAGTTGAGGCATCAATATTAAATGTCCAGTTCCAAACAGACCCTTCTACACCGACAGGCATAGGCTCACCATTAACAATAGTTTTGCTATAAGCAGAATCCCCTGAGTTATCAATTAAATCAAGTTTTATCGAATTAATTTTAAAATCTTCAGACACATCACCTTTAATTTTAAATTTTTGATTTTGAAAAAAATCTATAAAATCAAAATCTCTTGCATCAAAAACCTTTAAAACAATGTCTGTTGTCAAATCTGGTTTTGTTATTTTTGCTATTGGAAGGTTGGAATCAACAGTTAAAGTAATTACTTTATACGACTCATTAGAAGAGTTTCCCGCAGCATCATAAGCATAAACATTAAACTCGTATTCTCCATCTGGCATACTTATCTGACAAGTCCACGAATTGGCATCTTTATTTACAGAGCCAGTCCATTCTTTACCAGTTTTCTTTTCTTTAACTTTTACCTCAGTTACACCTATATTATCATAACAATTGCCTTTTAAAACAAATGTTGTAGAAACAAAATTAAGATTTTTATGTGAAGTAATTTCTATTCTTGGAGCATCAAGATCAACTGAGTTACCAACTCCAAAAAATGGATTTTGATTACATCCAACAAAAATAAAAATAAATATTAACCCAAAGATAAACAAAAAATTCTTAAAAATCGCCCTTCTACTTGTCATAAAAATCTCCTTAAATAACAAAAGATCATATAGTAATTTAATAATAAAAATAATTTTTAAAAACTACTTTTTATTAGAATTTTATGTAGCATAAAACATACCATTTTTTATTTTATCAATTCAATTTATCTATGCTAAGTATATTAAATATCAAAAATTAAATTTATTATAATTTTATATTTTTTCTGATTTCTAAAAAACAATCTATTTTTAGGAAGATTATTTTTATACTCATAGTAATAATATTACAACAACTATAAAAATGAATAAAATATATTTTTTGTTTATGTAAACTTGTATAAATTTGCTGGATAAAAAATGTATATACCAACTATTAATTGGTTTTAGCGATAATTAAGATTAGTTAAAACAACAAAGGAGACGAAGATCGCGAATAAAATGTGATAAAAAAGAGAATTATGATTAAAACTTCAATAAACTTAAAAAAATATCTATTTTATTGAAATTTTCTCCAATTCTTCGTGATCTTCGTGGTAAGTTTTGTATTAAAAAATAAACTAACTTTTAAAATATTTTTGTAGTACTATATAAAAAATCTTTGTTGGTATTATTTCTTTAAAAATTACATTAAGAGTCTTTATATAAAATGGATTATCTGTCTCAAAAAGAAAATCAATTATATTATATTTTGTCGAATCTTCAAAAAAATTCATAGGATTGATATTTTTTACTGTATTTATAATCTTTTCAAAATCATTTATCCCTTTATTATCTTTTTCTTTTATTTTTAAAAGTTTATCCCATATTATTTGAATAAATTCTTTTAAATCATACTGTTTCACTACTTCAATATTTAAAAGTTTTGCAGTGCATTCCATAAGTGGTATAATAATTTGTTTAGTTTTACTTATTTCTTTTGGTAGAATTTCCCTAATTAAGCTAATTATATTATATCTATTTTTATTATCTATTTTTTTTTCAAAAAGATTCTCATATTCTCTAAAAAACTCTTCTTTAACTAAAATATCTTCAAGTTCTTCAAGAATATTTTTATCAATATTATAAAAATATTTAATCCCAGAAATATTGCCTAAAATTTTTTGAGCATCAAGATATCCGATTAAAAAATTTCTTTTTAATAATCGCGGATTAAAATCTAAAACATTCCCTAAATCAACAGAGTTTTTTATAAAAATAGTCTCTGTCCCTTCTATTTCTGGTCGCCTGTAAAGTCCTGGACCTGATATATCAACCATTATGATTTTATTATAACCCCGCTCTTTTGCAAGGTAGAATGGTAAATTATCATAAAGCCCACCATCAAGATATAGTTTACCATTAATTTCTGTTGCCTTAAATCCTGGAAAAGTAGAGCTTCCAAGTAAATATTCTTCAAACATACCATTTGGAATATCTTCCTTAAAAAGTTCGATTGGTTTTAAACTATTGACCTCATAAGCAATAAAACCAAAATCAATTTCAGATTGTCTTAGTTTTTCCTCATTCATCAAACCTTTAATTATACCTTTTAATGGGGTCGTATCAAGCCCTTTATTTTCAAGAATTTTCTTTTGAAAGAGTCTAAAAAAGTCAAAATTTTGCTTATTTAAATTAAATTTACCTTCAATCATAAGTTCTTTAGGTACAGAAACAACTTTATCGATACTCAAATTATTCCACAAATCTAAAGCTTCTTCATATAAATCCAAAACAACTAAAGCTCCGTTTAAACTACCAACAGACGAACCAATGACACAGTTAAACTCAAAACCTTCTTCTCTCAACGCCTTCCATACGCCAATTTGATAAGAGCCCTTAGCCCCTCCCCCACCCAAAACTAAAGCATATTTTTTTTTCATATTTTTTCTCCATAAAGAAAAATTATCTATATTTAAATTATACACCATTTTTTAAAATTTGTTGAATATTTTTGTAAAAAAATAGGCTGTCCTAAAAATTTTAAGACAGCCTATAAAAAATTGTTTAAAAAACTATAAGGAAATTAAAAAAGACCACCTTAAAAAGGTGGTCTTTATTGCCTCCAAGCGGAATTGAACCGCTGACACGTGGATTTTCAGTCCACTGCTCTACCAACTGAGCTACAGAGGCATTTTATATATATTATATATATATTTTTTTTTTGAATCTGTCAACATTTTTTTATATATTTTTTTTAAAATATTATTAATCTGTGTTAATAGTTGGCATCTATGAAGTTTTCTGTCTATCAGGATATTGAACAGTACAGATGTTCAGTAGTTTTGTTTTACCTCTGATCTCAGTTGTACCAAGGTCTTTTGTCTGCAAGGAGGGGTCAATTAATTCTTGTGTCTGCCGTGATATAATAAGTGGAACATTAAATTTTTTAGTAAGATTTTCAAGTCTGGATGCTGTATTTACAGTATCACCAATAGCTGTATAGTCCATGCGTTTATTTGACCCAAGATACCCAAGTACGGCATCACCTGTATGTATGCCAATTCCGATTCTTAGTGGAGCAATACCCAAATAACCGATTTCTTCATTTATAACGGTCAACCGTTCAATCATGTTTAGGGCACACTGTACGCTGTTTTCAGCATGATTATCTACTGAAGAAACTGCACTATCAAATATCGCCATAATACAGTCTCCCATTAACTTGTCTAATATTCCATGATGCTCAAAGACTGACTGGATCATGTTTTCATAATAAAGATTGAGCAGGTTTATAACTTTTTCTGGTTCCCAGTTTTCTGACAGGGCAGTAAAATTTCTAATATCAGAAAAAAGAATTGTTACTGTTCGTTTTGTCCCACCAAGTTCTATTTTGCTTTTTCCTGAAATAATATCTGATGCAATGGATTCTGGTAAAAATCGTGACAAACGTTCTTGGCGTTTATTAATCAATAACATTCTACGAATATTTCCTGACAGTATGGCACACAATGGAGTAAAAGTTAAAATTGACCATAATGTTATAGCAGTTTTTATATTATACTGTCCATTGTTGAATAAAATTGTTGTAATTGAACCACCAGGAATAAATAAGCTATACATGATAATAAATGTAGATATTAATAAGATTCCATTAAAGAGAGTTGCAAAGAGACTGTATCTGAATATGGATATAATCAGCAACAAACTACTTACTAAACCGAACATTAGACAAAACATCCATATATAACTATTATTATCACCCATAATATGTACAATCTGGTAGATAAACAGACAAGCAACTATTGTGTCTATTATTGTAACAAAATATTTAACATAATGTGTAAAATATTTTTGAAACTGTTTTTTTCCTATGAACCATATATCGATCATCTGGACGATTGCAAAAAGCAGTATGCTAAGCATTGGAATAAACAATTTTGATATAACTGCATGTATATCAAGGAATGTTACAAAAATTATTTCTAAAAAACAGCCCATGTATAAAACAACACGGAATATTGATATAATTCGCTCTGCCTTGTATTCTTCTTTTTTGAGATGAATATCTATTTCTTTTCGATCTGATTTAAACAATATATCTTGTACGTTATTAAATAGTTGCATGTTTATATTCCATTGTGACTACCCATTATTACGGGGTAAATATCGTGAGTAATAGAAAATACCGATAAAAAAAATTATAATCTCCCCAACTCAAAAAGTCAATATAATTCCGATCAAAATACAAAAAATGTTTAAAAAAAAACTTTTTTATCCCCAAACTTAATGATAAATAAACAACTGCAATCTAAAACCCTAATAAAAAACAAGAATCCGAGAGCCATAAAAATCTATTTAAGTAAAAGGATGTAGTGTATATATTTATGTGTCTTTTACCTGCTATAATTACTATTCTGTTACATTACAAAGAAGTGTATCTCAATCTTCTAATAACTCGATAAAATCGAGTTATTAGAAGCATCTAAATAAAAAAAATTATATTATTTTTCTACCCAAAAATTTACTACCATAAATTTTTGTCCCTGATATTCAAAAGGATATTCAAATAATCCATAACTATAAAGCATATCAGACTTATAATTTGCAGTTGGAATATCACCTACTGTTCCCGAAAAACTTGTCCCTTCTTCTGTTGAAATTGAGTAGTTATTTCCATAAGAAAAACCAGCAGAAAATCCAACTGTAAAACCACCAACTTTATTCTCATTTTCAATTGATATAGATGTGCTGACTGATTTTGATTCAGAATATCCTGTTGAAGTATTAATTCCTATAGTAACAGAGCCACTTCCGATTCCTACAGCACGAGGACCATATTCATTGCCAGTATTTGCAGTTAATATTGCAGTTTTTTCTGCAGAAGTTGGATAGGATAATATATTACCAATTGTGTGTTTTAAGACATTTGAGTCAATATCGAAATTTTCACCATTGTTTGCATTATAAAAATTTCTCTCGACTGAATAAGTCCCTGCCTTACGTGGAATAGAAATATGAATATTTTTATTAATCTCATTAGCAACCGGAGACTCCAATACTTTATAGTAATATACATCATAAGGAATTGAAGAGAATATTACTTTATCCTCACCATGACCTGAATTATAAGAAAAAGAAACCTCTTTTGTAATTGATTGACCTGAAGTCCAATCAAAGGAATTCTCTATAGTAGCTTTGAATGATGAACCACTGTTTGTTATAGGTTCTTCAAATTCATATCCAATAATAAGTCCGTATGAGAAACCTATTGATTTTGATTTTTCCACAGTCTGCCCACTTGACTGTCCAAAAGATGCAGAACAACCTTCCTGTCCATATTCACTTTGATAAGGAGGGCTTGCAAGAACTGTCAGTACTATCGGATTTGAAAATAATAATTCATGGTTTTGATATTCAACAATCCTTGAATCATTATCAATATTTGCAGCACAAACAACAGCATTAGTTCCCCCTGTGCTGGTTCGATGAAATAATGTTGCATTATTTCCATTTGCATCTTTTCCTAATATGTATAAATATGTATCTACTTCATTTGTGTCTTGTGTAGTACAGTAAAGGTCCTCTTTACCGTCACCATTAAAATCTCCATGATCAGTACTTGCTCTGGAAAAAAAATTTTCCCATGAAGTGGAATAAAGAGTTGCATAAGTATGCTTTGCATCATCATAGATTGTAGAACCAAATAACATTTCGTCAATTCCATCCCCATCAAAATCTAGTAATTCTAATCCATGAAAAGGAGAGTTTTCCGCAGAATAATAATAAGAATCACCATTTAGAATTGTTGCAAAATTATTTCTGAAATCATCCAATATTATAAGTCTGTAGTAAGTACCTTCCCATGCAGCAATTACAATTTCGTCCAAATTATCGCCATCTATATCTCCGCTTTTTACACGCCCCTGCCTATAATTTCGGTTATTAAACACCATAAATTGATCTGTTTTCCCAGTAAACGGTGTTGTTAATGTTCCATCATATAAATTATAAGTTCCTGTACCTGCTGTGTTATTCCCCAGTATCACAAATTCTTTTTTTGAATCTCCATCAAAATCACCGCATGCACTCCAATTCCACCAACCTGACGGAAATATCTTTGACTCTTTTATAACTGGTGTTGATGTATTAACATTTTTGAATATGAAAAAATATTTATCCCAGCTAACTAACAATTCATCTTTGCCATCTCCGTCTAAATCTCCTGTATCCAGAAAGTGATAAGGTGTTGAAGGAGTTGATTCTACAGAAGTAAGAGTTGATATAGTTGTTATATAATCCGAATTAGATTTATCAATATATTTTAATTTAAGATCAATATTCACACCATTCTGTATAGAATATACAACGACAATTTCATCTTTACCATCTCCGTCAAAATCAGAAGCGATTGTACTATCTCTTATTATTCCATTGATCCATGATTGATCTGAATCAGAATAAAGTTTTGTTGGTGCTGTTAACGGTGCTTGTCCTGAAATATCGTCATAAATTCCAGTATCTTTGTTATCACTTGTATCACGCCAACCTGCAAAATAAAGTTCTGTACGTGGAGCCAGACAACCTTTTTTCTTTCCTAATGGATTATAATCAGCCGAAAGAGTTTCACCTGATGGGTTTTTCACATCTCCTATATTTGTATTAACACCAAGGGTATTAAGCATAGTCGTGAAGTTACTACTGATAGTTGTCGTCACAGTATTGTTTGTAGTAGTTGTAGTTGTTTCTTCTATTTTTGGTTGACAAGACCAAATAAAAATAAAAAATAAAAGAAAAATTAAACTATTTTTTCCCATTTTATCCTCCTAAAGATAATTGCAAAAAGATTCTTTCTATACAGAAAGAATTTGTTCCTTGATGAAAATAACAATAAATAATAATATCCCACAAAATTTATAATTAAAACTATTATGTCTGAGCTGATAATAAAATCTATAATTTCGACTACTATATTATTGAACTGATAGTAAAATTTATAATTAAAATTACTATATTATTGAACTGATAGTAAAATTTATAATCTAAGTTTTCTAAAAAGTCAAGGCAAAGAATAAAAAAAATTATTCTCTAATAATTAATCGGTTAAAAGGGCTTTCCAAGATAATTTGTTAGAAAAAAATTGATTAAGGTAAGTAAATACTGAGAGTTTGAATTTCTTGCAATTTATTTTATAATAAATTTCAAAAAATCATAGGAAATATCATTATACAATAATTCACAAAAAATAAGACATTAAAAAATATTGACTTTACAATTATTCTACTTTATACTTTAAATCATAGCTTAATCATGAGGAAAAATATGAACTCATTAAATGATATAATGAAAGAAAGAGAAAAAAATGGATTAAAATTTATACTTATTTTTCGTTTCTTTTTTATGTTTACATTAATAGGATTAACTGTTTTTGTTGCACAAAGTATATTTGAACAAATTATTGTAATATCATTAATGTCAATTTCTATGATAACAGGAGTTATTTTCTGGTTTCTATTGAATAAAGGAAAATTCTTAAACTTCATAGGTCTATTTGGAGCAATTTTTGATATATTAATTTTATTGATTTTACCATTCCTCTGGTATATTTCTATTGGAGGCGAGATAGTATCGAAAGCCTATATTTTAAAAGCTGGAAGTATTTATGTAACAAGTTTTTCAATACTAATTATTCATTGTCTTGCGAATAGACCTATCTACCCTTTAATTATTACTTTAGGTGTTATCCTAAACAATATAATTTACCTTTTGTATTCTTTAAATGATAAAAGAGTTATTATAACTTCTAATTTATTAGATCATATTTTAGGAGCTAGCTTCGCACCAGGAATTTTAATTATATTTTTAGTAGTTTTTACATCAATGGGCATAATTTTATCATATTTTCTTTCAAAGAATCGTAAAACAGTATTTAATGCTGTTAAATATGAAAAGCAGAATGAACAGATTTCAAGATATTTTTCGCCTAATGTTTATAAAAGATTATCTGAAGGTAACGAAATATTATTTGAAATTGGCGGAAGAAAACAAAATGTTGCTATTTTATTTGCAGATATAAGAGATTTTACAAAAATGTGTGATACAATGAGTCCAGAAGAAATTACAAAATTTTTATCCTCTTATCATGAATTAATGGTTGAAGCAATATTTAAATATGGGGGCACTCTTGATAAATTTATAGGTGATGGAATAATGGCTACTTTTGGAACTCCAGATACTTCAGAAGAAGATGCCTCAAATGCTGTTAAGGCTGGGCTTGAGATGAAAAGATATTTAAAAGAATTTAATACAAAAAGAATTAAAGATGGCTTAGAACCTATTAGACAAGGAATTGGTATTCATTATGGAGAAGTTATAGCAGGAAACATTGGTAGTAAAAATAGAATAGAATATACTGTTATAGGCGACTCTGTTAATGTTGCAAGTAGAATTGAAAGTTCTTGTAAAGAAACAAAGCAAGATTTTCTTGTGTCAGAAAATATAGTAAAAAAAACATACGGACAATTTATCTACGAAGATGTTGGATTAATATCAGTAAAAGGAAAAACACAACCTATAAAACTATATGCTATAACACAGATTAATTAGATTGTCTCTGATTCCTTCAAAAATCAGTAAAGTAATGGGTTTACTCATCAAATGCCCCTGCCCTATACATTTTTTCTAAATTATGAGCAAATCTTAACTCTTTATCAGTAAATTTATACAATGGATTTATTTTTGGAATATTATCCATCAAAAAATAACAATCTGGTCGAAGTAAATCATTTGACATAATACTTGTATCATGAGTAGTTAAAATTACTTGACAATCATTCTTTTTTAACTCTTTTACAATGATTTCGGCTAAATTTTGATGATAAAACGCATCAAATTCGTCAATAAAAACAAAATATGGCTTATTTGAATCATCTCTTAATCTTTGTAACCAATAATAGAATAATGTTAAAGAACGAGTTCCAGTTGAAGCATTATTAATAAAATTGATACTTTTTTTACCAAAATCAAAAACAATTCGTTTTTTTTCGTCAATTTCTATTGTTTTTAATTTACATTTAATTCCAGATTCATTTAAAAATATTTCAAACTCTTTTAAATTATTTTTTTGTATAATGTCTTCTAATATATCAGCTGTTCCTATTTCATAGCCAATATAAATTCTTTCTTCCAAAGATTTAAAAAATAACATTTTATCTACAAAATTAACAAATTGTAAGAATATACTATTGGTAATTTTTGTATTACTATTAATGTATTTAATAGCAGATATTTTACTTTGACTCAAATCTCTATTTAAAGTCTCAGCACCTTCCAAATCGATAAAAATTTCTTTGTCGTTTTCTCTATCATAATACACCACAAGTTTACCATTTATTGTTAGTTTTTCAAAAATTAATTCTTCAGATGATTTTTTTGAATAACTATATTCAACTATATCATCTCCAAATTTGAAATTGAAATAAAACTCTGCTATTTTATTATCATTTTGACCATTTAAATAATTATCATAATATTCTGATCTTTTTTGTTTATCCGTCAAATGTGAAATTATATCAAAAATTGCCAAACCAAGATTTGATTTACCACAGCCATTTAGTCCGTATATCAAAGCTTTATTAACAATACCGTTTTTAATACAATCTGAGTTAAACTCATAATTTTTAGTTTGCGACAAATCAAAAACAAATTTTTCATTAAAATTCTTAAAATTTGTTACTTCAAATCTATTTAGCATAAAATAATCCTCTGTATTTTTGTCGGCTCATTATTCCAAATAATAAAACATTATACGATTTTTTGCAACAATTACCGTAAAAAAATTACGGTAAAGGGTACAATTTTTATTTTTTACAAAGAATAAAAATTAAGCAGAACCATAAATTTTGATATAATAAAATTGTAAAGAAAAAAAACACATAAAAATGAGGAATATATGTGTTACAATATAGATTATACAACAGAATTATTTGTTTTCATTGATGATTTTTTTAAATTTTTAGAAAATGGCTTTTTTTAATCTAAAAAGAGATTTTCCTATAAATCTTTGCCATTTTTATTGTTATTAGTTCAATTTTTGTTATCATTAAATAAAGAAACAAAAGTATCGTTATTTGCATGAGATTCAACACCATTACCAGTAGTAGTAATAAGATAATAAATAGGCATAAAGTAGTAAAATATTATATAAAACAAAGTTTGACTATTTACATAGTCTGTTTGTGATCTTTGTGTTAAAATTTTACTAAATGTAATTTGACATTCGTGTTATAATATTTTCCACATCAAAGTAAATATCTATTTCCAACAAAAAATATTGTTATAAAAAAAATTATTAATTTTTTAAAAAAAACAATATTATTTTTCTAAAAAAATAGTATAATAAACAATATGATTAATACATTTGAATACATAGTAAACACATCAAAAGATTATATTTCGCTAATAAATAAAGAATACAGATACATAGTGGTAAATGACGCTTATTGCACCACTTTGGGACTAAAAAGAGAACAAATTTTAAATAAAACAGTTGCCGAACTATGGGGCGAGAATAAATTTGCTAATCTAATAAAACCTCATTTTGACAAATGTTTTTCGGGAGAAGAAGTTCATTGCATCGAAAAATTTAGATTTGGCGATATGGATAGATATATGCATGTCGTTTATTACCCATATATTGAAGAACACGGGATAACTCATGTATTAGTTTTTTCACATGATATATCAAAAGTAAAAGAAATTGAAGAAAGGCTAATCGATTTTGAGTTTAAAGATTTAAAAACTGGCTTATATAACAGAAAATCATTAGAAATAGTATTAGACATCGAACTTGATAAATCAAAACGACAAAATAACAACCATATTGCCTTAATGCTTATCAATTTGGAAAATTTTAATAAAATAAATAAAATTTATGGTTACGACATAGGAGACATTCTACTTGAGAATACTGGGATACGAATAAAAAACTCACTAAGAAATAGTGACTATGTTTTTAGGTTTGAAGGTGATGAAATTGTTGTAATTCTTTCTACAATAACAAAAGATACACATGTTTTAGAAGTCGCACGAAAAATTTATAACAGTATTTCTATTCCATACAACTATAAAGAACAGGACATAATTATAAATAGCCATATTGGTATTTCTATATCACCAAATGATGGTAAAACAAAAGAAGAACTACTAAGAAAAGCGATTTTTGCAGTATCAGAAGCCAAAAGACTTGATGATAAATATTTAATTTTTGATGAAAATCTGCATAAACAAGCCATTGATCGGCTCGAAATAGAAAAAGACTTACAAAAAGCATTCCAAGAAGAACAATTAGAATTATATTTTCAACCAATCGTTAATATGAAATGTAAAATTGTTGGTGCAGAAGCACTCATTAGATGGAATCATCCTGTAAAAGGACTTGTTCCACCAATGGATTTTATCCCTATCGCACAGGAAAGCAATTTAATAATTTCTATTGGAAAATGGGCATTGTTTGAAGTTTGTAAAAAATTAGAAAAATGGACTAAAGAGTTTGATATTTATATATCTGTAAATCTTACACCCCGTGAATTTGAAAACCCAAACTTATTAGAAATAATAGAAAACGCAACAAAAAACCATCATTCCTTTGACACAAAACATTTAAAACTTGAGATTACAGAAACTGAAAGTATGAAAAATTATAAAGATTCATGCGAAAAAATCAAAATTCTAAAAAATATGGGTATAGATGTGTTGGTTGATGATTTTGGCATTGGGCATTCTTCACTTAGTTATCTAAAACACCTGCCTGTGGCAACGATAAAAATAGATAAAGCATTCGTAGATAATATCACAGAAAGTGATAGTGAAATCGAATTTCTTACTGGCATCATCGATATAATAAAAAGTAGAGAAAAAGACATAATAATAGAAGGTGTTGCTACAAAAGAACAATACGAAATACTAAAAAAACTTGATTGCAACAAAATGCAAGGATATTATTTTAGTAGACCAGTTAGAGAACCAATCTTTGAAGAAATGCTAAAAAAGGGTGTATTACCATAAATTTTAAATAATATCTTTTTTTTTTAATATTCGATAAATACATACCAAAAACAACCAAAATTTATTGATTTCTCACAAAAAGAATGATATTTTTTTTAAAATCAATAAATTTTACTTGCAAAGGCTTTTTTATGAAAAAGAATTTGATTTTAATTGTTTTTATTTTAATTATTTCTACTTTTATTTTTTCTAATACAAATGACAAACAAACATCAAAAAATTCAAAGTTTATAGAATTTGCTGTTGGTGGTAGTTTTAGTCATTGTTTTAATTTTAAGTATAGTATTCAAAAAAGATATTATGAAAACAGATTTTATCTTGAATATCTTTCCTTTACTCATCTATTTTCTAGCTCATTGGTATTTGAATTTGATTATTATATAAATAAAAAATTTAGTTTAGGCATTATCGTTTCTTTAGGATATGGGGCTAGCTTAAGTTACTTTTTTTTATTGGGTATTAATAATTTAATATTTACTTTAAAATTTAACAATAAATTTGGCAATTTATTTAAAAATATGCTTGTTTTAGAATATGGGATTAGTTTAATTGGTCAATATGGTCTTAGTTATAACTATAATGGTAATTTTTCATTAATATTAGGAGATATTTCAACTACTTTTAGAGGTGGTCCCAATTTATTAATAGGATATGAACTAAAAACTAAAAAGAATTTTAAATTTTTAATTGGTGGTACTTTTGAAGCAAATTTTGATTATTATACAAAAATGGATAAGTTAACTAAAAAATATGATAACGCATTTTTTTCAAATTTCTTATGGGGCATTGAGTTTAGATGGAGTTTTTATTCAATAAATGAATTAAAATAGTTTTTCATTTCAAAACTAAAAATATAAAAACTAAAGGATACTTGTTTTATGAAAAGGAATTTAATTTTAATTATTTTGATATTTATAGTTTCTACTTTTATTTTTTCTAATACAAATGGCAAACAAATACAAAAAAATTCAAAGTTTATAGAATTTGCAATTGGTGGTAATTTTAACCATTATTTTAATTTTAAATATTCTAATCAAGAAACCTCATATAAATTTAATTCTTCTTTTTATGACTATGAAATATCTTATTTCGATAACCTTACTAATTTTCAATTTGCTCAATTATTTTCCACTTCTTTAGTATCTGAATTGAATTATTATATAAATAAAAAATTTAGTTTAGGAATTACTGCTTCTTTAGGATATGGAACGACTTTAAACTATGGTTTAGTTTTTTCTATTATTAATAATTTAATAGGTAATTTTAAAATTAATACTAAATTCGGTAATTTGCAAAAAAATATGCTTGTTTTAGAATATGGCATTAGTTTAATTGGTCAATATAATGTAAATTATAACTTAGATTATGATTTAGAAAGTCTTTTAACTACTTTTAGATATGGTCCAAACCTATTAATAGGTTACGAATTAAAAACTAAAAAGAATTTTAAATTTTTAATTGGTGGTACTTTTGAAGCAAATTTTGATTATGGTAAAGAGACTTTTTGGAATGAAGGATATACTAAAATATTTTTTGCAGATTTCTTATGGGGCATCGAGTTTAGATGGAGTTTTTATTCTATAAATCAACTAAAATAACATATATATTTTCTAAATTTAGCCACAAATTTTCTAATTCTATATCTAATAATAAAAATCAAAGTGGGGGTTGTCTGTAAGTAAAATTTTACAAAAAATAACTTTTTGGACAGCCCCACTCTAAAACATCTTATTAAAATCTAACCTTTACAGTTACTTTATAGTTTTGATAAAAACCAAGATTTACATTTCCAAACTCACCTGGTTGCCAGTTAGTATTAAGCATATACCAATCAAATGGATACATTGCTGTAAGATTTATAGTAAATGCTTGAAATGGTTCTACTTCAAGTGAAAGGCTTAGTAAACCAGATTGGTCATCTATGCCAAACATATAATTTGCACTAAGATTTAGATAATCATTTGTTTTCCATCTAATTAAACCAAAAAGATAATTATGTCTTAAAAAATTTAATTGTTTTTTCTTTGCATCTAAAAAACCCATTCTTCCAATAGGGCTATAATTTGCCCAATCTTCCTTTTTAAAGCCTGCCAATTGATTATCAGAATACAAATTATCCAATTTTCCATCCCACCAATCAAGCATTCCACTACCATAAAACATATATTCTAAAAGTAAATAAACTTTGCCACCGGGTAGCGTGTAATCAACTCCAATTGCTGCTTCTAAGCCTTCGTAACCTTTAAACTCTTTGCCGTAATATTTACTGTCTCTAAAAGCCCTTTGTTCAAAACGATAAATCATATCAACAAAAAGTCCAACTTCAACATCCGCTTTCATGCTAAAACCTGCTATATGTGTAAAATCATTTTGTGTAGAAGGTGGTAAGCCAAGCTCTTTTGGGTCTTTTAGATAATCTATTTCTGGGGTAAAAAGTGTGTATAAAAACTCAAAATTTAATTTTTTTACAGAAAAAATCGTT
>Ga0209727_1000668_pt1 | contig 35600 bp, 27 predicted proteins | sample RifGroC1_FD_183995 | JGI IMG/M metagenome (GOLD analysis project Ga0209727, IMG submission 183995) | Groundwater microbial communities from Rifle, Colorado, USA - Groundwater C1 (SPAdes) (version 2) | ecosystem: Environmental > Aquatic > Deep subsurface > Groundwater | place: Rifle, Colorado...
GCCGAGACCACCGAGTCGGTATCGGGGTTGCGGTGTCCGATGACGTAGATTCTCTTTTCCATACCTACCTTATACACGAACGAGGGTGATGGAGCGAGGGGCGAAGACGAGGGACGAATGCCGCTGAGCCGCGGCCGCCGCATCGACAACGCAATGATCCACAAGGGCAGTCCCCGCGGCCAGGGAACCCGCGAGGCCGTCGTACAGTCCTTCCGCACGCTCCCGGCGCAGGCGGAAACGCCGGTCCGAGAGGTTCAGGATGCCGGACACCGTCCGCGACCGACTCTCCAGCCGGAAGACCTTCGGGGCGATGCGGACGGCCCCGTATTCTTCGACCGCCGGCTTCGACAGCTCCTCGTACAGGCTGACGATGCGTTCGGTCAGGGCGGACTCGGAGGACTCAGGATCATCGGAGAGCATGATCCAGCCGCCGAGCAGGAAATTGCCGAGGGCGATGAGTTCCTTCTCGTTCTCTGTAAGCCGGCAATCGACCTTCCGCAGGAATACCACATCCGGATCGTTGACGAAGACCGCGCCGTCCAGGTAGGCGCGCCCGATCGTGTCCATGAGGCTCACCAAGGCGCTGGGCCGGCCGACGTGGCCTATGAGCCGGGCGACGGGGTATTCCCAGTCTTCCTTTGTGTCGGCGCCGATGCGCGATAAAGGAAAATGCCGGTACGAGGGCCCGAAAGGGATGCCGCAGCCCAAGTACGCCACGGGCCGCCCTTCACTGTCCGTCTTCCGCGCTGTCAGCGCGGTGACGGCTTTCCCGTAATGCTCCCAGGCGGCGCCCCCTCCGGCGAAGGCGCCGGATAGCATGCCCGCGTACAAAAAATCGAGCTTCAAAAAACGGAAGCCCCACTCGTCGATCGCGCGGTCCATGAGGGAGCGCAGGTACTCCAGCACATCCGGCCGCGAGAGGTCCAGGCAATGGAAATTTTTTCCCCACTTGTCGTTCCACCCGGCGACCACCGGAAGGCCCGAGCTGTCGCGGAGCAGCCATTCGGGTCTGGTCCGGCAGAGTTGCCCATGGGGAAGGACGAGGAAGGGCGAGAACCAGAGGCCGGGAATGTAGCCCTTCTCCGTGATCGCCCGGGCGATGGGGGTCAGACCCCGGGGGAAGCGGGTGCGATCGACCTCCCAGTCACCCAGGCTCCGCTGCCAGCCGTCGTCGATCTGGAATACCATCGGGCGGCCCCTGCGGACGAAACGCAGGTTGGCGAGATTCTCCGTACGGTCCAGCGCCTCCAGGTCGTCCAGGATGAGCCGCTCGCTTATGTTCGAATAATGGTGGTACCAGGATGCGAAACCGCCCCCGCCGCCGTCCTTGCCCGGCGTCCCTCCGCGCAGGAAGTCCAGGCGGCCGATCGCATCCTCGTTGCGGTAGATCAGCCGGAGCTTGTCGCGCAGGTCGAAGAAACCCCGGGCGTGGAAAACCTCGATCTCCGCCACGGCCTCCCCGGCCCCCCGCACCTTCCCCGACTCATAGGCCTCCGCGCCCATCCGGCCGCCCGAGCGGTCGAACCGGAAGCTCGTCGGGGGCAGGACGCCGCCGTCCCGCGAGGCGACGCAGACGTAATCGTCGCCGGCGCGCAGGTAGCAGATGAAGTGGCCGACGAGCTCCCGCGGCCCCGGATCGTCGCCGTCGCGGTTGGTGTACCTGATCAGGGAGGGAAGGCCGAGGACCCGGCGGGGCAGGGATTCGCGGCTGACCAGCTCCCAGCCTGCGGACCAGGACTGCCAGCCGCCCGGTTGGATCGCCAGGCGATGCCGGTCGGCGAAGGCCGCGCGCGCTTCCGCGGGCACCCGCGCCAGCTCAAGGAGTTCGCCGAAGGAGAAAGAATCGTAGGTGAAGGCGAGGCCCTTCCCTTCGAGTCCTTCGGCCGTCGTGGAATAGCGCAGCATCGTTCCGGCCGTGCCGGGAGAAGCCGCGCGGGAAATACCGGGGATTTCCATACCGCGCTTCCTTTACCAAGTCTTGCCTTCAGTTTAGTATGCGGGCCGGAGCCTGTAAACCTGATGATCGAACTCGTAGCCTTCCTCGGCAACCACGGCCGGGAGTACGCGGGAAACCGCCACAACGCCGGCAGGATGCTCTCCGGTTATTTGCCGTTCGCTTCATCCCTCTCCTGGCAGGGCAAATTCAAGGGGCTCTACTCCGTCCTGGACCTGCCCCGGATCTCGCCCGCCGCCGCCGGGGCCCCCGCCGCCGCGGCCCCCGCCGCGGAAGCCCCGGCCCGCATCCACTTCCTGATGCCGGAAACCTACATGAACCTCTCCGGGGATTCGGTGCAGGCCGCGGCCGCATTTTTCAAGATACCGCCGGACCGCATCCTGCTGGTGCACGACGAGCTTGAACTGCCGCTCGGCACGGCGAGTTTCAAATTCTCCGGAGGCCTCGGCGGCCACAACGGCCTGCGTTCGATGGTCGCCCGCTTCGGCACCCCCGATTTCTGGCGCCTGCGCATCGGGATCGGCCGCCCCGGCCACACGGACATCTCCGGCTGGGTGCTTTCCGATTTCACCGCTCCGGAGAGGGAGATTCTCGCCCTCGTCCTCCCCGCCGCGGCCGACGCCCTGGTCCGCGCGCTCGCTTCGGGAGCCGAGAAGCTGCTGCCGGAATGGGGCAAGAAAAAGCTGGCTCCCTGAACGCGGCGATACCGTTTCCTGACACCCTTTTTCGATTTGCGATCCCGCCCCGCGTAGCTTAGACTTGCGGTATCCAGTAAAAATGCGGGAGGAAACATGGTCATCCTCGGAAATGCTATGGACGGCAGCGGACACTCGATGCAGGCCTTGGAGAGGGCCCGCCGGTTGCAGGAGCAAGCCGCAAGCGTCGGGCTGGATTGGCCTGAGTGCGATACCGTCTGGACCCGAATAAACGAGGAGCTCGCCGAGGCGAAAGCCGCCTCCGAGGATATTTCCGTGCTCGGTTCCCGCCTCGCCGCCCGCTCGCTCCGTGAGGGCAGTCCAGGGAAAGCCCATGATTCGACCAATACCCTCCTCATGGAGGAACTGGGGAACCTCCTCTTCGCCGTCGTCGACGTCTGCAGGACCCTGGACGTCGACCCCAGCCTGGCGCTGCAGAAAGCCAACGACAAATTCCAATACTGCTTTACCCAGGTGCAACGGGAATTGTGCCTGGAAGGCAGGCTGATAGGACTGGAGGCGCCCGAACGGCTGAAGAAGCTCTGGACGGAGGCCCGACGGTCGGAGGGACGGCCTGATCCCGTGCCGCTATGGCTTGCCGAAGAGGAAGAAGCGGACGTCCGCGGCAACCTCGCCTGAGGCGGGCGCGGATCGGCCCTTGACCTCCGGCCCCATTTACGCGATACCGTTGCGCAACCATGAAAACCTCCGCCGAATCCTTCGACCGACTCTACGGTATAGTGAAGCGTCTCCGCGCCGACGACGGCTGTCCTTGGGACCGTGAGCAGACGCCCGAATCCCTGCGAGCCAACCTCATCGAGGAAGCCTACGAATGCGTGGAAGCCATCGACCAGAAGGACGGCGCCCATGTCCGCGAGGAACTCGGGGACGTCTTCCTGTTGGCGACGATGATCGCCTACATGTACGAGCAAAAGGGCGAATTCAGCGTCTCGGATTCGCTGGAGGACGTGTCCGACAAGCTCGTGCGACGGCACCCCCACGTCTTCGGCGACGCCGTCGCGAAGGATGCGGGTGAAGTGCTCACCCAATGGAACAAGATCAAGGTCGAAAAGGAAGGGCGGCGCGCCAAGGATTCCATCCTGGACGAGGTCTCCCGTGCCCTCCCACCCCTGGAACGGGCCTACCGCATCCAGAAAAAAGCATCCAAGGTCGGTTTCGACTGGCCCGACCTCGCGGGCGTATGGGCCAAGATCGACGAGGAGATCGCCGAGGTGAAGGCCGCGCTGGCCGACCACGAACGCGAGCGGACCGATGCGGCGCGGGAAGAGCTGGAAGGAGAAATCGGCGACCTGCTGTACGCCGTGACCAACATCAGCCGGTTCCTCCACATCGACCCCGCCGTCGCCCTGCACCGCACGAACGTAAAATTCGCCGAACGCTTCAAGCATGTGGAAAAGCGGATGAAGGAAACCGGGCAGACGATGGAGACAGGCAAGCTGGACGCCATGGACGTATTCTGGGAAGAGGCGAAGGTCCTGCTGGGCTGAACGGCCGCCCGCTCGTTGAGCGGACCCGGCTTCAGGGCAGCCGCTCCAGTCGCGAGCGCAGGTGCCGTTCGGTGATGCCGAGGGCGCGCGCCGCGGCGCTCTTGTTCCCGCCGCTCCTTCCCAATGCCGTAGACAACAGCTTCCGCTCGAAGCGGGTCATAGCCTCTTCGTACGAAGACCCGGCCGATCCCCATTCGCCCGGATCGTCGGAGCTTCCGTCCATATTCAACGGCGGAAGATCGCGCTCCAGGATCAGGTCGCCCGCGCAGAGCACAACCGCGCGCTCGATGATGTTCTCCAGCTCCCGGACGTTCCCGGGGAAGCCGTGCTTCATCAGCCTGTCCATCGCTTCCCGCGAGAGACCCCGGACGTTCCGCCCGTTCCGTTCGTTGAAGCGCGCGATGAAGTGGTCGATGAGCAGGCCGATGTCCTCCTTGCGCGAACGCAGGGGAGGGATGACGATGTCGATGACGTTGATCCGGTAGAAGAGATCCTTTCGGAACGTGCCGGCGGCCACGAGGGCGGCGAGGTTGTCGTTTGACGCGGCGATGATGCGGACGCTGAGCTTGCGGGGCGTATTTTCGCCCACCCGCTCGATCACGCCGAATTGGATGGCCCGCAACAGCTTCACCTGCAACGCCGGCGAGATGTCGCCGATCTCGTCGATGAACAGGATGCCGCCCTCGGCTTCCTCGAAACGGCCGATCCGGTCCCCGCTGGCGCCGGTGAAGGCGCCCTTCTTGTGCCCGAACAGCTCGCTCTCCGCCAGGGATTCGGGCAGGGCGGAGATGTTGACCGCGACGAAGGGCCCCTCGCGCCGGCGCCCCCTCTGGTGGATGAACCTCGCGACGAGTTCCTTCCCGGTGCCGCTCTCCCCCGTGATGAGCACGGTGGCGTCGCTGTCCGCGCAGCGCGCGGCGGTGCTCATCACGCGCGCCAGGCCGTTGCCCCGGTAGATGATCCCCGCGGAAGCCGGGGAGGCCGCGAGCCCCTCGGAGGGGGGCAGGAAGGCCTCGTGGAGCAGGACGCCCTTCTCGTGGATCCGGAGCACGAGCTTCTCTATGTCCGCGGCGTCCGTCGGTTTCACCAGGTAATCGTCGGCCCCGTCCTTGAGGATGGCAACCGCCTCCTTGGCGTCGGAATAGGCAGTCATGATCACCACCGGAATCATCGGATTGAGCGCCTTCGTCCGGTTGAGCACGTCGATCCCCGAACCGTCCGGCAACCGGAGGTCCGAGAGCACCAGGTCGATGACCTCGTCGCGGATGAGGGCGAGACCCCTGGCGACGCTGTCCGCCTCAAGATAGCGGATGGACGGATACTGCATCCGATCAAGTACGATACGCAGCTTTTCGATCTGGGTCGGATCGTCGTCTATCGCCAGGATGGTCATCACGATTGGTCTCCCCGAAGAAATATACTACGACTGGAGGAAATAATGGAAATAGAGAGGAAACCCGCAGGGTCAGAGGCTGTTCGGGGTCAGAGGCCTACGGGGTCAGAGGCTGTTCGGGGTCAGAGGTTCCGTCAGCGCAGGTCGTCCCTCGGAGGGGAAAACACGTCGATAAGCACCGCGGGCTCGTCGAGCGTCCTGGTATTGTGCGACACGCCGATCTGCGCGTGGTAGAAATCGCCGGGCAGCAGGATCTTGGTAGTCCCGCCTATGGTGAATTCCATCTTGCCGCTGACGAGGTATCCCATCTGCTCGTGCGCGTCGTGCTTGTGCGCGGGAAAGGTCTTGTTGGCCGGAAAGCGGTATTCCACGACCTGCATCTCCTGCCCGGTGTAGATATAGCGCTCCACGTCCCCTTCCACCGTTTCCGCCTTCATCTCCGCGGCGTTGAAGAATTTCTTGAAGTCCATGGGTCCTCCTGGTCGGGTCTTGCGTGGGGAGTATAGCGGGAATCGGGGAAGGGGGCGAGGGCGGGGAACAGGCCCTTCCCCTATTATTTCCCCTTCAGGTAGTTCCTTATCGCCGGGGCGGCTCGGCGGAGGGTTTCCATGACTATTTTCTCGTTGGACTGCCTGAGCAAATCCTCGAGGTGTTCGATTCGATGCGCGAGATCCTCGATGTTGCGATCCGATGCCCGGGTCGAAGCCGGGAACGGTTCGTCCGCTTCTCCGCTACCGAACAGCGCGAAAGAAGAGGGGTCGGATGGACCGGAATCCTCCGCTCCCAATGCGGAAGCCATTTTCGCGGCCATCTTCAGGAGGGAAACGGTCTCCAGCTCCCCGTCCTCAAGACTGAGACCGCCGAACTCGTCCTTGAGCGGCTCGGCCTCCGCGACGAGGAGCAGGTAGTCCTCCGCATCCGCCGAATCGATGATGAGCTGCAGTATGCGCATGTCCTTCGCGAAGACGGAACCCATATAGAAGATGAGCACCACGAGGATGGCCAGGAGGGTCGCCAGGAGCGAAATCATGATGCCCCGGTATGCGGCTTCTCCGACCGCGAAAGCGGGATCGGAGAAAATGAAAAGGTCCATGAGGATGAGGCCCGAAACGAAGATCAGCACGACGCTGACTCCGATCTGCATGATGCGCTCCTGGATCCACGCGGAATCCCCCCGCATCTTCTTGATGAAGTCGAAGGCCCGGAGGAAGCGGAGCACGCGGATTATCCTGAAGAAGCGGCCTATCCTGACGACCTTGAAAACCGAGAACAGACTTGATCCTTCTATAAAAACGAATAGGCCAGGAAGGCCGGCCAGGAAATCCACCCAGCCGAAAGACCGGAAAAAATAGTCCGCGGCAGGGAAGGCGGCGAGCCGGACCAAAAAATCGAAGATGAAGAACATCGACACGACATTGTTCGCCAGTCCGACGTAGGGCGCGATCGCCGTATATTCCAGGAAAAGGCCGACTACGGATAGCGCGACGAGGATCGGATTGATCGCATCCAAAACGCGGATGAGCGAACGGAATCCTTTGCGGGCTGATAGATTCATACGACATCCTTAGGAGCGGTAATCGGTTCCGAACAGATCGCCGACTTGCACCATATCTTTGTGGGCCGACAGGAAGGATTTGAAGGCCCCCATGATTTCCCTGGTTTCCGATTTGTATTCCGCCAGTTTCCTGGAAGCTACGTTGACGGAATTGCTGATGAGCAAAGCCCGCCGGTCGTCGGCTTCGTACAGCTTCCGGAGCTTCGCCCGCTGGTCCTCGGCCGCATCGGCGTATTTCGCGGAGACTTCGGATATTTGGGCGAGGAGGATCAAAAGGAAACTCAGGATGAATTGCATCGCCGCGTAGTAGACCGTCCTGACCTTTCCTATCCTGTCGGTGACGTAGGCCTGCAGCGGGGCGGCCAGGGAAAGGGCGGCGACTTCGTCCGCGCTCGCGTTGTTAAGGAGCAGATAGATGCCGGTGTGCATGATCAGCTCGTTGGCGTCTTCTCCCCGCTGGGCTGCTATCCTACGGAGGAAATCGATGAGGAGGGCGACGTGTTTGTCCGTCTTGCGACCGAGAAAATTCCGGAGCAGCACAGGATTCATCTTCCTCCGTTTCACGGCCTCGGCTATGGCACGGATGACCAGTCCCCTGTCGGGGAAGGATTTACCTCCGTTTATCCGGGAGAAGGCGTCGGTCGAAAGACCGAAGGCGCTCTCCGCGAGGGTTAACAATTCCGCCGCCGCCTGTTCGGGATTCTGGGGGGCGGACTCCCGCGGAGCGCTCTTGTTCGCGGACGCCAGCTTGTTCACCTTGATGAGGTTGTAATATAGAACCACGTCATCGGCGCGAAGCCCGACGGATTCCCTTTGGAGCCTTTCGACCAGGGTCCGCTCCTGAGCCGGACTGATGGAGGAAAAATCCACGCCGTCGAGGACTGTCCTGAAGAAATCCTTGTTGACCAGGATCTTTTCTTCGGGAAGGTAGTTCGCCAATTCTTCCTCGGCCATAGCGCGGCCGAAGCCGCGGCTAAGGATGAAAGGTTGCGCCGGATCCAAGACCGCCTTGCCTTGGGCGGCGCGTAGCATGGACCTGCCTTTCCATTCGGCCGCGGCGAAGCCCGGATCTTCGGCTCCTACGATCTTCGCTACCTCCGCGAACAAGTCCGCCGGCACGAGGCGATCCGAATACACATGCTTCACCAAGGCGCCCGCCAATTCTTCCAGCTGCATTGGGTCCAAGGGTCCTCCTGCTGCTTCGCGTCCAGCTTGCCCGCAATTTCGATATCGACCTAAACACGATATCCTCAATGGACTTCCGCGTCCACCATTTTCATCAGCTTGCGGACCGCAGGCGGGCTGCAGGCGAACCGCAGGCGGCAACGCGGACCTGCCGTTATCGGGACTGCCGAACCCGTCGATTCAACAGGGAGCGGGCAAACCCATCATGATTGAATTGCGTTCGTTTCCCGACTATTCCATATTCGGCGGATTTACGGCGGATAATATGGAATGCGTGCGGCGCCCCTCCGGATAAACGACTTCAATGGAGGTGAATGCATCATCAGGGAAGAGGAGAGGACCGACGCCATCTTCTTCATTATGAGGGGCGCCGCGCGGATCAGCCGTGATGCGTTCCCGCCAATCGACCTGAAAGAAGGAGACGGTTTCGGCGGGATTTAAATCGTGGTTACAAAACCCGTTACGGTATCGGTACGCATAACATGGCATGTCGTCGCCGCCGCATTGGACCACCGACTGCGTCGCATGGACGAGTTTATGTGCGGCAACATAATGCGCGCCTGTGCGCGCAACGCGCAAAGTAGGGGTTGGACTGCGCGCGACGCGTCAAATCCAGGTGGGTCCCAGCCGCAAAAAGGGACGCCTATTGGCGTCCCTTCGCGTTATTTATTGGGCCCACCTGGATTTGAACCAGGGACCTACGGATTATGAGTCCGCAGCTCTGACCGCTGAGCTATAGGCCCGGTGCATCTTTATTGCACTGAAGAGGGAAAAAGTCAATTAAGGGGCATCGAGGGCCGATAGAAAGGGATATGACCGGGACGATTTACCAGAGGATCAAAGGTTTCGGGGCGGCTCTCCTGGCGAGCGCGGCGATCACGATCGCGGCGCTGGCGGCGCCGGTGCGCGCGGCGGGGGCGGAGCGGTTCGCGTACGCATATTCGGCGGGGGACAAGTACCGGATCGTGTCGACGGTGCGCGAGGACGTCTATGTGGATCGACGGCTCAGCCATCGGTCCGAAATACTGAACAGGATCGCGGTGGACGTCCGGGCGGTGAAGGACGGCGTCGGGACTCTGGCCGCGCAGTTCCAGACTTCCGAAAGGACGGTCGGGACGAGCGCCGGCGCGGGGGCAAGCGCCGACGCGAGCGCGTTCCAGTGGTCCAGGGAGTATTCTTCTATCTTCGACCGGGATTCCAACGGACGCTATACGATCGGCGCCGAATACTGGATGCCGGTGGTGCGGGACGTGCCCGTATTTCCCGACGAGCCTCTGGCCCCCGGGGACGAATGGTCGGCCGAGGGAGAGGAGGCCCACGATTTCCGCGACGCTTTCGGCATTCCCGATCCCTATCGCATCCCCTTCATTGCCCGCTACCGCTACCTCGGCGAGAAGGAGCTGGAGGGACGGAAACTTCCGGCCTTCTCCGTGTCCTACCGCATCTTCGAAGAACCCGCTCCCCCGGCGCGGCGCGGCGCGCGCTGGCCGACCCGTATCATGGGGGCTTCCGACCAGATCGTGTATTGGGACAGGGACCTGGGACAGCCGGCCGCCTACGAAGAGGACTTCCGGATCGTCTTTGAGCTCTCGGACGGGAGGACGGTCGAATACCGGGGCGACGCCGACGCGCTGGTCGTGGAGGCTGCGCCCATGGAACGGGGCCGGATGGCGGACGAGATAGCCCAGGACATCGCGCGGCTGGGCATCACGGATACGGGGGTCAGAGTCACGGAAGAGGGCGTCGCGATCAGCCTGGAGGACGTCCGTTTCAATCCGGATTCAGCGGAGCTCGTGGCGGATGAACGGACCAAGCTGGACCGGATCGCCGAAATCCTGGCGCGCTACGCGGACCGGGACATCCTCGTGGGAGGGCATACAGCCTTGGCGGGGACAGAGGCCGGTCGCCAAAGCTTGTCGGAACAGCGCGCGGCCGCGGTGGCGGAATATTTCGTCAAAACCGGCGTGAGGGACGCTTCCCGCATCGTGACGCGCGGCTTCGGGGCGACCGAGCCGGTGGCGGACAACGCGAGCGAAGAGGGCAGGAGACGGAACCGGCGCGTCGAGATAACCATTTTGGAGAATTAAAACAAAATGGTCTAAAGTGTCGTTTTAAGCACTATCCGCACGCCTTCCGCATACCATGCGCCTTGACCGCAGACCTTCCCTTATGGTACCAAATAGCTACATGAACTACTCCGAACCGACCAAGCTCGCTGTACTTGCGTGTCCTGGCGGTGAACGATTCGCCGATGAGGTCATTGTCCATCTGAAGAGGCAATACCGGCGCCGTTTCGAAAAGAAAGCGGCGGTTCTGGCCAAACGTTATGCGGAAACCAAGGAAACGGTCGTCCGGAAACTCAACTTTTCGAACGACTTGGCTTCATCGGTCAACAGCCTGCCGGGAGACGTCAACGCCTTCCGCATGCCCAAGTTCAAGATACCCGCCCGCTTCACCTGGTTCCCCAACGGTGAAATCAAAACCGAGATACTGGAATCCATCCGCGGACGTAACGTTTACATCTTCCAGGATGTCGAGAACCACCTGCCGGTGAGCTTCAACGAAGGGAAAAACCAAAAAGTCCTGTCGGTGAACGACCATCTGATGACCCTCTTCGTGGCCGTGGACGCGGTGAAGCAGGCTGGAGCCGCAAGCGTCACCCTTGTCATCCCTGTCTACCCCTATTCCCGCCAGCACAAGAAGAAGGGTCGCGAGGGACTCACCGCGAGCCGCATCGGCAAGATGCTTGAAGCGATGGGCGTGGACCGCATCATCACCCTGGACATACACTCCCGGGAGATCGAGAACGCCTTCAACTTCATGAAGCTGGAGAACCTGCACGCCAGCTACCAGATCATCCGCAAGCTTTCGGAGATCGTCGACATACACAGCCCGGACTTCACCGTCGTCTCGCCCGACACGGGGGCGGTCGACCGGAACAAGTTCTACGCCACGAGCCTGAAAAAGCCTCTGGCCCTTTTATACAAGGAACGCGACTATTCGCGCGTGACCCAGAACGCGCTGGACAACAACATCGCCCAGGTCAAGCTCCTGGGAACGGTCGAAGGCAAGACCGTCTTCATGGCCGACGACATGCTCGGCACGGGCGGCACCCTGCTGAAGGCGATGCAGTTCCTGAAGGAACAGGGCGCGAAGGAAGTCATCTGCGCGATCAGCCTGCCCTTCTTTTCGGGCGACGCCATCGAGCATTTCGAGGAGGCGTACCGCCGGGGCCTCTTCAAGCGCATCATCGGGACGAACGCGGTCCGCCATGAGGAGCTGCTGAAGCGCGAGTGGTACGTCAGCGTCAACGTCACGGGCCTCTTCGCCCAGACCATTTCGCGTCTCCACCACGGCCGGTCGCTCAGTTCGATCCTGGACAACCGCGCGATCATCGAGAAGCTGCTGGCCCAAAAATGAGCGCGCCACGTTCCGGCCGCGCCCTTCTCTGCGCGGATATCGGGACTTCTTCCCTGAAGGCCGCCCTCGTCGATTTCGAAGGCCGCTCGCGCGCGTTTTCCCGCCAGGGCTATCCCGCCGAGCGCGTCGCCGCCGGGTCGGTGGAAGCCGCGGACTGGGAAGCGGCCTTCCTTGCCGCTTCGCTCACTCTTTCCAAAACGGCACGCGATGAAAACCTGGATCTGGCCGCCGTCTGCATTTCCGGAAACGGCCCCACCCTCGTACCCGTCCAAGCCTCGGGGGAAGCCCTGGGCTGCCTGCACTGGCACGACGGCCGGACAGCCCTGCCCCGGTCCACGGAGGCGGGCACAGGCGCTGCGGCGGCCCCGGCCGAACGGCCCCGTTCGCTCTTCCTTCCCCGCGCCGCCTGGTTGCTCGGGCATGCGCCTGACGACTACGCCCGCGTCGCCTTCTTCGCCTCCAGCCAGGAATGGTTGTCCTGGAGGCTCGGAGCCGAGCTGGCGACTTTCATCCCCCGCCCCGCTTATGAGCCCTTCTACTGGGACCCGGAGCAGATCGCGCGGTTCGGGCTGGACGCCGCGAAATTTCCGCCTTTCGCGCTCACGGGCGAGCGGATCGGCTCCGTATCCGCCTCCGCGGCGGAGAGGACCGGCTTGGCCGCGGGCACGCCCGTCGTCGCCGGAGGACCCGACTTCATGATGGCCCTGGTAGGCACCGGCGCGATCGGGAACGGCGTCGTCTGCGACAGGGCGGGAACATCGGAAGGAATCAACGTCTGTTCGGACAGACCTTCCCGCGTCGCGGAGCTGCGGACCCTGCCCCATATTTCCGAAAATCTCTGGAACGTGAGCGCGATGCTCCCCACGACGGGCCGCCTGTTCGAATGGTTCCGCCACATCACGGGCCAGACCGAGCGCAGCTACCGCGAGATGCTCCAGGAGATCGAAACCGCGTCCCCGCGGTCCTTCGGCACCCGGACGGAGGGGGAGCGGCACGCGAAGGGCGGCGGCTTTTTCTTCCCCGACCTCCGTTCGAACGAAGGCCTCGGCGCGTCCAGCGCCTTCATTTCCACTACGGGACTGACCACCAGGCCCGAACTCGGCCGCGCCGTGGTGGAGGCGATAGGCTTCATCGTCCGCGGCGGCATCGACGCCCTGGAACGGCACGGCTACCGCATCGAGGGCATGCGCCTCTCAGGCGGCCAGGCCAAGAACGACGCGTGGAACCGGCTTAAGGCGGACATCACCGGCCGCTGCCTGGCCGTGCCGGAGATCGAGGACGGGGAACTCGCGGGGAACGCCTGCGCGGCCCTCGTGGCGCTCGGTGAGGCGGCGGATCTCGGCGACGCCGTCTCCCGCGTGGTACGCCTCTCGCGCGTCTACGAGCCGGACCAGAGGGCGTACGCCGTCCATTCCGAACGCTACGACGCCTACCGCGCCATGCTCTTGAAAATGGAGAAGTTCTTCGCGTGAAATGCTTCAGCCTTCCCCCGCGCATCGACGCGCTGATCTTCGACGTGGACCTCACTTTGTACAGCCATGCCGAATACGGGGGCATACAGATCAGCAAGCTGATCGAAAGGATGGCCCGGCACTGCGGCGTCACCGCCGGAGCGATGGACGCGCGGATCGGGGAGTACCGCGCCCTCTGGGCCGCGGAGCACGGCGGCGCCAAAACGAGCCTCGCCAACGCCTTCGCCGCCTTCGGCGTCCCGATAGAGGAAAGCGTCCGCTGGCGGGAGGAGCTCATCCGGCCGGAGGATTACCTGACCGCCGATCCGGAGCTCCGGGAGACCCTTGTCGCGCTGAAGCGGGTCACCGGCCTCGCCGTCGTCACCAACAATCCCGCCTCGATCGGCCGTCGCACCGTCGAGGCCCTCGGCGTCGGCGACCTGTTCGGCATCGTGATCGGTCTGGACAGCTGCGGCGTGTCCAAGCCCCATGAGGCGCCCTTCCGGCTTGCCGCGCGCGAACTCGGCGCGCCGCCGGTGCGTTGCGTCTCCATCGGCGACCGCTACGACATCGACCTCGCCGTGCCTCTGACCCTCGGGATGGGCGGCATCCTCGTCGACGGGGTCCGGGACGTGTACGGCTTGCCTCTGGCCCTGGCGGACCGCCTCCGCCCCGATCATGCCTGAAGGCCGGCCAGAATGCCGCGGGGGCTGCGGAGCCTGCTGCATCGCGCCTTCCATCTCCAGCCCCATTCCCGGAATGCCTCACGGGAAAGCGGCGGGAGTTCCCTGCGTCCAATTGGACGGCGATTCGCGCTGCAGGATATTCGGCTCCGCCGATCGTCCCGCGGTCTGCGCCTCGCTCGGACCCCGCCCCGACATGTGCGGCGCATCGCGGGAAGAAGCGCTCGCCTATCTTTCCGCCCTGGAAGCGCTCACCCTCCCGTAGGAATCCGACCTGCGCGCCGACCAGCGCCGCGGACAGTGCGCCGGATAGCGTGCCGGACGGCGCTCACTCACCCGCCAGGCGCTTCTTCAGCAGTTCGACACGCCCCGCGAAGGCGGCGGTCTCCACGCGCGCGATACGGACGAACGAATTGTCCTCCGCGGATCCGAGCACGGCCTTGAGCTCCGCCTCGTTGCGGTAGGTGGAGGCGCGGAAGGGATCGCGGTAGTCCTTGGCGCGGCTCCGGTACACCTGATCCTCTATCCAGCGGCGAGTCTCCAGTCCGGCGTCGAGCAGCCGGGCGAACGACGCCCCGTCCGCGGGCGCGGCGGCCAGGTACTCCAGGACGCCCCAGGCATGACGGGTGCGGTCGGCCGGGTAGGCCGCGGCCATCCCGTCGTACGCCTCGTGGACGGCGTCCCAGGAGGCCACCGTTCCGTCGCCGATGCGGGCGCGCAGCCCGTCCACCCGCGCTGCGCTGACGATCTGGCCGCCGAGGTTCACCCAGCCGGTCTCCCGCTTCCCGCCGGAGAGGGAGGCGGAAAAGGAGGCGAAGGATGCCCCGGAGGCCTGGAAGGCTTCGGCCAGGCAGCGGGTCGCGTACCAGCGGAGCATGTGGCGGTAGGCCCGCCAGGCACGGCGCGCCTTGAGCACCACGGTCGGACGCGAGCGGCGCTCCATGCGTTCGCCGAGGATCTCAAGGCCGGCGGTGGGGTCGGTCTCCCCGGAGAGCAGGCTCCTACCGTATTCCTCCGACGCGGTTTCGGCGCCCTTGCCGTCGGCCAGTAGCCGGGCGCGGGCCGTCCACAATTCGATCAGCGACATGGCACGCATGATCTCCTCTGCCGTGTCGGGCGCGAGGTAGTCGGTTTCTATCCGCTGCTTCTTCACGGGACGGGAATCCCGGTTCGCGACCTTCCACGCGTTCCGCTCCAGCGCGTACATGTTGTACATCCAGAAATAGGCGGGCATGATTTCCAGGCGGTCGGCGGCGAGGTCGTTGTTCACGAGGGCGAAGGGGAACGGAATATCCATTTCGTAGGCATAATCGCCCTTCGCGATGAGGACGTAGCTGGCGAAGCGGCTGGAATGCTTGAGCGTCACGCAGAGCCCGGGCCAGAAGCCCCGCCCCGCCCGGATCTCGCCGTCGTTCGCCCGGCTGTTGTGGTTGGAGCCGACCGTGGCGCCCGCGGCCATGTTGGACAGGCCCTGCACGAGGCTCGCGATGAGGAAGGAATTGTTGTGGTGCTGCTCGTGGGCCGGGAAGACCAGGTTGTTGAGCATCTCGCAGCAGGAAACGGTGGAATTGTCCCCGAGCACCGAATGAATCAGGCGCGCCCCGTACTTCAGGCTGGAATTCCTGCCCATGACGAAGCGTACCGCCTTGCAACCGTAAAAGACGCGGCAGCCGTAACCGATGATGCCGTTCACGAGCTCCACGCCCTCGCCTATCTGCGTGCGTTCGTCCTCGCTGGAAAGGATGGTCAGGTTCTTGAGCTTGTTGGCGCCTTTGACGTACGCGCATTCGCCGATCGCCACGTCCTTCAGCACGCCGATGCTCTTCAGGACGGAACCCGACCCGATTTCTCCGTAGCGTCCCCGGGCGGAACCGTAGCGGTCCTGTGTGAACCGGGCAAGGCGGCGCACGAGGGCTTCGTCGTCCCGATATGCGGCCCAGAGGTAGGCGTCCGCGCAGATCATGTCGGCGAAGGGAAGGATGGAGCGGCCGCCTGCTTCGTTCATCACGTCGATCCAGACGCGCACGTCCTCGCTTTCCCCGTCCGTCAGGATACCGTTGCCGAATTTGGCATGGTTGGTGGTCTGCATCTCGTCGATGTTCGAAAGGATGACCGAGTCCCCGATGATGTAGTGCGAAATGTAATCGCAATCCCGGATGGCGCAGTCGTCTCCGATGTCGCAGGAGATGACGGTGCTGTTCCTGATGCCCGCGCCCACGCGGTAATCGTGGTGGAGCAGCACGACGTCCCTCAGCCGGCCGATGCGGACGAGGCCGTAGAAGCTGGAATTCTTGATCAGGGAGGGGTCGAAGGGATCGCGGACCAGGAAATCGTCCCAGTCCGAGCAGGTGTTGCTGTTCTTCACGAGGATCTCGATCTCGGACGACTTGAGCGTCCGCCAGGGTTGAGCCGTAGGGGAAATCCGCTCGTTCCTGAGCCAGTATTCGTCCTTCCCTTCCGGGAGGTATGCAGCGGGAATGAAGTTGTAGCCGTAGCGGTCGGAGGGAAGTATCTGGACGCCTCTCATTTTCGGACTCCTGGGACTAGGTATTGAATGGAGATTATAGCTCCGGATTCTGCGCGAAAAGGGGCAAGCTTGACAATTCTTCGCCAAAAGACGCTTAATAGCCGCTATGGATCGAACTTCCGTCTCCCGGCGCGCCGCGTCGGCCGTGAGGTCCGCGGTACGTCCCAGCCTGGGGACCACGCGCTTCCTCGCTTCCGTCATGGTTCCCGTCTCCCTCGGCGTCCTGGTTCTGGACAAGTTCGGACTGCTGGGCGCTTTGGCCCGCCTCATCAATCCCCTATTGCACCTGATCGGCCTCCCGGGGTCCGCCGCGCTCGTGATCCTCAGCTCGATGCTGTTGAACATCTATTCCGCTATCGCGGTCATCGGAACGCTTCCACTTTCCGGCAGGGAAATCACCATCATCGCGGTCATCTGCCTGATCGCGCACAACCTCATCGTGGAATCCGCGATCATGAGGAAAACCGGATCGTCGGCCATGAGGATGGCCTTGCTCCGGATCTCCGTCGGCCTGTTCGCGGGCTGGCTCCTCAACCTCCTGTTGCCGGCCGGCTTCGGCGCGGCGCTCGCGAACGGGGCGGACACGGTCGCGAGGCGGGAAAGCGGGCTCGCGGCCCTGATCGACGCGCTCCTGCCTTGGGCCCAGAAAACGGGGCTGCTGCTCGTGAAGATGGCCGTCATCGTCGCCGTCCTCATGGTGATCCAGAAGTTATTGGAAGAATTCGGATTCATGGAGGCTCTCGGCCGCGTCCTGTCCCCCTTCATGCGCTTCATCGGCCTCCCCTCTTCCACCGGTTTCCTCCTCATCGTCGCCAACCTCGTCGGCTTCGCCTACGGTTCGGCGATCATGATCGAGCGGGTGGAATCCGGAAAGCTCACCCTCTCCGACGGGGACTTGTTCAACCACCACGCGGGCATCAGCCATTCCCTCCTGGAAGACACCCTCCTTTTCATGGCCATCTCGGTCCCGTTCTTCTGGCTCGTCGTGCCCAGGGTGATCCTCGCGATCATCGTAGTATGGCTTGAACGGGGCCGCCGCATCCTCTTCCGGCGCTCCTTCAGGGTCGGAACGATCTGACCGGCCCGGCGCGCGCCGGTCCCTGAAAACAGCGAGGCCGCCCATCCGGGGCGGCCTCGACATGAACCGAATCTACAAACCGGATCGCAATTGCCGGTCAGGCTTGCGCGTCTATAATCGTTCCTTGATACGGCTGGAGCGGCGCCTTCGCCGTACGCGCAAATTCACCCGCTTCATTGTCCGATACGATATCGTTCCCCGCGATTTCCGCTGAGGCACCGATCGACCAGGCGACGGACGCTGGAGCGGTGGAGCTGAAGGGATCTATCATCATATAGTCCTCCTCGCTGCTCAAGTATATCGAATCCCGGCGCGGAAATCAAACTTCTCCGCCTAGGTCGGGGCCAGAGGCCGCCGGGGCCAGAGGCCTCTGACCCCGGGGGAGGCCCCGGCTGAAATCGATTACCTCTGAATCCTCGCCGAGCCGCCCTTCGCGAAGGACTCCACCTGATCGAGCGTGGCCATGGTGGTGTCCCCGGGGAAGGTCGTCAGCAGGGCGCCGTGCGCCCAGCCGAGGGCCAGAGCGTCCTGCGGCGCCTTGCCGGCGAGCAGGCCGTAGATGAGGCCCGCGGCGAAGCCGTCGCCGCCGCCGACGCGGTCGTAGACGTCCAGCTCGCAGGTCGGCGAAACGTAGCTCTTGCCGTCCAGCCAGAGGACGGCGCCCCAGGAATGGCGGTTGGTCGAATGGACCTCGCGCAAGGTGGTGGCCACGGCCTTGATGTTCGGGAAATCGCGGACGACCGATTCCATCATGCCGAAGAAGGACGAGGGGTCGAGCTTTCCCTTGGATTCGACATCGTGGCCCTTGAGCCCGAGCCCCTTCTGCAGATCCTCCTCGTTGCCCACGAGGACGTCCACGTGGCGGACGATCTCACGCAGGGTTTCGGCGGCTCGCTCGCTCGCCTTGGAAGGATCCTTGCCGGAGGCAGCCGCGGCGACGGCCCAGAGCTTGGCGCGGTAGTTGAGGTCGAAGGAGACGACCGCTCCCGCCTTCCTGGCGGCCTTCATCGCCTGGACCACAAGCTCGGGGGTGGATTCGGAAAGCGCGGAAAAGATACCGCCGGAATGGAACCAGCGCACGCCCTTGCCGAAAATCGCGTCCCAGTCGAAGCTGCCCGCTTTCAGATATCCGGCGGCCTCGTTGGCGCGGTTGTAGAAAACCACGGGGGCGCGCACTCCGCCTCCCCGGTCGCTCCAGACTGTCGCCATGTTGGGCCCGCGTACCCCATCATGGGCGAAACGCGCGTAGTACGGCGTCACGCCCGCGCCCCGGACAGCCTTCTCTATCCGCTTGCCTATCGGATAGTCCACGATAGCGCTCGCGACGGCGGCGCGCTGGCCGAAACAGATCGAGAGGTTCGCCGCGACGTTGTATTCGCCGCCGGAGACGTGGAGGTCGTACTTGTCCGCCTCCGCGAAGGGAACGATGCCCGGATCCAGACGGGTGACGAGCGCTCCGAGCGCCAGGAAATCATGGGCAGCCTTGTCGGCCGGCTTTATGGTCAATTGGGACATTCGATAACTCCTTTTCTATACGTTGTACGTCGAGGCGGAGGTGGATCCGCCGTGGCCGGTCCAGTTTGTATGGAAGAACTCGCCGCGCTTGCGGTCGGTCCTCTCGTAGGTGTGGGCGCCGAAATAATCACGCTGGGCCTGCAGGAGGTTGGCCGGCAGCCGCTCACAGCGGAAACCGTCGAAGTACGCGAGGGCGCTCGTCAGCGCAGGGGCCGGAACGCCGTTGGCGATGGCCGCCGCCGCGACGCGGCGCCAGGCGCCCTGCGCCTTGTCCACGGTCTTGTTGAAGAAGGGATCGAGCAGGAGGTTGGAGAGGTCGCCCTTCCGGTCGAAGGCATCCTTGATCTTGGAGAGGAAGGTGGAGCGGATGATGCAGCCGCCCCGCCACATAAGTGCGATGCCGCCGTAGTTGAGCTTCCAGCTGTATTCCTTGGCCGCCTCGCGCATCAGGAGGTATCCCTGGGCGTACGAGACGATCTTGGATGCGTACAGGGCGTCCTTGAGGTCGGCGATGAAGGCCTTTTTGTCCCCGGTGAACACACGAGCCGGCTTGGAGAATAGCTTGCTCGCCGCGACGCGCTCGTCCTTGGCGGCCGAGAGGCAGCGGGCGAAGACGGCTTCCCCGATGAGGGTCAGAGGTACGCCGAATTCCAGGGCCGCGATGCCCGTCCACTTGCCGGTGCCCTTCTGGCCCGCGGTGTCCAGGATCTTCTCGACGAGGGGCGAACCGTCTTCGTCCTTGAAACCCAGGATGTCGCGGGTGATCTCGACCAGGTAGCTGCCCAGGTCGCCCTTGTTCCATTCTTCGAAGACGGCCGCCATCTCGTCGGCCGAAAGGCCGAGTACGTCCTTCATGAGCTGGTAGGTCTCGGTGATGAGCTGCATGTCGCCGTATTCGATGCCGTTGTGGACCATCTTCACGAAGTGGCCCGCGCCGTTCTCGCCGACCCAGTCGCAGCAGGGAACGCCGCCTTCCTGGGCCGCGATTTTCTGCAGTACCGGTTTCACGAGGGGCCAGGCCGCGGCCGAACCGCCGGGCATGATGGAAGGTCCGGTGAGAGCGCCTTCCTCGCCGCCGGAGACTCCGGTGCCGATGAAGAGCAGCCCCTTGGACTCCACGTAGGCCGTGCGCCGGAAGGTGTCCTGGTAGTTCGAATTGCCGCCGTCGATGATGACGTCGCCGGGCTCGAAGACGCCGATGAGCTGCTCGATGGTGTCGTCCACCGCCTGGCCCGCTTTGACCATGATCATGGCCTTGCGCGGCTTCGACAGGGCCGCGGCAAGTTCCGCGAGGCTCTTGCAGCCGGTGATTTTCTTTCCCGCGCCCCGCCCTTTCATGAAGTCGTCCACTTTCGACGTCGTCCTGTTGAAGACGGCCACGGAGAAGCCCTTGCTCTCCATGTTGAGTACGAGATTCTCGCCCATCACGGCGAGTCCGACGAGTCCGATATCCGCTTTCGCCATACTTTCCTCCTGGTCGCCCCGGTCCCGCGGCATCCCGCTAGGCCGAGGCGCGCTGAATCAAACCCGTGCCGAAAGTCCTCGACTCCACGGGCGTTCCGTATTCGATCCGATTCTTGAGCTGTTCGAAGATGAAGGCGCCTACGTCCCCGCCGCCCTGCGCGATGGTGGTCAGCGGCGGGGTGACATAGGCGCTGAAGGCATCGTCGTCGAAGCCGACGAGGGAAAGATCCTCCGGAATCCGCAGGCCGGCCGCGGTAAGCGAGCCCAGGAGGCCGAGGGCGATCTTGTCGTTGTGGCAGAGCGTCGCGTCCGCGCTTCCCGCGGCGAAGCGCCGCGCGATCCCAGCGGCGGCCGCCTGCCCTCCCGCGAAGCCCTTTCCCGTCCGCACGATCATTTCTTCCGAAAAGGAGAGCTTGGCCTCGGCCAGCCCCTCGCGGAAACCGGCGATACGTTCGGAGCTGCGGAATTCTTCGATCAAGAGGATGAAGCGGGAACGGCCCTTGTGCGCGAGGTACTTCACCGCCTCCCGGTAGCCGGAGCGCCGGTCAACGCGGACGGCGGGGTACGGCACCGCCAAGGGCGGATCCACGAGGATGAAGGGATAACCGGAAGCGGTCAGGGCGTCGAGGGCGGGGGATGCGGGGGTGCGCAGGTTCGTGAATACGATGAGCCCGTCGCAGCGTGGGGCGACGTCGCGGACGGCGGCTTCCTCGATCTCGCTCGTGTCGGCGAACTGCACGAGGGCCGCGTAGCCGGCGGCGTTGAACAATTTGGATATCACCTCGATGCGGCGCGCTGTGGCGTCGCTGGAGACCGCGTTCGCGACTATGCCGATCACCCGTTTGCGTCCGGACTTCAGGGCGCGCGCGCTCGGGTCGGGACGGTATTCCATGCGCTCGGCGATCGCCCTCACCCGGATGCGGGTATCGTGGCGGACGTTGGCGGAATCGTTCATCACGCGGGAGACGGTGCGGGCCGAAACTCCCGCCTCGCGTGCGACCTCATGGATGGTTGGCATTGTCCTGTCCTGTTATTGCCATCGTTGACATATTGCTGCGCCTTCTGGCCTTTGTCAAGAACCGCTGCCTGCACCTTCCCCATCAAAGCGTTTCCGTTATCATCGGAAAGTGCTATATAATTAGGCGCTCACTCATCTTCACCGAAGGGGTCGTCATGAAGTTCCCGATGGCGCTCGTTTTCGCGTCCTGCCTTTTAGCCGCGCCCGCACCGGCCGAGACGATACCGGCCGTTCCTCTAGCCGCGGGGCCTGTTCTTTGCAGGATCTCGACCGAAAACGGACCGGCGCATTTTCAGGCCAAAGCGCTCAGGCGTTTTTCGGAGCTGATCGCGGTGCGCTCGAACGGAACGATCCTCGTTGAATTCCATGAGAGCGGCAAGCTGTACAGGGATGCCGATGCGGTCGGGGCCATAGCCCGCGGGGAACTGGAGATCGCGGCGCCGGGAATCTGGCAACTGGACAAGCTGGTCCCCGACACCGCCGTCCTCATGCTGCCATCGATGTTCGCCAAGCCCCGGGAGATCATCCGAGCGGTCGTGGATGGGCCGGTCGGAGCGGCATTGTCGTCAGACCTCGAAGAGTCGATGAGGGCCGTGGTCCTGGGGCCCTGGCTGGACCTGGGTTACGGCCATATCTTCGGAACCGCGGTCCGCATCCGATCCATAGCCGAAATACGGGGCCGGAGCATCCGCGTCGCCGGCGGTAAGGGCAACGAGGAAAGGATAAAGGCGCTCGGAGGCTTACCGGTATCCATTCCGCTGCTCGACCTCCCGGCCTACCTTGAGCGCCGCCTCGTCGACGGCGTCCTTACGACCTACGAGACCGTGGAAAGCGCCGCCCTCGATTCGCACGGCGTTCGGTCGGTGCTGGAGGACAATCAGTATTATCCGTTTTACGTGCCCGTGGCGGGCAAGGCGTTCTGGGCCCGCCTCGACGAAGGCCAGCGTCAGGCGATACGCGGCGCATGGGCCGAGGTGGTCGTCGACGCGCGCGAGGAAGCGGTGCGCGCCCAGGAGGCGGCCAAGCGGAGTCTCGTCGAACGCGGATTGACGGTTTACAGGCCGACGGCGGAGGAAAGCTCGAAAACGCACGCCGCCCTACTCGCCCGTGAGGACGAGATCGCGGAGCGTCTGAACGTTTCGGCGGATTTGTTGGCGCAACTCCGGCGCGAGCTCGGGAAGGCGGAACGCCGATGATCGGAACCGCCGGCGTCGGATGGAAATCCTGGAGCGCTGCTTTCGCGCTCATTTTCGTCGGGGCGGCCGCGGCCCTCTTCCTTTATGTGGGCGCGGACAGGAGGAGCGTCGGGGAAAGAGCGGCCAAGGACATCCTCTTTGACGCTACGCTCGCGGCTACGAGCCTCGACGCCATCCTCCGGGTCGCGTCCCACGAAACGGCGCGGCTCGGCGACTCCCGCGCCGGCATGAAGGAGAGCCTGGATCTCATCGCCTTCGACCTGCCCGAGGCCGCCAATATCTATCTATTGGATGAAAAGGGGTCTGTGCTTCGAACGGCCCACAGACGACTGAATCCGACGCTGGCGATGGAAGCCTCCTTGTTCGAGCGGATGCGCGCGGGCGCCATCCTCGACTGCCGGATAGTCGAGGCGCCCGAGGAGGGCGGGAAGGTCCTGGCGTTCATCCGCAGGATCGACAATACGGAAGACGACGGCTATCTCTACGCCGCGGCCTTGTTCACCGGCTACACGCTCCAGAGCGGAGTCTCGACGCTCCTCTCCAGGGCCTACGGCTCGATCGATGTGACGGATTCGGTCGGGGCTACGCTGGTGCTTGTCCAGGCGACCGAGTCCGCCGAGCGGACGTCGGATCAAACCCGAAGGAACGAAACCCGAAGGAACGGAGACCTGAACGCGCTCGTGCTGCTTTCCAGCGTCCCGGTCAATATCCGCGTAACCGCAGACGAAGACGCGCTGTATGCCGAATGGCGTGCCCGGACCATCGTGCTTTGTTCGGTAACCGGCGCCTTGACCCTTGCGGTCGGCATCATCCTCGCGCTCGGATTCTCTTTTTTCAGGCGCCGCCTCAGGGTCGAGCGCCTGTCCAGGGAAATCGAGGAACGCGACACCCTGTTCAGGGAAGTCAACCACCGCGTGAAGAACAACCTCACCATAGTGCAGACGATACTTGAACTTGGCACGGCGGATATCGACGACTATCCTGAACGGGCCGGCTCCACCATGCGGTCCGCCATCGACCGGCTTCGCGCGATAGCCCTGCTCCATGAGCTTCTCTGCACGCATGCCTCCGATTCGAATGAGGATGTGGGAGAGTATCTGCAAGCGCTGACCCACACGGTCCATGAAGCCTATAGCCTCGGCGACCGGATCGTCATGGAAGAGCGGCATGAGGAGGGCCTGCATTGCAACCTCAACCGGATGCTCCCGCTCGCGCTGATCGTCAACGAGCTCCTGACCAACGCCTATAAATACGCGTTTCCGGGCGATCGAAGGGGTACGATCCGGGTCCTGTCCGTGAGCGGGGCGGGCGGGGGAATCGAAATCGAAATATGCGACGACGGTATCGGCATGGATGAATCGGGGAAAAGGACGGAAGGAATCGGCACGATGCTGATCGGGGCGCTGGTCCGCCAAATCGGAGCGACTATCGAACGGACAGGGGACGATGGGAGGGGCACGGCTTGGAAACTCGCCGTACCCCCGGAGCCGGACGGCGGAGAAGCCTGAAGCCATCCCGGCCGATCAGGCCGCCCGATGAGGCCGCCCGGCAAGCCAGGGCGGCCGTTTCATTGAAGAGGATCCGGTTTCCCTTGTGCCTACTTCTGCGGCATCAGAAGGTCGGGGATGAACATCGTGAACTGGGGAACGAAGGTAACCAGCATGAGCACCACGATCATCGCCGCGTACATCGGAAGCATGGCCTTCACGGCGGCGCGCCGAGGCGTCACTTGAGACCGCGTTCGCGACGATGCCGATCACCTGCTTGCGTCCGGACTTCAGCGCGCGCGCTCGGGTCGGGACGGTATTCCATGCGCTCCGCGATCGACCTCACCCGGATTCGGGTATCGTGGCGTACGTTCGCGGAATCGTTCATCACACGGGAGACCGTGCGGGCCGAAACTTCCGCCTCCCGTGCGACCTCATGGATGGTTGGCATGGTCCCGTCTTGTTACTGCCTTCGTTGACATAATGCGGCGCCTGCCGGCTTTAGTCAAAAACCGGCGGCATCGGCTGAGCGATGAAAGCAGCTCCGTGATCAACGAGAGATACTGTACGACGAGGTACCCGCTGGTCCTCTCCCAAACAGCCTGTCGGGCTGAAAACCAAAGACAGTTGGGTTTTAGCTGGTTTTCGCGTGCTTCCTTTCGGCCGCGCCGATACCGGCCGAGCATCCCTCCGCGGAATGTACGGTTGGATAAACGGGGGCCCAGGCAATAGGGCACGGATACGGATACCAGCGCAGGACCTGATACAAGCTTTGATCTACTGAGAAATGAGGCCGCCAAGCTCGCAATGCAGTAAAGCTCAATTTGAATAAGCGGCGCTCTTCAAGCGCCGGGCTCAGTCTACCTTGAACTTGGCCACTTCTCCGATAAGCGCGTCGATGCTCTCCTTGTTATCCCTGGAGAGATCGCTGACCTTGTGGACAGCGATGGTTATCTGCTCGGCGCCGGCGGCCATCTCGTCCATGCTGCCGGTAACCTCCTCGGTAATCCTGCCCAGGGCGGCGCTCTCCTTGATGACATCATTGCTACCCGCGAGCATGCTGGCGGAACCTGACCTGACCTCTCCGGACAACTCGCCAAGCAGGGCGAGGGCTTCAAGAATTTCCTTGCTGCCGGCGCTCTGCTCTTCCATCGAGGCGCGCATGCCCTGCTCTCGCTCGGCGACGGCCCCGATGCGTGCGCCTATGTCCTCGAACTGGGCAAGAACCCCGTCGGTGGACTTGGTAATCGTCTCCATGGAATCCCTGATCTTCTTGAGCGAGGCGGAGATGTTCTTCGACTGCTTGCCTGACGATTCGGCGAGGTTGCGTATCTCGTCCGCGACGACGGCGAAGCCCCTGCCGGAATCGCCTGCGTGGGCAGCCTCTATGGCGGCGTTCATGGACAGGAGGTTCGTCTTGGACGCGATGCCTTGGATGACGGCGCTTATCTCGAGGAGGCCAGCTGATTCCGTCGCTATCTCCCGGATGCGCGAGGAGACGGTGGCCAGGTCGGCGCGCCCCTTGTCGGACGCAGCCATCAGCTCCAGCACGTTCTGCGCGTCGTTGTTGAGCACGCCGGTAACCGAAGCGATGCTGGCGAGCATTTGCTGGATCGCCGAGGAGGACCGGTCCAGGCTCTCCGACTGGGCTTCGATATGGACGTCAAGTTCCTTGATCCTGCGGGTAATGCGCTCCATCGCAAGGTTTGTTTCCTCGACGCTGGCCGCCTGGCTTACCGTCTGCCGCTTGACGCTCCGGATGTTGGCGCTTATCTGGGCGATGGCAGCAGCGGTCTCCGTCATGTTGGCGGAAAGTTCCATGCCGACGCCGGAGATGACGCCGGCCTGACCGTGGATGGTAGTAACGAGGCCGCGCAGCCGCTCGAAGGTTTCATTCGCGATCCTTGACATGTCGCCGATCTCGTCGGAGGCAGTGTTTTCGATGCGCTTGGTGAGGTCGGTGATATCGCCGTCCGACATGTCCTTGAAGACCGCGATGATCCGCTTGATGGGCCGGGTCAGCGATCGGGAGAGGATGAAGGCGGCCGGAAGGATCACCGCCGAGCAAGCTGCCAGAATAATGACCAGCCTCACAAGATGGTCCATCAGGATAGCGCTGACGCTCTGGAAAGAGATGTCAAGGCACAGGAGGCCGTCGAACGTACCGTGGGAAGTCCGTATCGGTGCGTACGCGCTGAGAAAAGTGCCCCAGGCGTCAGTGTAGAAGTCTTCTTCCATGGTCACTTTGTCGATGCCTTCAGCGGCTGCCCTCAGAAGCGGCGTGGCGGCTTCGCAGACGTCGCCGAGGTGCGAAATCTCGTCCGCTGCCTCCGTGGCGTCCCCGACGAACACGATCTGGCCGTCCTCCTGCTTGCGTACCGTGTAGGTGTAGACGATGTCGGTGCTGTTGGCGGCTATCCGCCTGAGGGCCGCGACGACCTCTGCGTAGTCCGCGCCTGCCTCGTCCTCCGGACCGCGAAGCCTGGCATGGGCGTCCGCCGGGAGGCTCAGCGCTCCCAGCGCCGCGTAATCCCGGACCCTGGTGCGTATGTTGTCCTTGAGCGCGCGGCTCGTTTGCGCGTAGGACATTAATGCGAGCAATGACGAACCGACAACCCACAGCCCAATGATGGTGAGCAGGACTTTTGAGTTGATCGTCAAATTTTCTGATTTCTTTTTCATTCTTTATATCTCCATACGGTACCGGAACCCCGCGCGGCATTCATTTGGGCATTTCTTGTTATTGTAAGAAATACGGGAAATCTGTGCAAGTTTCGGAAGCTCTATAAGGTCATCTGACTTTGGAAAAAGCCTCCGGTGTACATTTCTGGTCGCAGGATGGACGAAGATGGAAAACCTTGCAGGGAAATGGACGGAAATAAGAGTGGCCGCAGTCCGGTCATCGTATCCGGGCTGATGCGGTTAACCCGCGAAGATACTGAGTCGGGTTGACCCGCGTCCCGGATCGCGGTTTCAGCTGGACGGAACGGGGGCGGTGCTCCGAACGGCGCGCGGTCGACCGCATCCGCCGACGAAGGCGCGCCGTATGCCGAATGGCCAGGACTATCGAACGGAAAGGGGACGACGGGAGGGGTACGGCGTGGAAACTCGCCGTGCCCCCGGAGCCGGACGGCGGAGAAGCCTGAAACCATCCCGGCCGATCAGGCCGGCCGATCAGGCCGCCCGGCAAGTCCGGGCGGCCGTTTCATTGAAGAGGATCCGGTTTCCCTGGTGCCTACTTCTGCGGCATCAGAAGGTCGGGGATGAACATCGTGAACTGGGGAACGAAGGTTACCAGCATGAGCACCACGATCATAGCCGCATACATGGGAAGCATGGCGCGTACGGCCTTTTCGATAGGGATCTTTCCGATGGCGCAGCCGACGAAGAGGGCGGAGCCCACCGGCGGCGTGCAGAGGCCGATCGCGAGGTTCAGGATCAGCATGATCCCGAAATGTATGGGCGACATGCCGAGGGCGCCTACCACGACCGGATACAGGATCGGGGTCGTGATCAGGATGAGGGGCGCCATGTCCATGATGCAGCCGAGCAACAGTAGCAAGACGTTGATCAGCAGGAGCAGGATGACCTTGTTGTCCGTCACGCCCAGGAGGGCTTGCGTCGCGAGGGCCGGGATGCGCAGGTAGGCCATCAGCCAGCCGAAGGCGCTGGCGGCCGCGATCAGGGCCATGACCATCGCGAGGGTCTTCAGGGTGCTGTACAGGATGCTATTCATCGCGCGGAGCGGGATTTCCTTGTACACGAAGAAGGTCACGAAAAAGGCGTAGACCACCGCTACTGCCGCTGATTCGGTGGCCGTGAAGACGCCGGAAATGACGCCGCCGATAATGATGACGGCGGTGAAAAGGCCCAGGATGGCGTCCTTGGCGATCTGTAAGGCTTCCTTCCAGGAATACCTCTTCTCCTTCGGGTATTTCCGTTTGACGGCGATGATGTAGCTGATGATCATCAGTCCGACGCCGAGCATGATGCCGGGGATGAAGCCGCCGAGGAAGAGCCGCCCCACGGAGACGCCGCCGGCGGCCAGGGAATAGATGATCATGTTGTGGCTGGGCGGAATGATGACGCCCTGGCAGGCGCTGGTGACCGTTATGCCGACCGAAAAGTCGTCGTCGTAGCCCTTTTCCTTCATCATCGGGATGAGCATGGTACCGATGGAAGATACGTCGGCCACCGCGGAGCCAGAGATTCCTCCGAAGAACATGCTGGCCAGGCAGTTAACCTGCGCGAGGCCTCCCTGGACCCGTCCGACCAGGAGGTTGGAGAACAGGATCAGGCGGCGCGAAATACCGCCCTGGCCCATCATCTCTCCCGCGAGGATGAAGAAGGGGATGGCGAGGAGCGAAAAGGAGCGGACTCCCTGGACCATCTGCTGGACTATGGCCATGAGCGGAATTTTCAGGTAGGCGGCGGTCGCTATGGACGCGAACGCGAGGGCGAAAGTGATCGACACCCTAAGCAGGAGCAGGACGAGGAAGGTTCCCAGGAGGATTATGATCGCGAGGTTCAGGTCAGGCATTTTTTCCTCCCATGACTGCGGAGAACGGCCCCTTGCCGGAGAGGAAGGCGTCGACCGCGGCATCGTTGGTATCGATCCGGAACAACTGGGTGAGGGCTTCGTACAGGATGATGACCGCGCTGAAGGGAACGGAAGCGTACAGCCAGCCGGCGGGCCAGTTGGTGGCCGGCATGATGGATTTCATCGTGAAGCCGACGAGCGTCCAGCCGTAACGCAGCATGATGATGCCGACGGCGATGACGACCAGATCCCGCAACCGGGTGAGCGCGGCGTCCAGCCACTTGGGCATCTTGGCGACGTCGAAAAGCGAGATGTTGATGTGAAGGCCCTGCTTCACGCCCAGGCCCATCGCGATGAAGATGAACCAGACGGCCAGCAGGAGGGAGACTTCCTCGGACCAGATGAGGCCCGAATTGAAGCCGTAGCGGAGCACGACGTTCGTGAAGGTGATGAGGACCATCGCGACTATCATGGCCTTCGCGAGGTACACCATCCCGATATGGATAAGGTTGAATATGCGGACGATGTTCTTGAGCATGCTCTCGCCTCGAAAAAAAGCCCGACCGGGGCTGAACGCTCGCGGTCGGGCCGGATAGGTACCAGGACGGGGTTACTTTACCTCGTTGATCCGCTTGATCAGGGCCTGGATCTCGTTGGACTGCTTGGCGTACAGGACCTGCATCCTCGCCTGCCAGGGAGCCTTGTCATCGATCTTGGTGATGATGCTGCCGCCGGCGCGGACTTTGGCTTCGGAAGCCTTCTCGCGTTCGGCCCAAAGCTGGCGCTGATAGGGAATGGCGTCGAGAGCGGCCTGCTTGATGATCGCCTGGTCCTCGGCGGAAAGCTTCTGCAGGGAGATCTTGGAACCGATGATGATTTCCGGAACCCGGGTATGCTCGTCCAGGGTGTAGTACTTGGCTACTTCGAAGTGGCTCGTGGACTCGTAGCTGGGCCAGTTGTTCTCGGCGCCGTCGATGACTCCGGTCTGGAGGCCGGAATAGACTTCGCCGTACGGCATCGGAGTGGCGACCGCGCCGAAGGCGCTCACCAGGCCCACCATGAGCTCGGATTCCTGGACGCGGATCTTCAGGCCGGCCAGATCCTCGGGCTTGGAGACGGGGCGCTTGGAATTGTAGAAGTTGCGGGCGCCGGGCTCGAACCAGCCGATGCCGATGAAGTTGGCGGGTTCGAGGGAAGCGAAGAGCTCCTTGCCGATCGGGCCGAGCAAGACCTTCCACATATGGTCTTCGGAACGGTAGAGGTAGGGGAGCTGCAGGGTGTCGAAGAGCTTCACGAAGGCAGCCAGGGGCGACACGCTGACGCGGGTGAAATCGATGGCGCCGAACTGGACCTGCTCGATGACGGCCTTCTCCTGGCCGAGCTGCGAGCCGGGATAGACCTCGATGACGATGCGGCCGCCGGTTCTTTCCTTCACGAGCTCGGCGAACTTCATGTCGCCCTTGGTGGTCGGATAATCGACGGGGTGGGTCTCGGCGAGCCTGAGCACGATCGGCTTGACGGCGGCGGGAGCGGCGGCCGAGCCGGCATCTTTCTGGCCCTCGGCGAACGCGAAGGTCGCGAGCGTCAGGGTCGCGAGGGCGGCGAGGGCGAATTTGGACAGTTTCATGGATCCTCCTTCTCATGTGGGCGTTGTGGCCCCGATTCAGCATAGATCCGTTCCCCGAATCCCGCGCAGGAGATTCTTGTCAATTGCCGGACATTCTTGCGATGAATTCGGCGGGCGCGCAGCCTTCCCGCTTGCGGAACACGCGGGCGAAGTACGCCTGGTCCCTGAAACCGACGAGGGCGCAGGCTTCCTTCACGCTGTAGCGGCCCGTCCTGAGAAGAGCCTTGGACGCGTCCAGCCGCAACCGGGTATACGCCTGCACGAAACCGTCGCCGCCGTTCAGGCCGAAAAGGCGGGACAGGTAGAAGGGCGAATAACCCACGGCCTCCGCGACATCGGACAGCGACAGGTCGTCCGCGAGGCGGGACCGCATGTATTCCAGCGCGCGGTCGACGATGGCCTTGGCCGCGGAAGCGGACGAAGCGACTTCCGGTCCGACCTCGCCGCGGGCGGGCACCAGCAGGACCACGGGTTCATCCAGCCGCGCGAGGGAGGCGGCATCCCGGGCCGCAGTAAAGAGTTCCGGCCCGTCCGCGGGGAACGAGGGGGAGGCGCCGATGCGGACGCGGAGGCCGAGTGCCGAAACGGCCTCCGCGGCGATCCGCTCCAGCGCCGCGCGTGCCCGGTCCAGGCTGAGGGTGTCGGTTGACCGGGGGGCGGCGGCGGCGATCCGCGCTTCAACCTTGTCCGCGCCGCTCAGCGCGTACCAGCCGTCCAGCCGCAGCACCCTCTCGGCCAGTTCCGCAAGGCGCGACGCGTACGTGGCTCTTACCGCGTACGTTGCTTGCAACGCATACGTTGCTTGCGACGCGTACGTTGCTTGCGACGACGGGTCCCGGCGCGCGGAACCTGCAGGCCGGATCACGAGCGCCAGACGCTCCCCGTCGCCGAGACGGCGGAGGGCGAGGAAGGAATCCAGCCGCGAACCGTCCACGGTTCCCCTGTCCAGGGAAGCGCGCAATTCGCGTTCCAGGAGGGACAGGGCCCGCTCCCGTTCCTCGCGCGCTTCCCGCTCTCCCCTGGCGGCGTTCCGGTCTTCGGCCAAATGCCCGAGCGCCCTCAGGACCGTCTCCTTCACCGTTGCGCTTTCGGCGGGCTTCACCAGGAACTCGTCAACGCCCAGGCGCAGGGCTTCCCGGGCATAGTCGAAACTGTCGAAGGCCGTCACGAAAATCACCCGGGTCTCGGGAGACGCCCGGCGTATTTCGCGCGCCGCCTGCAATCCGTCCATGCCCGGCATGCGGATATCCAGCAGGACCAGATCGGGCGACTCCGCCGACGCCGCGTCCACGGCCTGCCTGCCGTTGGCCGCTTCGGAGACGACAGCGTCCAGCCCTTCGATTTCCCCGATTATCTTGCGGAGGGCCCGCCGTTCGAGCTCCTCGTCGTCCGCGATCAGGATATGCGCGGTCATCCCTTCGGCTCCCCTTCCACGGGAATGGAAACATGGACCGTCGTCCCCTTTCCGTCCGAGCTCGAAACCGAAATGCGGCCGGCTTTCCCGTAGCGGAGGGCCAGCCGGGCGGCGACGTTCGAAATGCCGATGCCGCCCGCGCCCGCGTTCCCGCCCGCGCCCGCGTTCCCGCCCGCGCCCGCGTTCCCGCCCGCGCTCCCGCCGGATGCTTCGCTGGACGTCAGCGTCCTGGCCTTCCGGGCATCCATACCGATGCCCGTATCGCGTACCACGATGAAGATCCGGTCCTTCCTCTTCCTCACTTCGATCGACACCGATCCGCCGTCTTCAAGCGGTTCGATCCCGTGCCGCACGGCGTTCTCGGCAAGAGGCTGGAGCGTGAAGCGCGGAATGAGCGCGGTCTCCGCCTTCGGGCTGACCGAGACGTTCCAGCGGAGCCTCTCCCCGAACCGGAGCTCCTGGAAGGCCAGGTATTCGCGGACGATGGCGGCCTCCTCGCTGATCGGCACGAGGGCGTCGGGAGAGCCGAGCGAATAGCGGAACAGGCGCCCCAAGGCGTGCGTCAGTCGCACCGTCTCCGGCGCTTCTTCGAAGAGGGCGGTGCGCGCGATGGTGTTCAGCGCGTTGAAAAGGAAATGCGGCCTGATCTGGTCCTGGAGGTTCGCGAACTGCGCGGACTTCAGGGCCGCCTCCGTCCGCATCAATTCGCCTTCCTCCTCGCGCAGCTTGCGTTCAAGTTCCGCCTTGCCCCGCAGGTCCTCCACCATCGCCCGGATATTGCGGCTCATCGCGTTGAACGAACGGGCAAGCGTTTCGACCTCGTCGCCCGTCATGGCGACGACCTCCTCGACGTCCAGGTCCCCCTCCGCGATGCGGGCGGAGGCTTCGGCCAGACGGCGTATCGGCGCCGCGACCGAACCGGAGAAGGCGATGGCGAAAACGGCCGAAAGCAGGGCGACGAGCGAGAGGGCCGCCAGGGAAGCGACGCGCACCGTCGCGGTGCGGCGGGATACCTCTCGGTAGCGCTGTTCGCCCGCTTCCAGGTTTTCCGAAAGCAGCAACGAAAGGTAACCGTCGACGTAGGCCGCGATTCTGCCCGCCGCCGCGACGTCCTGGTAGTAATCCCGGTCGCCCGCCATCCGCCGCCGCGAGGCGGAAACGATGAATCGGGCGTAGGCTTCAAGGCCACGGCGCGCCGCCTGGACGTTGAAGAAGGCTTCAAGCGAATCGTCCTGGGCGTCCTCGGCCGCCGCGAATTTCAGCCAGATCGAATGGAGCTGCCAGCCCAGGTCCTCATCCGTCGGGGGCACGCCTTCGCGGAAGAGCCGCTCGGCGCCGCGGAAATGCAGGTCGAAATCGACCCGGAGCCGATGCACGGCGTGATAGCGCGAAAGCCGCGCCTCGAATTCGCGGGAGGTGCCGTAGGAAGCGACCTGGACCGAGAGATCCAGGCCCACGACGGCGAGCATCGCGAGCGCATAGAAGCCGAGCAGCTTGGCCCGGATACTCCGCGCCCCGACGCCATCGGGCCGCCGTTTTCCGGACATGCGCCTTACCGGCCGCCGAGGAAGAGCGGCTTCAGGTGGCGTTCGAGCAGGTTCTCGGTTACGTTCCGCTCCACGTGCGCGCGGTCGGCGGCGAGGGCGTCCAGGTAGCGCGCGCCCATCTCCGCTGCGACCTTGTAGCCGACATGCAGGAGCTGACGGAAACTCCGGTTGTACCTGGATTCCGCCTGCACGTGCCTGAGGCTGGAGGCGAACTGAAGTCCCGTCCAGAGGTCCACCGCGTCGGGAGTCGGCAGCGCCTTGCGGTCGATGTCGACGACCTCCGCGTAGGGAGCCACGAGTTCCTCGTATCGCCCGTACGCCGAGCGGTACACTTCCTTCGCGATCTTCAGGCCCGTCCCGCCCGCTTCGGCCAGGCCGACGAGTTCTTCCAGCCAGGTGGTGCCGGCCGTCTTCAGGTGGAGTCCCGCCCCGAGTTCGCGCACGATGCTGCCGATGCCTTCGTACAGCGAGAACTTGTCGCTTCCGGAATGCACCGAAAGCTTCAGGCCAGGAGGAAGGCCGAAGGATTTTGCGGCGAAGGAGGCGGCGCAGACGTCGGCGCGGAATTCGGACAGGAACTCCTGGACGTTTCCCACGTAGTCCACGCCCTTGTTGAAGCGGCCCGAAAATTTGGGGGCGATGGTGTCCACGGGAACGCCCTCGTCCGCGAGTGCCGCCAGGATCACGAGCAGCTCGGCCGGGGACTGGGGATCCGCGGTTTCGTCCATCGAAACCTCGACGACGAAGGGTTTCCCCGCTTTCTTTTCCCGGATGCGGCGGTACACCGCGCCCGCCTCCGAGACGGCCGCCAGATAACGGCTCGCGGTGGCGGCAAGCAGGGTATCGCTGATGGCGAGGGGCTCGGAAAGCCCCGGAACCCGGTGTTCGCCGACGAGCTTCCCGCGGCGCGAGGTAAAGGCTGCGACGGCCTCCGGTGCGGCGGCCTTGTCGATGAAATCGGCCACGTCGATCGTGAAGAAATCGCAGGGTTCGATGAAGCGGTCCACCGTCTTCAGGGAAATGTGGTCCGCGTCGACGAAATACGAGCCCTTCCAGCCGGTCGCCTTGATGGCCCCGTCGGCAGCTCCGCGCTGATCGGCGGGACCGGTCCCGATGGTCAGATGCTCGCGGTTGCTCTTGTTCCAGACGATGTCCACGGTCACGCCCTTGTCCGCGATCGCCTTGATCGCGGCGATCTGGGCCGCGCCTTCGCGGCCGAAGCGGTCGCCCGTACCTATTGAAAACCTTCCGATATTCGCCATACCGACTCCTTTATATATTGTCCGAGAGATATCCGCCGTCAACCGGTATCGAGACGCCCGTCACGAAACCGGAGGCTGCGCGGCTCGCCAGGAAGAGCGCGGCGCCCGCCAATTCGCCTTTATCGCCGAAGCGGCCGTAGGGCGTGCGGGAGATGATGCTTTTGCCGCGCGCGGTCAGGTCGCCCGACGCTTCGTCTATCAGAAGCGACCGATTCTGGTTGCCGATGAAGAAGCCCGGCGCGATCGCGTTCACGCGGATGCCGTTGGGCGCAAGCTCCTTGGCTAGGGCTTCCGTTAGGTTGAGGGTTCCCGCCTTGGCGGCATCATAGCCCCAGACCCCGGAAAGCGGTTTGTAGGAAGTCATGGAGGTCATGTTGATCACGTCGCCTTCGATCTTCTTCCCTATCCAGTACCGCGCGAACACGCGCGTGGGCGTCACGAGACCCGCCAGCAGGTTGAGCTTCAGGATCTCGACGAATTTCTCCTCATCGATATCGACGAAGGCCGACTTGCCCAGGTTGCCGCCGACTCCGTTCACCAGGAGGTCGGGAGCCCCCAGGAGGGCTTCCGTCTCGGCCAGGGCCTTCTCCGTCGCGCCTCTGTCCCCGACGTCGACCGTGACGCCTTCTATCCGGCCTGCGCCGCCGCCGGCGCCGGTTCCGCCGGCTGCGCCGCCTGCGCCGGCCGCATCGCGGATCGCGGCTATCGCCTCGGCGATCGGATGGCCGGTGCCCCGCCCCCAGATGCAGACCGACGCGCCGGCCTTGGCCAACGCGACCGCGATCACGCTCGGCAGTCCTCCGGCCCCGCCGGTGACCACCGCTACGCGGCCCTTGAGGGAAAACATGGTTTCCAAGTAATCCATCGTAACTCCTTATATGAGGAAGGCAATAACCGGTAGTCGGAATCCGGCAGGAATATCCGGACCCGCTGTTCCGGATTCCTCCTGCCAATTACAGGCAACTGGCTACCTTCCTCTGTCTTCTGCCTTCTTCCTCATTTCCCCGCCACCACCACTTCGGTTCCCGTCGCGCGAAGCCTCCCGACGCTGACGTTGTCCAGCTCGGCGTCCGTGACGATG
>Ga0209727_1000669_pt1 | contig 35589 bp, 32 predicted proteins | sample RifGroC1_FD_183995 | JGI IMG/M metagenome (GOLD analysis project Ga0209727, IMG submission 183995) | Groundwater microbial communities from Rifle, Colorado, USA - Groundwater C1 (SPAdes) (version 2) | ecosystem: Environmental > Aquatic > Deep subsurface > Groundwater | place: Rifle, Colorado...
ATATATTGACATCTGTTTATTTATGTAAAGAATTAGCAAAAGAAAATGTTAATTTAATTTATTACACAGATAAAAAATATTTTAAAGCTTTTGGCGATGCAAAAATAGATTTAAGACCTTATCCAGATGCGTTTTTTGATTTATACAAAGCTCGTTCTGATGATCAACATCTTTATCATAGTATAGTTAGACTTTGGGCAGTATTTTTTGAGTTTACCGAATTTTTATTGCCTTTCATTGTAGAAGAAATAGAAAGAGAAAAACCAGACTTTATAATATGTGACCATCTTGCTATATGGGGAAAAATTGCATTAAAAAAATTCAATACAATTCCTGCTGCTTTCTTCTTTACAAACTTAATATTTAGAGCAGAAGAAAAAATGGTTTGGAAAGATACATTTCTTGAATTATTAGGTGCTGCTACTTACAATTTAAAATATGTTTTTAAATGTTTTAGTTTAGCTGGTAAGATAAAAAAAAGATTTGGCTATATGATGTGGAAACCAGAAGAAATATTAGATAACAAAGGTGATTTTTGTGTTGTTATGCAATCAAGACAATTTCAACCTTATGGAGATAAATTTGCAGACAATTATAGATTTATAGGACCTGGTCAAATAACACCACCTGATTATAAAAAGACAGAAAGAGATGTTATTTTTGTATTTAGAGGAACAGTTGAATCTGACAAAAAGTTCTGGGAAGTATGTTTTAAAGCTTTAAAAGATGTTAAACAAAAAGTTATAATATCATACGGTGGAACAAAAAGTTTCGACTTTGATCCAAAAATAATACCAAGTAATTTTCAAATAGTTAGCAATTTAAATACAGAAGAATACCTCGCTGTTTTAAAAAGAGCTGCTTTATTTATAAGCCATGGAGGCGTTAATAGTGTTAGTGAATCTTTGGCATACGGAACTCCATTAGTTGTAATAACTAACGCATTCCAAAACCACCCATTAGGAGTAAGAGTAAAAGATTTGGGTTGCGGTGAATATTTCCACAGAAATAAATTAACAGTAAATAGATTAAGAGATACAGTTCTTAAAGTATTAAACGATGAAACTTATTATGAAAATGCAGAAAAAGTTAGACAATCTTATGTTGATACAATGCCTTTAAGAGCAAATATCGTTAAAGAATTAAATAAAGAATTTAATTTATTTTAATTTTTTTAGAAAAGAGGTAATAATGTTTAAGAAATTATATGACAAACTTTATAGTCCTATAAAATTGCATTCTTCTGCAATGATAGATGCAACAGAAGAAGAAGTATTTGACCAATGGTTTGACACTAAAAAGTTTACAAAAATGCTCAATTGTCTCTTCTTTTTTCCTTTTGATTTTGTAACTTGTAAAAGTGACTACCACGAAGTAGGCGTTATTACTCATTTATTTTTTTTATTACCGGCTTTTTATTATTTTACAAAAATCCGTGAATGTAAAAGACCCGAATATATAAAAATAGACGTAGGTGGGGGCATAACAGGAAAATTAGAAGTAATTGTAGAAAAAAGAGGAGATAAAATTTTTTGTTCTTTTGGTGGCGAAGTTAAAGGTATAAATCTTTTTCTACACCTATATTACAAATATTTTCTTGCAATACCACACGATTTGTTTTTTATGAGGTTTATGGCTTTTAAAAGAATACAAAAAAACATTCTCAAAGAAAGAAAATTAAAAGCAAATTAGTATTATAAAAGATTTGTTCTACTATGGAAACAATGGGTAAAATACCTATTGTTTCCACAAATTGATTGGTTATTTATATTTATGATAAACGTTAATATTTTGGATAGATTAGAAACATCTAAAGTTGAAGTAATTAAAGAGTTAGAAACATGGATCATAAAAACGACAGATTTTAATGATCAAATACCTTTGCTTTCTCAATATCTTTCTATAAAAGATACAATAGAGAAAGAAAAAATAATTAAAGAGAATTTTAAAAAAAAATTTATTGTAAGAAAAAGTTTGCTAAGAATCATTTTAAGTGATAAATTAGGTATTAGCCCACAAGAAGTAGAATTTAGTCTTAATGATTATGGTAAGCCTTTTTTGAATTATAGTAATACAGAAAAAATTTATTTTAATATTTCTCATTCTCTGGATTACTTTTTGATTGGTGTTAGTAAAAAGTCTGACTTGGGCGTAGACATAGAATGTATAAGAACATTATCCAATGTTACTTCATTATCAGAATTTGTATTTTCTGATGAAGAAAAGTATATTTTAAATAGTATAGCCCCTCAATTATACGAAGATTTTTTTTATAAAATATGGGTACAAAAAGAATCTATTAGTAAAGCAATTGGTATGGGGATGAACATAGATTTTAAAAAAATCTCTGTTTATAAAAACATAAACGAAACTGAAAAGGTTATAAATAATATAATTGTTAATAATAATAATTTGGATGTTTTTCTACAACATAACAATCATTATTATTTATCAATTTGTATGTTAAATAAAAACTTATGAACAATGATAAAATAATTATTTGTGTTACAGGAGCGTCTTCAAACTCTGGAAAAACAACCACAGCTTGTATGTTAATCGAAAGGTTAAAAAACTGTGCAGCCTTAAAGACCGTTACTGTAACAAATGAAGAAAAACACTCTTGCCCAAAAGGTAAACCCTGTGGAGTATGTGAGAGTTTGTGTTCCAATTGGGATCTTTATGAAGATATTGAAACAATAACCAAAGAAGGAACTGATACAGCAAAATTATATAACGCTGGAGCAAGACCAACATTATGGTTAGTTACAAAAATAGATTATTTGAAAGAAGCGTTCTTAGAAATATTAGCTAAGATTGATAATCATATATTGATTATTGAAGGAAATGGTGTTCCATCAATATATAAATGTGATATTAATATTATGGTATTATCAACAAATGGCTTAATAAAGAAAAGTGCTTATAAAATATTAAAATATATTGACTTTTTTGTAATATTGGATAAAAATAGAAAAAGTATTGATGATATAATAAAAAATCAGCCTTTTGAGTTGAATAAACCAATATATTGCCTTGATGATTCTAAAGATAGAGAAAAATTTTTAAATAATATAGAGGAGAAAATAAATGGAAAATAATGAAAACGCAATTGAAACTACTGTTAATGTTAATGGCAAAGATGTTCCATTAGTTCCTTTTGTAAATAATTTGATTGGCAATTCTATTATTGCTATGGTTAAATCATTAAAAGGTGTAAATGATGTTAAAGAAATCAATATAAAAATTGACGTAAAATAACAATCTTATTTACATTTTTAATTTAATAAAAAAAAAGAATCTTTTTTAAAAAAAGGACATAAGATGCTTTTATATGTTAAATTGATACTAAAAAGTCTATTAAGACATCAAAAGAGCGGTAAAAAATTATTTGTTTTTATTAGTTTATGTATGGTAACAATAATTATTTTACTAACTATGATGGATAGCTTTTATGTAAAATATTTAGACGAAATAATAAACAATTGGACATCTCATATACGAATTGTTTCTAAAAATTCTCCAAAACTAAAACCTAACTCTGCATTTTCTGTTGAAGAAGAAAACTTATCTTTGATAAAAATAGACTCTAAAATTGAGCAATTTATATCAAATATGCCAGAAGTTCAGGCTTATTCTCCTGTTATCGAAACCTATGGTAATTTTTTCACCATAGATAGTGATTTTCAGGGATTTTCATGGATTAGAGGTATTGTACCAGACTCTATATCAAAGGTGTTACCTGGTGTTATAATTACAGAAAAAAACGCTAATTTTAATTATGACCCAAATAATAAAGATATTCCGATAGTTAGAGGATTTCCTACATCTTCAGAAATAATAATAGATAATGATAAATTTCAAAAAAAAGATTTTAGAATAGTAGGGGATAAATTTGATAACTTTAAAAAACAAGTTATTAAAGATTTTCCGCAACTATTTAGTGATACAAATATAGAAAAAGATACAAACTCTCAGATATTTATAAGTAGTTTAAATAAATCTTTATTAGATCCAAATTTGTATAAAGTTATTCCTTCTACTTATTTTGATAATTATGATTGGAAAATTGATGACACAATAACAAAAATAAAGTCACTTGATCCAAACAGCAAAAAAGAAATAGCAAAGTGGAATAAAAGACTTTATTGTTCTTTATATCCAGACATTATTTTTCCAGTTCCAGAAGAAATTACATTAAATAAACCTTTAACTTTGCAAGTTATGCCTGCTAAAAATAAAGAGATACTATCTTCTCCTATAATAATACCTATTACTTTTGTAAGTTACGCTAAGGGAATTCCTATGTACCCACAGCCTACTTATATAGATATTAATATTTTTAGAGAATATCTTGATCTTGAATCTAATGAATGTACTGATTTTGTTATACGTCTAAAAGACAAACAATCTATTCAAATTGTAAAAGATAAAATCCAAAAATACTTGATAGAACAAAACTATGATTATAAAGTTATAGATTTTTTTCAAGCAGATACACTTGGGACTCCAATTGCAACATCTTTTAGCATAGTAATTTTAATACCTGTTATTTTACTCTTTTGTGCCATTGTAATATTTATTTTAAATATGATCATGTTATCTATAATTAAAAGAAAAAGAGAAATTGGTACATCTTTAGCTATTGGGATGACAAAGGGAGAAAATATTATTATTTTCTTAGGTGAAGTTTTTATTATTGTTACTCTTTCGTGGCTAATAAGTATTGTCGTCGGAAGTGCTGCTATAATATACTTAGCTAATAATGGTCTTTCTGGAATGTTTTTCTTTAACTCTAATAAATTATTCTTTGTATTAGATTTTAAGTATATTTTCTTAGCATACATACTAATTTTACCAATAACTTTATTGTCGGCATTGATTCCATGCCTTAGTATATTAAAGTTTAAGCCAGTAGAAATTTTAAGAGAAACAAATTAGGTGGAGATTTTATGGTTTTAATAAAACTTATTTTAAGAAACATATTTTCACATAAATTAAGAAGTACAATTATATTTATTGTAATAAGTCTTGTATTTTCGATAATGTTTTTATTCTTAGCATTTGCAGATGGAACATCGGAAAATATGGTTAATAGCATATTAAGTATAACCAAACCCAAATGTGACATTGTTGTTACTGCTAAGGGTTTTTTAGAATCGAAAGAGGCTAACGAAAAACTTGAAGAACTAAATAAAATGACCATATCTGACTATCAATCAATTAGAGATAAAATTCAACAATTGAGCGAAGTTAGCTCCGTATATGTGCATACACAACCAGTAAATGTTAATTTTATTATCAATGAAAAAAGGTATAAACCTGTCAATTTTTTTGGAATAGAACCAGATTATTCAAAACATATAACATCAAATGTTAATATTACTGAAGGACGTTTCTTTGAGAACTCTGATAATAATGTAATTCTTATGCACTCAAGCGTTGGTAAACAATTAAATATAAAAATTGGAGATACAATTACCACAGTAGGGACGGACTTGTTTGGTCAATCAATTACAGAAAATTTTACTGTCATTGGTTTTTATAAATCTAAAATTGATAGTATAGGCTTAGCAACTACAGCTCTTATTGATATGAATGGTTACCTTATGATTTCTGGACTTGTTGATGGGGAAGCCTCTACGATGAACATTAATTTAAAGAAAAACGCCTCTCTTAAAGAAAGTTTAACTAAATTGAGACAAATGGCAAAAGATAACAATCTAAATATCGAATTTAACGAATTTAATATATTCTATAAAAATATTGAAGAAATTAAACTATATGCTGCAATAAAAATAATAGTAATGTTTTTATCATTTATAGTTATTTTTATAATTATGTTTGGAATTATGAATGTAGTTTCGTTAAATCTAAAAGATAGAAGAAAAGAAATCGGAAGCTATTATTGCCTTGGTGCAGAAAAATGGTTTTTAAATATAATGTATTCTTCGGAAATATTGATAATAAATGTATTATCTTCAATAGTTGGTTTAATAAGTGGTTTAATTTTAAGATTTATTATTAATTCAATAAATATTACAACTGATAACCCTGGTTTTCAGATAGTACTTGGTGGCGAGAAATTATATTTAGGATTTAATATTTATTCTGTATTATATATTTTTATAATATTTGTTTTAATTACTATAATAACTTCTTTTGTAACGCTTGGGTCTGCTTTAAAAGTATCTCCTTCTGTTGCAGTTAGAGAAGTTGAAGAATAATAATTATTATTATGGAGTTGTTTATTATGAATAGTGTTTTAAAAAAAATTGGTATTCTTTTAGTTTTTGTTTTATTAACAACAAAAGGTGTTTTTGGAGAAGATGCGTTAGAAATCATTAAAAAACTTGATAAGGTGATGTATCCTAATGCAAAATCAGAAATATTACTTATATTCAACAAAAAAGATGGAAAAGAAGAGCGATATAAGTTAATTTCTTATTCAAAAGATTTAAATCAAAAAACAATTGTAAGATTTGCAGAACCTGCATCTATGATTGGAAATGATATTATTCTACTCGAAAAAAATGTATGGCAAAAAGATAGTAACGCTGGAAGAATTATCAAAATACCATCTAATTTAAGTTTTGGTGGAACTGGGTTTTCGTACGGAGATGTTGTTAGATTAAATTTATCTGATAACTATGCGGCTGAAATCACTTCAGAAGATAATGATAAATGGTTAATTAATTTAACAGCAAAAGATAGAAATGCTCCATATTTCAGAATAGAATTAGAAGTAAAGAAGGTTTTGTTTGTGCCAATAAAAAGTACTTGTTATGGTAAAAATAACAAAGTTATAAAATACATTGAATATTCTGATCTAAAATCATTTAATAACGTAGAAAAACCAACAAAATTTGTAGTTAAATCACCATTAGACCCAAAAGAAACAAGTACAATGATTTATACTTCGGAAGTTAAAAAAGATTATCCTGATAGAATATTTAACAAGAATAATCTAGATATGAGACAGGAAGAAAATTACTAAACAAGGGGATCTTATTATGAGTTTTATAGTACTAAAAGACATAAGAAAGAATTATACTTTAGGGAAAACAATAGTTCATGCTCTAGCAGGAGTAGATGTTGAAATATTTAAAGGTGATTACATTTGTATTGCAGGACCTTCTGGGTCTGGTAAAACAACTTTACTAAATATGATTGGACTACTTGATGTACCAAGTTCTGGTGAAATATTTTTTGCAAGCAAGAATATAACACAAATGACAGATAAAGAAGTCAGTAAATTTAGAAAACAACAAATAGGTTTTATTTTTCAATCATTCAACCTTATACCAGTTCTTAATGCCTACGAAAACATTGAGTTTCCTCTATTGTTACAACGGGTAGAAAGTTCTGAAAGAAAAAAAAGAATTGAACAAATTAGTGAAGAAGTTGGTATTAAAAACTATTTAAAACATAAACCAGATGAACTTTCTGGAGGACAAAGACAAAGAGTGGCTATTGCGAGAGCATTAGTTATTAAACCATCAGTAATCTTAGCTGATGAACCAACAGCAAACCTTGATTCTGTGAATGGTCAAAATATTCTTCAATTAATGAAAAAATTAAATAAAGAAGAAAAAACGACGTTTATAATAGCGTCTCATGATCATAAAATAATGGAACAAGCTGATAAGTTAATAAGAGTTGTGGATGGAAAAATCGCAAAATGAAAAAATATATTCTACTGTTAGTTATTATTATTTTTCCCATATTTATTTACTCTCAAAATAAAAATACTATTTCTGGCGAAGCTGGATACATATTGAATATATCTAGATTAAGAAATGGGCTTGAGGGAGTAATACAGGGTTATAAATATTGTGATCCAAATCTACCTGAAGAGAAAAGATGGCTCGCAAACCAACTTGTCTATATGGATTTAAAATATAGATACACTAACTTAATAGAATTTGGTGGTGGATTATCTCTTTATATTAATGACAAAAATAATAATAATTTATTAACAGTGTTACCTCAATTATATTTGAAATACACGCCAATAGATTGGGTATCTTTTAATTTTGGTAAACAACGACTAAAATGGGGTACTTCAAATATTTTTCATCCTATTGATAAACTCGAAACTCAAGCAGATACTTTTGATTTGCATGCGTTAGTAGAAGGGCTTGGTGGAATACGAGCAACATTTATACCAACAGACTGGTTTAGCATATCAGTATTAGCTTTACCAGATTATGAAATTAGATGGACTAAAGCTGCTCTTAGATTTGATTTTGTCGCATGGGATATAGATATTGGTTTTGGTGGAATAAAATATGATTATAAACAAATAAAAAGTATTACCTCTGATACTCCAGAAATAGAACGGCTCGATAGGGGAGCTGCTTTTTTTGATATTATAAGATATTTTGGTAATGTAGGACTTTACGGAGAATTTGAGTTTAGATTCTCAAGAGAAAAACAGTATGGTTTTATAGATAATTCTGGAACGTATCAAGTTACAAGAGAAGCTTTTGCTGCTCAACCTGTATTTAGAGTATCTACTGGTATTACTTATAAAATGGATAAAAAACCATATTTAAATCTTGTATGCGAATACTTTTTTAATAGCGATGGTTTTGATCAAAATGAAGCAAAATCTTTCTATGCTAAATACAAATATCATAGAGACAATTACTCAAGCAAACAAATGGTATTATGGCAAGGGTTTGGTAAATTTACTAATTTTAGACAACATTATCTTTATATTGGTGTCTCTAATATAGAAGTAGTAGATTTTATGGCATTTAATGCTTCAGTTATCTCAAACTTAGAAACATTGTCATTTGATTTTTCAGCAGGAATAACATTTAATTTAAACAAATTAATCTACATAAATCTAAAATATGAATACTTACATCAATTTCTTGATATGGATGAATATCCTTCAGATTTGAATTTTATTAATGATAATCACAAAATAACGTTATCTGTAAGTACTAGTTACTCAAATCTTTAGATATTATGGAAAATATAATTTTAAGTAAATATAAAATTATTGAAGTATATAAAAATGAATCTAAATCAGTATTTTCTTATGTTGCTATCGAAAAAGCAATAAAGTTGTTTATCAATAATGAAGAATATGTTACTTTTATGTGTACTCCTTCAAATATAAAAGAATTAGTTTTTGGTTTTCTATATAATTCTGGTATTATAGATAATATTTGTCATATACAAAATTTTATCTATGATGAAAAAGAATCAATAGTAAATCTATTGATAAATCAAGAGATTAAATCGAATAAATTACAGACTAAATTTCCTAATAATGCAATTGAAAAAAGAAAAAATGTAAAAAACTATGAAAATAGTCTAACAATTACAAAAGAACTCATTTTAAAAAACTTAGAATGGTTTCAATCATCTTCGGATACTTATAAATTAAGTAAAAGCGTTCACTCAGCAGCAATAAGCAGTAAAGGTGAAATGCCTCAAACTGTTTTAGAAGATGTAGCAAGGCATAATGTTTTTGATAAAGTTATTGGATATGCCTTACTAAACAATTATGATCTAAAGGAATCTATTATTTTTTGTACATCCAGAGTATCCACAGAAATTATAAATAAAGCAATTATGTCTCAAATATCAATGCTTGTTTCATTAAAACCAGCAACCACAAACGCAATAGATAATGCAAGAAAATATGGATTAACATTAATTACTTGCTCAAAAGATAATAAGCTTTATATTTTAAGTTCTATGGAAAAAAACTATTATAATGAAAATTGAGAGGAAGTTATTATGACAGAAGAGAATAAATATGCCTTTATTTTTGAAGGAGTTGGTGTTGAATACCAAAGTATGATTAATTTATTAACCGAAGAACAAAAGAAAAAATTACAAGAGTGCTGTCTAATTATATCAAAAGAAATTGATATGGACTTATGGAATTTTCTTTTTAACAATTCAACTAATAAATACGATCCTTTTTTTTATAACTGGATTGCTATTTATACTATTGATTATATCGTTTACCAAAGATATGTTGAGGCTGGAATGAACCCTAAAATATTCATTGGATATAGCTTAGGATTAATTACAGCATCAGCTTGTGGAAAAGCAATAACATTTGCAGATGGTTTAAATATTTTATTAGAAACATATAAATATTCAAAAAATCATCAGGGAGTAAACACTGGATCAATGGCAGTTATTATTGGTATGACACATCAAAACATCTCAAAGTACATAGAAGATAGCAATTTAATTAACTCTGTTTCTATCGCAAGTGAAAATAATGAGTACTGCATTGTAATATCAGGTGTAAAAGAAGACGTAAATAAAATTATGAAAATTGCAGAAGATGAGGGAGCAATAAAAGTCAAAGATATAGATGCTCCTTTTGCATTCCATTCAAAATATGCAAAAAAGGGTATTGAGGATTATATTAAATATATCGAAAAAATGCAAATGTCAGATTCTCAAGTTCCAATTATCTCAGCTTTTGATCAAAAAATTATTCAAAAATCTTATGAAATTAAAAGTGAACTTATTAGAAATATGGCATCTTCAATGGGTTGGAGAAAATCTATCGAAACAATCATAGAACAAGGAATTACTAATTTTGTTGAAATAAGTTTAAGTAATAGTATTACAAAATCTACTAAAATTATCAACACTGATTGTAATTTTTTAACTTATGATAAAGTATTCAAAACCAAATAGAAGGGAGGTATAAATAAATTCAAACGTAAATCTAATTTTTTAAAAAAAATAAAGGGTATCTAAAAGTCATTATTCGTAACAATTAAAATGTTCTTGACTTTACGATACAGTCATTAATAACAAATAATATGATTTTATCTACCTATAAAATATAACTTCATATCAAAAGAACATAATATTTTAGAAATATTCATTTTTTCGATATGTAATTTATACAAAAGACAGATAAAACCGTATTACCTGATAAAGAAGTAAAACAAGGTATAATTTATGAAAAACAAACTAATCTCTAATATTATAAAAATATTTATAATTATTATTACTATATTTATAGTTACATTATCCACTTGCATTATTACAGGAAACATTAAACTCTCAAATGTGATCAAAGAAGAAATAAATCGAATATATTCTACCTCAGATAATATTTCCAACATAAAGTTTTCTTATGATCAAATAAAAGATTTCCCTGAACCTGTCCAAAAATATCTAAAATATGCTATAAAAGAAGGTCAACCATACATAAATTATGTTAAATTAAAACATACAGGAAAATATAAAAGTTCTCCTGAGAGTAAATGGGAAAACGCAAATGGAGAAGAATATTTTAGTGTAGAAGACCCTCATTATTTATGGAAAGCCCAAATAGGCATAGTAACACCAATAGAAACGTTTCTTGATGATCAAGGAAAACTTGAAGTTTACTTATTTTCCTTATTGAAAGTTATTGAACTATCTGGAAAAGATGCTGATAAAGGAGCATTATTAAGATGGTTAGGCGAAAGTGTATTTTTTCCAACTGCATTTATATCAAACCAATACATTAAATGGGAACCCATAGACACAAATTCAGCTAAATTACTCATTAACTACAAAGGAATCAACGCATATTTTATTGTTTCATTTAATGAAAAAGGAGAACCCGTAGTATGGGAAAGCGAAAGAGTTGGAATGGATAATAAAATATCAAAATGGCGTGTAAGATGTATTGATTTCAAAGAAATAAATGGAATGATAATACCTACAAGATTAGATATATCTTTTGATATAAAATCAAAAGAATTTACTTATGCAACATTCTATTTTAACACAATAGAATATGGTGCTCAAAAAAAATAGAAAGGAGGATAAATTAATCTAAGTATCAGTTTTAAAATTAAAAAAATTAAAAGGAAAAATTAATATGCAGGAATTATACAAAAAATTAGCGAATCTTATCAGAATTACAAACCTAAAAGAAGACAATTTTAGGAAAGCAGAATCTGCCGATTTCAAAAAAATGGCTCCAACAACAGACAGATTTAGACTTTATGTACACTTTCCATTTTGTTCTAAACTTTGTAAAGATTGTCTATTTAGTAAAAGATTAGTAGACGAAGGTGTTGCCAACAACTACTGTGAAGCTCTATTAAAAGAAATAGAGTATGTTGGAGAACATTATAAAAAAAGTAAATCTAAGATTCCTTCTGTATTTTTTGGCGGCGGAACACCTACATTAATACCACTTGATTATTTAAAAAAAATAATTGATAAAATAAAATTCTACTTTATCGAAGAAGACACTAGCGAGATCACATTAGAATGCCATCCAGGCTCTCTAACGCCAGAAAAAGTAGAAGCATATAAAGCCATGGGAATTAATAGACTTAGCGTTGGTATCCAATCTTTTCAAGATGAAGTATTAGACGAAATGAAACGTAATCATAATTCACAACAAGCTGTTGATACTCTTAAATATGTTAAAAAAAGCGGAATGAATTTTAGTATAGATTTGATGTATGGATTTGATACACAAACAGTAGAAGGCTTTTTAAATGATGTTCAAATGGCACTTGACTTAGGAATAACACATATAAGTCTTTATAATTATGTAAAAAAATTGGATAATATTCAAGCTGAGGAAGAATTAGAAACAAAACAAACAAATATGTTTAATGGTGTTACTAAACTATTAACAAATGCTGGATTTACTCAATATACTATCGACGACTTTGCACTAACAGAAGCAAAAAAAGGACAATATAATGTAGACCAAGTTGCTATTCCACGTCGCCATACATTAGTGTTTGGTACAAGTGCAAAAGGTTTCACAGATGGCAATATTTATTACTCAAAATATGTTAGCATTGAAACTTATATTAAATGTATCGAAAAAAAGATACCTCCTTTATACTTTATTGAGAATAGAGATAATGCTAGTACTGCGATGGGTATATTAATGGGATTACATTCTTTAACACTTAATAGAAGTGATCTAAAAAAAGAATTTGGCATAGACCCTATAGAAATTCCACAAAGTTTAATAACAGAATTAAAAAACCGAAATGTTATGGAAGTTACTGATAGTGTAGTCAAATATACTGAAGGTAAAGTTCAAGCATTTAAAACTTTATCTATGAAAATTCAATGTCATGATATTAAACCTCCAAAAGACCCAGAAAATATATAGGAGATTAATAACAAACAACAAAATTTTATTTGTCTTATAAATAAACTGACAATTATCCAAATTGTCAGTTTATACATTTAACGCTGTTCTCTTTAGCTTATTAATATAATAAAAATACACAATATTTTAGAAATCCTTATTCTTTTAATATGTAGTTTATACAAGAGACAAATAAAATATTACTGTCCCAATAAAACATAAAAACAAGGTATAATTTATGAAAAACAAACTAATCTCTAATATTATAAAAATATTTATAATTATTATTACTATATTTATAGTTACATTATCCACTTGCATTATTATAGGAAATATTAAACTATCAAATGTGATCAAAGAAAAAATAAATCGAATATATTCTACTTCAGATAATATTTCCAACAAAAAATTTTCTTATGATCAAATAAAAGATTTACCAGAACCCGTCCAAAAATATCTAAAATACGCGATAAAAGAAGGTCAACCATATATAAATTATGTTAAATTAAAACATACAGGAAAATATAGAAGTTCTCCTAATAGTAAATGGGAAAACGCAAATGGAGAAAACTATATTAGTCTAGAAGAACCTCATTATTTATGGAAAGCCAAAATAGGAATAATAACACCAATAGAAACTTTTATTGATGACCAAGGAAAACTCGAAGTTTACTTATTTTCTTTATTAAAAGTTATTGAACTATCTGGAAAAGATGCTGATAAAGGGGCATTATTAGGATGGTTAGGCGAAAGTGTATTTTTTCCAACTGCATTTATATCAAACCAATACATTAAATGGGAACCAATAAACACAAATTCAGCTAGATTACTCATTAACTACAAAGGAATCAACGCATATTTTATTGTTTCATTTAATGAAAAAGGAGAACCCGTAGTATGGGAAACTGAAAAAGTTGGAATGGATAATAAAATATCAAAATGGCGTGTAAGATGTCTTGATTTCAAAGAAATAAATGGAATGATAATACCTACAAGATTAGATATATCTGTTGATATAAAATCAGAAGAATTTACTTATGTAACATTTTATTTTAACACAATAGAATATGGTCTTCAAAAAAAATAGAAATTAAACAAATATGTTTAGCTGCATTACAAAACTATTAACAATTGTAAAATTTACTCTATATATGATTGGCGACTTTATATAAACAGAAACAAAAAAAAGAATTTAACATAGACCCTATAGAAATCCTACATTGAAAATTCAATGTCATGATATTAAACCTCCAAAAGACCCAGAAAATATATAGGAAATTAATAACAAACAACAGTATTTTATTTGTCTTATAAATAAAAAGGCTATCTTAAAAGTTTTTGAGATAGCCTTTTTATATTAATGCTATTTTATTTAGATCATAAAGATAAACAATATTTATTTATAGAATAGCAAAAAATCTTTATAAATTCTAAAGTAGACATAAGGTAAATTATCGGAAGTAAATATTATGATAAAAAAGAACTAATTTATAATCCGAACTATATTATTAATGTCTTCTATAACGCATATCAATGCCTCAATTTTTAACGAAAACGCCATTTATTATACTTTTTTATTTAACAGAAAAATCTCTTATGGAGGCTTTTTTTATGTTTTATTAGATTGTTTTATTTTTTGAAATAAAACAATTTTTGCCTTGTCCTCTAATTGCATTCCACCAAACTCTATTGCAAACTTAATAGACTAATATCCCAGTAAATACTTTTTTATATGTTCAAACAAATTTGTCTTTAAGGTTTCATCAATATCATTAAAAGAAATAATATTTTTATCATTAAAAATAATATTATTTCCATCCAAATAAATAACTGATTTATTAATATTATTATCTCTGATTTTATTTAATTCATCTTTATTTATTTGAAGAATATCTTTTTCTTCAAGATCATCCTTTTCTATTACTCTTTCTAAAGTCTCATATTTTTTATCCTCATTCTTAATTTGACTAACACATTTTAATTTACCAATCTTAATTTTTTCCATTGGTTCTAAAGATTCTAACAAAAGAGTCGTATCATACGACACATTTTTTTCATTATCTATATTTTTTTTCTTTTGTTGGTATTCTATCAATAAATTGGTTATTTTTATTATATCATAAACATATCCTCTCGAAAAAGGAAGATTTTTTTCAATATAATCCTTAAACGAATCCTCTCTTTTATAAAAGCTATTCCATCCACAATATATAAAATATATGTCCATTGCAATATCTTTAGAAAATCGTTCAATTTTATCTGCATTACTTTTTATTCTATTGGTAATCAAATCAATAGATAAAACAGTATTTGTTGTTACATCAAAATATTTTCTACGTAAATTTAATATTTTTAAATCTTCATCATTTGATACAATATTTTCAGAAAACTCTCTTTTGGGTAACGCATTATTTGTTCCATTCATAACAACATCGATATTAAACTTTTTTGCCATTATTTTACTCCCAGTATTTCTTCAATAAAACCTTTGTACTCTATATATGTTCTCGAATTAATAGCTAACTTGTCTCCTAAGACAGAAAAAGTTTTTGAGGCTTCAGATGCCATATGAATTACACTATTAGATAAATATTCAGAAAATTGCTTTTTTAAAAGTTCTAAAAAAACACTTTTTACCGTTCGATTTTTTTCATATTGAGTTGGGAGTATTACGATCTTTGATATTTTTTTATCCACATATTTTTGGGCTTTACGACTATCTTCTAACTCAATAAAAGTTCCATTTATCGCTCTTACTGCCCATTTTTCAAGTTGAGTAGGAATAACTACTATATCAGATGATATCATCGCAAGTTTTGTTGTAAATAATAAAGATGGTCCTGTATCAATAATGCAAAAATCAAAATCATTTTCAACTTCTCTTAAGGCATCAACAAGTAAAAACATTTGATTTGAAACCCCCATTAGTTCCCGTTCTATTAATGAAAGTTCAATTTCTGATGGTAATAAAAATAAATTTGGAGATACTTCAGTAATAGCATTTTTTATTTCAGTGTCTCCCTTTAAAACTTGCCGTATTGTTTTATTGTTTATAACTTCAATATCCTCTATGAAATGACTCGTTGCTGCATTATTGCTATCACAATCAACAAGCAATACTTTATATTTTTCACTTAATATTTGTGCAAGAGAAATACTAGAAGAGGTTTTTAAAACTCCTCCTTTAATTGATGCAAAAGTTATTGTTTTCATTTTTTTCCTTATGTAGAAGTTTGATTTCTTTTTTTATACATTTTTAACTTTTTTCTAAAATTTAGTAAAGATTATTCTTGTCTATTTAAAAAAATATTAAATCTTTTTCTTTTTTTCCAAAATCCATTTGTCTTTATCTATGAAAATAATTCCTTTTTCTTTTAGAATTTCTTCTATTTTTGCTTTTTTTATGCTATCCAAAAATAAACCATTGCTTTTAGCATTTTTGTAAAGAGGATAAGATTCTACAATATTTTCGATCTCTTCTTTTTCTTTTTGTGTTAATTTGTCATATTCTTTTTGATAGAATGTTTTTTCTTCAAGAAAGTAATCGTTATCATAATTTTCAAATAATTCTAATTGTTTTTTGTTTTTTATTTTTATTTCTTCACTTTTTTTCTTATTTTTATATTCTAAATATTCTTCAGGAATTGGATATTTTTTTACAATACTTTCAATTAAAAAACCCGTACTATATTTTTTGTCTTTTTTTATTTCTTTCAACCAAATCCAAACATTTATTTTTTCTAAAATAAAGTCTAATTTGTTATATGCTATAATCTCAAGAGATTTATGTTCTTCAACATCATAACTAATTAATCTTTCATAAAGAGCAATTTTATCTTCGTTATTTCTTAAAACTTTGTCTTTTTCTAAAAGTGTTTTATGCGTATCTGTTTTATTTAAATCTATATTATTTTCTTGTTTGATTTCTACTGTTTTTTTCAGATATTCTTGTATTGCTTTTTCTCCAGGATAAAATAGAATAAAAAATTTGTTTTTTGTTTCTTTTATTTCACATCTTGATATATATTGATGTTTTATTAGTTCATCTTGACATTCTTTAAATTGAGATTCGATTCTTGAATATACTTTATATTCTTTTAGACTTAAAAAATCTACAATTTTGGGATATTCGTATTTTGTATATTTAGTGTTCCATTGAGATTTGTTATTATTTTTAAAAATTCCGTAAAAATCACTTCTTAATAATTCGTATAAAGTAAAAGCAAATGTATTTAATTGTATTTGAAATGAATAATCTAATAATCGAGAAAAATTGTTTTCAAGATTTTTTTTATGTACTTTGTTTAATCCAATAATAGCAGTACTTCCTGTAATCTTTCCATCAACTTTTTTTTCGACTCCACTTAATTCACTTATTAAATTAAAAGTATCATAAAAAGATATGACCTCGTTGTTTTCTTTATATTCAATTAGTCCATTAGATACAATTAATGTTGCTCTAATTTTTAATAAAGAATCTCTTATTAATTTATAGGAATGTCCCGATTTTTTCCATCCCAATTTTTTGCAAACTTCTGATATTTGTATTTTGTACCTGTCTTGGATTGGATATCCTTCTTGACAAACAATATATTCTAAAGTTCTAAAGATTTTTTTATCAGTTAGATTTAATGCTCCAGAAGGATAATGTATTGTTACTGATTTTTTTTGGTTTTCTTTTGTAGAAACTTCAAATTTTTTACCTTTTGTTTCATTTATTGTTTTTTGTCTAGTGGTAGATTGAAAAATAGGGATTTTTATATATGTAACATCAGCATTAACAAGATTATTAGAAAAAATTTTCTTGTCATCATTATCTTCTTCTGAAAAATCAAATAAAGATATATTTTTTTCTTCAATGTTTTCATTGGTTTCTTTTTTTTTCATTTTTTATCCCCTATTTTAGTTGTTTAATTTAATACTGATAAATCATTGCTGTTTTTCATAAAAACCGTCTTATCTTATTGCTATTAAACAAGTTACAACTAATTTTAATTTTAAATTTTTACTTTTTTTTTATATTAATTTTGTTTTTTAATACCATTTTCCTTACTTATTAATACTACTAAATTCTATTAATATACATATTAATAGCTTATCCATTGTCAATAACTCAGTTATCTCATATTTATAAAACAAATTACGCTCCCAAGTTTTACACCTGAATACCACTTTTTTACACCTGAATACCACTTTTTTACACCTGAATACCACTTTTTTACACCTGAATACCACTTTTTTACACCTGAATACCACTTTTTTACACCTGAATACCACTTTTTTACATATAATTAGTTAACATTAACTCCACTTTTTTTAAATCCCTTAGAGAATTATCATTTTTTTTTTTTTAAATCAAGTTTTTTTGTTAAGAAATAATACTTAATTTCTTAATATAATAGAAATTATATAATTTCTATTATATTAAGAAATTTTATGTTCATGTTTGATTCAAAAAATTTTGTTTTATCTTAATAAAAATAGAATAATATAGAAAGTGGTATTCTACTGTAAAATTTAATACAAAAAAAATATAATTTTAACAATTATAATATATTTATAATAAATATTTTTTTAATAAAAATTAAATTTTTTACATTTTTTATATTTTTTGTTGACTATACTTATAACAAAGGATATACTGCTTAAAGATACTTTAATTGAAAAACTAATTGTTAAATAAGATTAAAAAATCCATAAAAAGTTATAATTTCATTGTTAAAAATAAATATTTAATTTTTTGCTATAATTTTATATATTATCTTTTTAATTTAATTATTTAACCTATTGTTTGATTTTTTCTTGCAAAGTGTTAAAGTATTCTGATTTTATTAAAGTTTTATAAAATAATATAAATAGTGAGATATTTGTTATGAAAATAGAAGAATACTCTTTTGATTATGGAATACCATTACATAATTCACCATATTTATCTAAAACTATAGATTGTAGGTTCAATCTAATTCAAATCGAACTTGAAGTTCAAAATCCAGAAATAATTAAAGACATTATTCCTTATCCTTTATCTTATGTTGACAATAAAATTATTTTATCTATGAATAAGGTTTGTGAATATAAAGGTGGTTTTCCTGCATATATGGATAATCTTGATTGGAGTGAATTTTTAATTCAGGTTCCAGTAGAGTTGGATGGAAACCTATTTACTTATAATTGTGAGGGATTTGTCAATAATCCAGTGATATTATTGGTGAATAGAGAAGTTTTTGGCTATCCTAAGATATTATCAGATATTGAAATATTAAAAAATGGCAATGATTTTGAAGGCGTTGCAAAATATTTTAAAACTGATAAAAAAATTTTTAGTATAAGTTTTAAATCTCAACGAAAAGGAACTCCTGCGGATGTTGGAGAAAAAAGAGGACTCATAAATCTTAAAGTTATTCCTTCAGCTGAGAATAATAAAGAACCAGAGGTTAAACAACTCATTGTTACTCAATATAAAAAACAAAAAGTAAATAATTTGGAAGTTGGAGAAGGAGCCGTTCAATTACATGATTTCGCTCCAGAATACTTAAAAAAAGCGGGAATTAAAAGAGTCGTAAAATCCTTATTTTTAGAATTAGAATTAATTGTTGATGGCGGTAAAATTATTTATAATTATAAAAGTTTGTGATTAAATAAAAGTTTGCTTGTAATAAACAACAGGCTTGATAGGACGCAATTTGAAGATAGTTTGTATTTATAATGCTTTTTTGAATCAACGTTAGGCTATGAGCCTTAGAAATGCTTTTAACGAAGGTGGCAGTAAATGACAAAAAACGGAATTATGAATTTTGATATACAAGATCAGTTTGGTATTTTAAGCATTGATAATGGGAGTCAAAATAAAATCGATAATGCAAACTTTATTGATTTAGACGTTTTGAAAAAATGGATACAAGATAATAATTTTAAAGGGTTAATAATAACTGGTAAGGGAAGACATTTTTCGGCTGGTGCTAATTTTGACAATATAGTAAATTTAAAAAATAATATAGATGAGTTAAAATCTGCTTTAGAAAAAGGGCATGAAATACTTAGTTTTATTGAGCAGTTAGATATTCCAACTGTTGCAGCTATTTCTGGTATTTGTTTTGGTGGTGGTTTGGAAATAGCATTATCTTGTCATTTTCGTGTATGTGGAGAAAATGGTATTTTAGCTTTTCCTGAATCAACTATTGGAATAATGCCAGGTTTAGGTGGCACTGTAAAGTTACCAAAAATAGTTGGAAGAAGTAAAGCTCTTGAAATAATTTTATCTGGGGGAAGTATAAATGCTGAGGAAGCTAAAGGAATTGGATTAGTTGATATTATTTGTGAAAAAAAGAAAGAATTAGAAGTTTCGTTGGATTTTCTAAAAAAATTAACAGAAAATAAACCAATTGAGATAATTAATTCGATTATTAAATCAATTAATTATTCAATGACAAATGATCTGAGTTCTTCTTTAAAATACGAATTAGACTTGTTTTCTAAGAGAGTAGAAAAATTATAAATAAATGAGGAGAAATTTTATGGGCGATTATAAAGACAACAATATTGGGTACATAAATTTAACAAAAAAGACTGTTACTGTAAAACCAATAACCCAAGAAATGAGAAAAAAATATTTGGGTGGAGTCGGATTAAATGCAAAATTGTTATTAGATTCTAAAGCATTAGAGTCTGATCCTCTTTCTCCTGAAAATGTTTTAATTTTTGGCGTAGGTGTTGGTACTGGTACTGGTTTATTAGCTAGCAATAGATGTACTATAACTGGTAAAAGCCCACTTACTGATATTTATGGTGATACAAATGTTGGTGGTGATTTTCCTGTAAAACAAAGGTCTGTTGGATTTGATCATTTGGTTTTTGAAGGAAAATCTGATAAACCTGTTTATATATTGATAGAAGATGACAATAAAGTTTCTATATTGGATGCGTCTGATTTGTGGGGTTTAGATACATTTAAGACTACTGATATTTTAACTGAAAGACATGGTAAAAAAGCAGAAGTGGCTTGTATTGGTACTGCAGGTGAAAACTTAATAAAATTTGCCTGTGTTATAATGTCTAAATGCCATGCAGGTGCTAAAACTGGAATGGGTTGTGTTATGGGATCAAAAAATCTCAAAGCTATTGTTGTTGCACCATCTAAAACAAACATTCCTGTTTATGATAGAGAATTATTGAGCGAGATGAAAAAATATTGGCTTAAAAAATCAAAAAAATCGGTAATTTGTAAATCGGCTAGTATTGATGGAACATTGTTTTTAGTTGAACAATATGATAAGAGCAAATGTAATCCTATTCTAAATTCTCAGACACTAAGTGATGATAGAATTAAAAATTTATATTCTGAAAACTTTAAATTTGTCCATCAAACTGGAAGACATCCTTGTTTTGCTTGTCCTGTCGGTTGTTCTAAACTATTTGAAATAAAAGATGGCAAGTTCGCAGGTGAAAAAGGTGAAAAAATTGATTATGGAACAGTTGCTGGGTTAGGCTCTATAATTGGTGTTTTTGATTATGCTAGTATCCTACATTTAAAAAATGTTACAGATGAACTTGGTATAGATACAATTGAAACTGGTGGAACTATTGGTTTAATACAAGAGTTGTATGAACGTGGAGTTGTTACAAAAGAACAGGCTGATGGTATAGATATTAAATTTGGCAATGTTGATGCAATTGAAACAATGTTAAGAAAAATTGCAGTAAGAGACGGTATTGGTAACATATTAGCTGATGGTTCTTTTAGAGCATCTCAAAAATTAAATGGTAAAGATTATTTGTTTGCTGTTAGAAAAGTATCTACTGGACTTTTGTCAAAAGGTAGAAAATCTCTTTCTTTGGGTTATATTACTTCTACTCGTGGAGGAGATCATTTAAAGAGTTTTCCTTTTACAACGATATTTGTTAATTATTTTTCTGCTTTAGTTGCTGGTAAAATTTTTGGGTTTAAAAAACCAGAGGATTTAACTGGGTATGATAAAAAAGGTAGAACTGTATGGTGGCATGAAAATTATAAAACAGTTGTTGATGCTTTGGGAATTTGTTTATTTGCAATGCAAGGGTTACCTTCTACTGGATGTGGTTTTTATGATGATTTCAAAAAAGTAATGAAATCTCTTTGTGGTGTTGATATGACAGAAGAAGATGTTTTTTATGCGTCAGAAAGAACTTACCAAATTCAAAATGCGTTCAATGTAGCTAATGGAATAACTATTGATGATTATAAATGGCCTCAAAGAAAAGAAGAAAATGGCATTAATAAAGATGTTTTGGAAGATAGTAAAATTGAAAGAGATTTGCCTGGAATGCTACCAGAATATTTTCATTTTAGAGGATTAACAGATAAAGGTTATCCTACTAAAACAAGATTAAAAGAGTTAGGATTGGAAGAAGTTATAGAAAGATTAAAAATATCAGATAACAAAGATGAAAAAGTTGAATCTATTCCTAATTTGTTAAAAATGGCAAAGTTGACAATGACTTTAACTCCGCCAGAAAAATTTAAAAACTTTATAATATCAAGTCTTTTAGTAAAACTTCTTGATTTGAAAAATAACAGAGAAGAAAAAATGTTTAAAATGAAAAAAATGAAAGAAAAGAAGGTTCCATAAATTTATGAAAAGCGAATTTAATTTTGATGTTAGAGGTTATGAATTAGACTCTTTTGGGCATGTAAATAATTCTGTTTATTTAAGTTATTTTGAACAAGCAAGATGGGAATTTTTTAAAGATAATGGATTTTATGATTATTTTAAAGAATATGGCTTATTTCCTGTTGTTACAGAGGTAAAAATTAGATATTTAAAAGAATTGAAAGTTTTTGATAAAGCTGTGGTTAAAAATGAATTTAAGTACAGAGGAAATTTTATTATTGCTTATCAAAATGTTTATTTAGCTTCATCAAATATAAAGATAGCAAAAGGAACTGTGGAGATGGTTTTGGTTAGTGTTGATAGAATTTGTGTTGATATTCCTGATATTATGAAACATAAATTACAAGAAGTTTTATAAATATATTGTTAGATATTATTTAACTAAGAACTTTGTTTGGGGGTTATACTAAAGGTTAACTATTTTATAAGATTCTTTATTGTGTTGATATGTTTATTTTTTGGCTGTGAGATTTTTTATTCACTAAGTAAAATAGTGATTTATAAATTTTTGAATATAAATGGAGTAAAAAAGTGCAATTAAATTCAAAAAAACGAGTTGTAATTACTGGAATGGGAGTTATTTCTACTTTTGGTTTTAATATTAAAGACTTTTGGGAAAATATAAAAATAGGAAAAAATAATTTTGCTAAAATTAAAAGTTTTGATGTTTCTAAATTTGAAAAGAAGATTGGTGGTGAAATACAAAACTTTGACGTTGAGGCATTTTTCCCAGGAGATAATGAAGTTAAAAAGATGGGTAGGGCAAAACAGTATGCGTTATCTAGTGCGCTTGATTGTTTAAGAGATGCAAATATAATTGATGATTCCAATCGTTTAAAAATATATGATAACTTTAGAGTTGGAGTTGTTGCAGGTTCTACATTTGGTGAAAGTCCAACTCTTCAAAATATCGTTGATAATTATTTAGCTAAAGGGATAAAAGAAATTCCTACTGATTTATATGAAGACTTCCAGTTAAGTTCTGTAACACAGACTGTTGCTGCAAAGTTTAAGTTATTTGGTTGTAATATGATGATACCAAATGCCTGTGCTGCGGGATTGTATTCTATTGGTTTTGCTTATAACTGTTTATCAAAGGGAGCAGAAGATGCAATGATTGCTGGTGGAGTTGATGCTTTTTCAAGAACTGGTCTTGCTGGTTTTTCGAGAATTGGTGCGATTACATCGGAAGTTCCACGACCTTTTAGTAAAAATAGAAGTGGAATGCTTCCTGGCGAAGGTGCTGGATTTGTTTTTATGGAAACAGAAGAAAGTGCTTTAAAAAGAAATGCAAAGATTTATGCTGAAGTTGTAGGGTATGGTCAAAGTTGTGATGCTAATGATATTACTGCTCCAGATTGCAACGGTTTGTCGAGCGCAATAGTAAATGCATTGAAAACAGCACATCTAACTCCAAGTAAAATTTCTTATATATCTGCACATGGTACTGGAACGAGAGTAAATGATCCTGTAGAAGTTAATGGGTTTACTCATGTTTTTGGAAATATTCTTCCAAAAATACCAATTTCATCACTCAAGGCTTTAACAGGGCATACCATGGGTGCTGCTAGTGCTATTGAAACAGTTGCTTCAATAATGTCAATAAAAAATCAATATATTATTCCTACTTATAATTTTGTGGAAAAAGACCCAGAATGTGACATTGATTGTGTTCCAAACGTTGGTAGGGCAATGCCTATTGATTTTGTTTTAAAAACTGCTTTAGCTTTTGGTGGTAATAATGCAGCTTTAATATTGAGAAAATATAAATAGATAAAAATATGGAGAGATGTTATGGAAAATCCAATTGTAATAACTGGAATGGGAGTTGTTTCTTCTTATGGTGTAGGAAATGATGTATATTCTAAATTATATAACGAAAATTTTTCTACAATAAAGAAGAGTTCTAATACTTTTAATAATGAATCTTTTTTAGAGGCTCCCGTAGAATCTTTTAATGTTGAAGAGATTTTAGGAAAAAAAGGTTTAAGAGTAAATGATAGAATAACAATTCTTTTATCAGTATCTTTAGAGTTGTTATATAAGAATTTTATGAAGACTTCAAATGGTTCATCAAATGTTTATAAAAGTGAAGAACAATCTATTTTAATTGGCACAAGCGGACCAATTCAAAGTATATTAGATTTTGATTTACAAGCATACAAAGACCCTTTATTTGTTCAACCAGGTTTTTTTCCTAATATTGTTTATTGTTCTACTGCAAGTTATGGAGCAATTAGAAAGTCCATAAAAGGTGGATGTATTACTTTAATAAATGGAGATACATCGTCTCTTGATGCAGTAATAATGGGATTTGAATATTTAAGAAATAATAGTAGTAAAATAATAATTTGTGGTGGTGTTGAAGAACTTTTGAATATACACCTAAAACAAAATGATAATAAAAGTGAAAAACCTTTAGGCGAAGGTGCTTTTGTTTTTTTCCTTGAAACTTTAGCAGACGCAAAAAAGAGGAACGCATCTATATTTGGAGAAGTTCTTGAGTATTCAACTCTATTTTGTCCAGATTTGCAACTTGGTGCTACCAAAAATTTATCTTATTTAAAAAACAAAGTTGGTCAAGAGATGTTGGATTCTGTTAAATATATATTTACAAACAAACCAGATTCTTCTTATTTCAAAAATGATTTTACTAAAAATGTAAAGATTAAAACAATTGAAGATAAGATTGGTTTTTTAGGTCCTCTTTCTGGAGCAGCACATTTGGCTTCACTTATAGTTGATAAAGAAATTTTATCTGGTGATATATCATTGATTTTAAATCAAGATAAAAATGGCAATTGTACAAGTTTATTAATAAAAAAATATTAAATGGAGGTGGACTTTGTTTAAAGAAGGATTATTCAATAATAAAGTTGCTCTAATTACAGGTGGTGGTACAGGGCTTGGTTTAGAAATAGGAAAAAAACTTTTATCTTATGGAGCTAAGCTAATAATTGCAGGGCGAAGATTTGATGTTTTAGAAGCTACGGCGAAAGAAATATCTAAGAGTCCTGGTGATGTATTACCAATAAAATGTGATGTTAGAGATATTCATGAGATCGAAGATCTGTTTGATACTGGCTTTAAAGAATTTGGAAAAATCGATTTTTTAATTAATAACGCAGCAGGCAATGTCCTTTCTCCTACTGAAAGATTATCGCATAACGCATTTGAAATTGTAATAGATATAGTTCTTAAAGGTACTATAAACTGTTCTTTGGTTTTTGGCAAAAAATTAATTGCTAATAATATACCGGGTTCTATAATAAATATGTCAACAAATTATGCTAGTGAAGGCACGGGATTTATGATTCCTTCGGCATGTGCGAAAGGAGGTGTAGAAGTATTAACTAAATCATTGGCATCAGAATGGGCAAAATATAATATAAGAGTAAATGCAATTGCTCCTGGACCAATTCCTACAAAAGGAGCATGGGAAAGAATATCTCCTGATGGTCTTCTTTCTGAAGATAAAATCCCTTTTAAAAGATTTGGTACTTATGATGAATTAAGCGATCTAGCATCTTATCTTTTAAGCCCTTCAGCAGAGTATATTACAGGGCAAATAATTTGTATTGATGGTGGAATGACCCTAAGTCGTGGTTATTCTTATTTGAATGATGTTCCAACAGAAGATTGGAACAAAATGTTAAAAAAAACTAAAAGACTTTAAAAAAAAAGATACGGGGGTGTTTATGAATGATGATATTTATAAAAAAGTAAAAGATATTGTAGTTAATGTCTTTGAAATAGAAGAAGATGAAATCGATTATAAAACAGAATTTAAGTCATTAGATATTAGTTCTTTAATGGTTTTAGATGTAATCACAGATTTAGAGAGAGAATTTAAAGTAAGAGTATCCAATAATGATATACAAAAATTGATAAGCATTGAAGGTATTGTAAAATATATAGAGGAAAAAAAAGTATCATAAACTGTAAATTTAAAAATGGTTTATAATCAAACGAGTTGAGTTTGCCAAAATTTTTAGGATATAATAAATTATTATTAATAATAAGTTATACGAGGTTGATTATAAACTGCTTGTTTATTGTATAATTTATGAATACTTAAAAAAGATCTTCTCTCTTTTAAAATTGTTTTTATTGAGCAAAAGATAGAATCAAGGAGATAATCTAATGAATCAAATTAGTAATAATTTATTTATAGAACAAAAAAATAATATATGTATAGTAAGATTTAATAATTTAGAAAATGTAGAAGACCTTTTTTCAAAGAAAACCATACAAGAAATAGAAAATCTATGCAAAGATCAAAATATAATCTTATTATTATTTATATTAGAAAATAAAAAAGATATTCCAATAAACAATCAATTATCTGAAAATTTGATAGAACAAAAAGAAAGTTTAAAAAACTTCTTTTATAAAATGACAATTCCTTCTGTTGTTTTAATAGATGGAATATGTAAAGATATTTATTTAGAGTTTGCCTTATTATGTGATATGAGATTATGCTCTTCTTCGTCTAAGATAGTTTTTCCAGAATATAAGTCTAATAATTTTATAGATGAAAGACTTTTTACTCTATGTGGCCAAAGAAAATTTGAGCTCATGAAAAAATATTTTGGTAAAGATACAAGTATAACAGATTTATCTGAAACCAATTTTATTAATTTAGTACTTAATTCTGAAAATTATTTAAATGAAGCCCTTGAGTTTTGTAATAAAATAATAATAAACAGAACTCGTCTTAGAGTAGAAACAATAACTAAATGCCTTAATGCATATAAGGATTATTATAATTATAGTAATGATATAATTATGATGGAGGAAGAAGTAAAGCAATTTTGTTGGCTTGTTTATAAAGATTTTCACAAAAACAGTAATCAAGACGGAGAGGTTTTGAATGGATAATATAATATTATTTGAAGAAAGAGGGCAAATAGGACATTTAATATTAAATGATCCTCCTGCAAACAAAATGACTAAGGATTTCTTTGTAGAATTTCATAGTTTAGTTAGAGAAAAAATTATAAAGTCATCTGTAAAAGGTATAATAATTTATGGAAATAGACATTATAGTTCAGGAGCTGATTTTGGTCAAATAAGAGATATTGTTATGGCTTCTACTACTGTAGATAATGATGAAATAATTTCATATTCGTCTTTTTTAATAACAACAAGAAATTCTTTAAATTTTTTTTCTTCACTATCAATTCCTGTTGTTAGTGCAATAAGAGGATTTTGTATTGGTTCTGGATTAGAATTGGCGTTATATAGTCATATTCGTATTTGTGGTACAAATGGCATGATTGGATTACCAGAGTCTACATTTGGATATTTACCAGGTCTTGGTGGAACATATAAATTAGCATCATTGATTGGTTATGGAAAAGGAAGTGAACTGATATTAAGTGGCGAAATTTTAACAGCAGAAGATGCTTATAAATATGGAATTGTGGATAAGGTTATTCATAAAAATCATGTTATTACTTATGCGGAACAATTGTTAAATTTGATTATCAAAAATGAACCAAATTATTCAAAAAAAGACGCATTAAGTTATATAACTAAGTATGAAAATTCAATTATTTTAGATAGTTGAATAAAAAAAATAAGTAATTTGAAATATTTGGAGGAAAAAAATGGATAGTAAATTTGTAAAAATTTCTGGTACTAGTTCTTATTTACCAGGAAAACCTGTTCCTTTTGAAGAGATCAATGACCATTTAGGTGAATTGGTAAATGCTCCAGAAAAAGTAAAGAAATGGGCTGAAAAAACTCAACTTTTGATGAAAGAAATGTTAGGAGTTGATTATTGTCACTATGCCTTAAATAGAGAGACAAGAAAATTCGATGAAGACAATCTAAGTCTTTCTGTAAAAGCGGCTAAAGGTGCTATTGAAGAAGCTGGATTACAACCAAACGATATTGATTTGCTTATTTATGGCGGTAGTTATTCTCATCAGATGCCACCACTTTCAAGCCGAATACAAGAAGGTTTAGGTATAGATTTTTGTAGCGAAATGCACATCCATTCAAATTGTACTTCTGTATATAAATCTATAATGGTTGCCCATGATTTAATTAGAATTGGGCGATATAAAAATGTTCTCGTTGTTTCATCAAATATTTCGAGTGCTTCATTTTGTAAAGAATATTTCAACCAAGAAAAACTTAAAAAAGAAGATTTGTTTTTGAGATGGTATTTATGTGATGGTGCAGGTGCTATGGTTTTACAAGCTTGCGATAAAATGGAAAAAGGATTCTACTTAGAACACACCTATATAGAATCTCCTGGAGGCAATAAAGTATCAGCAATGCACACTCTATATCCTGGATACTGGGAAAACCCAATAAAGATTTATGAGGAAGGTGCTCATCATATAAAACAATTATTCCAAAAAGAGCTTTCAGATCATTCGCTAGATAAAACAAATGGTAAAACTATATTTTATAATGGTTTAAAAAGAATGATTGAGTCTCAAAAGATCAATTTGGATTCTTTAAAATATCTAATGATTAATATGCCAACAAAAGCTGTAAGAGGTATGATTGTAGAAGAATGTTTAGATTTGGGTATTAAACCAGAACATATATATAGTGCAATAGAAAATATTGGTTATACAGGTCCACCAGCTGCTATCATTTCTTTGGATAAATTACTTAAAACTGAAAAATTTAAAGATAATGATTATGTAATAAGCTTTGTTATGGAAGTAAGTAAGTTTATGCAAGGTGGTTATGGAATTAGAGTTAAGACATAGATAATTCTTTTGAGGAAAAAATTATGAAAATATTATTATTAAATCCGCCTATTCCTTATAGATTTAGAATGTTTGAATATGCGGATCAAGAAGCAAAAGACGCGATATCAAGAAGAGTATTAATTGGACCTCCATTTCCTTTAAATATTATTGCTGGTATGTTAGACAAGCATGAAGTTATAATCATTGATCAAAAAACAGAATTGGACAATAATTTACAATATAATGCTGAAGAGGATTTAGCAAAAGAATTAGAAAAATTCAATCCAGACATTGTAGGAATAACTTGTATTACTGCTCAATATAACTATGCAAAGAAGTTATTATCTATTATTAAGAAATTTAATAAGAAAATATTAACAGTTGTTGGTGGGCTTCATCCAAGTGCTGTTCCTGAAGACTTTATTGGAAGTGATGCAGATTTACTTGTTTTAGGGCTAGGGAAAGTAATTTTTCATGATGTCGTAGAAGAATTTAGTAAAAATAAAGATAATCCTAACTTTGAAAAAATACCATCGTTAGCTATTTTAAACGGTAATAATTTACATCTTACACAATCTTTAAATATATGTAGTTACCAAGATTATCTTGGCTATCTTAGAGATGACGTTTTCCCTAACAGAAAACTAACAGATAAATATGTTTATACTGTAAATGTATTAAAAAAGACCATCCATTATATTTGTACTTCTTATGGGTGTACTGATAAATGTAACTTTTGTTCATTGTGGCAACTTACAGGCGGAAGATATATTTATAGAGATGCAGACCTAATTGTAGAAGAACTAAGAGGAATGGATAAGTATGATGTTATTCGATTTAGTGATGCTCATACTTTTGGTAATATAAAAAAAGCAAAAGAATTGTTTGAAAAGATTATAGACAGTAATTTACCAAAGCATATTTATTTTGCTGATGTTAGAGCTGATAGTGTTGTAAAACATCCTGATGTAATGCAATTAGCGGCTAAAGCTGGATTAAAAGTTGTAGTTATGGGATTGGAAGCAACAAGTGATGAAGAATTGATTAAATATAATAAAAAATCAACTATTCAAAATACTATTGATGCTCTTAAAATCTTAAACGAAAATGGTTATCTTGTAAATGGAAATTATATTGTTAGACCAGACTATGATGAAAAAGATTTTGAACGAGTTAGTAAATTCGTTGAAAGCAATCCAATATATCACTCTGGATTTACAATTTTAACACCATTTCCAGGTACTCCACAGTGGGAAGAAATGAAACATGAAATAGTTATTACGGATTTTGATTATTATAATTTAACTAATGCTGTTACAAAAACTAAATTGCCAGAAAAAGTATTTTACGATAAGGTTGCAGAATTATATAAACTTAGCGTGAAATCAACAGAAAAATATATAAGTATTTATGGTAAACCGGTAGGAGGACCAGCAGCAGATGTATAATAAGATTGAAAAAATTGCTGTAATAGGCAAAGGAAAAATGGGTAGTGATATATTTTATCATTTACTTTCATATAATTTTTCTCTTTCGTGGATTTGTAGAAGTAAAGATGATGTTAGTGTTTTAACTAATGATGTCCAAAAGAAATTAAAAAAGATGCTTAGGCTTGAAACTATTACTCAAGAACAACATGATAATGCTCTAAAAAATCTTTGTATTTCAACAGAATTATCTTACTTAAAAGATTGTGACTTGATTATAGAAACAATTATTGAAGATATGAACGAAAAACAAAAGATTTTTAATGAGTTGACAAATATTGTTAGAGATAATTGTATATTAGCTACAAATACATCTTCAATACATTTGAAAGAAGTCTTTAAAAATTGTACCAATAAAAAAAGATGCTTTGGACTCCATTTCTTTTATCCAATAAAATTCATACAAACTGTTGAAATTAATTTGATGAAAGAATCAGATGAAGAAATAGCAGGTATATTAAAAGATTTAGTTTTAAATGTTGGTAAGAAACCGCTAATATTGCAAGAAGAAGCTAATTTTATTCTTAATAAAATATATACAGTCCTTCTTGGTGATGTTTATAATATTTATGAAGACCGTTTTTTAGGAATGAAAGAATTAGAAGACTATTTTAAAACAACATTTTTTCCGTTTGGTTTATTTAATATTGTAAATTCAACTGGAACTAAAATAATTGTTACATCGATAAGTAATTATATGACTGATAGATATAGAGCGCATTTTACTCCTCTTTATAATAAAAGTGTTCTTCTTATGAACAACAATTATTTAGGAGGGGCTTCTGGTAAAGGTATAATAGAATACGAAGTAGAGCATGAAGTTGGGTGTGACTTTAATAAAGTGGATGATATTGATTTATATAAACAAGACCTTTTATTCAGAGTAATTGCTCTTCTTTATAACGAAATGTCATATATTATTCAACAAGGATGGGCGAGTAAAGACGATATAAATTATGCAATTCAGGATTTATTTGGTCTTTCAGAATCTATATTAACAGTAGCATCTAAATTTGGTCATGAAAAAATAACTAAAAAACTAACAGAATGTTATAATATTAAAAAGTACGAAGTTTTTAAACCGATTAATATTTCATTAATCGACTAATTTGGGAGTTAATTTATGAGTTATAAAAATGTTGTAGTTACAGGAATAAGCATGTTAAATGCTGCTGGATTGGATTTACAAACCAGTTGGCAAAATATTAAAGATGGTAAAAGCTGTATCGATAAGATTACATTGTTTGATACATCTGAATTAGAAACTAAAATAGCTGCTCAAATATCAGAAGATTTTGGTCCAATCGCTACCAAAATGCTCCCTAAAAGAGATAAGAAACAAATGACAAGGGCAACACAAATGGGAGTTGTCGCAGGAATTAATGCGATAGTGGATAGCGGAATAGATTTTGCAAAGTGTGAAAAAGAACGAGTTGCTGTTATTATGGGAGTTATAACCTCCGCTTATAATGAAAGAGAAAGAGGAATATCAGAAAGCAGTATAATTGTAAAATCAATGCCTAATGCTCCGAGTGCATGGTTATCATTACTTTATGGACTTGAAGGACCTAATTTTAATTGTTCAACAGCTTGTGCTTCTTCTGCATACGCTTTATCTTTAGGCTGTGATTTAATTAAACTTGATAAAGCTGATGTTGTTATTATTGGAGGTGCTGATTCTCATATAGACCAAGAATGTATTAGAGGATTCAATCAAATATTGGCTTTATCAATAAGAAATGATTCTCCAAAAACAGCATGTAGACCATTTACAAAAACAAGAGATGGATTTGTAATCGGAGAAGGTGCTGGGGTAATGATATTAGAATCCGAAGAACATGCAAGAAAAAGAAATGCAAAAATCTATTGTAAAATTGCTGGTTATGCAATAACAAGTGAAGCATTTAATATTGTTTCGCCAAAAGACGATGGCGTTGGAATGACGAAAACAATGAGAATGGCTCTTAAAGACGCAAACTTAAATCCAGAGCAAGTAAATTATATAAATGCTCATGGAACATCAACTTATGTTAATGATAGATATGAAACTATGGCTATTAAGAATGTTTTTGGAGAAAATGCTTATAAGATACCGGTTTCTTCGACAAAATCAATGATTGGTCATACAATCGGAGCAGCTGGTGTAATTGAAGGTATTGTAACAATAATGAGTATAAATGAAAATATTGTTACACCAACTATTAATTATATGGATCCAGACCCTGATTTGGATTTAGATTATATTCCAAATGCTTCAAGACCACACAATGTCGATGTTGGCATTTCAAATTCGTTTGGATTTGGTGGACATAACGCAACAATCGTTTATCAAAGATATAAATAAATAATTTATATTAAACAAAATAAAAAATTAGGAGTAAATTATGAATGAATTAACAAATGAAAGAAAAGAAGAATTAAGAAATTTAGTTTATACCTTTTTTGCTGATGAATGTGATGTCGATGTCAGCAAATTAACAGAATCAACAGATATTCTTACAGAATTAGAAGGAGATTCGTTAATGTTTATTGAATTTTTGGAATCAATGAAAAAGAAATATAAACTAAATATTGAACTTCAATCTGTTGGTAAATACCTATTAAAACACCCAGCAGAAACAATAGGCAAAGCGGTTGATTTATGTTGTTTACTATATCAACATGAAAACAATATCGTTAACTTAATCTAAACGCCTACTAAAAACCGAAGACCTTTAAGATTTTATAATTCTTAAAGGTCTTTCTTTTTTGACCCCAAACTATATTATCTTGCAAATATCAATTTAATATTCTACTTTATTACAGTTTTTAGGGGAAAAAATGTTTTATAAATTTTATTGGAATGGGTCAAAAAAAGTAGTAGTTAGTAAAAAAAGTTCAAGTAATTAGCTATCTTCTAATATAAAAACAAATTAGTAGGAAATATATATATGGGTAAAAAATATAAAAAAATTGTTACAGCTCAAGGTTCTGATACTTTATTTTCTCTTTACGAAAATAAAATGGGTACTTATACGATGAATATAGTTTTGGGTTTAGATATGGTGATTGAAAAACCAAAACTTGATGAGGCTATTAATAGGCTTATAAAAGTAGCACCTATTCTTAAAGGTGTTATGATTAACAAAACTTGGCGTGATATTTGGGTTGAAGCATCAGCTGAGAGTATCGAAAAGATTCTTACTTATAATAATATAAGTGAAAAAGATATAGACCAAAATGATAAAAATGGTTTTTTAAATAAATATGAAAATGATCTTTATAAGAAAATTGATATTTATACAGAACCACCATTAAAAATTGCTGCGTATCAAACAGAAAAAAGAATTTTACTTATTTTTACTTTACATCATTCTGTAACTGATGGAATAGGATTTTTAGGTATTGTTAAGATATTTTGTGAAATACTATCAGAATTATACAATTTAGGTAAAATAAAAACAAAAATATCTAAAAATAGAGGAATATCTAATTTAATAACATCAATTAAGATTCATACTATCCCAAAAATACTTAAACAAACTAAAATTGAAAGCAAGATTCCATTAAAAAGAGAAGATGTTGGTCCTATTACTAAAATGGAATGTCCTACCTTAACAGATAATTCTACCCAGCTTCTATCAAAATTAGTTATTTCACAAGAAGAATTTCAGACAATTAAAGAATATGCAAAAAAACAAGGCATAACTATTAATGATTATATTATTTCCTCATTTATAGCATTATCTCGAGAGATGGAAAAAAAGATTAATGTTAATTCTAAGTTTTTAGGTGCTGGTGTATTGGTTAATTTACGAAGATTTATACCAAAAAAAGATTTAATCCTAGCTAATTTTGTTGGAGCAAGTACTGTACTTTTTGAAAACAATGAAGCACTTGATAATTTTGAAAGTTGTGCTAAAGTTGTATCAGAACAAACAAATAAATTAAAAAATGAATTTATCGGATTAGGATTCTTTTTAATCCCTGCATTGATGTTTTCTGGATTTCCGATTGTTATGTTAAGAAAAAATGGTCTTACTTGGGCAGAAAACTTTATACGAGGTTGGACAGATAGAATATTTCAGATAACAAATCTTGGCAATCTAAAAGAATATTTTGAAGCCTTTGAAGGTAAAATTAATTATGCTTCTTTCTTGGGACCTTTTCAAAAAAACTCGTTACCAACTGTTAGTGTATCAACATATAATGATATTTTATCAATATTTTTCTCTCATACGGTAAATGATTTTGATAAAGGTAAAAAAGAACTAGATTTTATTAGTGAAAGACTAAGATATTATTTATTAGAATGGGCTAAAGTAAAAAAATAAATAAGTTTATATTAAAAGTAAAAGAATAATATCAATTCTTTAAAAAAAACTTAAAAAATTTAAAATAATTTAAAAATTATAAATATTGTTTTATAAAAACTAAAACTTTTGATATAATTTTAAATAATTAATTCCTTAGGAGAAAAAGAAAATGAAAAAGATAATGTATATTAACTTTCCACAAGGTAGCCATATATTGACATCTGTTTATTTATGTAAAGAATTAGCAAAAGAAAATGTTAATTTAATTTATTACACAGATAAAAAATATTTTAAAGCTTTTGGCGATGCAAAAATAGATTTAAGACCTTATCCAGA
>Ga0209727_1000680_pt1 | contig 35247 bp, 29 predicted proteins | sample RifGroC1_FD_183995 | JGI IMG/M metagenome (GOLD analysis project Ga0209727, IMG submission 183995) | Groundwater microbial communities from Rifle, Colorado, USA - Groundwater C1 (SPAdes) (version 2) | ecosystem: Environmental > Aquatic > Deep subsurface > Groundwater | place: Rifle, Colorado...
CTCCGCGAAGGGGACAATTTCATCGCGGTGCGCATGGCGGGCGACCCCACGTTCCCCTCCCTCGGCTTCTACAACGCCAAGCCCTACCGCCTGGCGGCCTGGGAGACGATCCGGAAGGAATCGTCGGAATCGGTCTCCCTCGTCCTGATCGGGCTGTACCTGTTCGTCGGCGTCTACCACTTGTTCATCTTCGCGATCCGCAGGAAGGACCGGTACAACCTGTTCTACGGCCTTTTTTCCATGGACCTTGCCTTCTACCTGTTCAATCGGTCCAGCGCCATCTATTCTTTTGTCGCCGACAGCGAGCTTGTTTTCAAGGCGGAGCTCGGCAGCCTCTTCATCCTCCTGCCGCTGGCGGGTGCCTTCCTGAAAAGCCTCAGCGAGAACCGCGTCGGCAAGGTCACGGCGGTCTACGCGTCTTGGTGCACCCTGCTCACGGTGGTCCTGATCGCCGCTCCCGTCAATTTCGGACATCTGCTGCTCCGCGCCTGGCAATACGCGGCTTTGGGCATGGCCCTGCACTACTTCGGCTACGAGCTCGTCTTCCGCTTTTTCTCTTCCGGACTCCGGCGCTGGAAGCGCTCGGGCAAGGGTTACCTGGCCCTGAGCTACCTGCGGGATCTCGTCCGCACTCCGACGGGCAACCTCCTGATAGGCGGCGCCATCCTTTTCGCCACGGCGGTCTTCGATATCCTGGACGCCCTCTACTTCCGCCTGGACATCGTGGCGACGCGCTACGGTTTCTTCCTGTTCACCATGGGCACGGCTCTGATCCTGGCGAATCGTTTCGAATTCCTGCACTCCCAATTGAGCGGCCTCAATTCGAACCTGGAAGACCGGACGATCAGCCTCACCGAAACCACCGGCAAGCTGGCGGCGAGCGAGAGCAAATACCGTAGCCTCTTCGACGGTTCCAGCGATCCGGTGGCTCTCCTGGACGGCGATCTCCGCTTCCGCGAAGGGAATCCCGCGGCCGTGTCTTTCTTCGGCCTCAACCGTGGGACCAAGGCGCCCCGGACCCTCGCCGAAGCCCTGTACCGTGAAGACCGCGCCGGGTCCGGGCCCGAAAACCAGCTGCGCCTCGCCCTCCACGAACTCGCGGTAAGGGGCGAACCCTTCGAAGCCTCGTTCCTCTTCAGAACCGTCCTGGGCGAAGCGAAACCGTACCGGGTCCGCATGGAATACGTCGGTTCGCGCCCGAACCGGGAAATCCTGCTGCGCGCCCAGGCCGAAGACAACAGCTCCCTCGCGGCTTCCTTCGTCGCGGGCCGCGAGCGCTTCGACATCGAAAGCACGCTGACCGCGGCCGAGGAAGTCTGCCGGCGGGCCTGCGCGAACCTGACGCGTTTCACGGGAGTGGAAGAGGCCGAGTTCCTGAAGATGTGCCTGCGCGAGGTCGTGGTGAACGCGATCGAGCACGGGAACCTGGGCGTCACCTTCGAGGAGAAGACGGACGCGCAACGGGAAGGCGCCTACTTCGAACTGCTGGAGCGCAGGCGCCTTTCCGCGCCCTACAAGGGCCGCAAGGCAAGCATGGAGTATTCGATCAGTTCCGAGCGGGCCACCTTCCGCGTCACCGACCAGGGCGCGGGCTTCGACCACCGCGCGCATTTGAGCCGGTCGGCAGTACCCATGGGCGCCTTGCTGGAACACGGCCGCGGCCTGGCCCTTACCGTCGCCGCCTTCGACCGGGTCGTCTTCAACGAGAAGGGCAACGAGGTCACCCTCGTGAAATTCTTCGGGAACGCGAAAAAAGGATAGCGGCGCGGCGCTCAGCCCGCGAAAAGGAGGGCGATCGCCGGAATCGTAGCCACGCAGGCGAGCGTGGAGATGAAAACCATCGCGCTCGCGCTTTCCGTGTCGCCTTCGTACAGGTTCGCCAACAGCGTAGCGTTCGCGGCCACGGGCATCGCGACCACGAGGACCGGCAAGGCGAGCAGGAGCCCGCGCAGTCCGAGCGCGTACAGCGCCGCATAGACGGCCGCCGGCAATACGACGAGGCGGACGGCGGTCGTGACGAAATTCCGCCAGCGTCCGACGACGGCGCGCGGGTCCATGCGGGCCAGGATCGCGCCGATGACGATCATCGACAAGGGCGAGGTCGCGTCCCCGGTGAGCTTGAGCGCGCGGTGCAGGGGCGCGGGCAGCTTGACCGAAAGCAGGAAGAACGCGATGCCGACCAGGGTCGCCGCGACGCTCGGGTTGACGAAAGTACGCCAGGTCAGGAGCAGGGGACGTTTCCCGTCCCGCGCGATGAGCCAGGCGCCCACGCTGAAGGCGAGGAAATAGAAAGGGATGTTATAGATCGCGAGGTTGAAGAGGGCGTCGCCGCCGAGCACCGCCTCCACGACGGGAAACCCCATGAAACCCACATTCGAAAATATGATCGCATAGCGCTGGACGCCGCGCTCCTTCTTGCCCGCGCGGATCAGGGAGGGATAGACGGCGGCGGCTGCGAAGGAGAAGGCGTAGACCGCGACCGAAAGGCCGAGGGTCGCCGCGGCGGAACCGAGGAGCCCGCGGGAGAAGGGCCGCTGGAGCGAGACGACGATGAGGGCGGGCAGGGTGATGTTCGCCACGAAGGCGGAGAAATGGCCCAGTGCCGCATCGTCCAGGATCCTGGCTTTGCGCGCCGCGTAGCCGAAAAGGATGAGCAGGAATAGCACGAGAACCTGTCCGGTGACGTCCATGGGGCCTGAGTATAGGCGGGGGGCCGCGCAGTGTCGAGTCGGGCATCGGATCGGAATGCTTGACGGATATTGTGTCCGGCATTAAAATATACACATGGCATTACACACGAAAGAGCGCACGAATGTGAGCATTGATGCGGATTTATTGAGGGAAGCGCGAAGCAATGGCCTAAAATTGTCGCCGTTGCTGGAATCGGCGATCCGCGCATGGCTCAAGGATCTCGCCGCGGCCCGCTGGTTGGAAGAAAACAAGGACGCGATACGGAGCTATAACGAAGAAGTCACGGCAAGCGGCGTCTTTTCGGAAGGCTTGAGGGATTTCTGATGGCTCAATTCGATATCCATCGGAACTCCGATCCCGGCAGCAAAGCGCGGACTCCGTTCCTGCTGGAAATCCAATCGGATATCCTTTCCGTCTTGGCGACCCGGATCGTGGTCCCCCTGCGCCCCGGATCGATGATGAAGGGCATGTTTATCACCCGCCTCCATTTGAAAATCGAGGTCGAAGGATCGGAGCACTTCGCGATCGTTCCGGAATTGGCCGCGATACCTCAATCCCGGCTGGGCGCTTCCGTGAGGTCCGCACCGGAGCTGCGGCAAGGCGTGATCGAAGCCCTGGACTTGATATTCACCGGTTTCTGAGCAGCGTATCGCGCGCGCGGGAAAGTGATCCGCGGAGCACGAACTCGGGATGGACCTCCACCCTCCGGAAGTCCTCGCCGCGGAACGCCTCCAGAAGGAGCTCCATCGCGATGCGTCCGACCTGGCGCTTCGGCGTGTCGATGGTCGCCAGCGGCGGCCAGGTGGTCTCGGAGAGGTACAGGTTGTCGCAGCCGATCACGGAGACGTCCTCCGGCACCCGCAGTCCCGCTTCGCGGAGCGCCCTCAGCGCGCCGATCGCCATAAGGTCGTTCAGCGCGAAAATGGCCGTCGTATCGGGCCGGACCGAGAGCAGCTTGCGCGCGTCCCGGTAGCCGTCCTGGGCGAGGGTCGAAAAAGGCGGCTCACCGGAAACCAGGAGCGCGGGGTCGTCGTCGAAGCCGAACTCGCGGACCCGCCGGCTGTACTCGTCCTTGCGGACTTCGGAAATTTCGGGCTTGTTCCCGCTGAGGAAGGCGATGCGCCGATGGCCTCCCTCGCGCAGGAGGGTGAAGAGGCGGAGGACGGCGCCGGAGTAGTCGATGGAGATCCGCGAGCAGGGGACGGAGCGGTAGGTCTCAGCCGAATAGCTGGAGCCTTCTCCGACCACGAAGCGCACGCCGCGGCTGCGCATATGCTCCAGCTGCTTTCCGGTGAAGTTGAAGCCGAAGTCCGTCATGAAGACGCCGTCCATCTGGCGCTCGATGATGCGCGAGATATAGCGGTCAGCTTCGCCCTCGGCGGTGATGAGGGTAACGACGTAACCCTGGTCCCGCGCGACCTCTTCCATGCCTTCGGCGACATCGCCGAAATACGGATTGGCGAGGGTCGGTACGATGAAGCCGACCTGTTCAGTCCGCCGCGAGGCGAGGGAACGCGCAGCGCGGTTCGGCACGTAGCCGAGTTCGGAAATGACGCGCTCCACCTTCTCCGCGAGATCGGGGCTCACGTATTTGGAGCCGTTCATCACGTTGGAGATCGTCGCGGGCGAGACGCCCGCCTTCTCGGCCACTTCCCGGCGGGTGATCACGGGGCGTCCGTCCGCAGGGCGTCTGTCCGCAACACGGCCCAGCCGTAGCGGGGCAGGATCAGGAGCTTCCCGTCCATTCGTGCCGTGCCGGAAAGAAGCTTCGTCGGGCCGGGCCAAGCGGGAACGGCAAGCTCTACCTCCGCCTCGGTGAAGTTCATGAGGAAGCGGTAATCGGCGGCGGCGCCGTCGCTGTTGCGGCCGGCGCCCCCGCGGCCGCCGCTACCGGCACCGCTGCCGCCGCTGCCGCCACCCCCGTGCCGGACGGTCGCCGATACGCCTTCCGGCAAATCATCCGGCCAGGCGCGCGCGGGACGGACTTCGGACAGGACGGAAGCGTAGAAGGCGTCCAGGAAGCGCTCGTCGTTGCGCGAAGCCAGGTAGTACGCGCGGCCCTTCCCGAAACTGTTGACGCAGACGGCCGGCATGCCGGCGAACAGGTCCGCGTCGAAACGGGCCAGGACCTCGGCGCCTTCCGGCCGCACCGCTTCCCAGAGGTGGCGCGATTCGAAGCTGCCCTCAAAGCCGAGGGCGTTTCCCTTCTCCATCGTCAAGGTCCGCCTTTCGTCGGGATACAGCGCGTCGATCTCTTCCGCGCGCAGGCCGAAAAGCGGGCGCAGCGGTCCGGGGAAACCGCCGAGGCGGCACAGGTCATGTTCGTCCACTATACCCGACCAGTAGGTACCGACCAAGGTCCCGCCTAAGCTCACGAACTCCGCAAGGCGCGCGGCCGTGTCGTCGCGCATCATGTACGCCATGGGCAGGACGACGAGCTTGTAGCGGGAGAAGTCCGCCCGCCGGTCAACGACGTCCACCGTGACCGACCGTCTCCAGAGCCGGTAATAGTGGTCCAAGCAGTCCTCTTTGTAGCCGAGCAGCCCGTCGTTGCGGGGCCCCTTCGCCCCCTCCATCGCCCAGCGGTTCTCCCAATCGAAGTAGATCGCCGCTTCCGCGCGGGTCCCGGTCCCCGCCACATCGGCGAGTTCCGCGAGCCGTCCGCCGAGTTCGGCGACCTCGCGGAACACGCGGTTGTCTTCCGTCCCCTCGTGGTCGACCACCGCGCCGTGGAATTTCTCGAAGCCGCCGCGGCTCTTGCGCCACTGGAAGTACAGGACGCTGTCGGAACCGTGCGCCACGGCCTGGAGGGAACTGAGGGCGTTCATGCCGGGCCGCTTGAGTTTGGCCACCGGCTGCCAATTCGTCGCGCTCGGCGTGCTTTCCATGAGCAGGAAGGGCTTGCGCTTGAGCGAACGGGTAAGGTCGTGGACGAAACCTATCTCCGAAGCGAGGCGCCAGTCGCGGCCCTCCGGATCCCAAGCGGTCCAGGGACTCGTCCTCGGTCCCCGCCCGTGCCAACCGGCGTAGTTGTCCCAGCTCGCGACGTCGATATGCTCCGCCAGTTCGAAGTAGTCCAGCCCCTCGAAGGTTCCCATGAGGTTGGTGGTCACGGGAAGATCGGGGGAGACGGCGCGGATCGCGGCTATCTCGGCTTCCATGAAATCTATCGTGCGCCAGGTCACGAAACGCTTCCAGTCCAGGTCCAGGCCGTGGAGCATGGTCTCGCCGATGGTCGAAGGAGGGTCGATCTCTTCCCACTCCGAAAAGCCGTGGCTCCAGAACGAGGTCCACCAGTCGCGGTTGAGTTTTTCCAGATTCCCGTAGCGGTCACGCAGCCAGGAGCGGAAGGCGTCGACGCAGAGCGGACAACGGCAGTCGCCGGAGTATTCGTTTGAGACGTGCCAGAGAATGACGCCGGGATGCCGGCCGTAGCGCTCCGCAAGGAGGGTATCGATGCGGGCGACCTTCTCCCGGTACACGGGCGAGCTGAAGCAGTGGTTGTGCCTCTCGCCGAAACGGCGCCGGACGCCCTCGCTTGTCACCCGGAGGACCTCCGGGTACTTCCGCGCCATCCACGCCGGGCGCGCGCCGGAGGGCGTCGCCAGGATCACCGAAATCCCGTTGGCATGGAGGCTATCGATCACCGAATCCAGCCAGGCGAATTCGAACCGTCCTTCCCGGGGCTCCAGGGCCGACCAGGCGAAGATGCCGACGCTCATCGCGTTGCATCCCGCCAGCTTCATCAGCCGGATATCCTCGGCCAGGATGTCCGGCCGGTCGAGCCATTGGTCGGGGTTGTAGTCCCCGCCGTGCAGGAGCGCGGGGAGGCGCAGGGCCTTGGCTTCCATGACGCTTCTCCGCTCCTACTTCACCGAGCCGAGCAGTCCGGCCACGAATTGCCGCTGCATCGCGAGGAAAAGCACCAGGACCGGGAAAGTGGAAACGCACACGACGATCATGAGTCCGCCGTATTCGATGGTGTACGCGCGCATCATGGAGGACATCACGATGGGGAGCGTTTTTTTCGCGTCGCTGAGGATGGTCATGAGGGGCCAGAGGTACGCGTTCCACTGGGCGAGGAACATGTAGATGCCGGCCGAGGCGAAGCTGGCCTTCATGGACGGCAAGACGACGCGGAGGAAGATGGCCGGCTCGGCGGCGCCGTCGACCCGGGCGGCATCCATTATCTCCGTGGGGAACATACGGAAATTCTGCCTCATGAAGAAGACGATGAAGACGGACATGACGGAGGGAAGTACGATCGCCGCGCGGGTGTCCAGCAACTTGAAGAAGGCGATCTCACGGAACAGGGGAATCACGATCGCCATCTGCGGCACGATCATCGAAACGAGAAGGATGTCGAAGATGCGGTCGCGGGCTTTCGACTTGTACTTTTCGAAGCCGAAGGCCGCGAAGGAATTCACCGCGAGTCCGCCGAGGACGGTCGCGACGGCGACGGAGGCGGAGTTAAGGAAGAAAGAGAAGACCGCGTAGTTCTTGTTCATCTTCTGCCAGTTCAGGGCGAATTCGTTTCCCGGCCTGAGGACGCCGCGCACGACGTCGTTCGGGTTGAGCGTCATGCCGACGACCATCCAGATGAAGGGAAACACGCTGGCGACGGCTCCGGCGACGAGGAGGGCTCGCACCAGGTAGTAGATAGGATCGATTTTCCTGACCGCGCTCATTTTTCTTTCCCCCCGAGGAACCTGATCTGGATGAAGGCCAGCACCGCCGCGACGGACACCATCACGTACGAAAGGGCCGCGGCGTAGCCGGTATCCGAGTTGAGGACGAAGGCCTGCCGGTAGATGTACAGGGCGACCGTCATCGTCGCGTTCGAGGGACCGCCTTCCCAAGTCAATATATTCGGCTCGTCGAAGAGCTGCATCGTTCCGTTGGTGGAAGTGACCGCCGAGAAAAGGATCACCGGCAGGAGCAGGGGGAGCGTGATGAGGAAGAACTGCCGCGCCTTGCCCGCCCCGTCGACCTCGGCCGCCTCGTAGATCTCCGTATCGATATTCTGCATGCCGACGAGGAAGAAGACCATGTTGTAGCCCGTCCACCGCCAGGTCAGGGCGAGAACGATGGTGATCCTGGCCCAGAAGCCGTTGTTGAGCCAGCCGATCGGTTCGGCGATTATATGGAGGTCCTTGAGGAAGTTGTTGAACATGCCGTTCGTCTGCAGCATGATGCGGAAAAGGACCGAGTACGCCACGAGCGAGGTGACGCAGGGAAGGAAGTAGATCACGCGGAAGGTCCCGCGGTAATGGCGCAGTCCCCGGTTGAGGATCACCGCGAGCATGAGGGCGAGGATGATCATGAGCGGGATCTGCACCGCCATGAAGAAGAAGTTATGGGAAAGCGCCTTCCAGAAAATACTGTCGCCGGCCATGCGGACGAAATTGCCGAAGCCCACGAATTGCTTGCTGAAGCCCCGGTACTTCATGGTGACCAGGAAGAGCGAGGAAAGGATGGGGTACAGCATGAAGGCGACGTACATGGCGAGGGCCGGCGCGACGTACGCCCAACCCACCCGGTTCAGGTACTTATGGTAACGGCCCTTGTTCTCCACCTCGCGCTCCTTGGACGACGGATCCCCCGCGCTCGCGCGGGTACGGAAAAGGCGGGACGCGTATCGCGCCCCGCCCGCGGAGAAGCTACTTCTGTCCGGTGATCTGCTTGTACTCTTCGGCGGCCGCGGCGACCACGGCGTCCGGAGTCTTCAGCTCGCCGGCGAACATCCTGTTCAGGCCGTTCCGGACCGTATCGCGCATCGCGGCGTAGTTGGCGGTATACATCAGATTCGGGACGTTGGCCATCCATGCGGCGAAATCCTTGTAGACCGGCTGGCTCTTGTAGAAGAAATCGTCGGCCGCGGTGTAGTTGGAACCGACACGGCTGGGGAGGAAGGTGCCCATGGCGCCGGCGCCCTTCAGGATGGTGTTGTAGAACTCAAGGGCCGCGGGATCCTCGCTCGCCCAGGTCTTCTTGAGGAACTCGACAGCGGCGGCCTTGTTCGGCCCCTTCGCGAAGACGTACCAGGAGGAGCCGCCGTTGTTGGAGGCGTTCTGCGCTCCGGCGACGCCTTCGACGAGCGGAGTGGGGATGGCCATCCACTTGCCGGCGTTCGCGGGCTGCGACTTCAGGGTGCCGATGATCCAGATCGCGCTCAGGAAGCCCGCGGTCTCGCCGCCGTTGAACGCGGCGAGCCAGTTGTTCCAGCCCTCGGTCATGTAAAGCAGACCCTTGTCGTTCATGGTCTTCAGGTAGCCGATGGACTTCAGCATCGCGGGGGAGGTGAAGTCGACGGTGCCGTCGGCCTTGAAGAACTGGCTGCCGGTGGACTGGACCATGATGCGGAGGAAGTCGAAGCTGGTGCTGTCATAAGCGATGAAGGGCTTGCCCGTCTTCGCCTTGATCGTCTCGCCGAGCTTGATGAGCTCGCTCCAGGTCAGGTTCTTCTGGTAGTCGTCGGGATTGAGTCCCGCGGCTTTTACCATGTCGGAGCGGAGGTAGAAGCCGGTGCTGCCCGTGTCGAAGGGTATGCCGTAGGTTTTTCCGCCCTCCGACATCGGCCCGACCTTGTACTGGGCGAACTTGGAGAAATCGACGCCCTCGGCCTTGAGGTCGACGAAGACGCCGGGGTAGTTCTGCACGAACTTCTCGATGATGTAGTCTTGGAAGAGGGCGATATCGGGCAATCCCGCGCCGCCGGCCTGCAGGCCCGCTTCTATCTTTCCTTCGATATTTTCGGGGATGTCGACTACCTCGATCGTGACGTTCGGGTTGATCTTCTTGTAGGCTTCCGCCGCCTGGTTCATCGAGTAACCGTTGAAATTGGGATCCCAGCACCAGACGACGACCTTGGACGGGCCGGCGGCGGTAGCGGCCGGAGCCTCCGCCTTCTTGGCGCAGGAGAGCAGCGTCGCTACTGCCAGGACGGCGACCAAACCCGTAAATACCTTCTTCATTCGTTCCTCCCTTTCCGGGACCTTTCGGACTCCGGTCTCTACATTAGTTTCAGTAACGCGCGTAACCGATTCAGTAACGCGCGTTACTGAAAGGAAGGCTAACACAGCCCTGCCCATCCGTCAACATCAAAGAACCTGCCGCCAGCGCCGGATCCTCAGGATCCTCACGCCCTGTACGCCCCGCGCGCGTTGACGTAGATGGAATACAGGGAGGTCGATGCGGCGATGAACAGCCGGTTCCGCTTCGCCCCGCCGAAGGTAAGGTTCGCGACCGTCTCGGGGACGCGGATCTTGCCCAGAGCGGTCCCGTCCGGTCCGTACGCGATCACGCCGTCGGCGCAGCTCACCCAGACCCTGCCTTCCGTATCCGTCCGCAGGCCGTCGGGCGCGCCGGGATCCACCTCCGCGAACAGCTCCCCGCCGGACAGGCCGCCGCCCGTCAGCCGGAAACGGCGCAGGTGGTGCGGACCGCCTTCGGCATGGGAGCCGCCCGAATCGGCCACGTACAGGCAAGTTTCGTCGGGGGACAGAGCAAGGCCGTTCGGCTTGTCGAAGTCGTCGGCGACGCACGTTACGGCCGCGGTCACGGGATCGACCCGGTAAACGTGGTTCCCGTCCTGCTCGGATTCGGCACGGCCGCCCTCGTAGTCGGAGAGGATGCCGTAGGGAGGATCGGTGAACCAGATGACGCCGTCGCTGCCCACCACGACGTCGTTGGGCGAATTGAGCCGTTTCCCCCGGAAACGGGCCGCGATAGTCGTGATCGTACCGTCGTATTCCGTGCGCGTGACGCTACGGCTGCCGTGTTCGCAGGACACCAGGCGTCCCTGTGGATCGCGGGTATTGCCGTTGGCGTAGCGGGAAGGGGAACGGTAGGCCGTGACTTCACCTCCTTCAGTCCAGCGCAGGATGCGGTCATTCGGGATGTCGCTGAAATACAGGCAGCGGGCATCGGCGAACCAAACCGGCCCTTCCGCCCAGCGCGTGCCCGTGAACAGCTTTTCCAGCCGCGACGTCCCTATCGCCAGGTCGCGGAAGCGCCTGTCGTAGATCTCGATATCGCCCATTTCAGCCTCCCCTCTTTTCCAGCATGCCGCGGATCGCCGCCCCGTCGTCCGCATTGATGATTTCCACGCCCCAGCGGTCCAGCTTGTCGAAGTAGCGTTCGGGATTGTCCGCGCCGAGGATGATGCGCAGGCCCCGGCGGCGGGCGGCGTCCACGAACTCATCATAGATGAAGGGACCGTCGATGTTCAGCCATTCGACCGGCAGTTTCCCGATGCGGAATCCGATGAAGAGTTCCGCGCCGGCCTTGCGGAACAGGGGCCACTTCCCGAGTCCGCCCAGGCAGAGCCCGTAGGGGAGGCGCGGATCAAGGGCATGGCACTCCTCGATATCGCGGCGGTCGAAGGATTGGATCAGTATGTCCCCGGGACCGTAGCCGTAGCGGCGGACCAGCTCCATGACGAGCCGGGAGGAATTCCGCGACTTGATCTCAAGCATGGGCCTGGCCCGCTTCCCTACCTGCTCGAAGAATTCTTCCAGGGTCTGGATTCCCTGGCCGTCCCGATACCGGAACCGCCTGAGTTCCTCAAGCGAAAAACCTTCCACCGGACCGGCGCCGTCCAGCAGGGCGTCGATACGCTCGTCGTGGAAAACCACGATCCTGCCGTCGCGGGTTTTTTTCACGTCGAATTCGATATAGTCCAGACCCTTCGCGATGCACCAGGCGAATGCGGCCGCGGTGTTCTCGATCGCCCGGAGGCGGGTTCCCCGGTGTCCGGAAAACATCATCCGTCCCATGCGCATCCCCCTCCTCAAGCCGCTTAAGTATGGACCGAATTTGACAGGAAATTAAATGATACTAATCTGAATTCAGCGGAGGAACATCGATGGAAGCCGCGATCTGCATCGAGATGCTGTTTCCGGGAATGCCGGCGGTCGAAAAGATAGCCGAGATAGCCCGACGCGGATTCACGAACACCGAGTTCTGGGGCTGGAGAGACAAGGACATCGAGGGGATCGCCTCCCTCCTGCGCGAAAAGAACCTCCGCGTCGTCAACTTCTCGGGCGCGCGCAAAGGGGACCTGATCGACCGGAAGGAGCACCCGCTCGTGCTCCGTGATCTTGAGGAAAGCATCCTCGCCGCCGGAAGGCTCGGGACTTCGGTCCTCATGCTGCTGTCCAACGAACTCGGGGAAGGAGGGCGGGTCCTTCGTCCCCGCGCCGAAATCCCGGAGACCGGGAAGCGCGCGGCGCTCGTGGAAGGCTTGGCCTTGGCAGCGGAAAAGTTGCCCGCGGGCATGACGCTCGTGCTGGAACCCCTGAACACCGCGCTGGACCACCCCGGGTATTACCTCGCCGACCTGGGCGCCGCCGCGAGCATCGTACGCGAGGTCGGCGATCCCCGGCTCAAGCTGCTCTGCGATTTCTATCACCAGGGCATGATGGGCGACGATCTGGGGATGATAGTCGACTCGTACCTGGACGACATCGGCCATATCCATATCGCGGATTTCCCGGGGCGCAACGAGCCCGGCACCGGCAGGGGGAAATGGCTGCCGTTGCTGAGACGGATCGGGGAAAGGGGCTGGGACGGTTTTGTCGGTTTCGAGTACAGCCCGAAAGATGATTCGGGCGAGTCGCTGGCCAGGATACGGGAGCTCTGGGATCTGGTCGAAAAATAAAGTCTTCCGCTTTGGAGAGTTGCATGGCGAACGTGAGAATCGTTAACCTCACCAAGAAATTCGAGGATGTCGCGGCGGTGGACGGGATCGACCTGGATATCGCGGACGGGGAATTCCTGACCCTGCTCGGCCCTTCGGGCTGCGGGAAAACGACTACCTTGCGCACGCTCGCCGGCTTCTATCAACCCGACAGCGGGGAAGTCTGGTTCGGCGACCGGCTCATGAACAACGTCCTGCCCAACAAGCGCTCGGCGTCCATGTGTTTCCAATCCTACGCCCTGTTTCCCCACATGAGCGTCGCGGAGAACATCAGTTTCGGGCTCAGGATGCGCAAGGTCCCCCTTCCGGAACAGAAGAAGAGGATAGCCGAGGTAATGGCGATGGTGGGGCTGGAGGGACTGGAGAAGCGGAAACCGGGCCAGCTTTCGGGGGGCCAACAGCAAAGGGTCGCTCTGGCGCGGGCCATCGTCACCCAACCGGAGATCCTCCTCTTCGACGAACCCCTGTCCAACCTGGACGCTAAGCTCCGCGTCCAGGTCCGGGTGGAAATCAGGGAGATGCAGAAGCGGCTCGGCATCACGGCGATCTACGTCACGCACGACCAGGACGAGGCGCTCGCCATCTCCGACCGGATCGTCATCATGAACCGGGGCCGCATAGAGCAGATCGGCACCCCCCACGAGATCTACCTCCATCCGCGGACCAGCTTCGTCGCGGGCTTCATCGGACTGGCGAACATCTTCGGAGGCCGCGTCGCATCCGTGGAAAACGGCCGGCTCGTCGTGGAGACGGCCTTCGGGCGGATCACGATCATCGACAAGGATTCGGCGGCGAAGGTCGGGGAAGAGGTGCGGTTCAGCTGGCGGCCCGAGGACATGACCCTTGCCCGGACGGATTCTCCCAACCGCATAAAGGCGACGATCATGCATTCCATCTTCATGGGCCGGGCGACCGACCTGTTCATCGATGCCGGCGGACAGCGGATGCGCGCGGTCACGAGCAACGCGATCGAATACGCGAGCGGAGATCCGATCGAGCTCAGCATCGACGAAAAATCCGTCAGGCTCCTGAGGGGGTAGGCATGAAGAACGACAAGGCATCGCCCATGCATTATCTCATGATCCTTCCGGGAGTCGGCTTCATCATCCTGTTCCTGGGATCATCGATTTTCCTGACCGTCTGCCAGAGTTTCGGACTGTTCAGCATCACCGGAAAATCCAGCTTCACCCTGGACAATTGGAAGGTGATCGCCACCCAGGAAGCGCGCGATTCGGTTTTCTTCTCCCTGAAGATGGGCCTGCTCAGTTCCGTCGGGACCATCCTCTTCACCTTTCCCGTCGCGCTCTTCCTGCGCAAGGGCGGAGGCGGGAAGCGCTTCCTCGGCTCACTCATCAAGATTCCCCTGTTCATACCAGCGCTCGTCGCGGCCTTCCTCATCGTGAACCTCATCTCCTACCACGGCATCGTGAACGAGGCCCTGATGAAGCTCGGCTTGCTGAAGGAGCCGCTGCGGATGCTGAACGACCGCTTCGGGTGGGGAGTCATCGTCATCCAGATCTGGAAGAACCTTCCCTTCGTCCTGCTCATCGTCATGGCCTCCCTGGCGGGAGTGAGGGACGATACGGTCGACGCCGCCAGGAATCTGGGGGCGGGGACCTGGCAGGTCCTCATCAATATCTACATTCCGCTGACCATGCCGGGCATCCTCGTTTCCATGATCCTCATGTTCATAAAAGCTTTCGGCGACTTTCCCATAACCAGCATCGCGGGTCCCATCTATCCGTCCTCGATCTCCTTCCGCATGCACGCGACCGCAACCCTGTACCAGGAATGGGACCAAGCGGCCGTGCTGGGCGTGATCATCATCGCGACCGCCTTATTCGTCATTTGGGCTTATTCGCGTCTTGCCGAATTCGTCCAGGGAGAAATCCGATGAGGTCCGCATCCGGGTCCGGAGTTCCCCTTCATCTCGCGCAGGCCCGCAGGATGAGGAGATTCTATCTTCTGCTGACCGCCTTCTTCGTGATCGTGCAGCTCGTCTGGATCGGCGTTCCGATCATGATGGCGGTCCTCTGGTCCCTGGTCGATCCCCAGTATCCCTGGTCCTTCCCCCACCTCTTCCCGCAGAGGCTCGCGCCGGCTCCCTGGATCTACGTATTCAAGTATACGAACATCATCAAGGCTCTGAAGACGAGCTATTCCATCGCGCCCTTCGCCGTTGCGCTATCCTTCCTGATTTCGCTTCCCACCGCCTACGTGCTGGGTAGGAAGAACATTCCGGGCAAAAAGCTCTTCAACCTCGTGGTCCTTCTCCCCATCATCATGCCCGGCATGGTCGTCGCCCTGTTCCTGAGCAGGGTTTTCACGGCTTTCCGTCTGAGCCAGACCTTCATCGGGCTGGTGCTGGCGCATACCCTCATGGGCTTGCCCTACATGCTCAGGGTCCTCACGACGAGCTTCCAGACCATCCCCCAGGACGTGATAGACGCGGCGGAGAACCTGGGAGCCGGAACCTTCGTCAAGATAAAGGACATTTTCCTTCCCATGGTCAGGCCCGGCCTCCTCGCCGGCATGATATTCGCCTTCACGACGAGCATAGAAGAGTTCAACCTGACCTTCATCATCGGAACGCCTACCTTTGAAACGATACCGACGATCCTGTTCTCGTTCATGGGGTACAATTTCATCCGCACCAACGCTGCCGTCGTGGCCCTCGTCATGATGACGCCGAATATCGTCATGCTTTTCATAGTTGAGCGCTTCCTGAAATCCGACTATCTATCAGCCTCGCTCGGCAAAATGTGAGGGGCGATGGACATATTTTCCAATGGAGGTATGAGATGAAGAAGCTGCTGCCGTTCGTTCTAGCGTGTCTGGTCGCGTCGGTTTTCGTCTTCGCCGAGGGAGCGAAAGAAACCGCGGCGCCTCAGATCGACCTGAAGACCGCTACCTGGGACCAGATCGTCCAGGCCGCGAAAGCGGAAGGCCAGGTGACCTTCTACGCCTGGTATTTCCCGGATTACTTCAAGGAAGCCAGCATGGACTTCGAGAAGCAGTACGGTATCAAGGTGAACCTGGTCATCGGCGACCAGACGGCCAACTTCAACAAGGCCATCGCCGAAAAGGGGAACGCGGTCGGCACCATCGACTGCATGATCGTCGGCGGCCAGTGGGTGAAGACCACGATGGACCTCGACCTCTTCTGGGGACCGGTCAACAAGATCATGCCCGACGCAGACAAGCTGGCGCCCACTCTTTGGGTTGTCCAGGAAGGCGTGATGACCAAGGGCTACCTGACGCCCTTCCACCGCAACCAGACCGGCATCCTGTACGATCCGGATCGCGTGACCAATCCGCCGCAGACCTGGGAAGAGCTCACCGCCTGGATCGACGCGAATCCCAAGAAATTCGGCTTCAACGATCCATCCAAGGGCGGATCGGGACAATCCTTCGTCCATACCCTCATCGCGTATACCACCGGAGGGCTCAAACAGTACGAAGGCGATTCCGACCTCGTGCAGACCAAGGTGGCCAATTGGGACCTGGCCTGGAAATGGGTCAACGACCGGAAAGACAACCTGACCTTCACCGCCTCCAACAACGATTCCATCACGCGCCTGAACGACGGCGAACTCGCGATGACCGTCGCCTGGGACGACAACGTGAAGGACATGATGACCAAGGGCAACTTATTCAAGCGGGCCAAAATGTACATACCCAAGATGGGTCTTGCCGGGGGCGGCGATACGATGGGCGTCCTGAAGAACGCGCCCGACAAGGCGGCGGCCCTCCTGTTCATCAACCACATCACCTCGAAGGAGCAGCAGGTCAAGAAATTCCAGATGCTGAACGCCTACCCGGCGCGCGTGGACATCCCGATCGAGGGGACCCTCCTGACTGAGGAGGACCGGAAGACGAACGCCATTCCCTGGTTCCCCGCTCCCTACAAATCCCACATGATCGCCGAATTCGTGAAGAACGTGTTGATGAAATAGTCTGTAGCGGACGCGGCCGTCCGCGGTCGCGCCCGCGTGCTGCCCGGCCCCTACCGCGGCCGCGGCCTCCTGCTGCCCGACCCCTACCGTGGAGCCTGAAGTTCCCTGATCCGCCGGCGCACCTTCGCCTGGACCTCGGCGTTGAAGGGCAGGAAGCAGGCCGAATTGTACTCGCAGAGATAGTACCCGCGGTATTCTCCCATGAGGGCGAAAATTTCATCGTAGGGAATCTTCCCGAAGTACGGCGGAAGGTGGATATCTCCGCGTCCGTATTCAAAGCGGTACCCCATGGGCATGGAATCGTACACGGGCCGGTCCGTGATGCGGAGCTCCTCGAAGACGCCGGTGTTGTCGCTCAGGTGGATATGGCCGAGATAGGGCAGGCTCTTGCGGAATGCGGCCATGAAATCAAAGTTGAAATACTTCGACGCGAGGAAGGCGTGCCCCGTGTCGAAATTCAATTTGAGGTTGGGCGATGCGATACGGTCCACGAGTTCTATGACCGGATCGACGAGCTCCACCTCGATGTTCTCCAGGACCAGGCGCACGCCCCGTTCCCCCGCATAATCGGCGGCTTCCGCGAGTTCCCGGTAAAAAGTTTCCTCGACCGCGAGGTCGCGGGAACGGACTTCATAGTGCAGCACCAGGGGATTGAGGTCCAGTTCCTTGCAGATATCGATCGAAGCGCGGAGCACCCTTCGGTGTTTCTCCAACCGCCCCGTATCGCGGAGATCGAGGCCCCGTCCGATATGCGCCGAATAGCGCAGGGGCACTTCGGCCAGGAGGCCCTTAAGGCGGGAAACCCAGGGCCGGCAGAGCTCCCCGTCGATGATGAGCGGGCACATGTCCAGGCTGACCTCCGCCAGGTCGAATCCGTTATCACGGATGGCGCGGAGGTCCTTTCCGATTTTCTCCGGATCCGCGCTCCGCGGAAGGTTGATGCCTACGATCGGTCCTACGATTGGTTCCATGGCGGGAAAGGATATCACCCTGAAGGGTTGCCGACAATCCGACCTTGAGGCCTCCGGCATGAGGCCTCGGGCCTCATGCCGGAGGCCTCAGCCGAGTTCGACGGCCGCCAGGATGAACGGCCCCACGCCCTTGAAATCGTCGGTCACCACCGGCTCCCCGATATAATAGGAAAAAGATCCGTCGCGGTACGGCTCGCCGCCGAGGCCTGCGACCTTGCAGATTCCCGCCAGGCTCGCGCCTCCGTCTTTGTGCATCGTCGCGTTGCGGGAAGCGAGGGAAGCGAATGATTCCGCGGCCGCCGCTCGGTACGGTTCGGCGGGAAGGTCGCCGATCCGTACCCCCTTGGCGAGGGTATAGCAGAACATCGCGGACGCGGAGGTTTCCGGGTAATTGCCGGGGCGGCCGGGCTGGTCCAGGACCTGGAGCCAGAGTAGGCTTTCCCGGTCCCGGACGGAAACGACGGTGGCGGCGACGCGGTCAAGGACCGCGACGAGGGACGGTCGTTTGGCATGCCCGACGGGAAGGAATTCGAGAACGTCGACGAGGGCCATGCCGTACCAGCCCATCGCACGGGCCCAGGCGTGGGGGGACCGGCCTGAAACCGGGTCGGCCCACAGCTGCTTCCGGCTCTCGTCCCAGGCATGCTTCAGCAGACCCGTCGCGTTTTCGCGCGTCTTTTCTTCGGCCAGAAGGATCTGGTCGCAGACGTCGTCCACCAATTCGGCGTCGCCATGCTCAAGTCCCCAGCGGACCGCGAAGGGAGCCTGCATATACAGGCCGTCCAGCCACATCTGGAAGGGATAGATCTTCTTGTGCCAGAAGCCCCCGGCGTCAGTACGCGGCTGGCGGTCCAGTTGATCGCGTAGCCGCGACGCCGCGGTCAGATAGCGCGCATCCCCGTACGCGGTATGGAGCTCCAGCAGGATTTTCCCCGCGTTCACCTGGTCCAGGTTGAATTCTTCGCTACGGTAGCCGGCTATCGCGCCGTCCTCCGCCACCAGGGCGTCGACCGAGGCCTTGACCCAGGACCGCAGCACCGCGTCGTCCACCGCACCGGACAGCTTCCAGAGCGCGAGGAGAACCAGGCCGGTCTCGTAGTTCCAGGCCAGGGACCCAGGAGAATGACGGGCGGAGACGGATCTGGCCAAGGCTCTTCCGTAGTCGAGCGCGGTATGCGGAGTCTTGTTCATATCATGGTCCTTGAGGCAATTTCAAAAGTCGGTTACTTTTGAAATTGCCTCTTGCAGTATTTCTGCCTCAATCGCAAATATATACAATACAAACAATAACAGAAAAACTGCACACATCTATGGTTGATCTTTCAAAAGTCCCTGACTTTTGAAAGATCCTCCTTTATCGAAGGAAGGGCCGCCTGACGGCCCTTCCTTGCCTATTGCCTGTTACTGGAGCATGCCGAGGTCGTCGAGTTTGGCTTTGGATGAGGCTTCCCAGTCTTTCGCGCCGAGCTTGTCGAGGCCCGCGAGGAAATCGTTCCACCCGGTGATCGGCGCGGCGCCGATCGCGAATTTGATCACGTTTTCGTTGTAGAAGCGGGTGAAGTCCGCGGCGTTGGCCGGCGGGTCCAGAAGTCCGGCGCCCCAGCAAGGAGTGTACGCGGTCTTCTTGAACGCTTCCCAATACTGGATCGGGCCGAGCGTCCGTCCGTTGGCGGTCTTGAAGTAAGGATACCGAGCCGCGATCTCCACGGGAGAGTTGTAGAACACGAGGGTGCGCGCCTGCGTGACGGGGGCGCTGCTGTAATGGTTCGCCTTTTCGATTCCGGCCGCGGTCGGCACGCCGTTGGCGTCCTTGACGTAGTTCACGCCTTCGGTGCCCCAACCCACGGTGTAATAGCCTTCCGTTGACATCCATTCCAGGAGCTTGGCGATCGAGGCGAGCTTACCGTCCTTCTCGGCCCTCGCGGACACCGTGTATATGCGGAAATTGGCCACGTCAACGCCGTTGGCGCTCAGTCCCGTCGGCCCCTTGGGCGGATTGAACGCGACCCATTCGCCGTTGGGGAAATTCTTGTCGAAGGGCGCGTAGTTGGAGGCGGAGGCGAGGGCGGCGAACTGTTCCCACATGATGCCGAAACGGCCCTGCTTCCAGCGCGCGCGGAATTCGTCCTTCTTGATGTTCGGCCAGTCCGGATCAACGACGCCGGAGGTCACGAGGCTGTTCATGTACGCGAGGCCTTCCGGATAGCCCGGCTTGCGGACGTTCAGGCCGAAACCGGAAGCGCTGAGATCCCAGGTCCCCGCGGCGCCGTAGGCACCGAAGATCCAGTCGAAGCGGGGGCCGAGCCCGAGCTGGGGCGTAGTCGGTTCGACGTAACCGCCGAGGCCGTAGGTGTCGTTCTTGCCGTTCCCGTCGGGATCCTTCTCGGTGAAGGCCTTCGCCACCGCCATCAGTTCGTCGAGGTTGGTCGGAGCCTTCAGGCCCAGCTTGGCCAGCCAGTCGGCGCGGATCACGAGGCCCTCGGTGCGGGGCATGGCTCCGGGCACCGGCAAGCCGTACAGGCTGCCCTTGTAGGAGACGACCGTCTTCTCGATCGGTTCGCTCATGAACTGCTTGGTGCGGGTGGGCATCAGGGGCAGCATGGTATCGGTCTTGCCGATCAGGCCTGCCTTCACGAGCTTCACCCAGACCTCGCGGTTCACTTGGAAGAAGTCGGGCAGCTGGTTCGCGGCCGCCGCGGTGTTGAGCTTCACGTCCTGGTCGTTGAGTGTCGAAGGAAGCCAGGATACCTTGAGGTCGATGTTGAACTTTTCCTTGGCCACCTTGTAGACCACCCAGTCGGCGGGCGGATCGGCCGCTTCCGAAACTGCCTTGCTCAGCCACATCTCCACGGAAACGGGACCGGCCGCCGATGCGTCCTGTCCGGCCTTTCCCGCGTCCTGGCCGCCCTCGGCATATGCCGCGCCGCCCAGGGCGAACGCCACCACGATCGACGCCACGATTCTTCTTGCCATATCTTCCTCCTTAAGGAATTGAATACCGAATGCTGCAAACACGGCGGATACCTAACCCTTCACGCCGCCGAGCAGGGTTCCCTTGGTGAAATACTTCTGGATGAACGGATACGCGACCACCATCGGAAGGGACGCCAGGATGACGCCGGCCGCTTTGATGGAAAGGATGGACGCCTCGCTGAACGCGTTGGCTTCCACGTATTCGTTCATGCTCGCCGCCATGAGTATGTTCCGCAACAGGATGGGAAGCGGCGTCAGCGAAGAACTGTTGAGGTACAGCAGGGCAGAGAAGAAGTCGTTCCAGAAATGCACCCCGTAGAATAGCCCGATGGTGAGCAGGATGGGCTTGGACAGCGGCAGGATGATCCGGAACAGGACGGTGATTTCGCTCGCCCCGTCGATGCGGGCGGATTCGCGCAATTCCTCCGGAATACCCTGGAAAAAGCTCTTCATGACGAAGGTGTTGTACACGGAGATCGCGCCGGGCAGGAAAACCGCCGCCAGCTTGTCCGCGAGCCCCAGGCCCGTGATGACCAGGTAGTTGGGAATCAGCCCCGGATTGAAAAGGAAAGGAATCAGGATGAAGGTGCTGAGGATCTTGCGGCCGGGCAGGGTCTTGGCGGCCAGGACGTAGGCCAGGGGGATCGTCAGAGCGAGGCTCGTCACGACCCCTCCCGCCACGATTTTGGTGCTGTTGGCGGCGGCCCTGATGAAGGAGGGGTGGCTGAGCATCTGCTCGTATGCCTTGAAGGACCACTTGAGCGGGGACAGCGCCAGAGCCTGCAGATTGGTTCCGGCGAAGTCTATCGGCGTGACCGACTGCATGATGATGCGCCAGAGGGGGATGGCGACCACGAGAAAGATGAATACCATGAAGACTTCGACCGTGGTCTGGTATACGACGTCGAACGGCGTCCTTCGGACTTTCATTGCCTGCTCCTTCCGTTCCGGCTCAATACAGGCTCGAGCCCGAAAGCTTGCGCACCAGGCGATTCGAGGTCACGAGAAGCGCCATGCCGATGACGCCCTTGAAGAGCCCGACCGCGGTGGCCAGGGCGAACTGGAATTCCAGCAGACCCTGACGGTAGACCCAAGTGTCGATGATGTCGGCGACGCTGAAGACGGGATACGAATACAGCACGAAAATTTGGTGGAAACCCGCGTCCAGGATGTTGCCCAACCGGAGGAGCACCACGACCACAATGACGTCCAGGATGCTCGGCAGCGTGATGTACTTGATCTTCTGCAGTGCGTTGGCGCCTTCCATGTCCGCCGCCTCGAAGAGGCTCGGATCTATTGCCAGCAAGGCCGCGAGGAAGATAATCGCGCTCCAGCCCATTTCCTTCCAGATATCGGAGAGTATGACCACCCAGGGGAAGGTCGAAGCGGTCGTCATGAAAGCGATCGGCTTGAAGCCCAGAAGCTTCAGCACATCGTTGACAAGGCCGTCTCCCGGCGAGAGCAGCATGAGCAGCAGGCCGTACATGATGATCCAGGAGAGGAAGTGGGGCAGATAGGTGATCGTCTGTACGAGGCGGCGGAAGAAGGGGCGCTTGGATTCGAAGATGGCGAGGGCCAGCAGAACCGCCGTCGGGACGCCGAAGAGGAGTTTCGCGAAACTGTAGAAAAGCGTGTTCCGTATCAGTTCGGTGAAGTAGTACGATTTGAAGAAGGCCATGAAATTGTCGAAGCCGGACCAGGCGCTTCCCATGATGCCGTCGAGGGGCTGGAAATCCTTGAACGCGATCTGCGCGTTCCATAACGGAAGGTACTTGAAGATCAGAAAATAGACGACCGAGGGCAGGACGAGGATGTACAGGGCCCGGTGCCGGACCATCTCCCGCCAGAGGTTTCTTCGCGGCACGGTGGCCGCTCTTGAAATGGATCGCACGTTCAGCTCCTGTATCGCACTCCGCGAAGCGCGGAAGGTCCGACAAAGAAAGCATAGGTCCGGACGCGGGAAATATTCCGCGCCTTGCTTGCACTTTACCGGCTTTTTGCTATTTGGATCGACGGAATGGAAGTCGCTACAATACCGGAGAATCGCGCCAGGCAAGCGGGGAGCAACCGACGCGCCTGCGGAAGACCCGGCAGAAGTAGGCCTGGTCGGGGAAACCGGTAGCCGCGGCGACGGCACGGACACTGGACGATCCTTCGCGCAGCATGCTCTTGGCTTCCGCGATCCTCAGCCGTGCCAGGTAGTCCCAGGGGGTTATCCCGAGCTCCCTGCGGAAAACGCGGGTGAGGTAGTCCTCGCTCGCGTGGACGGCTTCCGCCAGCTTCCAGCGGGCGATCGGGACGGACAGGTGCAGGTTCAGGTACAGGATCGCGTTTTTGACGAGGTCGCCGGTGAAAGGCGGGAGGACCGGTCTTCCTTCAAGCAGGGCCGCTACGAAGGCGGCGAGTTCCCGGTCGTCAAGGACTCCGTCATTGAGCAGGAGAGTCCGGGTCGAGCCGAGGAAGCTGGAAACCTCGCCGAAGGAGCGGAGCCGGGGACAGAGGATAAGGATCGAGGGCCTTTCGGAGGTTTCCTGGGCGAAGGGCGGAGCCTCGGGGAAGTTCCCGTCCACCGCCCTTAGGATGACGACGATCCTCCCGGCGCCTCCGCGGCGCGGCGGACGAAGCTCGCCCGACGTTTCGACCGCCGCGACTTCGGCGAAACCCGCGGAAGAGAATTCCCGGACGAGGGCGGCCGCCCGTTCACGGTCCGCGTCGCGGATGAGCACGACGCCCCGCGCGCGCTCCCCGGCGGCGGCGGCGATGGCTTCGGAGACGGAAACCGCCTCGCCTGAATCCGGAGAGCCGGAGGCCGGCTCGCCTGCGCCCGCTTCGCCTGAAGCCGGCGCCGCCGGGAAAAGCAGGAAGGGCAAGCGGGCCAGATTCTCGTTGCGGGCCAGGGAAAGCACGGCCGCGGCTTCCGTCGGATCCGCTCCGGCCAGATCCCAGGCGAGCGCCGAAGGCTGCGCGATCGAAGACAGTTCCGCGGCCGCGCGCAGGGGGTCGAGCGCCACGATTTCCATCCCCGCCGCCGCGAGCGCCGGAGGCACCGGGAGCGAGCGCGAAAGGAAGAGCAGGGGGCCGGCAGCCGCCTCCAGGGACGGAACCTCGCCTGCGAGTTTGGGAAAGGGAAGGCGCAGGATCCAGCCGGAATCAGCCCCCTCGCCCTCCATCGTCTCCAGCATTCCCGAATGCGCGGCCGCCAGGGTGCGGGCGAGGGCCTCGCCGTGCCCGAAACCTTCGCGCGGAGCGGCCGTTTCCGGTCCGGTGCGGCGGAGGCGAAGCGCGAGAGAGGAACCCTCCACGGAAAAGGCGGCCGTTGCAGCGTCGCCGCGTTCAAGCAGCAACACGAAGAGGCGAACCAGTCGCTTGGGGTCGCCGAGGATGAAGGGAAGCCGCGTCGCCGCCGAAATCGGCGCCGCCGGAACCGGCGCCGCTTCCCCCGCGGCCGGGGATGCGCTGGTTTCCGCAGCCGAAGCCGCAGCCGCGCCCGTCGCCCCCGCCGCGCCCGTCGCCCCCGCCGCGCCCGCCGCGCCCGTCGCCCCCGCCGCGCCCGCCGCGCCCGCCGAGGCAGCCGTCTCGGCACGCGCCTGGGCGAGCATAGCCTCGGGACGCAGCAACACGGCGTCGAGGGCCAGGTCGCCGACCTCCGAGCGGGAAAGGTCCAGCAGGTCGTCCGTCAGGCGCAGCTGACGGCGGGCATCGGACTCGATGGACTCCAGCGCCTCGGAGAGGCGGGTCGCGGAAGCGGAGTGACCCCTCCGGGTCAGGACAGATGAAGCGATGCCGACGTTCTCCAGGATGCCCCGCAAGGGAAGACGGAATTCGGCGCTCACGTTCGCCAGGAAACGGGCCTTCAGGGCTTCCGCCTTTTCCGCCTCCTCGCGGGCATGCCGGATCGCGTCGATCGCGCGGAAACCCTGCAGGGCGCTGGCCACGGCGCCGCGCAGCTCTTCGTACAAGGCCCCGTCGGGGACGCCGAGACTGAGGATCAGACGGCCGAAATACTCGCCGTTGCCCGCGAGCGGCTCCACCACCCAGGTCCTGCCGGGACGGGGTCGTGAAAAGGACGGAGGGAAGAGGAACGAAGCCGGGAAGGGGGCCGGCGAAGCGGCGTCGACGATTCCGTCCTCGTCGAAACCCGCGGTTAGCCGGGCGGTTCCTCCCGCATCCTCCTCCACGAGCCAGGCGGCCCGGATATCCAGAGCCGGAAGCCGGGCGGCGAAAACCGCGCCGAGCATGGTCCGGTCCTTCGCCCTGATCAGGTCTTTTTCCAGCTCCCGGATTGCTCCGGCGAGCTTTCCCGCCCTCCAGATCCCGTAGGCGCGCGCGCGCCCGGCGGCTTCCGCCATGACCACGCGGGCGCGATCCAGCAAACCTTCCGTCCGCGGCCAGGAATCCGGCGGGAGGATTTCCTGCGCGACACGGCGGATCGCTGAAAGGACGTCCTGCCAGGGTTCTATATCGCGCTCCAGCCCGATAAGGCGCTCCGCGATACGCTCCAGGGTCCGCAGGAAGACCGAAGCCCCGGAAGAATCGCCCGACTCCAGCGCAACCAGGAAATCGTCGACCATGGGCTCAATCCAAGCCGAACGCTCATCGCTCCCCGCCCCCGCGGCCGCGCTCGCCGCGTCGCACAGCAGGGACCGAATTTCTTTCGAGGAACGCGGTATCCCGTCCCTCGCTCCGGCTTGCATCCCGCCCGGCGCCCAGGCCGAGCCGGCCGAATCCACCGAGGCCGAAACGCATGAACAGGAGCGGCGGATAACGAGCTCGGTGCCCAGGGTCTGGTCGGCGGGCACCTGATCCCCCGCCAGCAGGGAAAGCAGGACGGAGAAGGCGCGCTCCGCCTGGTCCGCGAAGGGCAGGCGCACCGTGGTCACCGGCGGTGAAAGGACGCGGCTTTCCTCCGAATCGTTGAAACCCGCGACCAGCAAGTCTTTCGGGACGGAGAAGCCGCGCGCCTGCAACGCGAGGACCGCGTCGTGGAGCTGCAGGTCGCTGGCGGCCAGCAGGGCGTCGAAATCGCGGCCCGGCATGAGGCCGCGCCCGTCGAGCAATTCCTCGATCGCCGAACGCCCGGCGTTCCAGGGCCGGGGCGAGGCGACGAGCCGTTCCTCGAACGGAATCCCCGTCTGGCCATGGAAATCCCGGAAGGCGCGGTAGCGGTCCTCCGCGCTCTCGTGCTCGGCCGGGCCGCGGAGGAAGGCCATGCGGCGGGTACCGTGGACCTCGCGCATGTGGCGCAGCAGCGGGAACATCCCGTTGTACGCGTCTATGCGCACCGTCGGACGTCCCGGCAGCCGGTGCGCCATGGCGACAAGCGGCAAGGAGCCGAAGCGGGCATGGAAGGCGTCCAGGTCGGCGGGTCCTACGAAACCGCCGAGGCTGGAAGCCCAGCTGACGATCCCGTCCAGATTCCGCGCGGAGGCGAGGTCGAAGACGCGGTTGCGGATGGACTCGTCCGGATCCTCGGCCTGGAGCCGGCCACCGGGAAAAAGGAAAAGCTCGACTCCGGCTTTTTCGGCGGCGGCGGCCAGGGGCGGCCAGAGATGGAGAGAGGCGCCCGAATGGACGCTGGCCGTGAGGAAGCCCACGCGCTTGCCGCGCAGGATCCGCGTCCTTTTCCGATCCGGCATCGCCGCCTCCCGCCCTCATTCTGGAACGGTATTCCAAAAACCGCAATACCCGGCTAGAATCAATCCCCATGCAGAGCCCTGAGACCTACCGCAATCCCGTGCTCCGCGGCTTCAACCCCGATCCTTCGATCGTGCGCGTCGGCGACTGGTATTATCTGGCGACCTCCAGCTTCCAGTATTTTCCCGCGATACCCATCTACCGGTCAGCGGATCTGGTCGAATGGGAGCCGATCGGCCATGCGATCGACCGCGACGAACAGCTGGATCTTCGGGGCATCGAGGATTCCCACGGGATCTGGGCGCCCGACCTCTCCTTCCACGACGGCCGCTTCCACCTCTTCGCCACCTTAAGGCTCAACGGAGCCGCCGGAGAGGCCCCTTCCCGCCTCATCCGGCGCCAGATGGTCATGACGGCCGAACGGGCCGAAGGCCCCTGGTCCGATCCCGTATTCATCGACATCGACGGCATCGATCCCTCCCTTTTCGTCGACGACGACGGAAGCTCCTGGATGCTGCTGGAACCCGGCGTCCGCCTGTTCCCGCTCTCCGCCGACCGCACCCGCGTCACGGGCGCCGGCAGGACCATCTGGGCCGGCACCGGTGCACGCTGCCCGGAGGGCCCCCGCATGCTGAAAAGAAACGGCTGGTATTACGCGATGCTCGCCGAAGGCGGGACCGGCTACGGCCACAGGATCAACGTCGCCCGATCGCGCTCACTGTCCGGCCCCTACGAGGAGTGTCCCCGGAACCCCCTACTTATGCAGACCGATCCGGCCGCCCCCTTGCAACGCGCCGGCCACGGCCAGCTGGTCGGGACCGCCGCCGATGAATGGTGGTGCGTCTACCTCTGCGGCAGGCCCAACGGCGGCAATTTCACGACCCTCGGCCGGGAAACCGCCCTGGACCCCGTGGAATGGACCGAAGACGGCTGGTTCACGATCAACGGAGGCCATGGACCGAGCGCCGTCCAGCGCCGCCCCGCCCTCCCGCGCCCGCCGGCCGCGGCGGGCGGGACGGGTGCGGCGGGCGGGACGGGTGCGGCGGGCGGGACGGGTGCGGCGGGCGGGTCGCCGGATGCGGCGCCGGATGCGGCGCCGAAGGCGATGGCGATCGATCGTTTCCCGGGGACTGAGCTCAATAGGACTTGGATGTGGGCGCGTAACCCGCGGCCGCATTCCTGGCGGATGGACGCCGCGGGAGGCGGACTCATCCTACTGGCGGGAAACGAAGGGCTCGCTTCGATCCATATCGACAACCTGCTGCTCCGCCGGGAAACCGAATTCGACTACGAAGCGACCTGCGTCCTCCGCTTCGACCCGCTCGATGCCCGGGAGGAAGCCGGACTCGTCGCCTACATCGGCTTCGCAAATTGGGTCTCCTGTTGCCTCTCTCGGCGAGAGGATGGCAGTCCCCTCGGCGGTGAGCACGTCATCCGGCTCACCGAATGCCGGAACGGCGAGCGGACGGTCATCGCGCAGCTCGCGGTCCTCGCGCAGGCGCCCGTTTTCCACAATCTTCGTGACACTGGGGTAGAACTGAAAACTACCGTACGGGGACAGAGGCGGGACTTCGAGTGGCGGTCCGCCCACGGCGGCGGCGCCGCAGACGGCGCCGCCGCCGCTACCGCCGCTACCAACGGCGCCGGTTCGGCCTGGCAACCAGTCGGCGAAGTCCCGGATGCCCGATTTCTCAGCGGCGAGGAGGTGAAGGTGGGAAAGTCGCATACCGGGACCCTCGTCGGCCTGTACGCGACGAACGGCGGGACGGGCAGGCGGGCCCAGGCACTGTTCGGGGAATTCGCATACCGGACCTGAGTCCCGGCGCCGATTGACAGAGCCCACGCTGGACTGAATAATGGAACATCGTTTCAAGATAAATCGAGCCGGGGAGAACCAGGAAGCGATGGGTAACCGAACCGAATTGCCATCGATGGCGGATCGCATGATCGCCCTCAATTCCCGCCTGGAAACGCTCATGCCCATCCTGACCCCGATCGGCGTGGCGTTAGGGTTCCTCGCCTCGCCGGTCTTCGTCCAACTCAAGCCCTTCGTTCCCTGGTTCTTCGCCTTGATGACCCTGTCCGGATCCCTGAAGCTGCGCGCCCGCGATCTCGGGGCCGCCGTCGCGAATCCCCTGCCTGTCATCGTCTTCTTTATCTCGGCCCACGTGCTGATGCCCCTGGCGGCGTTGGCGGCTTCCAACTTGGCGCTTCCCGGCGATGCGGATACCGCGGCAGGCTTCGTGCTCCTGTTCTCGACGCCTACGGCGATCTCCTCCTTCATCTGGGTCTCCATGTTCCGTGGGGACGGAGCCCTCGCCCTGGCGATCATTCTCCTCGACGTCCTCGCCGCGCCCTTCGTAGTCCCCTTCTCCACTTCCCTCCTGCTGGGAACGAACATTTCGATAGATGCGGCGGCAATGGCGAGTTCCCTGGTCCTGATGATCGCCATACCCACCGTCATCGGCATCGCTCTGAATGAGGCTACACGGGGCGCGGCGCCGAAACTCGCCGGACCCTTCCTTGGCCCCGTCTCCAAGCTCTGCCTCATCTTGGTCGTTTCGGCCAACGCGGCGGCTATCGCCCCCCAAGTGGACCTAGGCGGCTCCAAAACCTGGATGATAGCCGCCGTCGGCATCCTGCTGGCCGCGCTCGGCTTCTCGCTCGGGCGCCTGCTCGGCTTCGCGCCTGCCCTGCGCGGAGCGAAGGCGAGGACCCTCGTCTTCAGCGTGGGCCTCCGCAACATCAGCGCCGCCGCCACCCTCGCCATCGCGTACTTTCCCGAGGCGGCGGCCCTGCCGGCCATCCTCGGCATGATCTTCCAGCAAAGCCTCGCCGCGGTCTTCGGCAGGCTCCTGCTGGGGAAACCCATACCCAAGAACGGAGGCCCGGAATGAAAGGATTCATGGACAAGGATTTCCTGCTGACGACTGATACGGCCCGCCGCCTGTACCACGAAGTCGCCGCCCAACAGCCGATCTTCGATTACCATTGCCACCTATCCCCCCGCGAGATTGCGGAAAACAAGCGCTTTTCCGACCTCGCCGAGGTCTGGCTCGGAGGCGACCACTACAAGTGGCGTGCGATGCGGTCCAACGGAGTGGACGAACGCCTCGTGACCGGCGACGGAAAACCCTACGACAAGTTCTTCGCCTGGGCGACCACCATACCCAACGCGATCGGGAATCCCCTGTACCACTGGACCCATCTGGAACTGCAGCGCTACTTCGGCATTTCCGAACCGCTGGACGAACGAAGCGCCCCCGCAATCTGGGAGAAGGCGAACGCCAAGCTGCCGACGGACGAACTCTCCGTCTACGGCATCTTCAAGAATTTCAGAGTCCACGCGGTCGGCACCACCGACGATCCGGCGGATTCCCTTGAATGGCACGCGCGGATCAAGGCCGAAGGCCGGACCACGACCAAGGTACTGCCCTCCTTCAGGCCCGACAAGGCCGTCCATCTGGACCGCGACGGCTTCCCCGCGTACGTCGCCCAGCTCGGAACCGCGGCCGGAGTCAGGATCGAGAAGCTCGCCGACCTGCTGGAGGCGCTGAAGCGCCGCGTCGCCTTCTTCGATTCGATGGGCTGCCGAGCCTCGGACCACGCGCTGGAATATCCCCCCTTCGAACTAGCCTCCGACGGCGGCTCGGGCGCAGCCTGGGAAGCGGAAGTCGCCGCGACCTTCGCCTTCGCCCTCTCGGGCGGAAAACCGGACGCGCGCGCGGCCGATTCGTACAAAACCTTCCTTCTTTCCTTCCTGGGAGCCGAGTACGCCGACCGGGGCTGGGCCATGCAACTCCACCTGGCCGCGATACGAAACAACAGCTCGCGCATGTTCAAGGCGCTCGGTCCCGACACCGGTTTCGACGCGACGCATGACATGCAGGCGGCCGCCAAGCTCGCCCGCTTGCTGGATCTGCTGGATTCCCGCGGAAAACTTCCCCGTACCATACTGTACAGCCTGAATCCGAAGGATTGGTACAGCCTGGGAACGCTCATGGGCTGCTTCCAGGGCGGCGGCATACCCGGCAAGATACAGCTCGGCTCGGCCTGGTGGTTCTGCGACCACAAGGACGGGATGTCGGAGCAGCTGCGCCTCCTCGGCAACCTCGGACTCCTGCCGCGCTTCATCGGCATGCTCACCGATTCGCGCAGTTTCCTGTCCTACCCGCGCCACGAGTATTTCCGCCGCATCCTCTGCGAGCTGCTCGGTCGCTGGGCCGAGGACGGGGAAATCCCCGCTTCGACCAAGCTCTTGGACCGCATCGTCGCGGACATCTCCTTCGGCAACGCCGAACGCTATTTCGGTTCCTGATGAAAACCGCGGCGAATAGGAATAAAGAGTCGAGCCCGGCCGCCGGAGCGCGCAAGGGCGGCGGCGCCAAAGCCATCAGCGCCGTCTCGCGCGCCTTCGTCATCGTGGAGAAGCTAGCCCTCGTCTCCAGCTCCAACCTCGAGGAGCTGGCGCGGACGACCAGGCTCGCCAAGCCCACGGTCTACCGTTTCCTGAATACGCTGCGCGAACTCGGCTACGTCCGCAAGGATGACGCCGACCGCTGGTTCCTGACCATGAAACTCTTCGCCGTCGGCTCCAAGGCCCTGGACCATATCGAATTGGCCAAGGTCGCCCGGCCCGTCGCCGAGAGGCTTTCCGCCGACCTCGGCGAGACGGTGCACATGGGCGTGCTGGAAGAGGAAGACGAAGAAGCCGTCTACGTGCTCAAGATCGAATCGAAATACACGATCCGCATGTATTCCCGCGTGGGGAAGAAGATTCCGCTGTACTGCACCGCCATCGGGAAAGTCCTCCTGGCGGACCTGGACGATGGTGCGCGCGCTTCCCGGATCGCAAGCACCAAGCTCGTCCCCTTCACCCCGCGCACGCTACGGGACGCGAAAGCCCTGGAAGCCGAACTGGAGAGGATCAGGCTGGAAGGAATCGGCTGCGACGCCGAGGAGCACGAGACCGGCATCAGCTGCCTGGCCGCACCGATACGCGACAATTCGGGCCGCGCCGTTGCGGCGGTCAGCGCCTCCTGGCCCATGTTCCGCTTTCAGGAAGAGCGCCGCGCGGAATACGAGGCACGGATAAAGGCGGCGGCGGCGGAGATATCGGCGGTGCTCGGATGGGAAGGTTGAGATACGTCAGGATGCGGCATGGAAGCCAGGCAAGACTTCAAAGAGTCGCTCGAGTGCTTCAACGCGAATGAAGTCCGGTACCTGATAATCGGTGCCTTCGCGCTCGCCTGGCACGGGCATCCGAGATACACCGGGGATATGGATATCTACATCGATCCGGCGCCGGCCAATGCCTCACGGGTCCTCGCCGCATTGGCCGATTTCGGGTTCGGATCTCTCGGACTATCTCTTGCCGATTTTGAGACGCCCGATCGCGTCGTTCAGCTCGGGGTCGCGCCAAGGATCTCGCCGACCTCGAGGCGATCGGGGAGTGATTCGTAAAGCGGAACGGCGCGGACAGCGCGATGCCGCTGAACCTCCCCCGCGATCTCGTTCCCGTCATGGTATTGCGGATCAGCGGCTCGCGGCCGTCTCGGAAAACATGCCGGGAAGCGGTATAGTAGGGAAATGCGTAATACGACCGCGGCGTTCGCCGCACTTTCGCTCCTCGCCACCGTCTCCGTCTTCGCCCAGGAACGACCGACCCTCGCGGTCCTCGAACTCCGCGTGAAGGACGTCGACCGGGAATCCATGCTCCAGTTCGTCGATTCCCTTTCCGGCGCCCTTTTCCGGACGGGCCGCGCGGACGTGGTGGACCGTTCCCGCCGTGACGCGGCCTTGGAGGAGATAGAGTTCTCCGCGAGCACGGCAGCCGATGCCGCAGCCCAGATCGAGGTGGGCCGCCAGCTCGCCGCGACGCACATCGTCTCGGGTTCCCTCGGCCGTTACGACGAAGACTACGTCTGTTCGCTCAAGCTGGTGGAAACCGCCACCGCGAAGGTCGTCGGCAGCGTGGAGGAGGTCTACTCGGACTTCGAGGATCTTATCTCGAGCACAGGCGACCTGGCCGCCGCCCTCGTCCGATCGTCCGCCTTCGCCCGCCGGGCAGATCGCGCATCCGCGGATCGGGCGTCCGCGGAACGGGCGTCGGCCGATCGGGCCGCGGCGGAAAATGATCCGGTGGATTCCCTGCTCGCGGGAACCGTCGCCCCCTCCTGGACCTTCTTCCAATTTTCGATCTGGCCTTCCGTGCAGTTGTTTCCCGCCTCCGCCGCGGTGCTCGGCCTTCGCATCGGCCTTCCCTATTCAGGGAACGCCGCGCTGGCGGGGATCGATGTCGGTATCGTGAACACGGTGTCCGGCCGGATGTCCGGCGTCCAGCTCGGGGTGTTCAGCGATTGCGGATCCGTCCGGGGTATTCAGACGGGCGTCGTCGGTTTCGCCGACCGCGCGGAGATCCTGCAGGCCAACGCAGCGTACAACAGCGCGGATGTCCTGCTCGGGGTGCAGGTCGGAGTCGTCAATATGGGCGGCAAGTGCGTGGGCGCGCAGATAGGCATCGTGAACGTGGCCGGCCTGCTCAAGGGCTTCCAGCTCGGGCTCGTCAATATCGTGCGCTACGGGGACGGGGCCGGCTTCATGCCCTTCCTCAATTTCCGGTTCTAGCCGGACGGCGCAAAACCGAATGGCGCCAGGCCGAGGGCGCGGCCTTCCCCGGCGACCATGCGGGCGACTTCGTCCGCGCCTTCGATCCTGAAATGGGTGTCGTCGGCCAGTCCGTCGGGGTAGGCGGGGAATTCGCCGGGCTCCAGGTGCATGAAGAACCGCCGGGAAGGCGCGTCTCCCAGCGAGCGGAGCCAGGCGTCCGTGCGCGCCTCCATATCGATGAAGGGAACCCCCGTCTCCGCCGCCGTCATGCGCGCGGCGGCGGGGTATTCGCCGTGGGTCGCGACGAGGACGCCGTCGGCGCCGAAGCGACGGCGAGCCACCGAGGAGAGCACGACGGGAATGCCGCCGCGCTCCCGCGCGAGGCGGACCATGAGGCGCAGGTTGTCCCGATACGGACCTTCCGCCGCCGCGAAGCGCACGGGATCTTCGGACTTCTGGTCGTTGTGGCCGAATTGGATCATCACGAAGTCGCCGGGCCGCAGCTCCGAAAGGATCGCGCCGAAGCGGCCCTCGTCCAGGAAGCTCTTGGTGCTGCGGCCGTTGACCGCGCGGTTTTCCACCCGCCAGGGCGCTTGGACGAATTCGGTCAGCCTCTGACCCCAGCCGGTCTGCGGCCAGGTATCCGCGCCGTTGGTCGCGCAGGTGGAATCGCCCGCGAGGAATAGTACCGGCATCTCCGTTCGCTCTAGCGCGCCAGCCAGCCGCCGTCCACCGCCACGGTGTACCCGTTTATGTAGTCGGAAGCGGCCGACGCCAGGAAGACTACCGTTCCCGCGAGGTCCCGGGGTTCGCCCCAACGGGCGGCGGGGATGCGCTCCAGGATGGTCGCGCTGCGCTCGGCGTCGGCGCGCAGCGGGGCGGTGTTGTCGGTGGCCATGTAGCCGGGGGCGATGGCGTTGGTGTTGATGCCGTGCTTGGCCCACTCGTTGGCCATCAGCATGGTGATGCCCTTCACGCCGCTCTTGCTGGCGGTGTAGGAGGGCACGCGGATGCCGCCCTGGAAGCTCAGCATGGACGCCACGTTGACGATCTTTCCGCCGGTTTTCTGGGCGATGTACTGCTTGGCGGCAGCCTGGCACATGAAGAACACAGTCTTGAGGTTGATGTTCATGACGTCGTCCCACTCGGCTTCGGTGAAGTCCACCGAATCGTTGCGCTTGATGATGCCGGCGTTGTTGACCACGATGTCCACATGGCCGAAGGCCGCGACGGCCTTCTGGAAGATGGCCGGGATCGGTTCGATCGACATCAGGTTCGCCTGCATGTAGGCGAATTTGCGTCCGAGTTTTTCGACCCGCGCCTTCGTCTCATCCGCGTCCGCGGGATAGCTCACGCCGAACACGTCGGCTCCCGCTTCCGCCAGGGCGATGGACATGCCCTGCCCGAGCCCGCGCTCGCAGCCGGTCACGAGCGCGACTTTCCCGTCCAGTTTGAATGAATCCAGTATTCCCGCCATCGTACTCTCCTACTTCAAGGTTTCAGGCGACACGAAATCCATGTCGTCGAAGGTCTGGTTCTCGCCGGCCATGCCCCAGATGAAGGTATAGCTTCCGGTGCCGACGCCCGAATGGATGGACCAGCTCGGGGAAATGACCGCCTGCTCGTTCGCGACCACGAGGTGGCGCGTCTGCGAAGGCTGTCCGTGCAGATGGAAAACACGAGCGTCGGCGGCCATGTCGAAGTACAGATAGACTTCCATGCGCCGGTCGTGGGTATGGCAGGGCATGGTGTTCCAGACGCTGCCCTTCTCCAGGATGGTCATGCCCATCACGAGTTGGCAGCTCTTGCAGACCGCCGGATGCACGTATTGGTAGATGGTGCGCGCGTTGGAGGTCTCGGCGGCGCCCAGTTTCTTCGGATTCGCCTTGGAAAGCTCGATCTTCACCGTCGGATGGCTCTGGTGCGCAGGCGAACTCAGCAGGTAGAACTTGGCGGGGTCGGAAGCCGATACCGATTCGAAGGTCACGACCTTCGTCCCCATGCCCACATAGGCGCCGTCGCCCTTGCCCATCTCGTAGACGGTGCCGTCCAGCGTCATGCGGCCTAATCCGCCGATGTTGATAAGGCCAAGTTCCCGCCGCTCGAGGAAGAAGGTCGTGCCGAATTCCTTGCCCGCTTCCAGGGACAGCTTTTTCGCGACAGGCATCGCGCCGCCGAACACCACCCGGTCCTGGTGGCTGTAGGTCAGGACCACATCGTCCCCGAAAAAGATCGTCTCCGCCAGAAAGTGCTTCCGCTGCTCCTCGGTCGTGTATCCCTTTGCGTCCTCGGGATGGTTCGAATATCTGATGTCCAGTTTCACTTCATGCCTCCTTGGTTCGGTACCGGGAGCGAAAAGTTTCAACTTTTCGCTCCCTTTGAATGTGCAGTTTCCTCCGGAAACTGCAAGCAACGCTGAGACCGCCTACCGGCGGTCTCAGCGTTGCACTCGACCGGAGCCGTCGCCCTTCAGGAGGGCCTCGACCTCGGCCTTGGCGGTCAAGTTGAAATCGCCGGGAATCGCGTGCTTGAGCGCCGATGCGGCGGCGGCGAATTCCAGGGCCTTTCCCTCGTCCCCGGGGAAGTTGAGCAGACCGTAGATGAGGCCCGCGGAGAAGCTGTCCCCGCCCCCGACCCGGTCCACGATGTCGTCTATCTCGTAGGAACGCGAGACGCGGAAGCCCGTCTCCCCGTGGAGCACCGCCGACCAGCC
>Ga0209727_1000683_pt1 | contig 35182 bp, 31 predicted proteins | sample RifGroC1_FD_183995 | JGI IMG/M metagenome (GOLD analysis project Ga0209727, IMG submission 183995) | Groundwater microbial communities from Rifle, Colorado, USA - Groundwater C1 (SPAdes) (version 2) | ecosystem: Environmental > Aquatic > Deep subsurface > Groundwater | place: Rifle, Colorado...
TATTTGAAATATTATGTTTTTTATTGTAATCTAAAAAAGAATAATATAAAAATATTTGGAGGAGTCTTTATGATAATATTTGTCTCAATTTATGTTTTAATAACTTCTATTTTCTCAATATGGTGTAGTTACAATAATAAAAAATTGTATCAGTTTACAAAAATTTTGCCAATGATTGGTCTTATTTTAGTTTTAGGAGTCAATCTTTTCTCAAAATTTGAAATTTTTACTTTATTAATGCTAATTGGCATTATTTTAGGAAGTATTGGTGATCTTTTTTTAGTAAATCAACAAAAACCTCTATTTTTTGTCTTAGGTCTTAGTTCTTTTGCACTTAATCACATTTTTTATATATCAGCTTTTTTAACAAAGACTCTTACTCTCAAACCATTTAGCCTTAACTGGCAATTAAATCCTTTGGTTATAATTGTTGTTATTTTACTTGTTTTATCTTATGGTACTTTTCTTGCTTTTAGAATGAAACGAGACGGTAATACAAAACTTATAGTACCAGTCTGGATTTATATACTTTTACTTAGCACAATGGTTTTAAATGCTATGAATGTTAATATTGTCGCACAAATTAAATATAATTTGTTTATAATTGCAGCTATTTTATTTTTTATATCTGATGGATTATTATCAGTTGATTTTTTTATAACAAAATCAAAAGTTAAAATAATGACAGCCCTTGTGTTATCTACTTATTATGCTGCTCAATGTCTTTTTGTTTTTGGGACAATATTAAAATAGAATTGAAACTTAAATGATTTTAAAATCTACTGAAACATTTAAAATTTCTATTAAATCATTTATTTTAAAAGGTTTTGTTAGAAAACAGGTAGAACTTCTAACAAAACTATTTCTTTCAATTTCGGTTGATAGTTCATCACATAAACCAATTATTATAACATTATCATCTTTTTCTTTAATTTTTTTTATTACTATCAAATCATCTCTTGTTGAGAAACAAACATCCATAATGATTACATCATACTTATTAGTTACAAATTTTTCCAAAATTTCTTCTGAATTATTACAAATTTCAATATTATAATCCAATTTTTTTAAAAACATTTCGATTAAACTTTCCATATAAATATTATTTATAAATATAAGACTTTTTATTTTTTTAGAATCTTCCATTTCATTAGAAGATTCCTCTTCAAACACTCTTTTTAGAGGAATTTCAAAATAAAATTTAGTTCCTTTATTTTCTTGGCTTTCAAACCATATTTTACCACCCATTAACTCCACTAAATTTTTTGAAATAGAAAGCCCTAAACCAGTCCCTCCAAATTGCCTTTCAGTAGATTGTTCGGCTTGATAAAATTGTTGAAATAAATTTTTTTTTGAGTCTTCTTTTATCCCTATTCCATTATCTATAATAGTAAATCTTAAATATTCCTTTTCTGCTGTTATTTTTTCACATTTTAGCCCTATTATACCATTACGAGTAAACTTTAAAGCATTTCCGATAATATTTAATAAAATTTGCTTTAATCTCAAAGTATCTGATTTTATAATTGAAGGAACATTCTTATCACAAAAAATGATAAGTTCATTTGAATTTTTTTGTGTAGAAAAAGACATAATATTATTAATGTTTTTTAAAAGTTCTTTTAAATTTATATCAAGTTCTTCTACCTTAACTTTATCCATTTCCAATTTAGAAAAATCAAGAATTTCATTTATCATATTTAACAAATGTTCAGAAGATTGTTCTATTATTTTTATATATTCTATTTGCTCATCCTTTAGTTTTGTTGACTCCAGTAATTCTAAAAAACCAATAATAGCACTCATAGGAGTTCTTATTTCATGAGTCATCTTTGATAAAAAAATAGTTTTTGCTTTATTTGCCAAATCTAATTTTTTTCTTTCTTGTGAAAGGGATTGGTTTAACTTATCTTTTTCTACTATTAAATTCTTAATTTCGTCTTCTCTTCTAAAAAAAGAATAAGAAAAACCACAAGAAAATAATGTTAGTATCACAAAACTAATTATTAACTTATAACTTTCATGATTTTCATTAAATAACACAAAAATATTAAAAGAAAGAATTAATATAGAAATAGCAGAAAACAAAAAGAATTGATACTTTTTTATGGACAAAAAGCCTGAAAAAAAGATTATACTTAAAGTAGTAATAAATAAAATTACAATATCATAGCCTTTAAGAAAATTTATTCTTAAATATTGCATAACTAAAAGTAGAATTTGAACTCCAATACCACTAAAACTAACAAAAATATTAAATGCAATTTCATATTTATTTTTTTTAACCAATGCTAAAGTTAGTGTAATAAAAACCAATACTAAAATATTTTCTATTAAAAAGATTACATCTTTATAGATAATATTATAAATAACATAAGAAAATATAATAGGATATAATAAAAATAATACTAAAATAAAGGATTTAACTTTATTTTTTATGACAGGGGATTCTTTTTTATATTTGTGTAGAAAAAAAACAAAAACATTTTTAATCATTTTTAATCTCTGTCATTAAGTATAATATGATAGAGATTAAAATTCAATATATATCTATTATTTTAAAAATATTTTTTAAAATTTAATCCTATTAAGTTCTCATTAGAAATTTTAACTTATTAAACTCTTTTGCAGTTCTTTGTGCTAAAGCGTTATAATACATCGTATTTTTTGCACTTTCAAGCATTTCTGTATCAATATCAACAGAGTTTCCATTGTTATTTTGATAAGTATTATATTCTGTTATTTTTTTTGCTTGAACATCTCTATAATCTTTCATTCTATATGCAGGAATATGTTTTTCGTCAGTCATCTCAAAAGGAGTTCCTGGGTATTGTTGTTCGGAATTTAATGCTTTTTCTAATTCTGCCTGAAAAGTAATATCTTGCCTTTTATAATTTGGCGTTGTTGCATTTGCAATATTATTATTTAAAACTTGAGCCCTCATTGTAGAAGCGCCCATTGATCTTTGCATTATATCAATCATTTTTGAAGAATTACCCTGAAATAAAACCATAAATCACCCCCAATACAACAATCATAATCGGCACAATAAAAAAATACTTAATACTTTTGAATTAAAATTTAATAAATTATTATCCACAGAATTACATAGAAAAATTATAATTTATTCAATAAAAACAAAGTTTATTCTTAATTATTCTCAGAAATTCTTATTCTTATGTCAAAATAGATAGGATATTTCCATTTAAATCTTTTTTTAAAGTATTCGTTATCAGAAATCTCATTTACAGATAAATTATCAAGACAACCTTTTAATATTAATATATTATCATTTCTATAAATAGTAAAATCAACATTTTTAAAACCAACTTTTTTGTTACATCTTATTGAAATTGGTATATCAGATTTTCCTGATTTGTTTATTGGAACATTTTGAAGTTTTATATTTAAATCTGTTTCAAATAAAGGTTGAGTTGAAGGTTCATTTTTTATATTTTCTTTTTTTAAAGTTATATCTAATATGAGTAAATCATCTTGTTCTTGGAAAATGTATTCATATTTATTAGAAATTGGAAAGAAGAAAAAAAATATTCTCATATAAAGGTTACTGCCAGATAGAATCTTGAAATTCTTCTCACAATATAAATTATTAATTATAAGAGAAAAAATTAATATAAAAATTAATAAAAACTTGTTTCTTTTTGTCATTATTTATTAATACTACTTTTATGTAATTTTTTCAATTTAAATCTTTTTCTTTTTTTATTGCATCTTTTAATTCTTCAAAATCCTTTTTTATTATTTCAAAATATTTTTCCACTCCAGTTGTACTATTTTCTTTTGCTTCTTTTTCTATATTGAATGCTGTTTCTCCAATATTTTTTGCAGATATATTTAGCGAACCACCTTTTATAGCATGTGCAATAAATCTAATTTCTTCAAAATTATTAATTTTGATACAACTAGCAAGTTTTTCAATATCTTTTTCTGTTTTTTGTAAATATACTAGCAAAACCTCTTTTACTAATTCTTTTTCTTCCATAAATCTATCACAAACTTCTTTATAATCAAAAATATTTTTTGGATCACTCATTTTTATACTCCTAATAATTAATAATATAACAAAAAAATAAATTTTAAAATAAAAATATTTGATTTTTAACAAATAAATGTTTAAAATGTAACACGGATTAGCATTGATTATGACCCTGAGAATACAGATTATGCAAGTTATATTAAATTAGTAGAAAAATACTAGCTATTTGTTAAAAACTAATATAATAAATATCAATAAGTTAGAATCTATGTTAATCTCCTAAAATATCTGAGAATATGTGTTATGTAGGAAATTAAATGATTAAAGAAATATTAGTTTCTTTGTTTAAATATTTATTAATTTTATTGTTATTATTTGTTTTTTTCTTTTTTATTATTTTTATCTTCAATGTTTTCCAATTTATAAAAATAGATGATACAAAAGATATTTTTAATGATATATTTACATTTATTTTTATCCCTACTTTTTTACATTCAACTTATAATTCTTTTATATTATCTATTTTTATTTATGGCATATTAGTATTAAACTATCAAAAGAAATTTGAAGTTTTTTCTTTTTTCATACCTATAATAATAACAACGTTTTTTATTTTTATTATTTTATTCCTTTTTAAACCAAATCAAAATAATGCTTTTTTCAATAATATCGATGATGCTCGGATTTTTTTTACAGAAAGATCGTTTTTTGACTATCAAGATAATATTCCAAAAGAATTTGAAAAATCTTTTTTTGAAAACAACATAGAAAAGAAAATCGAAGATCAAAAAATGAAAAATATATTAAAAAACTTTTACACTTTTGATTATAAAACAGATAAATATATACTTTTAGAAAATATATTTGACAAAGATAAAAAAAATTTACTTAATATTTTTTACAATATAGGATTTTTAAAAAAAAGAAAATTTTATTTTGATGTTATAGAAAAAGATAATTTGAAGAATGTTATACTTATTGAAGATAAACAAGTTAAAACTTATTCTAATTTTAAAATTAAGTATATTGTTGATAAAATAATAATAGAATTACCTGATACAAAAGAAAAAATTGAATTTCCAAAAGAAATATTAAGAGAATTTTCTATTTATGATAACAAAATTACTAAAACTTTATTTGATAGTTTTATAAATATGACTTTTAAATTTTTAAAATACAATAAGTTTTGGGAAAATTTATTACTTTGGTTTGCTGTTAGTTTCTTTATAATTTCTTTTTCAACTTTGATTCTTATTAAAAACTATCCTTTTGTTTCTATGTCAATAAAATTTTTGTTTCTTTTGGTATTTTATGTTTCTTTTGGATATATCTTTGATATTTATAATGCAAATTTTTACTTATTAGGAAAACAACTTTTATTTTTAAGAAGTATTGCTTTATCTTCTATTATAATCATAATTGCTTTAATTCTTTTTGCAGTTAAAGTTGTATTCTTAAAAGCCAACAATTGGGAGAAAGATTAAATGAAAGAAGCTTTAAAAAAGATATATTTCAAAACTCAAATATCTTTTTCTATTTTTTTCTTACTATATCTTTTAATATGTTTGACTATTTCTGTTATTTATAGCAGACAACATTTAACTGAAATTCATCCTCAGTTTTATTTTGATTTTGTAAGAAATAATTCTCTTTTACTTTTCTTTCAAAATCTATTTTTAATTACCTTGATATATTTCTCTTTTTGTTATTCAATAATTATAAATAGAGAAGATTTGATTGTAAAAGGTGGAATTAATTTAACTTTTGCTCAAATTGTGTCAAGAGGGCTTTATATTTTAATTTTTTTGACTTTATTATTTATTGTTGGAATGGAATTTACCATCCCGTATTTAGAAAATAAAATTGAAAATATGAGAAATAACACTATTAGAGCCAATAATTTAATTGAAAGTGGTAATTTATTCTATAAAAATAAAAAATATTTTGATAGTCTTAGATGTTATGAAGAATATATAAAAATTATTGAAAGTGACCCTATAAAAGAACGAGTTAGAGAGCTTAGGATAAAAATTGCCGATGAAATTAAGAAAAAAAATTCTGTACTTATCACAGAAGATACGGCAATATCAAATAATATAACCGATTACATTCAACTTGCTGAAATTTTTTTCCAAAAACAAGATTATCTTGCAAGTCTTTATTATTACCAATATATTTATGATGTTAATAAAAAGAAAGATATTCTACAAAAGATTGAGAATATTAAAGAAATATTAAGATATAGAAACTCAATGATGACAGATAAAGAATTTAGCGATTATATGGAGAAAGAATTTATAGAAATTAAAGATATTTATTCTCTTAGAAAACAAAGTGAAAAATATTTTTACGAAGAGGACTATCAAAAATCATTGTTTACTTATATTGAAATACTTAAAAAAAATCAGTCTTTAAGGGACATTGTTCAACTTCAAAATGAAAGTTTTGTTAAATTGTCAAATGTTTCTGTTGAATTGTCTTATCTTGAAAATGCAAAAATATTTTCTGGTAAAAATGATTTTGTTTTTTTTCTATCTGACAAAATAATGCTTACTATTGATATGGCAAAAAAAGTTTTGGATATGGATAAATTAGAAAATACATTCTATCTTTATGGAGTTAAAATTTATAAATTTGATGATAATTTTAATATTAAAGATGTTATTTATGCACCTTATGGTCAGGCAAAAAGTCAACTTTTTTTTACTTTATATTGCTATTCTTTACAAGATAAAAATGTGGAATATTTTCCTATTCCAGAAATAATAGAAGAAAAATATTTTTCTCAGATATTAGAAAATGTATCTAATGAAGATGAAAACTATTTGTTAAGCTTGTATGATAAAAGCAATTATATATACAAAATAAAGAAAGATGTTTCTGACAGCGAAAAAATAAAAACTGCTAAAATAATAAAAGAATCAAAATTTAATATTAAAAATATAATTTATGATGAAAATTCTAAATTTATGGATTATATTTTCAAATTTCCAACAGATATAAATGTTTTATACAACTTTTCTTATGATTACAATAAAGCATTAAATTTTTCGTTATTTAAACTATTTCAATTAAAAGATTTTGTTATAAAAGACCAACAAATTGTAAGTTTTTCTGCTGGATTTAATAATAATTTTCTAAAAACGGCGATAACTGATAAAATTTCAAGGATTTTTCTATTTTTTGCAATATCTCTTATTTTTATAGGTATATCATGGAGATTGAGAGCCAATTTTATCGGTAATGTACCAATTTATTATTTTGTATTGATGATTATAATCCCTCTCTTTATTTATGTAATCATAAAAATTATTCAAGTATTTACAACTAGTTTTTATTCCGTCTTATCACATAGCGTAAATTTTTTATCACTCCTAGTAATTTGCTTTATTGTGAATAGCATTATTACTATTTTTAGTATTGTTTTTATTGCAACTAATAGAAGTTAGGATAAAATACATGAAAAACTATTTACCGATATTTCTTTTAATTTTAGTATTATCATGTAGTAAAGGAGATATTTTAACTATGGATAATTCGATAAATGATAGAGAAAATAGAGTATCTCAATATATAGATTCTTTAATTGAGAATAATATTACACCGGGATTACAATATGCTATTATTAATGAAAAAGATATAATTTATTCTAAAGCCACTGGATATATGGATGTAAAAAATAAAATTAATATGAAATTAGATACTACAATGAATATATTTTCTGTAACAAAATTATTTACGGGAGTATCGATTTTGCAATTGCAAGAACAAAATAAATTAAATATTTATGATGATGTTTCTAAATATATAAAAGATATTCCTTACAAAAATATAAAAATAATAGACATTTTGAGTCATTCATCTGGCATTCCAAACCCAATAATTGGTAATTTTTTTATTCACTGGAAAGAAGAACATAAAGAATTTAAAAGAGACGATTTTTTAAATGAAGTGTTACAAAAAAACAACAAATTAAAATTTGAACCCACTAAAAAAATGTTATATTCAAATTTAGGTTATGCTATTTTGGGTAAAGTTATAGAAAATGTATCCAGCTTAGATTATGAAACTTATGTTAAGACAAATATAATAAAAGTTTTAAATATAAAAGATCAAGACATGAGCTTAGAAGTTAGAGATTTAAATCTTTCTGCAAAACCATATATAAACAAAAAATCACTAATGGAAAATTTTATGACTCTACTTTTAAAAGGTGGAAAATGGCAAGATGAAGGCAATTGGAAATATTTAGAAAGGCAATTTTACTTTGATTTTCCTTCACATGGTGGAATTGTGGCAAATTCTCTCAGTTTATCATCTTTTTTAAAAGATTTATTGCAAGATAAATCAAAATTATTATCAAACGACTCAAAACGAATGTTTTTTACTGAAATTATTAGAGATGATAAAAAAAATAGAAGTGTTGCAATAAGCTGGATGGTATCTTCAAATAATGGCAATAAATATTATTCACATCAAGGAGGCGGAGTTGGTTATGCCTCATTAGTAAGAATATATCCAGATAAAAAATTAGCATCAGTATTGTTAGTGAATACAACAACTGTTGATGTTATACACATATTGGATAATTTAGACTACCAATTTATGAAATAGCATTAAACTATAACACAGATTACTCAAATTTTCACGAATTACACTGATTAAAATTGCCTAATTACCTGATATTAAAGTAATTAGATTCTATAATTTTTGACAAACCTAAAACATTTTACTATATGTCTAATCTTAATCCTTTTTTCTATTTAAAGAATAATAAAAATTCTAAAAACCATTCCTAAAATCTGAATTTAGGAAAAAATTTAATTAGATTGTAAAATACACAAATATTCTACAACTTGTTTTATACAAACAAATTACACAATACTATAAAACTTTGGCACACCTCTTGCTTTATAGATTACGGAAAGAACTTATTGTTAATAGGTTTTTTACATACAACCCAAAAAATCGCACTTTTTAAACAAGGTTGACTTCTGTTAGAATCAGCCTTGTTTTTTTTTATTAAATCTAAAAAATTACATTATTTTTTAATAATAATTTTAAAATTGTTGACTAATCAATATATTTTTTGTAAATTATATTGTAATTATATGAAAAAAATACTAATTTTGCTTTTTTTATTACTCAACCTATCTTTTCTGATTGCTTATGAAGAAGATGAAATATCTGACGATTATTATTCTATTTTTCATAGTAGTTTTTTTTTAAAACAAATTAAGTTTGGAACTATTAGTTTATTAAATTTTAAATATTTTTCTTTTGGATTAGCAAATCAACTTATCTTTAATAGCACTGCTATAAGGTATAAAATTTACAATTATATTAGTGATTATAGTTGTTTAATTGATACATTAAATAGTATTGTTTTAAGACAAAAATTTGGAATTGTTTTTACAATTAAGATTCCGCTCAAAAAAACATAGGATATATTATGACTCTGGAAAATCACATAAAACTTTTTGATAAAATTTCTTTTTTCTATTCATTATTTTTTAAATACCAAGTTAATCAGTATGATAAAATTCTTGATAAAGCAAAAGATTTTTTAAAAAATGATTCTCCAAAAACAGTTTTAGATATTGGCTGTGGAACTGGAGCTTTGGCTTATTCTCTTTATAAAAAAAATTTTATTGTTACAGGAATAGATGCTTCAACAAAAATGATTGATAATGCAAAAAAACTGACTCATTCCAATATTTCATTTTTAAAAATGGATATTTCTAAAGGACTTAATTTTGCTAACGACTCGTTTGATTTAGTAATATCAAGCTATGTTGCTCATGGACTGCCAAAAAATATAAGAATGCAATACTATAAAGAAGCTTATAGATGTGCTAAAGAAAAAGTTATTATTCTTGATTACAATTCTAAAAGAGATATTTTTACTGATATAGTAGAATACTTTGAGCAAGGAGATTATTTTAATTTCATAAAAAACGCTAAGGACGAAATGCAACAAATTACAAACAATCTTTCTCTATACAATGTTGACAAAAAAGCGGCTTTGTATATTATGGAAAAAACTCAATAACACCAATTCTTTTATTCTACAAAAAATCTTTTCTATAAAAATTTCTATCTTTATAATGATACTCATCTACTTTTAAAATATCCATAACTTTTAGTGGAAATTGTTTAACAAGATTGCGACATGCTCTATATGCTATCCAATAACTATTTTTATCTTCCATACCAACCAAATCTTTTACAACACCCAAAATTAAATCAGGCAATTTGCGAGATAAATCACTCAAATTATTACCAACAGAAGTTCGAGGAAAATCTTTTTTTTCTCTAAACATATTCTTTAAAATACTTAACGAATAATCTGGATTTTTAAACATCCAATTATTTTCTACAACAGGGCGTAAAGTTTCTCCAACAAATCGTCTTATATCAGATTTATCACTTTTGGAATTTTCTAACAAAAAACTATAAACTTCATCCTTATTTGGCTTAATTACATACCTAAAACCACTTTGGGCAAATTCTTTTGTAACCCAATCACCAGAGGATGCTGCCTCCAAAAAAAACTGATAGACTTCTGTTGGATGAGATTTACCGTATTCACCCATTAAAAAAATTGCAACACCAAAAATCATATTGTCAGTTTTTACATTTTGTTGTATTTTTATCGCAATATCCTTAATTATCTCTGGATTTACAAAGACAATTAAACTACTAATCCTTTTAAGGACAAAAGTTATACCTTTAGATATTCGTTCTTTTTGTGGAATAGCATTATGCAAATTAGTTTTAAATTCTTCAAGTTTAGCAATCCCCTCGCCTACCCTATCGCTTTGAAAAAATTCTAAAATATTTTTCGTAAAATCAAGTTCTTGAGGAGTAAAATTAGTTTTCATTTAGTTACCTCTTTTTAAATAGAAAAAAATTCAAATATACTGAAATGTTTCAAGATTGTCTTAAATTTAAGGATTATTTTTTTCATAACTCCTTTTAAATAAAAAAGTTGTAAAAAAATATTTCAGGTATATAATGTAAATTATATCACAGAATTATTTGTTTTGATTGATAATTTTTTTAAATTCTTAGAAAATGTTTTTTTAAATCTAAAAATATATTTTTCTAATAGTTGTTAAATCGAAATTCATGTTATTTAGCATAAAATAACTCTCTATATTTTCTTAGCTCATTATTCCAAATAATAAAACATTACACGATTTTTGTAAGTAACAATTACCGTAAAAAAATTACGACAAATATTTATTTCATTTATTTATAGAAGATTTTTATTAACAACTTTTAAAATATTCCGATAAATATAACACTGATTATAACACAGATTAGCACAGATTACGTTCTTTGGTTACTCTGTGACAATCTATGTTGGATAATCAGTGTAAATCTGTGTTATGTGTTAGTGGGGTAAAAAAATGGGTTTATTTTCTTCTATTGATATATCTGGTTCTGGGCTTTCTGCTCAAAGATTGAGAATGGATGTAATTAGTAATAATATAGCAAATGTTAATACGACTCGTACAGAAAATGGGGAAGTTTTTAGAAGATCACAAGTAATTTTGCGACCAAGAAATGATGAGAGAGTTTATAAATCTCCATTCTTACCAGAACGATTAAAGACTGGACCTGGTAATGGGGTAAAAGTAAGTGAAATTAAAGAAGATACATCACAATTAAGACTTGTTTATGACCCAGATCATCCAGATTCGATTAAAAGTGGACCAAAAAAAGGTTATGTTGAGTATCCTAATGTAAATATAGTTACAGAAATGGTTGATATGATTAGTGCAACAAGGGCTTATGAAGCAAACATATCTTCTATCCAAAACAGTAAATCAATGTTTAATAAAGCTTTAGAAATTGGAAAATAGAGATTAAAAAAATAATTTTTTTGTAAAAAAATCTTGCATATAATATAAAACTATTATATATATAAAATGGGTGGGGAATTTTTATGGATATACTTTCAATTAATGATGTTAAGGGTGATTTCGTCAACCTTAAAGTTGCAAATAACAAACATATCGGTGACAAGAATCTACAAAAACAATCAGGGGATCCAGTAGTATCTTCGTTTGCAGACATGTTTAACAAAGCGTTAAATGATGTAAATGATATGGAAATAAAATCTACTGAATTAACAAATCAGATGGCTGTTAATCCAGAAAGCGTTAATATTCACGATGTCCAAATAGCAGCAGAAGAAGCTGAAATGGCTGTTATGTTTACTAAAGGTATTGTAGATAGAGTGATAAGAGCGTACAAAGAAATAACAAATTTAAGATAAAAATTTAAAAAAGCCTCACCCCCAAGGGATTTGTTCTTTTAATCAAATAAAATTAATTAAAATAACCTTTTGGCTTTGTATTCCACAAGGCAGATGGTTATTAGGATTAAAGAAAGTTATTAGCATATTGGGAGGGGAATATGCCAGAGTTTTTAAAAGCTTTTCTGGATAATCTAAAAAACATTTTAGACAAAGTTAGTTTAACACAAAAATTAATTGGTGGTGGAGTAGTTTTGGCTGCGGTTGCTGCTATTGTTGTAATACTTGTGTTAAATTCGGGGTCATCAGGGGTTCCACTTTTTACCGAAAAAGTTGATATTGTAGAATTTGGTAAAATCACAAGAAAACTTCAAGATGAAAAAATACCTTTTTCTGTAAAGGGAGATTCTATCATCTTACTAAAAAGTGAAGCTGAAAAAAATAAAACAGTTATGATGCTTGCACAAGAAGGTTTAATGCCTAAAGGTAAGTATTCATTTCTTGATATTATTAATTCAAAAAATATCACAAGTTCTAAGTTTGAAAATAACATTAAACTTCGAGCAGCTTTAGAAGGCAAACTTGAAGAATTACTTAGGTCATCAGATTTAATCGATGATGCTCAAGTTTCTTTTACAATGCCAGAGGCTTCTGTATTTATTAAAGAACGATCTCCTGTAAAAGTCGCTGTAATGCTTACTCCAAAATGGGGCGTTAATTTATTGGAAAATAAAAAAGCGATTAAGGGTATCCAAGAAATAATTGTTAATTCTATCGATAGAGCAGAACCAGAATATGTAACTATAACAGATAATTACGGCGTTAAGCTCAATGACTGGGACGGAGTCGAAGAAGAAAAAAGACTTTATACAACAAAAGAAAACTTAAAAATAAGAGAAAAACAAATTGATGGTTACAGACAAAAACTTGCATCTGGGCTTTCAAATTTGATTCCTAATGATAGATTTTCGATACTCGTTGATGTTATAATGAACTTTGACAAAGAAACAGAAGATAGAACTGAAATTTTACCAGTTATTTTAAAAGAAGATGATCCTGCTACTCCTTATGATGACGGAGAAAGAAAATACAGTGTAACAATTTCTAAAAAAACAACAAACGAAACATTTAAAGGTCCAAACTGGATACCAGAAGGTCCACCTGGGTTTGATAGCAATGTTCCGCCTGGCTATAAAGGTGCTTTAGAACAACTCACAGAATACGTTAAAAATGAAGAAATTGTAAATGAAGTAACAGGCGAATCTAAGAAGAAAATAGAAAAAGACCCATGGGAAATATCAAAAATTACAGCATCAGTTGCAATTGATGGCACATGGCAAATTGAATACGATGATAAAGGAAAAGAAGTATTACAACCAGATGGAGGCAGAAAAAGAAAGTATGTACCAGTAACTCCGGATGAAATAAAAAAAATCAAAGGTTTTATTGAAAAAGGCGTTGGTTTTGATATAAAAAGAGGTGATTTGGTTGATGTTTACGAATTACAAAAAGATAGATCAGCACAATTCTTAAAAGAAGACTTAGAATGGAAGAGAAAACAACAAGTTACACTAGCATTATTTGCTGGGTTAATCGCACTTATTGTATTAATTTCTCTTACAATAATCTATAGAATTGTTGCTAAAGAACTTGAAAGAAGAAAAAGACTCAGAGAAGAAGAACTTGCTCGTCAACATCAACTTGCAAGAGAAATGGCTTTAAAGAGTGCTGAAGAAGAAGGTGTTCAAGTTGAAATGTCTATGGAAGATAAAGCAAGACTTGAAATGCAAGAAAATGCTATCAACATAGCAAGAGAACATCCAGAAGAAGTTGCACAATTAATTAGAACATGGATTACAGAAGAATAAATTTGAAAACAAGGGGTAGATACCCCTTGTTTTCCTAATTTTAAAATTTATATAAATTTAAATTATCCTAAAATATTATGAGAAGTTTATGGCAGAAAAAGATAAAAAAGATGAGATGGTCGGTGGGGACGAAAAAGTCCATAAAGGCAAAGGCGGAAAAGGTGGGGGTTCTCACAAAAAGAATCTTACTGGAAGACAAAAAGCCGCAATATTTTTAGTTAGTCTTGGAAGTGAAGTTTCGGCAGAAATCTTTAAACACTTAAGAGAAGACGAAATAGAACAGCTAACCTTTGAAATCGCAAGAATTGAAGTTGTTGAGCCAGAAGAACGAGATAGAGTTTTGATGGAATTTCAAGAACTTATGATGGCAAAAGACTTTATCACAAGTGGTGGTATTGATTATGCTAAAGACCTTCTCGAAAAAGCGTTAGGTGTTCAAAGAGCGACAGAAATTATAAATAAACTTACATCAAGTTTACAGGTTAGACCATTCGACTTTATTAGAAGGACAGACCCTGCTCACTTGCTTAACTTTATTCAGGGTGAACACCCACAGACAATAGCATTGATTCTTGCTTATCTTGATTCAAATAAAGCATCTATGATACTTGGCTCTTTACCTCATGAAATTCAATCTGAAGTAGCAAAACGAATCGCTACAATGGATAGAACTTCACCTGAAGTATTAAGAGAAGTTGAAAGAGTCCTTGAAAAGAAACTTTCTACATTGGCATCAGAAGACTTTACTGCTGCAGGGGGAGTTGATACAATCGTTGAAATACTTAACCTTGTTGACCGTTCAACAGAAAGAACAATTTTGGAAACTCTCGAAGAAGAAGACCCAGACTTGGCAGAAGAAATCAAAAAAAGAATGTTCGTATTCGAAGATATTGTTCTACTTGGAGACCGCGATATTCAAAAAGTATTGCGTGAAGTTGATACAACAGAACTTGCTAAAGCATTAAAAGGTGTAAACTCCGAAGTTCAAGACAAAATTTTTAGAAATATGTCAAAAAGAGCAGCATCAGTATTAAAAGAAGACATGGACTTTATGGGACCTGTAAGATTAAAAGATGTTGAAGAAGCACAACAAAAAATAGTAGCTATAATTAGAAGACTTGAAGATAGTGGTGATATTGTTATTGCTCGTGCAGGTGAAGATGAACTTGTTGTATAGGAGATAAAAGATGTCAAGGAACGTTTTTAAAAGTATGGAAATAACGCCTCAAGTAAAAAAGATTTCAATTGTAGTCCCAGAATTTCATAGACCTGAAAGTGAATTGGAAGCAGTTGAAGAGCTCTATGAAGGTAAAACAATTGAAGAATTACAAAAAGAAGTTGAAGAGTTTGAAAAAAACTTTAGTACAAAAAAAGAGGCAATGCACCAACAGCTAGAACAAGAAAGAAATGAAATAGTAGAGAAGGCAGAAAAAGAAGCATTCTTAATATTTAAGAAAAAAAACGAAGAAATACTTGAGATAAAACAAAAAGCTGAAGATGAGGCAAAAGCAATTATTGAAAGAGCAAAACTCGAAGCAAGAAATATAGAAAGTGAAATTAAAGATAAAGAAGCAAAGATTTTAAATGATGCTCGTAAAAGAGGTTACCACGACGGATGGGAAGAAGGATATAAAAACGGTGCAGATGAGGTCAAAAGACTTGCTGAAAGAGTTCAGATAATATTAAATTCTACAATAGAAAAAAGAAATGAAATATTTGTTGAGACAGAACAACAAATTATAAACCTTGTATTATTAGTTTCCAAGAAAGTTATAAAAGTAATTTCTGAAAATCAAAAGAATGTTGTTATAAACAATGTTGTTCAAGCATTAAGGAAATTAAAATCTCGTGGCGATGTTGCAATCAGGGTAAATTTATCTGATTTGGAATTGACAAGTCAGCATAAAAAAGATTTTGTTGAAATGGTTGAAGGCGTTAAATCAATTAAAATTCTTGAAGACTCAACTGTCGATAGAGGTGGTTGTATTATCGAGACAGACTTTGGTTCAATTGATGCTCGTATCTCAAGTCAACTTCATGAAATTGAAGAACGAATTATCGAACTTATGCCAATACAGGCAAAAGGAAAACAAGATACGCCAGTATAACACTAAATAGGAAACAAGGGGTAGCTACCCCTTGTTTCCTATTTAAGGAATCGTTGGGGGAAAAAATGGTTGTAGATTTACAAACTTTATTTAATATAGAAAAATACAGTGCAGTTGTTGAGAGGACTGATCCTATTAAATACGAAGGTAGGGTGACTAAAGTCACTGGTTTAACCGTTGAGTCTTTAGGACCAAGTGGTGTAATAGGTGAAGTTTGCAGGATTATTCTATCCTCTGGCAAAGTGTTACTCGCAGAAATTGTTGGACTTGAACACGAAAAAGTAATGCTTGTTTGCTATGATGAGATGGAAGGAATAGAAATTGGCAATCAAGTTATTGCAACTGGCGAACAACTTTCTGTTTACGTAGGAGACCATTTACTCGGCAGAGTTTTAGATGGTATTGGCAAAGACTATGATGGCAAAGGTGGAGTTGGTGCTAAGGAAATATACCCAGCTTTTAGACTCCCATCAGATGCTATGAAAAGGCAGCAAATTTACAAACCTATTTCTACTGGTGTAAAAGTAATCGATGGGCTTTTGACTGTTGGTAAGGGTCAAAGAATTGGCATTTTTGCGGGTAGTGGCGTTGGTAAATCAACATTACTTGGTATGATAGCAAGAAATACAGTTGCAGATGTAAATGTCATAGCATTAATAGGTGAACGAAGTAGAGAATTAAAAGACTTCATAGAATACGACCTTGGCGAAGAAGGAATGAAAAAATCAGTTATAATTTTTGCAAGTTCCAATAAAAATGCACTCTGTCGTGTTAGGGGTGCTTATGTTGCAACGGCAATTGCTGAGTATTTTAGAGACCAAGGTAAAGATGTAATGCTTATGATGGATTCTTTAACAAGGTTTGCATGGGCACAAAGAGAAATCGGACTTTCATCTGGAGAGCCACCAACGACTAAAGGATTCACTCCATCAGTTTTTACACTTCTACCTAAATTACTCGAACGAGCTGGTACTGGAGAAACTGGAAGTATTACAGGTTTTTACACGGTCTTGGTTGAAGGTGATGACACTGATGAACCAATTAGCGATACAGTTAGAGGTATCCTCGATGGTCATATTGTTTTGACAAGATCATTGGCACATAAAAATCATTACCCAGCGATTGATGTATTGGCTTCTATATCAAGACTTATGACTAAAATCACATCAAAAGATCAGCAAGAAAAGGCTGGACTTATTAGAGAGTTTATTGCAGAATATAAAAAGAATGAAGATTTAATAAATATCGGTGCTTATGCGTCTGGCTCTAACCCAAAAGTTGATATGGCAATTATGCTAAAAGATAAAATAGATGACTTTTTAAAACAAAAAATAGAAGAAAAATACGAATACGAAGAAACACTTTACCTAATGGATGAAATTTTAAATTATATTTATATAAATAAAGATAACGAAGAAGATAATACTAATTTATTATATGAAGAAAGCTTTTAATATAACACGGATAGACACGGATTATTGGGAAAGATTGGCACAGATTACGCTGGTTGGAGTAAAAAAGTGTAATCTGTGACCATCTGGGTAAATCAGTGATCATCTGTATTATGCTTACACTAGATTAATATGGGAAAGTTTTAGGTATATTATGAAAAAATTTAGTTTTAAACTTGAAAAACTTTTAAAAATAAAAGAACACAAAGAAATACTTGCAGAAGAAGCGTATGCAAAAGTATTGCAAGAAAAAGTAAATTTTGAAATGGAAAATAGAAACATGGAAGATGCTATATTTTCTAATCTTGAGACAAATTTTAATAGTTTTAAAGATGGAGATACAATAGATTTTCATAATATAAGTATGTACGAAAGATATTTAACTGCTTTAGAGTTGAAAATTGAAGATAATGAGATAAAAAAACAGGAACTTGAACCAAAATTACAAAAATTAAAAGAAAATTTAATTCAAGCAACAAAAGAAAAAAAAACTATGGAAAAATTGAAAGAAAAAGAATTAAGTAATTATAAAAACGAGAAAAAAAAACATGAAAATAAAATTATGGATGAAGTTGCAAATACAATGCAAATTAGAAAATTGGGGAGGGATAAATGATAGAAAGCGTAAATAATATCTACAAAAGAATGAATGAAATTGTTAAAGGTGGTAAAAATATTTCTGATTCATTAAAACCAGAAATGATAAAAGACTTTGAAAATATGTATAAAGAAGCAATTTCTAATAGTAATACAAAAAAAGAGATTATAACAGATGAAATTCATCCTTATTTAAAGGCAAATAAAGTTCAAAAATTAGATATTGAAGACCCTGTTATCATTTCTGATAAAAAAACACTAATTGATAATGCAATAGAAAATGCTTCCAAAAAATATAATATTTCTCCAGACTTAATAAGAGCAGTAATTAAAACAGAATCTGGATTTGACCCTCTAAGTGTCTCAAAAACAGGTGCTATGGGTTTGATGCAACTTATGCCAAAAACAGCACTTGAGATGGGTGTTGAAAAACCATTTGATATTTCTGAGAATATAGATGGTGGCACAAAGTATTTAAAATTAATGCTTGAAAAATATCAGGGTAATCTTGATAAAACATTATCTGCTTATAATGCAGGACCAAATAGAGTTGATGAAGCTAATGGAATACCAAATATTCCAGAAACTCAAAATTATGTAAAACAAATTAAAAAAATTCTATTTAAAGACGAGGAATAGATAGATGGCTTTTAGAAATACAGCTGATATAAAAAAAATAGTTTTACTTATTCTTTTGATAATAGTATTAATCGGTGCAGGTATATTAATAGTAGACTTTGTTGGAACTATTTTTGGTGTTCAAGTTCCAATACCTGGTTTAAATTATATAAAAAGCGTTTCATTTAGAAAAAAATTAAAACAGAGTGAAGACCCTTATTTACTTGAAAGGGAAGAACTTTCTAAAGTAAGCGAAAAACTTTCTATTAAAGAAGAACAAATTTTAAATAGAGAAAAAGAAGTTTCTACAAAAGAACTGGAGTCAACAAAAAAACTTGAAGCCTTAGTGGAAAGAGAAAAAGAACTTAATAAAAGACAAAAAATGATGGATGATGTTGATAAACAATACAAAGATAGAAAACAAAATATAAGAGAACAAGCTGTTAAATTGTATAATATGCCTCCAAAAGATGCAGTTGCCTTATTAGAAAAACAAACAGAAGGTGATATTGTCGATATATTAAGAGAAATTGATAAATACAGTGAAGAAATCGGTAGACAGTCAACGTCGCCTTACTTACTCAAACTTATGGGAGACATTAATAAGGATAAAGCAGCTAGTGTACTACGAAAGTTAAAATATTCTATTGGAGAAAACTCATCATCTGTTGAAACAATAAAAGATAACCAAGATGAGATTCCACCTCCATAAAAAATGAACATTTTATTAAAAAACTTCAATAAAATTAAAATATTGCAGTTTTTAATTAAAATTATATTAATTATCACTATTTTAGCTAATTTAAAAGCATTCTATAACACAGATTAATCAGATTGTCGAAGATAAAGGCAGATTAAATTGTGTGACTATTATACAATAATTGTACCTAATTTTTATAATGACAATTGTCCCAATTTCATTAATTTTAGGTATATAATTTGTGATAAACTAAAAACTATTTTGGTATAAATAGATTAAATCTAAATTCGGGTATATTAAATAAATGAAATTAAATCCAAAAATAAAATTTTTTTTAACTTATATTCTTCCTTTTTTTGTTTTGGTAAGTACAAATGGTATCATTTTTACTTCAATAATAGGATTGATCTATAATGAATTTTCGCTAATTTTTTTAAAAATAGGGTTAATTAACTCCATTTTATGTGGATTTGGCGTAATTTTGATTATATTCGTATCAAAAATATTACTTTCAAAGATAAAAGGTATTTTTATAATCCTACTATCTCTAATTTTAATTTTGGGTATTGAATTTGTTAGCGTTTTTTTACTTTTTGCATTAGAGCCTTTATTTTTAATTTACACAAGAAATATAATTTATTCATATTTTATAATTAATTTTTTATTTTTTACTTCTATTACTGTAATAATAATTTCTTTTATTGTTTATCAAAAAAACATTTCTGACAAGGAAAAAAAATTAAATGACGAGATATTATTGAGAAAACAAATAGAGCAAAAGCTATATTTATCAAAGATAAATCCTCATTTTTTATTTAATTCGTTAAATTTAATCATTTCTTTATTAAATGACCCAAAAAAAGCAGAATTTGTCATATTAAGCCTTTCTGATATTTTAAGATTCAACCTTACTATGTCAGAAGATAGTAAAATTTCTATTAAAGATGAACTTGATATAGTAGAAAAATATTTACAAATACAAAAACTTAGGTTTGAAGATAGGCTTGAATATAAAATTAATTGCGAAGTTAGTTTTTTTATTTCACCTTTTATAATACAACCTCTTGTAGAAAATTGTATAAAACACAATATGGACAGCACAAATTTTTTAAAAATTGATATTTTTGCACAAAAAATAGATAATTTTATTATAATTAAAATATATGACAACCAAAAAAGGCTTAACGAGGAAATGATCGGTAAAGGAATTGGACTTTTAACTACAAAAAAAAGAGTTGAAATTACTGATGGCGTTTTTGAAATTATAGATGGAGGAATACAAATTAAATTTGGCTTATGATTAAAGTATTAATTGCAGATGATGAGAAACATTGCCGTGAAAGGCTAAAAATTTTACTTTCAAAATATGATTTTTTCTCTTTAGAATGTGAGGCTAAAAACGGAGAAGAGGTTTTACAGCAAATTATTGCAAAAAAACCAGATGTTGCTTTTCTTGATATAAATATGCCTGGTGTTTCTGTATTTAACTCGATTCCATCGATAAAAAATCCTCCTATAATTATTTTTCAGACAGCTTATTCTCAATACGCAGTTGACGCTTTCGGTATTGATGCGATTGATTATCTACTTAAACCTATAAGTGAAGACAGATTTTGTCAAACCGTGGAAAAAATAAAAAATTATTTAAAAATTAAAGAATCTATTCCACAAGAAGAAAATTATAATGAAGAACTAAAAAGTATTTCTGTAAAAAACGGAGACCTCATAAAAGTAATACCTATTACGCAAATAATTAATATTTCATTTGAAGATGGTTTTAGTTTTGTTTATACTAGCGAAGGAAGGTTTTTTTCTGATAAATATCTAAATTATTTTGAAGAAAAACTCGTAAATCACGATTTTTTTAGGGTTAGTAGAAATGATTTAATAAATTTAGCATATATATCTTCACTTCATAAAATGTTTCATAATTCTTACATAGTTGAATTAAAAAATAAGAAAAAAATTGATGTTTCAAGAAGAAAAGCATTCCAACTAAAAAAAATAATTGGTCTTTGTTAAAATCTATAACAAATACTCACTTTTCTTTGATAGCAACTATTAATTGGTTTTAGTGATAACTAAGATTATTTAAAAAATTATCTATTTTATCAAAATTTTTTCCAATTCTTAGTAATCTTTGTGTTAAAATTTATACTAAATGTAATTCTATATTCGCGTTACTCAATATCTTTTGCAATTAATTGTTTGTCACTGCCAACACTATAAACTCTTATTCCTTTTGGTGGAATATTATTTATCAAAAAGTTTTTGTATTTTTCACCAACTATAGATGTGTCACCATTATAATTTGTACCAATAATTAAAGATACTGCATCTTCTTTTATTTTTGTGTCTGTAAAGTCAAGATAGACATCAGTTTTTTCATTTTTAAAATTTATTACAACAAAGACACTTTCTCCATCAATACTTCTTAAAAACGCAAAGACATTTGGATTTGAGGTTTTTATTTTTTGATAAGAACCATTCCTTATAGCATCAAAAGTATTTCTTACTTGTACCAAATACCTTGTCCAACTCAAAACAGAATCTTTTTCTAAATTTTGTTTTTCGACAACATTCCACTCCATTTTTGTACGCATCTTGCCATCGCCTTTCATCTTACCATCAGGCATAGCAATTTCATTACCATAATAAATAAAAGGTGTACCCGGTAACAATAGATTAAAACACTGAGCAATAATACATTTTTTTATATCACCATCATAATCAGTAAAAGGTCTAGACCCTGCCAAATCATGATTTGATAAAAATGTTCCACTTCTAAAACCTTGTGGGTAAGTAGCAATTTGTGACTTTAAATAATTATCTAACTCGAGTATTTTACCTTCTGATTTTTCACCTCTTTTTACAGTAGCTCTTATATAATTTGTTAGTGGAAAATCAAAACTCATATTAAACTCATCGTTTCCATCGCCATAATACTTTCTTATAATTTCTGAACTACTCCAAACCTCAGCAACCATCATTTTTGAAGTATTAAATTTAGAATATTCATTTAAAATTTTAGCTCGCATTTGTTTATAAAAATCATGAGTTCTTGGAACATCAGCTGCTCTTTTTGGACCATCTTCAAAAATATACCTTGCAGAATCAACTCTTATACCATCAAAACCCTTATTTAACCAATAAATTAAAACATTTGCCATTTCTTGTCTAACTTCTTTATTATTAAAATTTAAGTCTGGCATAAATCTACTATAAGCCCCGTAATAATAACCTTTTTTAGTCTTATGCCATACATTAGTCCATTTTCCACCACCCCATGCTTGTTCCCATTCTTTACTGGGGTTTTGCTCCCAGATAAACCAATTTCTTTTTTTGCCACCATTTACGGCATCCAAAAACCATGGATGAACCATACAAACAAGGTTTGGAACATAGTCAAAAATAACCCTAATACCCCTTTTGTGAGCCTCTTTTAATAAAGTAACAACATCTTCTTCTGTGCCAAATAAATTATTGATCTTATAGTAATCAACAGTATCATAACCGTGCATACTTGGACTTTTCCCATAACAGTCAAAAATAGGAGAAAGCCATATTGCTGTTACACCTAAATCATTGTGTGTATTAGGATTACCATCGTTTAAATAATCAAGTTTATCAATTATTCCTCTAATGTCTCCATAATCATCATCATCCGAGTCATTAAAAGAATTTACCCATATATGGTAGAATGTTGCGTTTTTATACCAATCATCCTTACTTATCATAGAATTTTCAGTAATAGGCTCAATTTTATTAAAATTTCCAAAATAATCTTTGCTATCGATACTTTTAACATTATTATCTGATTTACATGAAAATATTAAAATAACAACAAATAAAAATAATATTTTTTTCATAGTTTTCTCCTAAAATATTTTAACAAAGTTTAATAATTAATACAATTATCAAATCAAAAAAATTAAATATTTTTATATTACTGTAAGTTTTTATAATGATAATTGTACAAATTGTCATTATAATCTTAATTATAAGATTATATGCCTAAAAAACGAGTTCTTTTTCGAGTTTTTTAGCCTATATACCTGAAATGTTTTTTACAATTTGTTTAGTCAAAATGAGTTAAAAAAAAATGATCTTTGACTTTAAGACAACTCTGAAACATTTCAGTATATTATCTTAAGATTAGAATATATGATCAATTAAAACATTTTTTAACTCATTTATTTCTTTACATAACTTAGAAAAGTCATCAAAAGATAGGTCTTCACTACTTTTAAACCCTTTTGTATAAGAAACGCAAGCTAAAAGTTTTATAGAGGAAAGGTATTGCCTAAAAGACTTAGCATTATTTTTTATCCATTCTTCTATTTCTTTATGTTTACGATTAGAATCTTCACTAGGATCAATGCTTTGCAAAAACAAATGAGCCTGTAATTCTTCATGCTGAATTTTATTATCTAAAAATAGAATAGTCTTGCTTTGCAGAGTTTTGTTGTCTTTTATGAAGTTAAGATATTCTTTTAAGTACCTGAAAGTTTTTAAGTCAGTTTCTAATTTACAAAATAACATAGATAAACCCAAAATTAAAACCATTCCTTATAAATAGAAATAAAATATTCCTACATATAGCTTAACATTAAATTCATTTTTTTTCAATATTTTTTTTTAATATTTATCAATTAAATACCCATTAAACAAAATTGTATCATATAATATAGATAAATCAATGTTTTTTTATAACTTTTCATAACTTTATTAATAAATTTAAAATGGAGAAATATCCCCCTTTTATGCTGAAAAGGGGAATATTCCTATTTTTTTGCACCTTTATGCAAGATTTTATCAACAAGAATCAAGTTATTTGTCAGTTTTGTTACCCTTGTCTCTTAAGTTAAAATTTTAAAGCCTTTTTTATTTGAGAATAAACCATCTCTGGAGCAGCTGTTGCATCAATAGCTATAACTTTATCGAATTTTTTGTAATAATCGAGTAAAGGAGCTGTTTGAGAATGATAAACAACAAGTCTATTTGCAATTGCTTCTTCTCTATCATCTTCTCTAATAATCAATGTTTCATTATCATTATCACAAATATTTTCTACTTTTGGTTTACTAAAAAATACATTGTAAATTTTACCACATTTAGGACAAACTCTTCTGCCGCCAAGTCTTTTCTTAACTTCATCATCTTTTATATCAAAATAAATAGCCAAATCTACAGAGTCTGCTTTTTCCCAGTTTTCTGCTTGAATCATAGTTCGAGGAAAGCCATCCAATATATAGCCGTCTTTACAATCATCATTTTTTATTCTCTCTTTTACAATGCCTATTGTAATATCGTCAGAAACAAGCCCTCCCTTTGCCATTATTTCGGAAACTTTTAATCCAAGTTCAGTCTTGTTTTTGATAGCGGCTCGAAATAAATCACCTGTGCTAATTTGAGGTATGCCAAATTCTTCATTGAATTTTTTTGCTATTGTGCCTTTCCCTGCACCAGGTGCTCCAAAAAATACAAGTTTCATACTATTTTCTCCATAGAATATTATTTTTTTAAATCCAGAGTAAATCGTTTTTGATTCTCTGGATATTTCATCTTAAATTTATAGATACTATTTTTTGTATCAAATTCATCTGTTGTTACGATATTTCCTATAGTTTGTGGTATAAAAATATTAAATTCTAAATTAGGCAATTTATTTTTATTAAAATCAGTCTTAATTGGATTTATTTCAATTATAATCTTTCCATTTTCAAAACTATTTTTTATTTCGAGCAAATCATAACTACCATTCTTATAGTTTGTAGAAATCCCATCATCATCATAATATAAAAAACTCCCTACCCCTTCAGACCTATTATTTATATAAATTTCCATAGTATCAAATTCTTTGTAAGAAGCCTTGCTATTTTCAATAAAGACTCCATTAGGTTTTAAAAAATATGGTGGATTTCCATCTATGAAATTTATTTTATGTAAAACATTACCAATATAAGATTTAAAACTTTGCATTTCAACCCATTCTCCAGAAATAGGCAAATATACACTATAATTATAATTATTATAACTTTGTCTATATAAAATAGATTCTCCAAAGAAATAACTATTGTTTTCTATCTCTTGTTTTATTTCAAGAGCTATATTTGAATCTGTAAACATTACTGGCTTTATAAAAGGAATACCATAATTTGATGTTAGATAAGCATTTGAGTAAATATAAGGTTGAAATTTTGCTCTCAATTTTAGAAGTTTTGTAACATTTTTTAGAGTATCTTCACCAAAAACCCATGGTTCTCTATCTACTTTGCCTCCATGAGGTCTATAAATTGGCGAAAAAAGCCCAAATTCGCTCCATTTAGTATAAAGCTTGGGAGTTGAGTCACCAACAAAACCGCCGACATCAGAAGCCCAAAAAGAAAATCCTGAAAGCGACGAAGAAATCATAAGTGCTGGCTGTATCTCAAGTCCAGAAAAACTTGCATTAGAATCGCCAGACCAAACGCTAACTCCAAATCGCGGAGATGTCGAAAAACCAGACCTCGATAAAATAACTGGTCTTTTTAATGGAAAATCATTTGTAAAATTTGTATAAAGCATTTTGCTCCAGTAATAATTATAGAGGTTGTGAATATCATCTTCTTTACCAAGTTTAAATATTGTGTTTTCAGGGACTCCTTCCGGCTCTCCAAGGTCTGTCCACAAACCACCAACGCCTATTTCGATAAGCTTTTTGTAAGAATTATTCCATAAAAGTTTATTAGCTTGTTCATTTGTATAGTCAAAAATGCCACCAGTACCCCACCAACTGCTTAATTGCATATAACTATTATCTTTTTTGCCAAAAAAACCAAAATCTTTAAAAATTTTATGATTTTTGCTATATCTATCAAAAAACGGCTCAGATATGTTTATTAACTCAAAACCAAGTGTATTTAACTCTTTTATAAAGTTTTTTGGGTCAGGGAATGTTTTTTGCGCCCAATCAATGTCACCCATATATTTAAACCAGTACAAATCTAAAACAATACCTGTTGCAGGTAAATCAAGTGCCACAAATTTTTTTGCAATATCCAAAGTCTCTTGTTGGGAATAATATCCATATTTTGACTGAATGTAACCAAAAAGCCATTTTGGAGGGAGAGGTGGTTTACCAACGAGTTCATAATATTTTTTTACTGCCTCTAAGGTAGAATTTTCTTTAATTATATAAATATCAAACCCTTTATCAAAATTATAATAAGAAACATAAGCAATTCCATCTTTTTCTTCAAAAATCATCTTTGTTTTATAAGGAGAAGCAAAATAAATACAAAGACCATTATCTGTATATATTACAGGAATTGACATTATTGCCCTATCTCCGTATTTGTGGTCATTTATTATTTTATAAGTCCCATAATAATCGAGTAAATTTAAATTACCATACCTCTCGCCAAGCCCATAAATAGACTTAGTATTTAGTTCAAATGTAATTTTATCAGTTTCGTATTTTATTTTTGCAAAACTATTGGTATTATCTTTTAATTCTATGTAAGAATTATTTTTTTCCACCGAAAATCTCTCTCCCAAAAGAGTATCATTTTGAGATTTTAAATCTGAAAAATAAAGTTCTTCATCTATTAATTCCTTAAATAAGGATTCATTATCCTTATTTCTATAAGAAAATAGAATATTTTGACTATTTAAAGCAATTTTTAAATTGCTATTAGTTAGTTCATAAATTTTGCTATCACGAAATTTTGGACTTTCACAGGAGAAAAATATTAAAATAATAAGAGGAAATATTTTTAAAAATTTATTCATAAGATATGCCTTTTTAAAATAAATATATCAAAAAGATTTGATTTTGTCATTTATAATTATGAAAAATTTAGTTTTTGGAGTTTTTGAGTATCTTAAAAAATTATTTTTGTATATATAACACAGATTAAAACCATATAACTACTTGATATTAAAGTAATTAGATTTTATAATTTCTGACAAACCTAAAACATTTGGGTATATATGGTATTAATAAAATCATTCTACTTTACTATTTTAGTTTTTTTAAAATTTTTTAAATCTAAATCTCCTGTAACTAAATAATCAACACAAAATTTTTGTGATATTTTTTTCTTTTAGAAATTCTAAACCTCTTTTGGTTTTACTTTTAATATTAAAGAAATATCAATTAACTTTTGGATAGCCTTATTTTGAGGCTCTCCTTTGCGATAAATAAAACAAATTGCAATAGGTGTAAACAAAAAACTAATATCAACAAAATCAATGTCACTAAAACTATCGTAACTGCCTACAATTGCAAAGTCAACATAATCATTCCTTAAAGAATCAATTAGAGACTCAAAATCTGTTGTTTGATAAAAAATGTTTAGTTTTACATCTTCTTTTTCAAGTGTATTAAGAATAGTTTCGTTTGATGGATGGGTATTATCTGTTATTGCGGCTCTATATGGTTCGAGTTCTTTTAATGATTTTATATTTTTAAACTTTTCAATGTTTTCTTTTTTTGTGGCAAGTAGAATTCGTGTTTCTGCTATTTTGTGATAAATTAAGCTACTATTGAGAAATAAAGACTGGCTTCCAACAACAAAATCAATTTCATGATTTAAAAGTCTTTGAATTGCATCGTATTGATTGGTTTTTAGTAATGTTATTCGTACATCTTTATTTTCTGTTTGGAATTTATCAAAAACTGGTTTTATATAATATTTATAAAAATCATTGGAAGTTGCAAATCTAACTTCTTTCAAATTTGCAACTTCTAATCTAGAATTTATCTCAATGTTTAATTCATATACTTTTTTTGAATATTCTCCAAGAATATGACCAAAATCAGTAAAATTAAGTTTATTACCCTCAACTTTTATTAATTTTACGCCATAAAACGATTCAAGCTGCTCAACAGCATATTTCATATTTCTATCAGATGATGATAAATAAAAATTTTCTGAAGCTTTATTCAAATTTTTATATTTATAAATATAATAGTATTTAATTAAATATTTATTTGCCTCTAAAAATTGTAAGTCCATAGTTATTTACCTACGTATAAAATTCCCTTATCATCAGTAATAGAAAGTTTCACTTTATTTGGCTTACCAATTTTTTGCCAATACGATGGACTCAATTGAATTGTTCCATATTTACAATCATTACTTAAAAACAATTCACCTTCAAAATTATCGTTTTGACTTGCAAGCACTGAAGATACTTTTAATTTATAAATTGTACTCATCAAATCAAGATCAAATCCATCATTTGGATGAATCACAACCTTATCTTTTAATTTAAATTCTGTTATCACCGTTAAATGTTGTGTTGTTTTCATGTATCCTCCTTGATATTATAAAAAGTCAGAAACCTGTCTGGTTTAGAAAATCAGACAGGTCTTTTTTTTATCCTAAATTTTAATTTCTTTTTCAATTTTTTCTTTTGCTTCATTATAAGAAATATTTAATGTATTTGAAAGTTTTTTAATATCTTCATATTCAATTGATTTTTGAATTAATTTTCCATCTAAAAAACCTAATTTAATCCTAATGTCAATGTTTTCTACTTTTATTGTTTCAAATTTACGAGAAAGAATAGTTCTTTGCCAAAAACTCTTTCTTATGCCAAAAGTAGTTGAGTTTAAAAATATTTCTCTTTCTATGCTATCACAGTCCTTTTGATAGCACAAAACAGTCAACTCTGTTGCAAGCCTTCCTTTTTTCATAATAATTGGTGTCGAAAAAACATCCAAAGCATTCTTTTCAAAAAGTTTTTCTACTAAGAAAGCAATTTGTTCTGGACTACAATCATCTATGTTTGTCTCAATTTTTATTATATTATCATTAGAATTATCCTCTGCCAATTGACCAAGACACACTTTCAAAACATTTGGTATTGGAAATTCTTTAGTGCCTGCACCATATCCGATTTTATCGATTATCATAGAAGGTTGATTTTTATAGTCTTTAACTAAATATTTAACAATTGCAGCACCAGTTGGAGTAGTTAATTCTCCTTTGACATCTCCTTGATAAGTAGGAACGCCAGTTAATATTTCTGCTGTTGCTGGTGCTGGAACTGGTAATACCCCATGAGCTACATTTATAAAACCATTCCCAAAAGGAACAAAAGAGCAATAAACAGTGTCAATTTTAAGTTTATCAATTAAAATCCCAACGCTAACAATATCGATTATAGAATCCACTGCTCCGACTTCATGAAAATGTACTTCATCAATAGGTTTATTATGAACCTTCGCCTCCGCCTCTCCTACAATCCTAAAAATTTCTTTTGCAATTTTTTTTGCATTTTCAGTTATTTTAGAATCATCTATTAATTGTACAATAGAAGTTAAATTCCTATGAAAATGTGGTTTTTCTTCTTGATGGGTATGATGACTATGCTCTTCGTGATGATGATGATTATGTTTTTCTTCATGGTGATGATGATCATCGTGATGATGATGTTCTTCCTCGTGGTTATGAGGCTCTTCATTAGTAAGCACAACTTTAAAATAGTTAGAATCAATACCCATAACAATTTTTTTTGTTAATTCAAGTTTATACTCATCTTCAATATTTAAAGTTTTAAGTTCTTTTTTTAAATACTCAAAATTTTCGTTAAGAGAAAGCAGAGCAGAAACCATTTTATCTCCACTAATTCCAGAAAAAGCGTCTATATATAAAACTGCCATTTAAACCCCTCATTATTTTTCTCTATTTTATTATATCAAAATTTTAAAAAAAGTGTTAATTAATTGATTTATACTTACAAAATTTATTTTTTTATAATTTTTATTATCAACAAATAAAATTATTTAATTAGAATATTTTTGTAAAGATTTATTTTTTTAAATTGAAATTTGGGTTAAAAAACATTGACCATTTAAAACATTTTGGGTTATAATTAAAACTGACATTCGCAAATGTCATTTTAAGATTTTTTTAGGAGACTTAAATGCAAATAAAAACAATAATTCATGGACATTTTTATCAACCGCCAAGAGAAGACCCATGGACAAATAATATAGAAGAACAACCATCAGCATATCCATTCAAAAATTGGAATCAAAGAATAACAAGTGACTGTTATGGACCAAACGCTTATTCGAGAGTTTTGGATCCTCAAGGTAAAATAAAAAAAATAATTAACAATTATCAATACATAAGTTTTAATTTTGGACCTACTCTACTTGCTTATCTCGAAATTGAAGAAAAAGAAATTTACAATCTAATAATTGAAGCTGATAAAAAATCTGTTAAAGAGCACAATGGTCATGGTAATGCAATCGCTCAAATTTATAACCATGTTATTATGCCACTCCAAAGTTTTGAAGATAAAAAAACTCAAATTATTTGGGCTCTTAGAGATTTTGAGAGACGATTTGGAAGAGCAAGCGAAGGAATGTGGCTTTCAGAAGCTGCTGTTGATTATAAAACTATTGATTTACTAATTGAATATGGAATTAAATTTATAGTCCTTTCTCCTGATCAAGCAAGTACTTTTAGAAAAATAGATGAAGAAAAATGGACTAAAACTAATGAAAAACAAATTAAAACCACAATTTCTTATAAAATATCACGTAGTCATGGTGAAATTGGAGTCTTTTACTATGATAAGTCGCTTTCTACTGCCATAAGTTTTGAACATCTATTACGAAGTGCTGATAATTTTGCACATAGAATCATAAATCATCACAATATTGCAAGCGAAGATGATGTACTAATTATTGCAAGTGATGGCGAAATTTATGGACACCACGAACCTTTTGCTGATATGTGCCTTTCGAGTCTCATAAATCAATATCATCTTGACAATAATAAAATAAGGTTAATGAATTTCGGCGAATATCTTGAGGAATTTCCTCCTCTTTATGAAACAGAAATTTATCTTGGTGAAGACAAACTTGGTTCATCGTGGAGTTGTTCACACGGTGTTGGTAGATGGTATAAAGACTGCGGATGTAAGACTGGCGGTGGGAATGGCTGGAATCAAAAATGGAGGACACCTTTTAGAGAAGCACTTGATATTGTAAAAAAAGAAATAGATGAGCTTTTTATTAAAGAACTTTCACCTTATACAGAAAATCCTTTTGATTTAAGAAACGATTACATTGATTATATGTTTGATTATGAGAAAAATGATTTACAATTTTTGACAAAGCACATAAAAAAGCAACTTTCAAAAGAAGAAACATTAAAAATTATAAATTTACTCGAAGCCCAAAAATATTCTTTATTTGCCTACACTTCCTGTGCATGGTTTTTTACAGAACTTACAGGGATTGAAACTGTACAAAATATAAAATACGCTTACAAGGCTTTAAATGTGCTTGGAGACAAATCAGCTGATATAAAAACTCATTTTGAAAATAAAATGGAAGAAGCTAAATCAAATATTCCAGAATTTCATAATGGAAAGTGGGTATTAAATTATTGGATTTATCCTTTTACACAGGACAATTTTCATATTGTTAATAGTTTTGTAACTCTTTTTTTGATCAGTAGTACAATTGATGTTAATGCTTTAAAAATTTCAAAAAATTTCTACTATAAAAATTTTATTATCGACAAAAAAGAGAATGATTTTTATTTTGGAAAAATTGATATTATTGATAAAAGAAATCACTATCCACAAACATTCTATTTCATTTATAAAACTAAAGATCAATATAATCATACAATTTATATTAGTGAGAATGATGATATTCTTAAAGAAGCCACAAATAGAATACTTTCTAACAATTTTGACCAAAATAAAGATATACGAGTATTAAAAAGTGACGATTTACCACAAGAGATAAGAAACATTATAATTGAGTATTCTAACTTCCCAAAAATAGAAGAAATAATATCTAATGAAATCAATCTAATTTCAGATTTAAAAAAACTTGCATATAGTTACAAAGAAGCAAAATCAAAATTACCACAAATTGTAGAATCATTAGTTAGATGTGCATCTGAGTCATTAATTTATAAACTTTCAAATAGTTTAGTTGATTTTCCAACAAAAGAAGAATATCAAAATTTATCACATCTATTTGAACTTATTAATTATTTTTCGATTAATATTGATACACTAAAATTAAAAGATTGTTTTTCTTCTATATTATATAAAAAACTTTTTGAAGAAAAAAATCCATTTTCAGATGTTTATTCTTCTGCAATAACGCTAATTGAGTTTTGTAACAAAATAAACATAAATATCGAAAAATCAAAAACAGAAAATATAGTTTTTAATTTCTTAAAAAACGAAATACCACTACTTATACAAAAAATCAATGAAATAGAAAAAGAAGATGAAAAAATTAAAATTATGCTTCAGATTAGAAAGTTAATTATACTTGCAGATACATTCAATATAAATACAGATGATGAAAAAATGGCATTTTTTAAACATTTTGAGGATATAAAACCAAGTTTTTAGAGTAAAAAATTTTCATACCCATTAAAGGAGTGTGAAGATTTCCTCAGTTAGATCGTTTCCATGTGTTATAAAATTAATAAAAAAAACGGCATTTACAAAATGCCGCTTTTTTCAATTTATCTAAATCTATTTTGTCTTATAATTTTTCTCTGGTGCAAAGATTTTAAGTTCTCCTGGTCTTAGAGTAATATCAATTGTTTTTACAAAATTATTAGTTCTTTCTTCAGGAGAAAAATCTTTAATTTTAGTATCTCTAAGAATTGCTTCTATATTTTCAAGATATATTTTTTGACAATTATTAATATCCTTATTTAAAAGTAATAAAACTCTTTCGCCTTCCCATTCTTTAACAAAACAGAAAATATTCATCCAATTTGATTGATCTATTATTTCTATTCTACTTTCTTCATGCAATGGTTTTAAAGCATTCTTTATAGCAAGAATATTTTTGATTTTTTTAGTGTAATCTCTTCCTGTGTCTTCCCAATCTTCTGGCTTTGAGTCAACAACATTTACTTTTTTAGTAAAACCATATTCAAAACCTGTTATTATCATAAAACCTTGAGAAAAAATCGCTTCAAAATATAATCTTTGTAAAAATGCAATCTCATTCTTACCAACTTCCTCAAAAAGTCTTGGGGTATCGTGAGTCTCTGGAAAAGAAACAGAAGGTGCAATATTTCTTGTTAATGAATATTGCTCAAGACACCACGAATCATTAAAATTCCACCATTTTGACGAATTAAAAATATAATCAAATCCACATTTTGAAAGAACTTGAATTTGAACTGGCATACATCCAAGAGTTTCTGCAAGAAAAACAGTTTCTGGAAACTCTGACTTAATTTTTGATATTAAAAACACCCAAAATTCATTTGGAACTTGGTAAGCAGCATCACATCTAAAACCTTTAAAACCCATTTTTAGATAATGAAGACACATATTCAATAAATAATTCCATAACCCTTCTCTATCAGGGCTAGTATCAAGGTTGAATGTCGCTAAATCACCCCATGTTATATAATGACCATTTTCCCACGCTCCAGGTCTTTTAACATCACCATCTTCCCCCAAAACATACCATTCTTTATGATCTTTTATTAAAGGACAATCAATTGATGTATGGTTTACAACCAAATCCATAAACACATCAATATTTTTTTCTTTACAGGCATCAATAAAATCCTTTAATTGTTCATCCGGTGATTTTACTTTTGAGAAAAAAAGAGGATGATATTCATAATAATCTTTTGGAGCATATAAGCTACCTGAAAATCCAGGATAATGGAATGGATTTAGATATATACAATTAAATCCCATATTGGAAATTTTAGTTATATTTTTTTCCCATTCTTTTGCATTTTTATATAATCTTGGAAAGAGATTATAAATATATAATGGTTTCATTTTACCCCTCCTATTAAGGATATAAGAACTGACTTTATAGTATGCAACCTATTTTCTGCTTGTAAGAATACATAGGATTGCTTTGATTCAAAAACTTCTTCCGTTACTTCCATATAATGCACCTCATCTTTATGAGTTGCAGGAAGACAATGTAAAAATATTGTGTCTGGTTTACCTGTACTATCCATTATTTTTTTAGTTACAGAATAAGGCATTAGCGATTTAATACGCTCCTGTATTTCTGGCTTATCTTCTTCGCCCATACTAACCCAAACATCCGTGTATATTACATCTGCATCCTTTACCGCTATATAAGAATCTTCTGTAATGATTATAGAAGAATTATTTTGTTTTGCAAGTATTTTTGCATCTTCTATCAACTTATTTTCTGGAAAAAGATTTTTAGGACAAGCTATTGCAATGTCAATTCCCATCTTTGCACAAGCTAATAAAAGTGTATTAGCTACATTGTTTCTTCCATCTCCAAGATAAGTAATTTTTAATTTTTCAAGCCTTCCAAAGACTTCTTTTATAGTCATAAAATCTGCTAAAATTTGAGTTGGATGTTCTCTATCAGTTAAACCATTTATAACAGGAATTCCTGAATAGTTAGCAAGTAAGTCTACCGTTTCTTGCTCAAATCCTCTAAATAATATAGCATTAAACATTCCCCCCAAAACTCTCGCTGTATCTCTAACGGATTCTTTTTTGCCCATTTGAATATCGTCTTTTCCAAGAAATTCGGAATGCCCTCCTTCATCAAAACACGCTACGCTTGCAGCAC
>Ga0209727_1000685_pt1 | contig 35074 bp, 30 predicted proteins | sample RifGroC1_FD_183995 | JGI IMG/M metagenome (GOLD analysis project Ga0209727, IMG submission 183995) | Groundwater microbial communities from Rifle, Colorado, USA - Groundwater C1 (SPAdes) (version 2) | ecosystem: Environmental > Aquatic > Deep subsurface > Groundwater | place: Rifle, Colorado...
CCCGAAGGAATGCTGGACCATCTTCACGAATTCGATCAGCTTCTCCGGGTCGTTCTTCCCGTCCCTGCCCTTGGAATCCACGCAGAGGGCCACCGAATCCACCCCGCCCAGGTACTTCATGATCATGGCCTTGCCTTCCATGACCCCCAGGCCCCCCGGCGGCGTGCAGTCCCCGTCCCCGAGCACGCGCGTGGAATCGGACACGACGCCCACGAGGTTCCCGCGGTTGGACAGCGCGAAGGACGAATCGTTGTCGTCCCGGATCGTCGTGGAAACCTTGGACACGCCGGGGGTGTACCAGACGTTGAACCAGTTCAGTCCGTAGATCCCGCACTTGGGCACGGTCTGCATCTTGCCGCCGTAGAACTTGTGGGCTTCCAGTGACAGGGTCTTCAGGAACAGGGTCTTGGCCTTGGCCTTCTGCTCCTCCGTGAAACCGGCGGGGAATACCGCGTCCAGGTTCGAAAGGCTCGGATCGAGTTTCATGTTCATTTCCTTGGTTGTGTCTTGAGGTTGCGGTCGAAGACGTACGGCTTGTCGTACGCCTGCTCCATCGCTTCGATCAGCGGGAGCTTCTTTCCGGCGAGGAAACGTACCATGGCGCCTCCCCCGGTGCATACGTAGCCGTATTTTTCCAGGTCCGTAAACCTGGCGGCGGCGCTGATCGTGTCCCCGCCGCCGACCACCGTGTAGCCGGGGGCGTCCGCGATCGCGTTCCATATCCCGCGGGTGCCCTTCTCCCAGCGCGCGTCCTCGTACATGCCCGCAGGTCCGTTGACGAAGACGGAACCGGCGGCGGTGATTTTTTCACTGAACAGCGCGATGGTCTTGGTCCCCACGTCGGGGAAAAGGACGTCCGCGAACGCGGGGCCGGCGGGCGCGCGGCTGCCAGCCGCGCCGGTGCCGCCGGCCGTGCCGGCCGCCTCCGCTCCGATCGCGGCCACGTCCACTTCCGCGCGCTGCCCGTCCGCCTCGTAGGCCAGGTCCACGGGCAGCACGAATTTGTCGCTCCATCTGGCCAGCAGGTCCTTCGCCTCCGGGATGAACTCGTCCAGGGCCTTGTCCTTCAGGAATTTGGCCGTGGCCGCTCCCAGGTCCCTGCCCCGGGCGATGTGCATCACCAGTCCCGTGACGCCCGCGGTCAGGATGGCGTCCGCCGCCCCGTCCTCAAGGACCTTGCGCATCATGGAGAAGGCGTCGGAGATCTTGGCCCCGCCGAGCACGAAGACGCAGGGACGGCGCGGGCTGTCCATCACCGACTTCAGCGCGGTGTATTCTTCGACCAGCTGCAAGCCGCCCGCGCTCGGCAGGATTTCCTGGAAGGCCACCATGGAGGGGGCGTTCCGGTGGGCGGCCGCGAAGGCGTCGTTCACGTACAGGTCGGCCAGGGGCGCAAGGCTCCGCACGAGCCAGGTCTCCAGCATCTCCTGCGGTTTGAGCTTCACTTCCTTCTCGAAGCCGGAAATCTCCTCCGCCAGGTAGCGCAGGTTGCCCAGGAGCACGCACTCACCGTCCTTCAGCGAGCGGACAGCCGCCTGCGCGGCCGGCCCGCACACGTCGTCGATGTAGCCTATCTTCCGCCCCATTAGCTTGCCCAGGATCTCCGCGTGCTCGGCCATGGGGATCAGGTTCTGGTAGTCCAGGGTGTCGCCCTGGTGGGCTATCATCGCCACCCGGGCCCCGCCCTCCAGCAGCTTCGCAAGCGTGGGGACCGTCTTCCCGAGCCGGTTCGTGTTGACTATCTTCCTGGTCCCGGGGTCTATCGGCGAATTGATGTCCGGGCGGAAGATCACCGTCTTCCCCCGGATGCCGAAGGCGTCGATGGAGCGGATCTTTATCGCCGGTCCTTCCATCGCCCTTACGCTCTCCACTTCCCGATGCCCAGGTACCTGTTCGTGGCGTCCGTTCCCTCGATCCGGTCCTTCTGCATCCCCGTGCAGGCGCGCACCGCGTCGATGTTCTCCGGTATCACCACCGCTTCCTGCGGGATGTTGATCGCGAACATCAGGTCCTTCCCGCTCTTCACGATCGAGTCACGCCACACGGCGATCTCGTACATGTCCCCGCGGGGATTGCCCAGGTCGCGGGCGTAGCGGAACAGGCTCGCGTTCCCCAGGAAGCCCTCATCGATGGACACCGGCCTGATCCTCGGATGCTCGCTGAAGAATTCCAGCGCGTTCTCCACGGACAGCTCCTTCTTCGTGGTCATCACCACCGTGATGATGTGTCCGTGGGTCACCGGGGTGTGCACCAGGATCCCCGTGGCTCCCACGTGCGGCATGATCGTCATCAGGTCCAGGGCCTGGTGGCTGGGGGCATGGTCGATCTGCAGGGCGTTGGTCAGGCCGCGGTGGTAGTCCCCCGGATCGGCGACGCGGCGGATGATGGTGATCGCCACCCTTTCCACGCCGACCTTGCGGTCTATGCAGTCCACCGCGCGGATGAGGCCCGTGGTGTTGCAGCTGGTCAGCTTAAGGAACTGGGCTCCTATGCCCTTCTCGTAGTTCGCGTAGCCGTGGAAGAAGACGTCCGCCACGGCGTTCTTCTCGCCGCCCTGGAAGATGCCCTTCTTGCCGTGCTTGGCGTACAATTCCTTGTTCTTGGCCCCCACGCCCGCGCTCGTCGCGTCCAGCATCACGTCGCACTTCTTCACCAGGTCTTCCAGGGTGCCGGACACCGGGATGCCCAGCGCATCCAGCTCGCCGCGCTTCTCCGGCAGCGCCGTGTACAGGTCGTAGGGCATGCCCTTTTCCTTCAGGGCCCTGACAGCCAGGGTGGGGGCCACGTCGGCCACGCCCACCAGTTCCATGTCCTCTTGCAGGGCCACTCCGTCCGCCAGCCTCTGCCCGATCACCCCGTAGCCCGCGACTCCGACTCTTATCTTCGCCATATGATATTTCTCTCCCTATAGAGGAAATTTCAAAACTCTTCAAGTTTTGAAATTTTACCTTGCAAGCAAAGCAGTATTTTTGCTATTTTAAGTAATGTATAGAATTACTAACGGTGCAAAAATACTGCAAGAGGTTCTTCAAGAACCTCCCTATTCCCGGACAAGCCAGCCGAGGCCGAGCTCCCTGAGTTTGACTTTCCCTGGCATGCCCGTCCTCGGGTCCCAGCCGTTCATCACGTAGTACTCTTCCCTGCGTTCCAGGAAGCCGGCCTTGTCTATCTTGCGGCCCGCGCCAATTCCCTCGCCCTCAAGCGGATCTTCGAAGAGCCGCGGAGGAAGCATGTCGTCCTCGGCCGTGAAACCTTCCCGCACGTTGAAAATCTTGGCCATGTTGATGCGCCGCTCGCCCAGGAGCATCAGCTCGAACATGGTGTAGCGCCAGCCGGTCGCGGCATCCACCACCGCGAGCAGGTCTTCCATGTCGAAGATGCTCCAGGTATGGAAGCAGAACTGACAGACCGAAAAAGTGTCGATCGCGCTCACGTAGCGCTGGGAATAGGCGGTCAGCTTCACCTTGTCGAAATTGAAGGCGCCCGGGTCCGGCTCGGCGTCGTACAGTCCGAAGCCCTTGATGGCCTCCGATGGGGCGGCGATGTCGCCGTCGTGGGCGGTGGAAACGTGGTCGGGACCGAAGGAATTGACCGCGTAGATCAAAGCCATGACACCCTTCGCGGTCGGCATGTGGGCGGGGAATTCCTTGCCCTTCACGGTCACGCAGAGACGCTCGGCCGCGGGTCCGAGGCTCCGCGCCAGGCGGGCGGTGCCTTCGGCCATGCGGTCACCGAAACCTTCGCGCTTGGCGGTCATTTCGGCGAGGGCGATGAGAGCCTTCCCGTCGCCGAAGCGTGCTTCCACTCCGCCGAGATCCGCCTTGGTGACGATGCCCTTCTCGTAGCACTCCATCACGAAGCCAATGACGCCGCCCAGGCTGATGGTATCCATCCCGTACGCGCTGGCGATCTCGTTGGCCTTGGAGATGGCGTTCAGGTCCGACACCATGCAGTTCGGCCCCAGCATGCCGAGGCTTTCGTATTCGGGACCGCCGTAGCGGCTCTCGATCTTGTACGGGGTCTCGATGTCCTTGATGTCCCGTTTGCAGGTTTGGAAACAGGCCCAGCAGGTGCCCGGCTTGTCCATCATCTTCTCGTAATAGGCTTCCGCGGAGATGAGGTCCTCTCCTGCGAAGTTGCCCATGGTCCAGTTCTTCGTCGGCAGTCCGCCGATCGCGCTGTTCCAGCCGACGTTCAGGTTGGTGCCGTAGGTACGCCAGGCGCGGGAGCCTTCCCGTTCCTCCACCCGTTTGATTCCCGTCTTGGCGAGCGCGGATATGAAGGGGAGGTCGTGGAATTCAGGTTTGGCTGTTCCGCGCACCACTATCGCCTTGAGGTTCTTTGAACCCATGACGGCCCCAAGTCCCGAGCGGCCGTTGAAATGCTTGAGTTCGTTGGCGATCGCCGCGTAGCGGCAGAGTTTCTCGCCGGAAGGGCCGATGATGGCGAGCCGGGCTTTCTTTTCGCCGAGCTCCTCGCGGATCCCGTCCTGGGCCTCGCCGGTGGTCAGGCCCCAGACGGCCGCCGCGTCGCGGAGTTCGCAGATCCCGTCCTTGATCCATAGGTAAACGGGCTTCGGGGACTTTCCCTTGATCACGATCGCGTCGAAACCGGCGAAGCGCAATTCCGGCCCCCAGTAGCCGCCCGCCTCGCTGGAGGCGAGGCCGCCGGTCTGCGGCGACTTGGCCGTCACGCAGTGCCGCGAGTTGCCGCTGATGGGCGCGCCGACCACGGAGGAGGTCGAAAAGACCATGACGCTTTCAGGCGCGAATGGATCGGTCTTGGGCGCCATTTCCTTAAGCAGGTAGTAGGCGCCCATGCAGGCGCCGCCGATATACTTGCGGTAGAATTCCTCGGTGGGATGCTCGACTTCGAATTTCCCCTTACCCAGATCCACGCGCAGGATGTTTCCGATATTTCCTTTCATGCTTTTCCTCCGTTAGTCGGCGATGCCGCTCAGGCGCGCTTCTTTCTATGGGACAGGAAATCCAGGGAGACGGCGATCAGGAGAACGAGGCCGGTGACCAGCGACTGCCAGTACGGACCTACGTCCATCAGGTTCAGGGAAGTCTGGATGAGGGCGAGCAGGGCGATTCCGAGCACAGCGCCGAAAATCGTTCCTTCGCCGCCGGCGAGACTGGCGCCGCCGATCACCGCTGCGGAAATGGCGTCCATATTCACCGTCGTGCCCATCGTGCTGGAAGCGGAATTGAACCGCGCTATGGAGAGTATGCCGGCGAAAGCCGACAGGACGCCGACCAGCATGTAGACGCCCATCCGGACGCGCGCGACGTCGATGCCCGAGAACCGGGCCGACTTCTCGTTGCTGCCTACGTAATAGATTTTCCTGATCACTGTCGCCCGCCGTGACAGGAAGTCGAATATGAAAGCGAGCACCAGGAAAAGGAGGATCACGAAGGGAAGGCCCGTCTTGCCGATCATGCCCCGGCCGAGGAATTTGAAGGCGGCGGGCAGGCTCTGCAGAGGCAAGGGCATGCCCTGCGATACGACGGAGGCCGCGCCGTAAACCACCTGCATCATGCCGAGGGTGGTGATGAAGGGGCTCAGTCCGATTTTGGTGATGAAAAGCCCGTTGATCGCTCCGATGCCCAGGCCGAGTACGAGGCCGAGCAGGGACGCCAGCCAGATGTTCATGTGCAGGTTCAGGAAGAGGCTGCCGACCGCGACGCCGACGAGGGCCATCACCGCGCCCACCCCGAGATCAATGCCGCCTGAGATCAGCGCGAGCGTCATCGCGATTACGACGATGCCGTTGATCGCGAAGCTCATGAACATGGTCCTGAAATTCTCGACCGTGAGGAAGTACGGCGACATCACGCTCATGATCGCGCCGAGCCCGAGAATGACGATGATCGTCGTTCCTTCCCTGAAACCGCCCGCCTTCCTGAACGGATTGCGTACGGGAGCCTTTTTGCCGTCCGCGGCCTTGTCATCCGCCGTTTGCTTGCTTCCGCTCATCATGCTTCTCCTTGTTCGCTCAGGCACGCTTTCTGGATTATGGACTGCTCGTTGACGTCCCCGCCTTCCAGCACCGCGCACAGTGAACCTTCGAACATCACCGCGACGCGGTCGCAGACACCGATGACCTCGGGGAGTTCGGACGAGATCATGATGACGCCGATGCCCTCCGAGGCGAGCCGCCTGAGCAGGTGGTAGATCTGCGCCTTCGCCCCGATATCGATGCCCCGCGTCGGTTCGTCCATGATGACGACCTTGGGCGAGACCGAAAGCAGCTTGGCGATGAGGACCTTTTGCTGATTTCCGCCCGAAAGGCTGTTCGCCTTCTGCGAGACGTCCGCGAGCTTTATCTGCATCCGTTCGACGTACCGCGAGGCCAAAGCCCGCTCGTCGCGGCTCCGGATCAGGCTCATGCGCGCCACCTTGTCCAGGTCCATGACGGATATATTCTGCGCGACGCCAAGTTCCAGGAACAGCCCTTCCAATGCCCGGTTCTCCGTGAGGTAGACGATGCCTTTTTTTATGGATTCCCGGTAATTCCGGAAAACCGCTTCTTCACCGTTCAGCCACACCGACCCGGCGCTCTTCCCGTAAAGACCGCAGATGGTCCGCGCCACGTCCGTTCGCCCGGAGCCGACGAGACCGGCGAAACCGAGGATCTCGCCTGCGCGCAGACTGAAGGACACGTCGGAGAATACGCCTTCCAGGGAGAGGCCGCGGACCTCGAGCGTGACGGGCGCCGACGCGGAGGCGGGATTTTTCTCCGGGTATATTTCCCGGAGGTCCCTTCCGACCATGCGGTTGACGAGGGCGACCTGGTCGATCGCGGAGACGTCCTTAGTGTCGATCCATTGGCCGTCGCGGAGGATGGTGACCTCGTCGGCGATGCGGTAGATCTCGGCCATGCGATGGCTGATGTACAGTATCCCGAGGCCCTTGGCTTTGAGCGTCCCGATGATCCGGAACAGGACCTCGGTCTCTGCTTCCGTAAGCGCCGCGGTCGGTTCGTCGAAGATGATCACCTTGCACTTGGAGGAAAGCGCCTTGACGATCTCGATGACCTGCTGTTGGGAGATGCTGAGCTCCCGCACCGTCTGGCGGGGATCGATATGGGAATGCCCCTCGAAATCGGCGAGGAGCTTCTTGGTTTCGGAGTAGATGTCCTTGAAATCGATGAGCATGCCGGCATTCGCCGACATGAAGACGTTCTCCGCGACGCTGATATGTTGGCAAAGCGCGATTTCCTGGTGGACGAAGCCTATTCCCGCGAGTTTCGCGTCGTGCGGAGTCTGGATATCGATTTTTCGGCCTTCGAGCAGTACCTCGCCTTCGTCGGCGCGGTGGACCCCGCCTATGATGTTCATGAGGGTGGACTTTCCCGCGCCGTTCTCGCCGATGACCGCATGCACGGTGCCCGGCTGGACGCTCAGGGAAACGCCGTCCAGAGCCTGGGTAGCGAAGAAGCGCTTCCGGATGTTCCTTACTTCGAGAATCGCCTGCGTCATTTTTTTCCCCTGGTCAATAGCGGAGGCGGCCGATTCGGCCGGCCGCCTCCGTCCCGTCATAATTTCTGCTCGTCCGGCTTATCAGCCGCTCTCGCCGGTTTCGCTTACCAGCCGACGAACTGCTTCGACCCGCGCCGCTTGAGCCAGTCGTTCGTGTTGAAGTACTTGGTGCTGCCCTTGGTGATCAGGTCCAGGCCGTTGTCGACGTAGGGGAGGCTGAGCAGATAATCGCCCTTTGCGGCGGCGCCGTTGAGGGGATCGACCATCTGGTTCTTGGTCAGGTACAGGATCATGAAGCTGAGATAGCCCTGCATGTAGGCGTTGGGCTGGATGGCGCCCATCATCTGTCCGTTTTCGATCATCTCAAGGATGGCGGCGTCGAAGTCGCAGCAGAGCACCTTGATCTTGCCGCCGAGTTCGGTGGCGGCCTGGGCCGCGGCGCGACCGGAGGGACCTTCGGGGGAGAAAATTCCGCCGAGGTCGGGATTCTTCTGCGCGACGCTCATGATGGCGGCGTAGGTCTTGTTTCCGTCCTGCTGGGACATATATTCGGAGACGACCTTGATGCCGGGGAACTCGTCGGCGAGCACCTTGATGAAGGTGTTGACCCGGATCTGGTGGTTGGTCTGGGTGTTGCGGGTGACCATGACTTTGCCCTTTCCGCCGAGGGCGTTGCCCATGGCGCGGGCGGCGAAGGCGCCTTCCTTTTCGTTGGAGGAAGTCACGAAACCCACCTTGGCGGTGTTCGTGTCGCTGGCGAAGGTGACGACAGGAATGCCTTTGCCCATGGCGGCCTTGACCGGCTCGATGAACGCGGCGTCGTCGATGGGGCTCAGCGCGATCCCCGCGGGTTTCTTGGCCAGGATCAGCTCGAAGGCGCTGACCTGCCGGGGAGCGTCGTATTCGGTCGTGCCCTGATAGACGGCTTTCACGCCCATCTGCTTGGCGGCGTCTTTGAAGCCCTCGAAGGCCGCGACCCAGTACTCCACGCCGGAGACGAAGGTGCACATGTAATAGGTCTGGTCCGCCGGTCCCGTGAACTTCTTGTTCTGGACCTGGGCCGACGCCGCCGTGGCTCCGATGAGGCAGAGCGCGAGAACCGCTGAAAGAACCTTGAATCGCTTGTTCATGAAAATCCCCCTTTCAGTTGTTACGATGAGGGAATTGTGTGGCAATTTATTATTTTTGTCAATCTACATATTTGATATTTCAACTTACAAGTTTACATATCGAATCCAACCAACAAGAGGAACCTATAAAGGCCATCTTTCAAACTACAGGAAAGCTGCCGATAAAACCAAGCATTGATGAAGGTTAGTTGTTTATATAGCGTTCCTGGATAAGGATATATCCAATTCGTAAACGGGGGATTCAGAAAAGGTCGCAGATCCTGCAAGCGGATATCCGAAACATTCTTATTTTTGGGTATGATATTCTATATACGGAATTACTCGGTTCAATTGTGGTATTCGATGGATTTGGCGGCCAATCAATCGCCCGATCGGCCGCCTCCGTTCCGCTTACGCCTGATTCATCCGCTTCTGCACGAGCAGATGGTTGAGCACGACGGCGCCGATGAGCACCGTACCCTTCGCCATGGTCTGCCAGAAGGCCGGGATGACGGTCATAAGCCCCGTGGTCACGCACATGATGATGAGGGCGCCGACGACGGTTTTTGATACCGAGCCCTCGCCGCCGGAGAAGGCGGTACCGCCGAGCAGGACGGCGATGATGCAGTCCAGTTCCATCCCGTCGCCCGACAAGGGATCGCCCAAGGACATGTAGCTGGCCCGGGCGACGCCCGCGAGAGCCGCGAACACCCCGACGACGACGTACAGCAGCCATACCATCTTCACCGCGTTGATTCCCGAGAGTTCGGCCGAAGTCCGGTTGCCTCCGATCGCCGCGGAATATTTTCCGATTATCGTCTTCCTCTGGAGGACGACCATAGCCGCGATGATGAGGACCGCGACGTAGAACGCCCAAGGCAAGCCCAGGAGGACTTCCTTCCTTCCATAATTATTGATCCATGCAGGCATTATCTTTCCCTCGGCGCCCTTGATGGCCGAAAGGCCATCGGGGACTATCAGGAGGGCGATGCCCTTGAACAGGTTCAGGGTCACGAGGGTCGCGATGACAGGCGTGATCCTTAGCTTCATTACGAGGAAGCCGTTCAGGAAACCCATCGCGATGCCCAGAACGAGCGTGAGCGCGAGGGACGGCAGCAGGGCGAAACCGTTCAGAATCATCCAGGAAAACGCCACGGCGCTCAGACTCATCGCGCTGCCCACGGAAAGGTCGATGTGGCCGGAGATCATGAGCAGGGTAAAAGCCCCGCACACCGTCAGGATGGGCACCGCGCTCCTGAGCAGATTGACGATGCTGTCAGGACTCAGGAAGTGCCCGCGTCCGAAAAACGCGACCCTGTCAAGCTTCACGACGCTGAACAGCGTCACCATGAACAGCAGCACCGCGTAGATATAGTATTTCTTCACGTAGCCGTCCCAGGCCCTCGTCCGTTCCATTGCGGTTTTCACGTCAATACTCTCCCTTTCAACCTTTCCGCTTGTCCAGCGCATAGCGCTGCGCGAGGATAGCCAGGAAGGTCACGACGCCTTTCATCAGGAATTGCCAATCCGGCGAAAGCAGTAACCCGGTGGCGGATGAGGTCACGACGGACAGGATCAAGGCTCCCACGACCGTCCCCAACACCGAACCGAAACCGCCCGCGATACTGGTGCCCCCCAGGAGCACGATGACCAACGCGTCGAACTCGTAGCCCGTCGCCCTGTTGGACACGCCGGCCTTGTATTCGGACGCCAGCAGTATTCCCGTGATGCCGGCGAGCAGGGCGCTCGCGATGTACAGCGTAGCCAGATGGCGCCCGACCTTCACGCCGGAAAGCTTGGCCGCGGTGATGTTCGCGCCGATCAGATAAGTCCGCCTGCCGAACACCGTCTTCCGTTCCACGACCACTGCAAGCACGATCAGGAGCAGGGTCAGAAGCAACGAGATCTTTATCGGACTCGCTCCGACCGTAGCGTTGCCCAGGACGCCGAAGACGTCCGGGAGGCTGGTGTTGCGCTGGGCCCCTTGGGTGATGATCTGCGCCACTCCGCGCGCGAGCATCATGGTGCCCAGCGTGATGATGATGGAGGGAACCTTCAATTTCGCGATGAAATAGGCGTTAACCGCCCCGACCCCCATCGCGCACAACAGGGCGAACGCGACGGCGACTCCATAGGGAAGGCCCAAGCCGTTGGCCAGCTCGTTGCGGGACACATTTGCGCCTTGGACGAACCAGACCGAGAGCACGCCCGTCAACGCGATGACACCGCCCACCGACATGTCGAAGTTGCCGGTGACGAGCAGGAACGTCACGCCGATGCCCAGGATGATCACGTACCAGTAATTGGTGGCAAGGTTCAGGATATTCTGCGCGAGCCAGAAATTGGGCACCACGACGCAGGCCAGCAGGAAGACGCCCGCGAGCACGCATACCATGAACAGGGTGATGAACGAATCATTGCTCATCTTGCCTTTCGCCAGGCCGTCCGAATTGCCGACCGACGCCGTTTTCAAAGCTGCTTGCATTTCCACGTTATTCTCCGCCCGTGACTATATGGAGGATCTTCTCGCTGTCCATTTCGCAGCCGTTCCGCAAATTCGCCTTCAGATTGCCGTCGAACAGGAGGTAGACGGTGTCGCAGATGTTCATGATTTCCGGCAATTCGGAGGAGAAGATCATGATCGATTTGCCCTCCTGCGAAAGACGGCGGATGATGGCGTAGATCTCGCTTTTCGCGCCCACGTCGATGCCCCGCGTGGGTTCGTCGAGCATGAGCAGGTCCGCGTCCGCGAACAGGCACTTGGAGAATACCACCTTCTGCTGGTTGCCGCCGGACAGCTTGGAGACTTCCTTCTCCATTCCGCTCGTCGCGATCCTGAGTTTCTGTATATATTCGGCCGTCGCCTTCCGCTCTTTCCCCGCGTCGATGAAGCCCTTATCCGAAATCTTTTCCATGTTCATGACGGGCACGTTGCCCCTGATGGTCAGCATGGTGAACAGGCCTTGGGACCTGCGTTCTTCGGGTACGAGGGCGATGCCCGCCGCGATCGCCTTGTCGGGGGAGGGATGGAGCTTCTTGCCCTTGAATACTATGTCGCCCGAGTATCCGTCGGCGCCGTAGATGGCGCGCGCGAGCTCGGTCTTGCCGGCTCCGACCAGTCCGTAGAAGCCGACCACTTCCCCCTCCCTGACCCGGAAGGAGATGTCGTTCAACTTGTGGTTCGTGACGTGCTTCACGTCCAGGATGACGTCCTCGCAGGCCTTTTCCCGGGGCACGTATTCTTCGAACACCGTCTTTCCGATCATCAGCCTGATAAGTTCGGACCTGTCCTTGATCTCCGACATGGGTTTGGTGTCGATGTGCCTGCCGTCCCGCATGACCGTGACGTAATCGCCGAGCTCGAAGATTTCGTCGAGCCTGTGTGAAATGTAGATTACGGTGACGTTCTTCTCGCGCAGGTTCTTCACTATCTTGAACAGCCGCTGAATCTCGCTTTCCGAGATCGCCGCCGTAGGTTCATCCATGATTATGATGTCCGAATCCGCGGCGACCGCCTTGGCGATCTCCACGATCTGCTTCTTGGCCACGCTCAGCGTGGAGACGAGCTGTTTCGGATCGATGGACGGTTCCAGGCTTTTCAGCACCGCTTCCATCTTCTTCACCTTATCCGTCTTCCTGAGGAAGCCGAAAGTCGTATCCTCCATGCCCAGCGTCAGGTTCTCTTCGATGGTGAGCTGGTCCACGACGTTGAGTTCCTGGAAGAGCGTGCTTATCCCGTGCTGCTTGGCTTCCCTCGGATTGTGCGCGCGGTACTCTTTCCCGTTCAGCAGGATAGTCCCGCCCGTACGCTCGCACGCGCCCGTGAGCATCTTGATCAGGGTCGATTTTCCCGCCCCGTTCTCGCCGACAAGGCAGTGGACGGTATTCCGCCTGATATCGAAACTGACGTCGTCCACGGCTCTCACGCTGGGGAATTCTTTTACGAGATTCCTGATCTCCAACACGTTGTCGGTCATATTCGCATCCTGTATCCCTGAAATACGGGGAGGCGACGGAACGACTTCCGCCGCCCGCCGCCCCCTCCGATCCGGTCTATTCTACTGTACGTTGGTGCCGAACTGGGTATTGAGCCATTTCACTGTGTCCGCGCGGGGCATGGTCCAGTAGGAAATGTTGTAAGCTTTCGCGAAGTACTCTTTGGTCGGCGTCTCGACCTGCTTCAGCTTGCCGCTCCGGATTTCGAACAGGTTGTCGATCCTGGCGCGGCCGGTCTCCACCGGGGGAAGCCCCATGGAAAGCTTGAGCGAACTGTCGGCATCGTACACGCTCTTCATCTCGACTTCGTCGAAGTCCACGCTGCACACGATTTCCGTGAGGGGCTTGCCGTTCGCGAACTTGCCGCGGCCGGCCTGGCTCAACGCGGCCATGGTGCCGACGGTGAGGTGGGAGGCTTCGGAATAGATCAGGTTAATTTCCGGGTGCTGGGTGCAGAGGTCGCTGACGATCTGCTTGGCGGCGTCGGTACCCTTGCTCGCGTCCTGGCAACCCAGGTCGACGGCGGCGGGATCCACGGAGCGGACGCCCTTGACGAAGGGATCGGTGCGGCCGGACTTGACCTCGGTGTGGTTGGGCCAGCCGAGCTGGACCATTACGATGGGCTTGCCGGGGTTGGCGGCTTTCCATTGTTTGGCCATCTCGACGCCCATGGCGTAGGAGATGCCGGGTTCGTCGCTGCGGACGGTCGGGACGCCCATGTCGCCGGAGGAGGCGAGCAGGGGGCTGAAGAAGGACGCGATCGTCACGCCCTTGCCGATGGCGGCGAGCACGCCTGGCTTGGCGGCGTCGACGTCCCATATGTGCAGGGTCGCCATATCCATGCCCTGGGCCACGATCTGGTCGATGTTCGCGGTCATGACGGCTCCGTCGCCCTTGCCGTCGAACGCGTATACCTCCGCGCCGTATTTCTCGGCCGCGTATTTCTTGGCCTCGGTGAACTGGCCCTGGTGGAAAACGTTGCTGAGGTCGGACACAAAGAAGGCGATCTTGAGCTTCTCCTGCTTGCCGTCCTTCGCTCCGCCGGCGAAAGCCATCGATGCGGAAAGAACCACCATCAATGAAACCACTGCTGTCCGGAATGTCCTGTTCATCATGTTCTCCTTTATGCCCTTTCAGTTTCGACGTTTCGATTCCGATTCAGGAACCGTTTCGGATCGGCGGACGGATGCCCGCTTGAGTTGTAGTGTGCGGGAGGTTGTGAATTTTGTCAATAAATATTTTTTACTAATCAATTCAACGTACCATATAACAAATATTGATTGACGGTTTTTCAGCGCATGCTATACTGAAACGGAAAGGGGAACGCCCATGACGGGAAAAGAAAGAGTTAGGCGTGCCCTTGCGCACGAGGAAGCGGACAGGGTTCCGGTGGATTTCGGCGGCTGCGCCCAGACCACCATCCACGTCGGGGTCATCGCGAAGCTCAGGGAGCATTTCGGACTCAGGAAGGAGCCCGTCAAGGTCGAGGAGCCCTACACGATGATGGGCCGGCTGGAAAACGACCTCAAGGAGGCGCTCGGCGCTGACGTGGACGCCATTCCCCCGCTGTACTCATTCTTCGGGATAGCCAGGAACGAGTGGAAGGAATTCCGGATGGAGGACGGGCTGGAAGTCCTCGTCCCCAAGGACTTCAACGTGACGCGTAACGCGGAAGGCGATACCTTCATGCATCCCCGCGGAAACCTTTCCTTTCCCCCGAGCGCGCGCATGCCGAAGGGGGGCTACTACTTCGACGCGATCATGCGCCAGCGTCCCATAGACGACGACAAGATGGATCCGGCGGACAACCTGGAAGAGTTCGGCCCCGTCGGCGAAGACGAACTGGCCTTCCTGATCGCCGGCCTCCAAGCGGGGAAAGCGGGAGGGAGAGCCGCTCTCGGCGTCATCCCCGGCGCCGGACTCGGCGACATCGCCTGCGTGCCCGCTCCCTGGATGGCCGATCCGAAAGGCATCCGGGACATCGAGGAATGGTACGTATCCACCGTCGCCCGCACGGATTACCTGCACGAGGTCTTCGGAAAGCAGACGGATATGGCGATATCCAACCTGGAACGCATCAAGACCGCGGTCGGGGACGGCTTCGACGTCGCCTGGGTCTGCGGAACCGATTTCGGCACCCAATCGTCGACCTTCTGTTCGCTCGGCACCTACGACGAGTTATACAAACCCTACTATAAAAAGGTGAACGGCTGGATCCACGCGAACACGGGCTGGAAAACCTTCAAGCATTGCTGCGGTTCGGTGGAATCCTTCATGGACGCCTTCATCGATTCCGGATTCGACGTGATCAACCCGGTCCAGTGGACGGCGCGCAACATGGATCCCAAGGCGCTGAAGTCCAAGTACGGCGATCGGCTGACTTTCTGGGGAGGCGGAGTGGATACGCAGAAGACGCTTCCCTTCGGGACACCGGCCCAGGTACGGGAGGAAGTGCTCGCCGTCTGCGGGATCTTTGCGCCCGGCGGCGGTTTCGTGTTCAATACCATCCATAACATCCAGGCGAACACGCCCACGGAGAATATCGTCGCCATGCTCGGGGCTTTGGACGAGTTCAACGGCGTCCACTGAACCGGATTCTTCGCGATATTGACGCTCAGGCACGGTCTCGATAGCATCGGGGTTTGGCGAGAGCACGCAAGGAGCATGATCTGACAGAAAAAGCGAAGGATAAAAAGGAAGCGCGGGAGTATTCCGCTCCCGCGGTGGACCGAACCCTCGACATCCTGGAGTTCATGGCCAAAAATCCCAAACCCTACGGTGCCACGGAGCTTTCCCGGGCGCTCAAGATACCCCTGAATTCGATCTTCCGTATCCTGAAGCGTCTCACCGAGCGGGATTACACGATCCAGGACCAGGCTTCCGGCGGTTACCAGCTCAGCACGAGGGTATTCTCCCTCGGCATGAGCCTGTACACCCGCTACGAGTTGCGCCACCGCGCCAGGCCTCACATGGAGTGGCTCTGCCGCGAGACATCCGAAACCTGCCAGCTCCAGGTCCCGCGCGGAGACCGGATGCTGGTCCTCGACACCATGAGTCCGGAGGTCGAATTCTATTTGCGGGTTGTGCCCGGAAGCCTGGTCTACTACCATGCGTCCGCCTTCGGGAAGGCCGTGCTCGCCTTCGAGGACGAGGCGCGCCTGCTGGAGATCCTGCCCTCAAGGCTCCCCTATCTGACCCCGAAGACGATCGAGCTCAGGTCCGAATTCATCAAGAGCCTCGAGAAGGTGCGCGAAACGGGACTCGCGTACGACGATGAGGAATACACCAGCGGCATCCTCTGCGTCGGTTCTCCGGTATTCGACGTGGAAGGCAAGGCAGTCGCGGGCTTGGGCATCACGGGACTCCTGCAGACCTATGAGAATTCCCGCAAGGCCATTTTCGAACAGCTGGTCCTGGAATGCGCGTACAGGGTCTCCGTCGATATCGGCTACCAGGGTACCTTCTTCGATGACAAGCTCCAGACAGCCCGATCCAAACACGCGAAGGACAAACACCCCGCCTGATCCTCCAACCCCGGCATCACCTTACCGAGCCTCCCTCCGGGGAGGCTTTTTTTATCCCGGCTACAGGTTACCGGCTACAGGTTACCGGCTACCGGCGTCCGCTCTCCCCCCCTCCTTTTCATGTACAAAACAATTATCTGTTGACATTCTATATTTGGCATGACTATACTACCTATAAAATATCTGGATGTATATCCGCACCATGCGGAGGAGGTGAGCGATGATCAGGAATTTTACGTTTTTCGTGCCGGTGAAACTTGTATTCGGAGAAGGCAAACTGGAGGCGGCGGGCGAGGAAGCCAAGGCGTACGGTAAGAAGGCCCTCGTCGTGACGACGGGCGACTTCTTCATCAAGACGGGACTTGTGGACCGGCTGAAGGCCATTCTGAAGAAGAGCGGCGTAGAGGCCTTCCACTACTGGGACGTCTCGCCGAATCCGCTCAATACCGAGATAGACGCGGCGGCCGCGTTCGCCAAGAAGAACGGCTGCGAACTCTGCATCGGGCTCGGCGGCGGCAGCGCCATCGACACGGCCAAGGCGGCGGCCATCGTTCTCGGCCACGGCCGGCCGATCTGGGATTTCTGCACGGGAGCGACCGCGGCGCCCATCACCGCCAAGACCCTTCCCATCATCGCGATCACGACGACAGCCGGAACCGGCAGCGAGGGAACCCAATGGTCGGTCATAACGAACAAGGCCGTCAAAGAAAAGCCCGGGATCGGCAGCGACCACACCTTCGCGAAGGTCGCCATCGTCGATCCTGAACTCATGGTTTCCATGCCTCCCCGGACGACCGCGTCCACGGGCTTCGACGCCCTCGCCCACTCGATCGAAGCCTACACGAGTACCCTCTCCACTCCGATCACCGACCTGTACTGCGAACAGGCCATCCGCCTCATCGGCAAGTACCTGCGCAGGGCAGTCAAGGACGGCGCCGACAAGGAAGCGCGCAACGGCATGGCCTACGCGAACACGCTGGCCGGTTTTTCCATCGCAGTCGGCATCGTAACCGTCTGCCACGGTCTGGCGCACTCCGTCGGCGGTATCGCGAACACGACCCACGGCGAGTGCCTCGCGGCCATGACGCCCCAGACCATGCGATTCTCCATGCGCGGCAACCCCGACAAGTTCAAGAACATCGGCATGTTCCTCCGCGACGAGCCGGCCAACCTCGGCCAGGATCGCCTGGAGGATTCCGTGCGCGAAGTGGAACGCCTGATCGCCGATGCGGGCCTGGCCAACGGGCTCGGCAAGCAGGGCGTCAAGGAATCCGACATCGAAGCCATCGCCGACGGCGTCATCCGCTACATGGGCGGATCCATCGCGATCGACCCCATGAATCCCGGGAAAAAGGACCTCGTCGAGATCCTCAAGAAGTCGATGTAGGACGGAGCGGAGCATGGCGGGCAAAATTCTGCATGTACTGAACGCGGGCAACGAGATCGGGGAAGCGCCCATCTGGGTGCCCGAGGAAGGACGCCTGTATTGGGTGGATACCGAGGGTTCGCGGATCTTCAGCTACCGGCCCGCCGACGGCGCACGCGAAAGCTACGCCGTGACCCTGCCCGTCACCGCCCTGCTCCGCAGGAGAGGCGGCGGCTGGGTCCTGGTCACCAAGAAGGGGCTCGCCTTCTGGGACCAGAACTCGGGCGTCTGCGGATTGATCGCGGATCCGACGGCCGACGACGACGAGCTCTGCTTCAACGACGGCGCCGTGGACCGCCAGGGACGCATCGTCGCGGGGACGATGAACTTCGTGAACCACATCCGGCCCGACGGACGCCTGTACGGCCTGGACGGCAAGCTGGAGCTCGCGGAACTGGACTCGGGCATCTCCGTCGCGAACGGCATCGGTTTCAGTCCGGACGGACGGACCATGTACGTGTCCGAGCAATTCAAGGGCCGCATCCTCGCGTACGACTACGATACTGCGGTCGGCAAGCCTTCCGGAAGGCGGATCTTCGCCGAAGTGCCTCCGGAAGAAGGCCTGCCGGACGGGATCATCGTGGACGCGGAAGGCTGTATCTGGAACGGACGCTGGGGCGGATCGACGATCGCCCGGTACAGCCCGGACGGCAAGCTCGACCGGAAATATGCGCTGCCGGTGGAGACGGGAACCTGCCTGGCCTTCGGCGGAGAGAAGCTGGACGAATTGTACATCACCACGGCCTGGTACGGGATGGACGCGGCGGGGCGCGAGGCCCAGCCCTACGCGGGGGACCTCTTCGTCCTCAGACCCGGCGTCTCGGGCGTCGTCGAACCCCGCTTCGCGGGCTAGGACCGGGAGAAACGCATGAACGGCAACGGAAAGATCGCTTTCGATTTTCAAGGCAAAAAGGTGCTCGTCACCGGAGCCACCAAGGGCATCGGGCGCGACATCGCCCTTTCCTTCGCCAAGGCCGGAGCGACGGTGTCGGCCACCGGCAGGAATGCCGCGGAACTCGCCGGCCTCGCCGGGGAAATCGCTGCGGCGGGCGGGCGGTGCTGGACCTACCCGGCCGACCTCGCCGACGCGGCCGCCTGCACGGCGATGGCGGAAGCCGCCGTCGCGGATGCAGGCGGCATCGACATACTGGTGAACAACGCGGGCATCAGCTTCCCCGAGCGCATCGTGGACCTGGACGTAACGCACTGGGACACGACGATAGCCGTCAACCTCAGGGCGCCGGCGCTGACCGCGCGGGTCGTGGCGCGCGGCATGATCGAACGGGGATACGGCGTCATCGTCAACATCTCCAGCAACGCGTGCATGGCGGGCATAGACGAGCACGCGGCCTATTGCGCAAGCAAATTCGGCCTGGACGGGCTGACCAAGGTGATGGCGGTTGAACTCGGTCCCCACGGAATCCGCGTGAACGCCGTGGCGCCGACGGTCGTGCTCACTTCTATGGGAACCCAGGTCTGGGGAGACGCCGCCAAGGCGGACCCCGTGAAAGCGAAAATCCCTCTCGGCAGATTCCTGGAACCCAGGGAAGTCACGGACGTCGTCCTTTTCCTGGCTTCGGAAGCCGCGGCGATGATCCACGGAGAAACGATACTCATCGATGGAGGAGTCAATGCACGGCTCTACTGAACGGAAGACCGCCCTGGTGACCGGCGCGGCCGGCGTCCTGGGTCTTGCCATCACCAAAGCGCTGCTCGCCAAGGGACTGCGGGTGGTCATGACGGATATGGACCAGACGCGCCTGGACGTCCTCGCCGCGGAACTCGGCGGGGAGGTATTCGGAGTAGCCTGCAACCTGACCGACCCCACGGAAGTGGAAAGGGCCGTCGCGACCATCACGGAACGAGCGGGGGACGTGGATGTCCTCGTGAACAACGCCGGCATCCTGAGCAACAACAAGACCGCGACGACCAGTTCCGAAGAATGGCGCAAGGTTATGGACGTCAACGTCAACGGGGTCTTCTATATCACCAAGGCGATAGTCCCCGGCATGAAAAGGAAGGGCTGGGGACGCATCATCAACATGTCGTCGCTCGCCGCGAAATCGGGCGGAATCACCGCCGGAACGGCCTATTCCACATCCAAGGGCGCGATCATTTCCCTCACCTTCTCCCTCGCGGCGGAGCTCGCATCCGCCGGCATAACGGTCAACGGCATCGCCCCCGCCTACATCCGGACCCCCATGGTGACGGCGCAGTTATCGGACGAACAGCGGGCCGCGGTGCTCGCCAGGATTCCCGTCGGCCGTTTCTGCGAACCCGAGGAATGCGCGCATGTCGTGTGCTTCCTGGCTGACGAGTCCTCGGGCTTTATCACCGGCGAGATCATCGACCAGAACGGCGGCTTGCATTTCGATTGACGGAGGAACGATGACCGAAACGAGAGCGGGGGAACTCCGGGCGATAGCCCGGGAAATCCGCAAACTGACCATAGACGAGATCGGCTACCTGGGCGTCGGCCATATCGGAGGCGCGATGTCGGTGGTGGAGCTGCTTACCCTGCTGTACCACGAGCACATGGACACCGACGCGAAGAATCCGCGGAAAAAGGACAGGGACTGGCTCGTGCTATCCAAGGGGCATGCCGGACCGACCCTGTACGCGACCCTCGCGCTGAAGGGCTTCTTCCCCCTCGAGTGGCTCCATACCCTGAATACCGGCGGGACGAAACTGCCGAGCCATTGCGACCGGAACCTGACCCCCGGCGTGGACATGACGACGGGGTCGCTCGGACAGGGTTTTTCCGCGGCCGTCGGCGTAGCCCTCGGCCTGCGCATGGACGGCTCCGGGAAGACCGTCTACGCCGTCATCGGCGACGGGGAGTCGGACGAGGGGCAGGTCTGGGAAGCGGCCATGTTCGCTGGCAACGGCGGTCTGGCCAACCTTATCGCCTTCACCGACTACAACAAGCAACAACTTGACGGATTCACCAAGGATATCCAGAACCTGGACAGCCTGGAAGAAAAATGGAAAGCCTTCGGCTGGTTCGTCCAGCGGGTAGACGGCCACGACTTCGCCGCCATGGACGCGGCGATACTCGCCGCCAAAAAACAGGGCGCGAAGGGGAAGGACGCGAAACCTTCCATGATCATCCTGGACACGATCAAGGGGAAGGGTTGCGATTTCGCCGAGGGTCTGGTCTCCAACCACAACATGAGCTTCGGCATGGATCAGGCGAACGCCGCCATCGCAGCGCTGGACGCCGCGGCGTTGGACGCCGCGGCGCCGGGCGCCGCCGCAGCCAAGGAGCGGTAAAATGGGAACCAAGGAAATGAGGGCGGCATACGCGGATACGCTCGTGGAACTCGCCGCGACGAATCCGGACATCGTGGTGCTGGAAGCCGACCTGATGCGCGCGACGGGGACCGGCGTCTTCCAGAAAGCCCACCCCGACCGGTTGTTCAACGCGGGCGTCGCCGAAGCCAACATGGTCGGCATCGCCTCCGGCCTTTCGGCCACGGGGAAAATCCCCTTCGCCTCCACCTTCGCCTGCTTCGCGTCCCGCAGGGTCTTCGACCAGTTCTTCCTGTCGGCGAACTACGCGCGGCTCAACGTAAAGCTGGTGGGGACTGACCCCGGCGTGACGGCCGCGTACAACGGCGGGACCCACATGCCCTTCGAGGACCTCGGCCTCATGCGGACCATCCCGGGACTCACGATCATCGAACCCTCCGATCCCGTTTCCTGCGCGGCCTTCACGCGCCTTGCGGCGGAAACCTACGGCTGCTTCTACCTGCGTTTGCCCCGCAAGGCCGCGCCTTGCCTGTACGCCGCGGAGGAGAAGTTCCGGATCGGGAAGGCCAAGACGCTCCGCAAGGGGAAAGACCTCTGCTTCGTCGCCCTCGGAAGCCTCATGGTCGGTTCCGCCCTCGCGGCCGCCGAAACGCTCGCGGCCGAAGGTATCCAGGCTTCGGTGCTGGATGTCCTGTCGCTGAAACCGCTGGACGCGGAGGCGGTGCTGGGGGAAGCCGAGAGCACGGGACGAATCATCAGCGCCGAGAACCACCAGATCGCCGGAGGGCTCGGAAGCGCGGTGGCGGAAATCCTGGCCGAGAGCGGCATCCGCTGCAAATTCAAGCGCGTCGGCATCAGGGACGAGTTCGGCCAAGTGGGGACCCAGGACTGGCTGGCGGCCCATTACGGCCTGACCGCCGCCGACCTCGTACGGACCGCGAAGGCGCTGTCATGATTTCGATAGACGGCAAAGACCATCCCTGGCGGGAAGGACTGAACATGGATGCGCTCGTCCGGGAACTCGGCCTGGGTGCGGGAGCGTCCTTCGCGACAATGGAGGAACATCCCGGGAACGGCGCCCGCGCCCGTTTCATCCGCCGCAAGGATTGGCCGACGACTTCGGTGGCGGACGGCGCCAAGATCAGGCTCATCGTCGCCGCCTCCGGCGGCTGAAGGGGTAATGATGGGCCAAGCTATCCTGGACGAGGAGGAGCGCGAGCGCTATTCCCGTCAGACGATGCTCCCCGCCTGGGGAGAGGAAGGACAGCTCAGGCTGAAGCGCAGCGTCGTATTCGTCGCGGGATTGGGCGGCCTGGGCGGTCCCGTCTGTCTGTACCTCGCCGCTGCCGGCGTCGGGACGCTCATTCTCTGCGACGACGGCCTCGTGGAGATTTCGAACCTCAATCGGCAGCTCCTGTACGACGAGGCCGACCTGGGCAAGCCCAAAACCGCCGCCGCCGCCCGGAAGCTGCGCGGATTGAATCCACGGACGGAGACTGTGGAACGCCGCGTACGGCTCCGCGAGGGCAGCGTCGCCGGGATCGCTTCGGATGCCGACATCCTCGTCGATTGCCTTGACAATTACCAAGCCCGGCAGGTTCTGAATGCCCATGCCGTCCGTGCGGGCCTCCCCCTCCTGCACGGAGGGGTGCTCGGCGCTGGCGGCCAATTCGCCTTCCTTTTTCCGCCCCTTACCCCCTGCTTGCATTGCATCTTCCCCGACGATGCAGCGGAACGGAGCGCGCCCCTGCCGGCGGTCGGTCCGGCGGCAGGAATGGTGGCCTCCGTTCAGGCGCTCGCCGCGCTTCGCTATCTGGTGTTCGGAGAGCCCACGATGCCAAACCTGTTCTGGCGCACCGACGGGTGGAATCCCCAAGCCGAAGCGCTGGAGATCCAACGGGACGAACGCTGCCCCGTCTGCGGCCGCATTTCTTGAAAAGGAACAACAGATGAAATCCGGCCTTTCCTCAAGAGCCAGCATCGCCGTCTCCCTGGCCGGATTCCTCATTCCGGTCGCCTTGATCGATGCGTTCGGAGCCGCCCTCCCGCCTATCCTGCGCATCGGCGTCTTCGCGTCACTGGCGTGCGCTCTGTTGTTCTTGCTGGACTTCATCGTCCTGGGAAAGATGAAGAACCTCGGGAAGGGCATCGCCCTGTCCTCCTCGGGGTCGGCCGACCTGCGCCTCCGTCTTCCCGTCGCCGACCGGGATGAACTTGGCCCTTTCAGCAGGACCTTCAATGTCCTGCTCGCCCGCATCCACGGGGTCGTGTCCCAGCTGAAGAATATCGCGTCCCGGGGCGGAGAGATCGGAAGCGGGCTTGCCGCCGGGGCGGAAGAAATCGCCGCCTCCGTGGAGGAGTCCGCCCGGACGGTTGAATCCATCGGAGCCAACAGCCGGGCCCTCGCCGAACGCGCGCTCTCCGCGCGCGGTTCCGTCGCGGATATCAGGGTATCCATCGACGGGATCGTGGCGGGCATCGCCAAGCAGTCCTCCTCGATCGGCCAATCCTCGGCCGCGGTCGAGCAGCTCATCGCATCGATAAGCTCGCTCAACGCCACGGCTCTTTCCCGGTCCGCGCTCGCGGACAGAATCAGGGACCTCACCGCGGTCGGGGAGGAAAGCATGGCCGAAAGCATGGCGGCGATGCGCCGGGTCTCCGATTCAGCGGGAGCCATCGGCGAGTTCATGGAAGTGATCACCGCGGTCGCCGGCCAGACCGACCTCCTGGCCATGAACGCGGCTATTGAAGCGGCCCATGCGGGAGCCGCAGGCAGGGGCTTCGGAGTAGTGGCCGACGAGATCCGGAAACTCGCGGAGGCGACGGCGGGAAATGTCGCGAGCATCCGCACGAACCTGTCGCGCATGGGAGAGGGCATCGCCGAAGCCGGCAGGCTCTCCGCGCGGAGCGACGTCGCGACAAGGGAAATGGCGGACGGCATGCGCATCCTCGCGTCCACCATGGACGAGATGCTGACCGGACTCGGCGAGATGGGAAGCGGCACCAAAGAAATAACAGCCTCGCTCGCATTGATGAAGGAAGAGAGCGCACGCGTACGGGAATCTTCCGTGGCCATCGCGGCTCGCTCGGAGAACATAGGGACCCAGGTGGACGATATAGCGGGACTCTCGGACCAGAACGCCCACGGGATCCGTGAAATCGGAGCCGGCCTGCACGAGATAGCCGAGGCCATGCGGAGCATGGCCGCCCTCGGGGCGGAAAACACAGAGAATCTGGCGATAATGGACGGGAGCCTTAACGATTTCGCGATTATCGACACTTCGACCCTGAAATCTTCCGACGGCCAACCGCTTGTCCAGTGGAACCGCTTGATCAAGAAGATACCGCCGCGTCCGTCAAAGTCGGCCGCCTACGGGGAATGGGACGAACGGCATTGGTACGATATGGAGTACGCGGGCTGGGGTATCGCCAAAACGAACCTTCCCGTCTCCCGCGGGGACGGGGCGGCGGGCAAGCGCGCCATTGCGGTCCTTCCCGGCTCCCACCCCTACTTCAGCGCCTGGGAACGGGGCATGGGAAGCCTCGCGGAAGCTTTCGGCGTAAAGGTCGAAGTCCGGACGGGAAACTGGGACCCCGCGGTCCAGAGGGACCTCGTGCTGCGCGCGGTCAAGGAAAAACCCGATCTTATCATCGGAAGCCCCGGGGAGGCGGAATCCAGCCTCGCGTGGATCAAAGCGGCGAACGCAGCCGGAATTCCCCTGGTGGTCTCCACGGCGCAACCTTCGAACGAAGGCTACCGCTATATCCTCGGCTTCACGGGATTCGACGACTGGGGATCCCACCGCGTCCTGGCCCGCGACCTGGCCGAAAGGCTGGACGGGAAGGGAGGTTATTGCGTGGTCGGCCACAAGACCGGCACCTCCCAGCACTTCGCGCGCACCTGGGGTTTTCAGACCGAGATGAAGAAGGTTGCGCCCGGGATGAGCTGCCTGGCTTCCGAATCCACGGAATTGGACAGGGGGAGGACCAGGGACCTCGTCGCCAGGTGGCTCCGGGAACGGGGCGCGGCCCTGAACGCCATCTTCGTGACGGATTCCTTCAATCCTCTGATCGGAGCGGTGGAGGCGATAGATGCGTCGGGACGGAAGGATATCATCGTGTACGCGACGGGCAACAACAAGATCAGCCTGGATCTGATGAAGGCGGGAAAGGTCCACGGCATACGCTGGGAATCGGCGGAGGCTGACGGGGCGCTGGCCCTGGAAACGGCGATAGACTATTTCAACGGACTGGAAGTGCAGCCCATACGCTACCTCCCCGCCAAGGTGATCAGGCCGGAGGCGGTCGACTCGTACTACCCGGCGCAGTGGTAGGCGAGCCGGCCCGGCGGCGCGGCGGCAGGGATGCCGCCTCGCCCCCTCGCTCATCCCCCCGGGGTGAGTTCATGCAACCAGAAACGCGCTTGCCCGTTACCAGGCCTATGCCGATCCTCCGCGTTCGGAACGTCCCGCTTGTTCTATCGGTGATTGCCGCTATAATCGAGTTTGTGCCTACGCCGATTCTCGCCACAAAACTTTATGCGCCCCCCCATCGGCCAAAACTCGTGCCTCGCCCCTGCATTCTCGAGAAGCTGAACGAAGGTCTGCACCGCAGATTGACGCTTATTTCAGCCCCTGCCGGTTTCGGAAAAACCACTCTGGCGAGCGAATGGATCTCCGGTTGCATGCGACCGTCCGCCTGGCTCTCGCTGGATGAAGGGGACAGCGACTTTGCTCGCTTTTTGATGTACTTCATCGCCGCGTTGCGGACGATCAAAGCGGATATAGGAACGAGGATATTGGCGGTACTCCAATCTCCCCTCCAGACACCGACCGAATCGGTCCTGACGTCCCTCCTGAATGAGATCGACGCCATGCCGGACGATTTCATCCTCGTGCTTGATGATTACCACGCCATAGACGCCAAGCCGGTCGATGATGCCCTCGCCTTCATGCTGGAACACCTGCCGCCGCGGATGCATCTGGTCATCACCACCCGCGAGGACCCGGACCTGCCTCTGGCCAAGTGGCGCACCCGCGGACAATTGACCGAGCTGCGCGCCGCCGACCTACGTTTTTCCGCCTCGGAAGCCTCGATATTCTTCAACCGGACAATGGGTCTCGATCTCTCCGAGGATGACATCGCAGCTTTGGAGAACCGTACCGAGGGTTGGATAGCCGGACTTCAAATGGCGGCTCTCTCCATGCAAGGACGAAAGGACAGCGCCGGCTTCATACAGGCCTTTTCCGGAAGCCACCGCTTCGTGTTGGATTATCTGCTCGAAGAAGTGCTGCAACGCCAGAGCGAACTCGTGCACGATTTCTTGCTGCAGACAGCCATCCTCGACGGATTATGCGGTCCCCTTTGCGATGAGGTCACCGGGCGAAAAGACGGCGGAGAGATGCTGGAGGCCCTGGAACGCGGCAACCTGTTCGTCGTACCGCTCGATGACAAACGCCGATGGTATCGCTATCACCAGCTTTTCGCCGACGTCCTCAAATCGCGTTTGATGGAGGCTCAGCGCGATACGGTATCCTTACTGCATCGGCGGGCAAGCGGGTGGTATGAGAAGAACGGCCTGCCGTCCGAAGCCATCGCCCATGCTCTCGCCGCCGAGGATTTCGAGCGGGCGGCGGGCCTGATCGAGCTGGCATGGCCTGCGATGGAGGGAAGCCCCCAAGCCTCCATGTGGCTTGGTTGGGTGAAGGCGCTGTCGGACGAGCTGGTGCGCGAGCGGCCGGTGCTCAGCGTGTGGCATGCCTATGCCTTTTTGGCCTGCGCCGATCTGGAAGCCGCGGAGTCCCGGCTGAAAGACGCCGAAGGATGGCTCGCGAATCCATCGGCCAAGATGGTCGTCACGGACGAACGAGAGTTCCGGTCCCTCCCCGGGACGATCGCCGTCGCCCGAGCCTATATCGCCCAGGCTGTCGGCGATCTCTCCGGTACGGTGACGTACACCCGACGGGCGCTCGAGCTCCTGCCCGAAGAAGACCATTTCAGGCGCGAGCAGGCAACCGGCCTCCTGGGGCTCAGCTGCTGGGCGAGCGGAGACCTGGAAACGGCCGGCCGTATTTTCACCGACTACACTAAGAAATTCCGGTCAGCCCGCAATATTCCGGACGCGATCGGCACGGCCTTTGTGCTGGTTGATATCCGTTTGGCGCAAGGGCAGCTCCGTGAGGCGGCAGGCACGCTCGAACAGACGCTGCAATTCGTCGTGGATCAAGGCGGACCGGTGCCTCCGGATGCAGCCGAGCTGTATAGGGGCCTTAGCGAGCTGCACCGTGAACGCGGTGATCTTGAATCCGCGCTACGATATTCGACGAGAAGCAAGGAGCTGGGCGGGCAGGGCGAACTGTTGGTATTGCAGCATCGCCTTTACGTCGCGGAAGCCCACATGAGGCGGATCCAGGGAGACCTGGATGGTGCCCTCGACCTGCTTTTCGAAGCGGAGCGCGTCTATATCAGGACCCCTCTGCCCGTTATCCGTCCCATTCCCGCAATGAAAGCACGGATTTGGGTCGCGCAGGGCAAACTGGCCGAAGCCCTGGCCTGGGCACGCGAAGAGAGTCTGTCCGTCGATGATGAGCTTAATTATTTGCATGAGTACGGGCACCTGACCTTGGCCCGCATTCTCATGGCACGAAGAGCGGGCGACCCCGATGATTCCATCCGCCAAGCGATGGGGCTTTTGGAGCGCCTCCTGAAAGCGGCGGAGCCAAGTGGACGAAAAGGAAGCGTGATCGAAATCCTGGTGCTGCAGGCGCTCGCGCAAAGGGCTGAAGGCGACATTCCGCTTGCGCTCGCGACTCTTGAAAGTGCGTTGATTCTTGCCGAGCCGGAAGGCTATGTCCGTATCTTTGTGGACGAAGGCCCGGCCATGGCGGAGTTGTTGACCAAGATGAACACTTCGAAAAAAAGCGGAACGCCCGGCATGGTTGCGTATATCCATAAATTGCTGGCTGCCTTTGGGAAGCAAACCCCGGCGGCAGCCGTGGCGCCTCTTTCCCAAGGACTGCTCGATCCCTTGAGCAAGCGCGAACTCGAAGTCCTCGGCCTCATCGGCCAAGGATTATCGAACCAGGAAATCGGCGACCGCCTCTTCCTCGCCCTGGATACGGTCAAAAGCCACAACCGCAAGATATTCGAAAAGCTCGACGTGAAGCGGCGCACGGAGGCCCTGGCCCGCGCCCGCGGGCTGGGGCTCCTGTAGGGTTCCTACATCGTTTTCGCCAATTTTACGAACTTCCGGATACCGTCGGCCGGCACGCCGGGAAAGGCCGAATTGATCAGCCAGAGAGGGACTTTGACAGGAGGAGAGCTTCTTCCGGTCATGACGATTTCGACGGTACCGTTCCCCAGATCCTTGAACGAATAGGCGATATTGAAAAAGCTCATGCGTTCCACCTTTTTGTATTCCATCAGGTCCGGCGCGGCGGAGAGTCTGAAGTCCGCGGTCCCCAGCCCGGCATCCTCGGAAAAGGACATGATGGCGACGCAATCCGAATCGGGAACGGGCCAAGGGTTTTTGGTATAGTAGTAGACGATCCATTCATTGCCGGATATCGCCTTGATCGCCTCGCTCGAATAATCGCCCATGAATTCCTTGTGCTTCGACGTGTCTTTCATCAGGGCAACGCAGCCGGACAAACTGACTTCCGCGATCGTCGTCGCGATGTCCTCGATCATGGGGACCCTGACGCCGGTTTCGGTTACTCGTTCTGAAATCCGATATTTCACCGTGATTTTGGCATCGTCGAGCTTGGCTGTTTTCCAATCATCCGCGCCGATCGCCGCGACCGCGAGAACCGCGTATGCCAAGCCGCATATTGTCCGCCGGACGTTCGAAGAGCCAGCCCTCAGAAAAAGCATTTGATTCCTCCTCCGATTACCGTTCCGCCCTCGAAGGCTCCGTCCTTCTCCGGCATGCCCATGCCGGTTCCGATTTCAAGATAAATGGCCTTACGTTCGAACACGAACCATTCCGCTCCGGTCAGCAAGTTCAGGAAATACGACGTACCCTCGAAAGAATTCATTATTCCTTTCTGAACCCCGATCGATATTCCCTGATATGTTCGTATCTTCGATTCCCAGTCTTCCGAATAAAAGACTCCGATCGAGGGATTGGCGAAAACGACTGACTCGCCGTCATTCATATCAGCTACGATACTGGCGTCCAGGCGGAAGTGAAATTTGCCCAGCTGGTAGCCCAACTGGACACCCGACGCCGAACTCGTCCGGTACAAGTATGCGGGAAAGCCGTAATAGATGCCCTGGTGCTTCGAGTCGATTTCGTTCGCCGCGTCCTTTCCCTCCGCGTAAGCGGCCGCGCTGACGCAGAAAAAGGCCACAATTATTACCCGTACTGCTTTGATCTTCATCCAATCCTCCAGAGTTACCGTGTTTTTGCGTTTTCTTGACGCAGCCACGATTCTAGCCCGGGATCGAATCGTTCCAATGACACCTCGGAGTGGTTCGGAGTGTGATTTCAAGCGGGTCGCAAATTGACACTTTCGTGTCTTCACGACGAAATGCGGCCGGCGTTACACTCGGGACCGAACGAAAAGAAAGGAGGTAACTGATGGATCGAAATGCAATGAACGATTCAAATCCGCTGTCGGAATCCTGCGAAAGCGAGCGACCCTGGAATTCAGCTATTGCCGGGCTCTCGCATCCACGACCTCGAAAGCAATATGTAACTGATAAATATCGCCAAAGGAGAATATGCGAATGAAAACCTACAGAATGAACGCGTTGATGGCTGGCGTCCTTTACTTCCTCGGGTCAGTCTTTGGGGTACTAAGCGCCGTCGTTGGCGGGGAATTGATTTCTTCGATCGTACAAGGCAAGCCGCTTTCCGGCTCGGCTCTACTCAGCTTCGTTATTGCCGATTCGTCCCGGCTTATCGGCGGTTCATTCTTTATCCTCATGATGGGGATTTCGCTGGCGGCGATGACGGCTTTCCTATACCCGGTCTTCAGAAAGGACAGCAAAGAACTTGCGCTGGGCATGTTGATCTTCCGCGGAACACTGGAAGGAGCCTGGTATTTTATGACGACGCTCGGTTATTTAGCATTATTCGCTCTTGGAAGCGAATACCTGGCTACCGGCGCCAATTCGGCCGAATTACGATCCATGATCAAAGTCCTGTATCAGTTCCAAGATCTCCTTGCGCCGACCGGAACCATCCTTTTTCTTGTCGGGGCTACGTGCCTCTACATCTCATTCTACCGTACGCGGCTGATTCCCCGCTGGTTGTCCGTCTGGGGACTGGTCGGCGTGATTCCGTATATGGCTTTTGCCTTGTTGCATCTCTTTCGGATGGATAGGGGTGTCGGATTATATTTACAGATGCTGCTTATGCCGCAGGAAATGGTGATGGCGTTTTGGCTGATCATCAAAGGCTTCGATCGTGTGGCCCTTGACAGGACTATGTCTGACAAGCGTACCGAATGAGCGAGTATCATTTACCATCAAATCGAAGTCTGACTGCCACAGTACTACCTGGTTAAGCTCATAGAGCGGGAGACCGGCAAGCCTCTTATGGAAGATGCCGCGCTCAATCATGAACAGAAGGAGACGATAGCATGATCACCTCAAAGACAAGCGCCCGGATCACCGGCGTACTTTTCATCCTTGGAACGGTTCCGATACTTATCGCGCTGGCGCTTTGGGGACGGCCGCTCTTGTCCCCGGATTACCTGTCATTGATGGCGGCGAACAGAGGCCAAATTCTCTTGTTCGTCCTCACCATCATGATCATGGGTTTTTCCTGCGCCGGAATCGGAATTTCGCTGTACCCAGTCCTTAGCCCGCACGACAAGGGTCTGGCGCTGACTGCGATGGGGTTCCGCCTCATGGAGGGGCCGCTCGAGTTCGTATTCGCCATCGGCTATGTCGCCCTCCTGGCAGTCAGTCAGGAATTCGTAGAGGCAGGCAGTCCCCCGGACTCGTATTACCAGGGCGCCGGTGCGGCGATCAAGGCGGTGATTGATTGGGTGGGCCGCGCCTATTACCTTCCCTTCTGCATCGGGGCTTTCAGCTACTACACGATCTTCTACAACACGCGACTCGTGCCGCGCTGGCTCTCCGTTTGGGGGCTGGGTGGAATTCTATTGATGCTGGTATCCAGCTTAGGCGGCATTCTGGGTTTGATTGCTGCCGCTTCTCCGGTTGGCGCTTTTCTTTGCATGCCCATTTTGGTTCAGGAATTGGTTCTTGCCGTCCGGTTGATCGTGAAGGGATTCGATACGCCCGCAGCCGCTGCGGTGCGGACCCGATAGGAGCGCGATGCCTGCGAGGAGTGCGACATGCGTTATGAGATACGGCTCGAGGGCCACTTGGGCGATGACTGGGCGGACTGGTTCGGGGGCCTCGTTCTAGTCCAGGAGGGCGAAGGTACCACCCGCTTGATCTGCTCCGTGGCCGACCAGGCGGCCCTCTTCGGTATCCTGAAAAAGGTGCGCGACCTGGGAATGCCGCTGTTATCGCTTGTCCGCGTCCACGATCGATGAAAGATCAGGACAGGACAAGCTCCCCGCTCTCTCAGCCCGCCGGTCATGCTGATGCGGTCGGCGATAATCTCCCGAAGCTGCCTCAGAAGAATCTTCTGATGCCGACGCCAAAAAATGTTCCGCCGTTGAAAGCGCAGAACCGCTCATAGTGGGGTTCGGAGTTTAGGCATCCTAATTGTTCCAGAATTGGTTGGACTTTCTTCCGATCAATGTTTTGCCTTGGCGAGTTGATCGGGGTATTATCCGAGGTTTTCCATAGCGGCGTTTGTGCGCGGAGAACCTCGAATGGGTCGGCCACAAGACCGGGACCTCGCAACATTTCGCGCGCACCTGGGGTTTTCAAACCGAGATGAAGAAGGTCGCGCCCTCCTCCCAAACGGTTTTAACCTCCAGCGTATTGGCAGGACTCTGTCCACTGGTTACGCTAAGTCCCCTGAAATTCCCATCTTGACGTCAAAACTCCCAAGTACTACATTCAATCCAGCCCGGCGTTGCCGGGAACGTCGGCAGGAGCAGTCGGATTGGTAGCGAAAAGCGCTGGATTGCGGGAGAAAACCGGGTTTTCGGCAAGAAAAATAGTTCATATCGTCTAGGAGGTAATAAATGAAGAAGTGGTTTCTTGTTATCGGTTTAGCAGTCGTGATGGCCGTCAGCGCCTTCGCGCAGGTTTTCGATTTTACCTTGGTAAATAATACCGGGTACGCGATTGACGAAATCTACCTTTCTCCGTCCGACGACGACGAATGGGGAGACGACATTTTGGAACTGGACGTGCTCGCTGACGGGGAATCGGTTGAATTCGAGTTCGATCCCGACATGGAAGAGCTGTTTCTGGCCTTCGGCGTGGACCTCTACGATATGCGCTGCGTCTACGAGGACGGTTCCACTGACGAATGGTACGAACTCAAGCTGGAAGAAATCGACGAGCTGACTTTGACGCTGGATGCCGAAGGCAACGGCGTCGAAAGCTGGGAATAAACCTCATCGGATCCTGATCCGACAATTTAGATCACGGCTGGCGGCTTTCGGCGTCAGCCGTTTTTTTTATGGTGCGCGTCATGCCGTTCAGGCCTCACCGCCGGTGCCGTGGATTGAATGCTGGCGTTTTTCTTGTCGGAACCGGACTGCTTCCTCCGCCCAAAAAGCCGTTTCCGTTTCCGGCTCCACCGTAACGTTCTTGATGACGGCGCCGCGGACGTTCCGGAGGCGGAAACCGCGGCCGGCGGCCTTGGGCAAGCCGCACGTCATGGCCCCGCAGTCAATGTCGGGCGCGGCAGCTGATGGCGAAGAGGCGCTCGCCGCGGATATTGCGTACCCGCGGGGTCTTGGCCGTAACCGGCTGAGCCTTCAGACTGAAGGTCGGAGAGTCGGCCGGTGGACCACCGGGGCAATAGTAGCAGTTTACCACGACTGGGCAGAGCTGGTCGGTCATACGCGTGTCCTTGATGGCGATGTTCTCCCACCGTCCCGCCGCGACCCCGGCGAGTTTTGATGCGCAGGCCTCGGTCGGTGGAGCGAAAATCGCAGTCGGAGATGGCGACATCGCAGACACCGCTGGCGGTTTCTGCCGACGACGACGCCGCCGTGAACGGCGTGCATAAAGCAGCCGCGGATGGTGATCGGTTCGGTGGGGCGGCCGACGCGGACACCGTCTTCGCCGGACCCAACCTTGTGTTGCGCACGATAAGAGAATAACCCGATCTCATCATCGGAAGCCTCGGAGAGGCAGAATCCAGCCTCGAGTGGATCAAGGCGGTGAACGCAGCCGGAATCCCCTGGTGGTCTCCACTGCGCAACCTTTGAACGAAGGCTACCGCTATACTCTCGGCTTCACTGGATTCGACGACTGGGGTCCCACCGAGTCCTGGCCCGCGACATGGCCGAAAGGCTGGACGGGAAGGGAGGTTATTGCGTGGTCGGCCACAAGACCGGCACCTCCCGGCACTTCGCGCGCACCAGGGGTTTCCAGACCGAAATGAAGAAGGTCGCGCCCGGAATGAGCTGCCTGGCTTCCGAATCCACGGAATCGGACAGGGGGAGGACCAGGGACCTCGTCGCCAGGTGGCTGAGAGTATCATCGTATACGCGACGGGCAACAACAAGATCAGCCTGGATCTGATGAAGGCGGGAAAGGTCCAAGGCATACGCCGGGAATCGGCGGAGGCCGACGGGGCGCTGGCCCTGGAGACGGCGATAGACTATTTCAACGGACTGGAAGTGCAACCCATACGCTACCTTCCCGCCAAGGTAATCAGGCCGGAGGCGGTCGACTCGTACCACCCGGCGCAGTGGTAAGCGGGGGCGAGGAAGCGGGACGGCGGAGCTCTGTCGTTATATCATGCAAAGTCCCCGGAAATTCCAATATTGACGACAAAACTCCCAAGAACTACATCCAATCCGGCCCGGCGTTGCCGGGAATGTCGGCAGGAGCAGTCGGGTTTGTAGCAAAAAGCGCTGGATTACGGGGAAAAGCCCGGGTTTCGGCAAAATATCGCTAAAAAACCCGAAATGATAGTTCCTATCTCTTCGTATCAAGAAACTCGTGCTATTATCGCTTCCATTACATTTCCGTTAATATCTTAAATAGGAGATTACGCCATTGAAAAAGCTATTACAGCCTTTCTTTGTTCTATGCGCCATTTTTCTGCTCCTTACCTGCGAACAACCGATTCAGGAAAAGGACCCCACGGTCGAAACCCCGGTCATAGCTCCTAACGGCGGAACCTTTCAGGATTCGGCAACCATTTCCATCGCGTGCGCGACGCAGGGCACGGCGATCCGCTATACGACTAATGGTACTATGCCGACTGAAAGTTCCGCTCTTTACGCGGGAAGTTTCATCCTCACCGAAAGCGCGACTGTGAAGGCGAAGGCTTTCGCGCCAGGATATCATGCAAGCGCGGTCGTCTCCGCGACTTTTACCTTGACCAAGACATCACAAGTCGCCGCCCCGGTCATTGCACCCGCGGGAGGAGCCTTCTCCGATTCGGTGTCTGTGACTATTTCCTGCGCCATGCCGGGCGCGGTGATTCGATATACGACAAATTACGAAATCCCGACTGAGAGTTCACCTCAATATTCCACTCCGTTAAACTTTACCTCTTCAACTTATTTAATCGCGCGAGCTTTTGCCGAAGGGTACGAGCCAAGCGCCTCTGTTCAGGAAGAGTATACCATCACAGATACCCTCACAGCTCAAACGCCGGGCATATCACCTGCCGGTGGAATCTTTACGGATTCAGTATCCGTTTCCATCTCCTGCGCCACTTCCGGCGCGTCTATCCGCTACACGACCAACGGCACCGACCCGACCGCGGGCTCCACGCTCTATTCAGGCAGTTTCACCCTCACAAGTTCGGCAACGGTGAGAGCCAGGGCCTTCGCTTCCGGCTATAACGACAGCGCCGTCGCTTCGGCAGTGTTCACCGTGACCGCGACGCCCACCGCGGCTACACCGGTCATCTCGCCCGCAGGCGGTAGCTTCGCAGACTCAGTCGCCGTTTCCCTATCCTGCGCCACTTCCGGCGCATCTATCCGCTACACGACCAACGGCACCGACCCGACCGCGGGCTCCACGCTCTATTCAGGAAGCTTCACGCTCACCAACTCGACAACGGTGAGAGCCAAGGCCTTTGCCTCGGGCTACAGCAACAGCGCCGTCGCTTCGGCAGTGTTCACCGTGACCGCGACGCCCACCGCGGCTACACCGGTCATCTCGCCCGCAGGCGGTAGCTTCGCAGACTCAGTCGCCGTTTCCCTATCCTGCGCT
>Ga0209727_1000689_pt1 | contig 34989 bp, 53 predicted proteins | sample RifGroC1_FD_183995 | JGI IMG/M metagenome (GOLD analysis project Ga0209727, IMG submission 183995) | Groundwater microbial communities from Rifle, Colorado, USA - Groundwater C1 (SPAdes) (version 2) | ecosystem: Environmental > Aquatic > Deep subsurface > Groundwater | place: Rifle, Colorado...
AAGATGAGATCAAAATCCTGTGGTTGGCGTTTTGTTTGAGCTACTAAATCTCTATTCAATCCGCCGACGATAAAAATATTATGGCTCCCGCCACGAAACATAGGTTTGCCGAATAGATTGTATTTTTCTAAATGATCGGACAAATTCATAAATTTATTTCCAATTCTACTTGGATATCTAATTTTATCAAATAATTTTGAAATAATTTTGTGAGCATTTTTAAATTCATTGCTGACATCATTGTTATATTTTTTAGAAATTAACATTTCTTGAATATTATCAATTTTAGGCAAATAATCATAAATTATAAATAATTTCTTTTGAATTATTAATTCATCAATGATGTCATTCAAATTGTTATGTTCGATTTCAAATTTAGAATAAAATGTAGGAATAATCAATGAATTCATTGACATAATTTTAGGAAGTTTTTTAAATTTTAACCATCCCATACCAATAATTAAATTCTTTTCTTTTTCATTAGGTTCTCTTTTATTATATTTTATGAATTCTTCAGTTTTGTATTTAATACAGCGAGATATATATAAATTTTGGACAATATCAGTTTCTGGCGTTCCTATAATCATCAAATCTAATTTTAGCAACACAGAATATATTCCACTACCCTCAACGATGATCACATCAGAAGGCTCAATTATATCCGTTTCTTCTTCGAATGCTATTGGGTATTTCAAAGAAAAAGATTCATCAATTCCTAAATCTATAAATTCATCAAAAGTAATAGTTTCATCATTGAGAAAAGATATAATACTATTATAGCAGTTATAGCGGCTATAATGATCAACGCCACATTTTGTTTCGCTCAAGCATTCTACTAAGCTATGAGGGTCACTGAGGGCTACTGCGAGCCCCAGTTTATTTTGCTCGTTCAAATGTGGAGTTCTAACGCTTTTCCCTTCACATAATTTTTCTAGCGTCATTTTTAGCAGAGTCGAATGAAAAATCTTTTTGTTTTCTGGTGTTCGCAGCAAAAAAGAATCCGTGTTGATCACGGAGACGCTATGTCCTATTATTGCTTCTTTGATTCGATTAGCTAGAAAAGATTTGCCAGCTCCTGCTGTTTTACCATTGTCATAACTGGCAGAGATGCCAATAACAACCTGAGAGGCAGGATTCTCTTCGCATAATTTTGAAATATAATCTGTAATTTCTTTTAAATTGTCATTCATATCATTATTCCTTTCAATAAAAATATTATGAAAACTTTATATCTAAAAATAATAGATCATCAATCTAAAATTAATTGTTTTAATTTGGATTGCGATATATATAGTTTGATTTGGCCAGACAACATAGTAGCTATTGATGAAAATCTTTTGGCTTTGAGAAATTTTGTTTTAGTGAATAACTATAAAAAAATAATAGTCAATTGTAAGGATAACATCTTCATAGATGTGAATATATATCTTAAAGATTTAAAATTATCCATTGTGAAAGATCAATATGAAAATTAAACAAATTATAAATAATTTATTCATCCATAATTGGATAGATACATTATTGCCAGATGATCAAAAAGATATATTTAATCATATTCTAACAAACAATCAAAAATTTTTAATTGTCTTTAAAATAAAAGATCAAAATATATATCTTGTGATGACATCTGATGGCTTCAGTGCGCGACCTACTGAAATTGTTATCCCCGAGGAAGTCGAAATTTCAGGGGGATACGCCGATCTGCCGAAAATTGAGATAGAAAATTTGATCAATCAAAATTATATAAAAAAATTGAAAAAGATAATTATAAAAATTTGTGAGGATAAAAATGAATAACAAACCAAATAAACCAAATAACTTAGATGATGCTGTGATGATAATGAAACTCAAACAAAGATATTTGCCAGATAGATATCCTTCTAAACAGAAAGAAAAAGAAGAAAATGCTAATTTCGAAGATATTTGGTCAAATTCAATCAATCAAGTGAATTCAGATATGAAACAAGCAATTCAATCTAATCAATCATTATGAAAAATCCAATGAATTTTGCAATACAGCCAGCCAGCAGATTACAAAAATTTCTTGCTATTTTGGTGCTATGTCTGACATTTGTGCTTGGCACCTCAATGGTTCGGCAATATCGAGATTCACGAGATGTGAATCTCGCGCAGATTATCCAATTGTCTGACAGCATTTCTGACATTGAAACATTAGTAGCCAGGAGAGTAATCTTATCGGACGGAAAGATTTATATCGTGATCAGAGAAAAGTAGGAAAAATAATGGAAGAACCGAACAACGAAGCGTCCAAAATTCTGCAAAATTTAATTTATAACAAGGACAATCCTATTGTGTTGAATTTAAATAGTGTCCCGCAAGATCCTCAAAAAATAGCAGAATCTGCTGAAAAATATATTGCAAAAATATCAAATTTGACGCAAAGAGAAATAATTATCAGAAGTTTAGGAAAAATAGAAACATTGAGAAACATCCTATCAATAGGAATATATGCAGCACAGAAAATGCAATCTGCGGAACATTCATACTATAAAATTGCTCTTCAATCAGTCGAGGAGATCGAAACATTGTTGCTCTGGGTTGCATCTAAAGGTAATGAACAGGATCTGTTTGCCTGGATTTCAACGCAAATTTTTGGAATTGAATTGGCTCCAGATTCTGCCCCAATTCAATCAGATGCGCAAGAACAGGACGAAATCGAAGATGATGAACTTTGATCAATTAATAGCAAAAATTCCAAAAGATCAATATTTAAAAAATCATCCTATGAAATCATATATAAACAATATCAAAAATAAAATTGACAATAGTTTCCCATTTGAACAATTAGTTTTCATTCTCAAAAAGGAAAATATTCTTTCATCTCCAATAGGATGCATACTTCCAGAATCACAAAAAATTGTATTTCTCGGATGTGGGTATTGTCTGTCAGATAATCAGATATATGATTTCAAGAATGGAATTTTGAAAATATCAGGAGAAAATGCTATTCCTATTTCTCACAAAATATCTGATTTAGATGATATTTCCTATGAGGCTGATAAATTTTTGTTTTTTTGCCCACACTGCGGGAACTTGATAGACAAGTTGGCCAAAGAAGTAGGTTTTGTATCTGATCCTGAAACAATTTTGACTAAAGATGAAATAGAAGAAATTCGTCATCAAGTTAGGAGTTCATAGGTATATGTGGGATCAAATTTTTTCTACTGAATCAGATGATGAATATATTCCTAGAATCTTAAAAGTTCTTGAACATTTTCAGATAGATAATGGTAAAAAGGAATTTTTGCAATCTATTCTTGGACAATGTGAATATAGAAAGCTGTCTGTCAAACAAGTCGCATTTTTTGAAGAACTTGAAAAAAGTGTTCAAGCAAAAATTGATGTAAATACTTCTCCTGATTGGTGTGAGGATTTTTGGCAGACTCCAGATTATATAATCAACAAAGCAGACATTGATTATTAGATCCTTGGTCGCAGACCTCTTGTAGCAGGCCCTAAAACAGGCTGATTCATCACTCCTGGTCTGGTGGAAACAAAGCCTGTTGCTGCCCCAGCCGCTGCACCTGCTGCTTGTCCTGCCAGCGGGACTGTGTTCATCATATCGATCAGATTTCCTGCCATTACAGCAAAGGCCCCATCCTTGACTACTCCTTTCAAAGTAGCTCCGGTTGAACCTCCTTCTCCTCGAAGATTTACTTCAACTTGTTGGAAGATTTTTAGAAAAAATTCCTTTTCATGATTTATTTTAGCAGTCTCATCAGTATCTACAAGTTTTGGTTTAATATTCAAATCAGGAGGTGGGGAAATTTGGCTGTTTGGGGACGGAGGGGTTGCTACTGCTGATGCTTTTTCAAAAACTTGTGGGAATTTAGATTGATCAAATTCGGTAGTAATTTTTTTGCCCTTTTTGGCTCCAATGATGATTCCGTATTTGGGAAGATATTGATCAACATAAACCTTCCATACTTCTTCCATTGCCTTGAAACCTGCTGAATTTTCCGATGGATCGCGCATCGCTGGGTGGTCTTTGTATATTTCTGATGGACGATATTGTGCCCATTCTCCACGACCAATTCCGGAGGCTTGTTCCCAAGTAATTCCATAGGGAGTTCCTTGGGCATAACCTCTTGAAAAAAGCGGTTCTTTTCCCTCAAGAGCAGGATTTTGCCAATTTGGACCTGTTGGAATATCTTTTCTATTAGGGGTTGGATATGGTCCACCTTTTAGCACAGTTCCAGCACCTTGTGTTGTTTCTTGGACTGCTTCTGATGTTCCTTTTCCAAGATTACGCAACCATGCTCCTGTTGCAGACGGGATGTTCTTGATATTCTGCAAAGCGCCAGACAATCCACCTTTGACCCCTGAAGCAGTTCCCCACCCCAAAGAAGCAGCGCCGCCTGGGATGTTTAATCCAGTACCACGACGAAGAAGATCTCTTTCGTCAAGCATTTTCTGACCTTCACGGGCTTCTTCGAGAGCCATCCGTCCGAGATCATCAATTTTTCTTCTGATATCTATAGCATAGGCGGCAACAGCCTTGGCGTCTGGTCCGTTGTTGGTCAAAAGACGAGACATCAAACTACCAATATATTCGATCCAGGCTGATGTCGCAGCAACAACTTTTTCCTGTTGCGCTTGTTGGGAAAAAATATATGGATCTTGTTGAGAAGTTATGAATCGCTTAGAAGATGACAACCTAATGAAGCCTGCGGCTTGCTGTAAGTATTGGTCAGACATTTCGTAATGATCGGCTTCATCAGCCAATTGTGCTTGAAATATATAGTTTTTTGTAGCCAGTCGAGCAATCACCCCTGAAACCACCTTCCATTGAGAGTATTCTCTACGAGAGGCACTATAACCTGCAAAAACAATGAAAAATTTGAGGAGATTAAATGAAACCAGCAATGAATCCCATCAATTGGGAAAAAATTCCAGAAAACATAAGAACATCAATTTTCAGACATTTTTTTGATGAAAATGATACACCGATTCAGACAATATCACAATATCACAAAGAAACTATGACAGAGCATGTAAATATGGTATATCAAAATTTTAGAAAATTGATATTCAATTACAATTTGACAGATGATCAGGTGTCGTTCGCTCTTTGGTCAGTCCTTCTTCACGATATTGCCAAGCCTGACACTATTGTTGAAAAACAAAGAAAAATTTGCCCGAACTGTCATCGACCCAACGTTCCTGCCTGGGAAGCAAGAGTGATCAAAAAGTGCATCCATTGTAATTCAGATCAATTGAGCATCAATAATGATAAATGGCAAATCTGCAATGATTGCGGAAAATGGAGCCCCAAAGTTTCAGAGGCCAGAGATAATACCAATTGTTATGTTTGTAAAGCAGACTTGCCAGAAGAATCGATTCTTCAACACGGCTGGCACGGACACGATTTCAAAGGCGCTGAACCAGAATATCTAAATCCAGTGCTTGATCAAATCGGAATCGAAGGTGAAGACAGAGACAAAATGATGGCTATGATCAGATATCATAGCCTTGTCCACGCCTTGATGCATTTTGCGCTCAAAACGAATCGAGCAGAAGCTGATGGCAACAAACAAAGCGGATGGATGTCCTCCCGGGCAAGAAATATAGATACTTATGGCTTTGACCCGTTTGAGATGCCTTTTGAACAAGCGCTCAGTAAACTTTTTGATGGCAATAAAACAATGATGCTGATTGCAGTTTTGCTTTCTTATGCTGACAATCACGGAAAAGAATCAGACATCATCGAAGATTCATTTGATGAAGAATTTTTGAATGATCTGGTTGAAAGGATCGTTTGATGAAGACCAAGCTCAAACTGAAATCTGTCAATTCAGATGATGAATTGAAGGTAAAAATTGACTTTGATGATAATGACAAAGTGTTTTCAATGAGTGCCAAGAAATTGATGCCAAACATCAGATCAATAGAGTTCAAAGATCCGCAGGATGTTGCAGAAATTCACGAGGGACGATATATCGCCAAGAACATCGGGAAAAATATTCCTAATTTTGAAATCAGAATCTGTGATGCCTGTGATGACCATCCTTGGATATGGGAGTTGATATGAAAGGAAATCAAAATGGATGAATATTTAATGGATGATGCGATTTTTGTTGCAGTTATACAAAATTCTGATGATATTGTTGGATATTGGTTGGAAATTCCGACCGCCAAAGAAGTGATTGTCAGATTCGCACATTCGAATGGAATACCGGAAGAAAAAGTGAATGAAGAATTTTGCAGAGGGGAATGGACTTTTGATGTAAAAGCGATGTATCCAATGATTAATTCGGATCATATATATGATCCGAAATTTGGAGACAATAAATTTTGCGAATGTGGACACCCATATGAGCGTCATTTTGATAGTTGCGAGCGAATGGAACCAGTAGGATGTAAATATTGTGAATGTTATGAATTTAAAAGTAATGAAAAATTTATTTGATAAATATAAAAAATCTAAAAATATAATACTTAAAGTAAGTTATAGTGATTTTTATTTGTATGATATATCTTATCAAATAGAAATAATAAACAATACTAATCAAGATATATATGATATATTTTTATACTTTGATAAAGAAATTAAATCTATATTAGATATAAATATTCAAGATGATATTAAAATATTAAAACAAAATGAAACAACTAAATTAGTTGATTATGGATGGGAAACATTCGATGATGATATAATCTACGATTCTGAAGATCCTATTTGGGATCTTTTTGTAGATTTCTTATATTCTATCAGAATTTGTTATAATTTAGAAAAAAATAATTCTATATTTAATAGAAAAAAATATAAACCAATAATCAAAATTGAACTAAATTCTTGATCAATTCATCAAAATTATTTGCTTCTGATCTTCCTACTTCATCGAGTTTGTTTGCTACTTTTTGCAACATTGGCAGCCAACTGGCGGACTTCAAATCTATTTCCTTGCTTTTGATCTTTGTTTGAAGGAAGGCGGCATGGTCGTCACAATGCCCCACTTCGTCTGCAAGAATAGTTTCAATCATCATTTGAGTATCTTTCAATTCTGGGGATTGTTCGCAGAGTTGGATTATTCTGGTGTATTTGTCAATTGCTTGAATTTCTAATTGAATGTCAATTTTTAGCATTTCTTCAATTGTTTTGCCTATTTTGAGTGGCGGAAGTTGAACCTCGAAATCAACGCCACGGGCAGCTAGATGAAGCGTGATTTTTTCAGCGTGTCCTTCTTCTTCCTCGGCGTGTTCAGTTAGATGTTCTGCTATTGGATCGCGCCAAAGTCCTCGGAGCATAGAGGCTTGCACCTCATACGCTAAAGAACTCAGCCACTCATCATTCACGCTCGAAATCAACAATTCTATAAGTTCGTTCATTCTGTTCCCTCGATGGATGAAAATTCTTGTTTTGGATTGGAAAATCCTGCTTGCGGTAAGTAATCTTTTTTGATTGGAGAAATCAATGTCATATGTAGAAGATGTTTTGAAGATTATGCGTGCATCATCCGGGAAGTGCATCAGCCCTTCGAGGTTGCAAGCCAAGCTTTTGAAAATGAAAGATGAACTTCAGCCGACCATTGATGCAATGAAAGAATCCAATTTGTTAATCGAGACCAGTGATCCTGGGCAAGTAGATGGCAGGTTGTATGTTTTGACATCAGTTGGTCCCGACGGAGTGAAGAGAATTTTGTAAGGAGAAAAATGTGATAATAATCTTTTGTGCCTTCATCGCCGGGGTGATTATTCCCTTGTTTTTTGCAGAGTATTATCCAATGAATTGGATTGTTGCGGCATCGTGTCTGACTGGGTGTGTTGCTTGGTGGTATTTTCTTTTGCAGAGATCTCAATTTGTTTTCAAGGACTACAACACATTTTTGTTGAATATGAAGACATTGAAAGAAAAAAGACAAACTATTCTTGAAAAATTCTTTAAAGAGGTAGATGCTTACAAAGAATATGAACGAAATGTTTTGGTTGAAATTGCAGAATCTACCCCAATGACCAGTTGGCTGCAAACCAGATATCCAACCCAGATTGAATCTGCCTCTTTGCTGAAGAGTGCGTTGCATGAATTAAAAACCATTGAGGATCGAATCAACGCTTATGCGCAAGAAGCAGATCGAAGAAAAATGTTATTGTTTGAGATGAAAACCGATCCTTTCATTGGATTATGTGTCCATCCTCAAATTCGAAGTCTTTTGAACGATTCAGACTATTTTGATTTGAATCTGGACAAAACAAATACCACATCTATATAAGGAGAATTACAATGAAATATATAGTAAATTATAAAGAAAAATGTTTTTATGAAGATGAACCATCAAGATTTATATTTAAAATTATGAACGAAGATGAATTCAGAGATTTTGCAGATATTTATATATTGTCTGTAAAAAATCTTGAATATGCCAAAGATGGGAGAGGAGTGGCAAAAAACAAGCCACTTGTTCGAGACTATGGAAGATCATACAAATTTGAGGAAATAGAATCCTACATTGTCCCAGAAATCTCAGAAATAAAAATTGATGATTTCATTTCTGAAAAACTGGAAGAAAAAATCAATGAATACAATGAAATCAAAAAATTAGAAGATGAAAAGCGGGACAATGAAAACAGAGTCAAAAAAGAAGAACAAGAATTAGAAGAATACAACAGACTAAAAAGAAAGTTTGAGAAGAAATAATGGAATTATATACTCATAGGAATAACTTTTATATATGGCGCGTAATGAACGGCATTGTTTATTCTGAAAGATGTGGTTCGGATATCAAACGCACATTGGAAACCAGCCAGGGCGAATTAGTAGCTATTGTCCCAGCGGGAATGTGCCAAGAAGCTGTTCACAACTTTGCCAAAGGAATCGCACGAAAACAACTCAAATTCAAAGAATCAGAGTTGAGAAGAACAATTGAATTTTCAACCCAAGAATTAGAAGAAGTAAGAAATAGATTAGATAAGGAAAAATAATGGCGATTATAACTTATGAAGTAGAAATACCAGATGACATAGAACTTTCAGAAGTTCACGCATTGCATACACAGGTCATTGCCGAGGCAATCAAAACATTTATTGACAAGGATCACGATTATTACTCTTCCTGGAGACTTTACGATGTTGAATCTGTTTGCAGGGAGCTGTTGGTTAGAGTAGTCAGAATTCTTTCATTGTTGAGGATGGAGCAGAACGAGGAATCTCCAAAAGTAGCCGAAGGTATTGATAGTGAGTTCAAAGATGCAATCAATTGGTGTGTCTTTGGAAACTTGTTGCACAATGGGCACGGAGTTGATCTGTTCGAAATTCTTTCTGATTTCGAAAGAATTGAGGAAGATGTTCCTGTTCCAAGAAAACAAAAGTCTGATGTGAATCAAATTTTTGAAGAAGAAATCTTCTTCGAAGAAGATTTAGACAACAACGCAATTCAAGTCAGACTGCAAGAATTTGTTGAAGAAAAGCTCAATTCGGCAGAACCATTCCCGACACATTTCCAAGTCGGTGTCAATGATTTGATGGCGCGCCTTGAAAGCTTCCAGATGGGGGAAAGCCCGTATTACTATGTTAGGGCAGATGTGCTATATCCAGACAAAGTCCAGGCAGTCCAAGAAAAATACCCAGACAGAGTTGTCTTTTTGAGAAAAACCACTGCTGGCACTAAAATTGGAGACATTGATGAACATAAATCTGCGTTCGAAGAACCAGAATATCCTACAATGTCAGTAGAGGAGTTGCAATCAATGATCAATTCCTTGGTAGTCCCAAAATAATAAAACTATTTGAAGGAAATCATTAGAATTTCTATGAATAGTTCCTAAAGTGGAGGAGTTTAGATGCCCGAATATATTACATCACGTTATGAAAGCGACATAGTAGTTTCTGGAACTACTGCTGAACTTGGAACTACAGATGGGAATCATGTGTTTTTGAGTTTGGGAAGTTGGGCGAACAAGTCATTTATCAAGCGCATCACTATTCAGGCGAATACTGCTGCGGTCACTGGATATATGGATATTCGTTTGCTTTCCGATCCTGCTGCATATCGTGCCGCTGTAGCTCCGGCAGATGAAGATTATGTGATGGCAGCTTGGAATGATGAAGCAGGACAGACTGGTCCAAATAGTTCCTGGAAACTTGATGAAAGATATACTGAAGGTCTGCCTATTGAAGACATCACACTAACTGGATCGTTATATATTATGCTGGAAACAGAAGATGTCGGCGGAACGACATTGAGTGATGCTTCTACGTATGACATCAAAGTCTATGGAGTCCAGAAATGGGATCCTGAGAGTTATTTCAACCGCCAACACATCCTTGATGATGTATATTGGAGAAACAACACTTCGACCAATGTTTGGACTGATTTGACTACTCTTTGCAAGAATACGACAAATATCAGATTGGCTGCTCGTGCTTTTCAGATGGTGGCAGCTACTAACGCAACTGAATATTTCTATGTTGGTGCTTTCAATCAATTCTCCAAGGTTTATTTTGATATTGCCGCTGGAAACACTACTCAAATTTCTTTGACGGCACAATATTACAAATCTGACAATACCTGGCAAACATTGACCATCTTCGATTGCACAGATGCTGATATTGATGGCAGTGCATACACTCTCTTCTCCGAAGGTCCGGTTTATTGGACGCCACCGACAGATTGGTCGGCGACTGAATTGCCAACGACGGATGGAACTCCTCCGGATGCTGCTGGATGGCAATTCGGATTGACTCAGCCAAGATATTATGTGAGGTTTGGGCTGACAGATATTTCAACATCTCCAACGTTCTATTCAATCAGAATAGTCCCTTCAATTTTGAGTGGATATAGTTAAAATTTGCTACTGAAACTGATTCAAAATATATAAACTCGCTATGGAACAATTTTCGTAGAGATTGGAATGAATGATGCCATTGTCTTTCCCAAGGACGGTCCAAAAAGAGGATCGCCAACAATCAGCTTATGTGTCGTCCCCAAAAATTGGAATTCAACAAATTATTGTCGAGTCAATGTCAGAATATGAGTCGGAGATAATTCCTTTGTTTCAAGAAAAATTGGATGAATTATCAAAAACAATCAAAGATGCAAATGTTTGTGATCAAGAAGAGAAAAATCTGAAAGATTTAGAAATTTTTCAAAAATTTGAATCAATCAAACAATCAATAAATTCTGTTGAAAACAATCAAAAAGAAAACAGAGTCATCCTTGAAAAATTAGAAAACAAAACAATAGATTTTCCTCCATTCCCACCAATTCCTGTTTTTCCGGAGGCACCTAATTATTCTAATGAATTTTTTGATATTTCTAATCAAATATCTGTGCTGAAAAATAGCATAGATAATATTCCTAAAATTTCTATTTCTGATTTTCCTAAATTTCCACCGATCCCAGTTTGTCCAGAATTTCCTGATCATTCTGACAAGCTGAATGCCATTTCGGAACAAATATCATTGTTGAAAAATAGCGTAGAAAACATTCCTAAAATGTTTGTCCAAGATCCACCAGATATGACATCAATGAATCAGCAAATTCAAGAAATAGACTTGAAATTAGACAAGATAAACAACCATAAATTTATAGAAAACAATATAAAACATTTAGATAGATTCATTTCAAATAGCTATATCTTGAATGAATCCTTGTTCAAAAAAATAATTGAAATTCTTTCAAAAAATGAGATATATCAGTCAAATTTATTTGAAAAACAAAATCAAAAGATTATATCTTTGGAAAATAAAATAGAAATTCAATCAAAAATAATAGACAATAGCAACAAATCTATGGAAGAGATTCTGTCAAAAACAAATCTGTTTATTTCTAAATTGAAAATCATTCCAATATCATTATTTAGTTTTTTGATTATTGAGATAATTCTAAAATTTTTGAGTTGAAAAAGGAAATACATCGAATGATCTATAAATATAATTTGAGGTCATTTGATGCCAAGCTATCCATACGAAGGCGGATCCAATATAATCAACACATCTTCCCTGGTCAGAATTGTATCTGCGGATTTTGATGCTGATAGTGGAACATTTTTTGTAGATGAATCCGCCAACAAGGTAGGAATTCTGACAAGAACTCCAGGTTTTGCTCTTGATGTCAATGGTGATATCAAAATTCGAACTGGTGGAACATTGATTTTTCCAGATGGTTCTTCAATGAATGCGGCTGGTGTCGGGTCTGCCAATGTGCTGTCAAACAATGGTGATCTTGAGATCACAGCCGATGCAGATGCATCTGCCGCTGGAGACATTCACCTGAATATTGGTGCTGATACTTTTATGAGCATCACCAACAATGGTGATGTGCAAATAGATAATCCTACTACTGGTGCAGGTGTTTCTTCTCCAGCTCTTCATTTGATGGGTAATCATTTTTCTGATGCCACAGATCACGAAATTGAAGCAACTCTTCAATTGATCACCAATGCAGATCCTTATTTGAGAATTTCTATATCAGACGATGGAACAACTCCGGCAACAACTGGTGTGATAGACGTCAAAGACACATCAATTTTACCCGTGACCGACGATTCCGTTGATTTGGGAAGTGCTTCATTGAAATTCAAGAATGTGTATGTTGATGGCACTATTTTTGCTGACAACATTACCAATAGCGGCTCAATGACCGCCTCTTTTGTTTCTACTGCGATTGATTATCTGGCTACTGCTACTGACTTTATGATTGCCGTAGATGCAGTTGGGGGAGCAGTAGAAATCACACTTCCTACTGCCGTAGGGATTGCAGGACAAATGTATGTTATCAAAAAAATTGATGCTTCTGCTTTTGTGGTGACTATTACCCCAGATGGCGTAGAAACTATTGACGGAGACACGCCAGCAATTATAACTGCCCAATGGACTGCTTTGACATTGGTCAGTGATGGAGCCAATTGGTTGATCACTTAAAATAGTGAAAAGGAGAGGAGATGGCTTATTTTCCAACAACATCGATACAATATGCAGATAGTCCATCAATAGATGCTTTTGATAGATTGAGAATTTCTGCACCTTTTGCTGTATTTTCTACTAAACAGATATATACAGATCAGTCATTATTTTGGTCAGAAAAGATAAATGGAGTTGGGGCATCTTCTACTTTTGATTTGAATAAAAGCCAGTCAGTACTCCAAGTTGGGACTGTTTCTGGCGAATATGTCATCAGACAAACTAAGCAATATACATCTTATCAACCAGGACGTTCACATTTGATATTTATTACCGGAAATTTCAATGGATCCAAAACAAATGTCACCAAGAGAATTGGTTATTTTGACGACAACAATGGAATATTTTTTGAATTAGCTGGAAGCACATTAAGTGTGGTAATTAGATCATCTACGTCTGGTTCTCCGGTTGATACATCAGTTGCTCAATCAAGCTGGAATATGGATATGCTCCAAGGGGCAGGTCCTTCTGGAATAACTCTTGATATTACAAAAGCACAAATATTTACAATAGATTTTGAATGGTTGGGTGTGGGAAGAGTAAGAATTGGATTTGTAATTGATGGAATAATAATCTATTGTCATCAATTTTTACATTCCAATGTGGCTTCGGAAGTTTTTATGACTACACCAACTTTACCGCTTCGCTATGAAATTAGAAATACCGGAGTTGCGGCTACCGCTACTACTATGTCAGAAATATGCGGCACAGTCCTTTCGGAAGGTGGTTATGATCCTAAAGGATTGGTCAGATCGGCAGACCTTGGCATTTCAGATAAAGCAATGAGTGGAACATTGCGCCCGTTGATTCAATTAAGATTAAATTCATCATTCATCAGAGGAAGCATTCAGCCTTTATCCTGTTCATTTTTTTCAAGTTCTAATGATAGTTGGCACTGGGCGCTCATTCTAAATCCAACAATCACTGGCGGCACAGCAGCTTCTTGGTCGTCTGTATCAGATAGCATTGCTCAATATGATGTTGCTGCCACTGGCACAGTTTCTGGTGGAACACAAATAGATAGTGGATATATTCCGGCGCAGACCAGAGGATTATATAGTTTATTCAAGAGTGATCTAGGAGTTAATGCAGATATTGATGGTGTTTCTGATGTTTTGGTTTTAGCTGCACAAACTACAGATGGAACCAGCGGAAATCTTTTAGGTTCTATCACCTGGAAAGAAGATTTGTAGTTTGTCTCGACGATTTCCCTGAAAATGTCCTCCTCCGCGGTGAAAAGCTCCAGCCAGGAGCAATTTTCAATGGATAAAGAAAAATTGATGTTTCTTTCAGGACGGATGCAACCACCTACTCGTGGGCACATTTCGCTTTTGAAAAAATCGTTGAGATTGGAAAATGAATTTACTTTGAATCGTGTGATATTGGGATTAGGAAACTCTCCAATAGATAACATCTCATCTTTGAAATTTTGCGAAGAAATTGATGATGATTTGATTCCTTTGTTTTTCAATCTTAAATTGACTGGATCTGCTCTTTCACAGAAAATCAGGCAATTCGCAGATGAATCAATGGTTAAAAACATTCAAACCAGAATCAATGGGTTCAGGCGAGTGTTTCTGAATCCTATTTCTAAATATTTGAAAGATGAAATTCAACGAAATCCGTTCAGGTTTGATCAAAGAGAGCAGATGATTCGACTGCAAATGACTATGGAAGAAAATCAACATCTTTTCATAATTCCTATCGCTGGGAATCAGAAATCATCACGAATGTTGGAAAAAGCAAACATTTTCGGAGAATTTCAAAAAATATACGTAGCCCCAGGAGATGAATATTCTCCCAGGACTACTCATTTTCTTGATAATAATGGAAGGATAGTCCCACAGAAATATCCAGATGACAGATTTGCTTATGATCATGACTATGATATAGTGTTGTCAGTTCACAGAACCGAAGTAGAATCTCTGTCGGCGACACAGGCAAGGACATTTCTGCATAATTTGAAAAATGAAGCAAATCCAAATGATTTTGAAAGATTGATGAATCAATTGACCGAATCGAAAGATCTAAACAATAAATTAACTGAAATAATTTTTTATGAAAATAATATTTCTAATAAAATAGAAGATTTTTCTGAACAAATAGGTTTGATTCAGCAATTAATATTGATTGATAATTTTTTTAAAATTTAAAATTCAAAGCATCATATAATATTTTTGAATATTCATCTGGAACTTCAAAATTTTCTTTTTTATTACGATATATTGAATATCTAACCACTTTCTGGAAATTATTGCTTTGAATAGATTTTTTAGAAAAATAACAATCTGCTCCGGTTTCCATTGCTTTGATGTCAGTTTCGTAGTTGTCGTGTCCGGTGATCAGAATCATTGGTTTGGTGATGCCCTGTTCTCTGGCTTTTTTGATTAATTCAATTCCATCATTTATTCCTAATCTATAATCAATTAGATATAAATCATATTCGTCTTTGATTATTTTTGAATTTGCAGAAACAAAATCATTTACAAAATCAATCTGAAATTGATTACAATCCAGACATTTTATGTTGCATATAGATTGCTTCATCAATAAACAATCAGTTTCATTATCATCAACTATTAAAATTTTTATATTTTCCATAGATCTTCCCTCAACATTCTATCCATTTTGTAGCTAATTTAGTTTTTTCATTCCAAAAATCATTTATAGATGAAATTATTTCAATCAATTTATCAAAATTATTTGGTTTTGATATATAACAATTTGCACCAAGAGAATAAGCCAAAAATATATCTGCATCATAATCAGAAGTAGAAAGAACAATAATAGGAATAATTTTAAGTTTTTCATCAGATTTTAATTCTTTGATTACGTCAAAACCGTTTTTTAATGGCATATTAATATCTACTATGATTATATCTGGAACTATATTTTTACATAAACTTGATATCAGCTCAATACCATTAGATGCTCTCAATAATTCAATTTCAAAATTTAATCGACTGATTGCTGTTGTAATCATCAGGAAGTCATTGTCGTCATCTTCTCCGATCAGAATTTTGAATTTATTTGACATTATCTGTCCTTTCTTGAATAGTAATCACAAATTTACTCCCGTATCCAGGTGATCCTTCCGCTTCGATGTTCCATCCATATCTATCTGCTATTTTCTTGCATATAGCCAAGCCTATACCAGTCCCTTCATATTTGTCATCTGTATATATCCTGTTAAATATTTCAAATATTTTATATCTGTATTGATTTTCAAAACCAATGCCATTATCTTCTATAATTATTTGATTAGTTTTGCAAGTAATTTTTATTTTTGGTGATGTGTTGTCTTTCTTAAATTTAATTGAATTAGAAATAAGATTAATAAACATTTGCTCTAAATGAGTTTTATCTGCTTCTATAAATATATCTCCAAAAAGTTCTATTATTGCATTATTTTTTTTAATATCAGATTCAAGTGAATTCTTAACTTCATTAACTATTATAGATAATTCATTTATTTTAATATTCTTATTTTTTGAAATCATAGAAAAATTCAATAAATCATCAATTAAATTCTGCATTTTATTGGATACTTCTTTAATTTTTTTAGAGAATATCTTTTTTTCTTCTTCGTTGTCGCAAGAATTGATCATATCGGCAAACATAGATATTTGTCTGGCGGGCGCTTTAAGGTCATGAGATACGATATATACGAATGATTCTAATTCTTTATTTGATTTTTTTAATTTTTCATTTACATTTTTCATAAAATCTTCTTTGATTTTCATTTCAGAAATATCGTGAAAAATAAAAATTCCGCCTTCAAAATGACTATTTATATTTATAGGACAGTATGACATAGAATAAAAAACATTATTGATAATTATTTCTTCTTTTATATATTTGATTCTATTATCTTTTATATATTTAAATATTTTTTTAGAATTAATATCATCTAAAATATTAGATATACATATTTTTTCGTTTAAATTATTGAATGATTTTAATGATTCCAAAATTTTTAAAAAACTATTATTATACAAAACTAAATTCAAATCTATATCAACTAAAACAATAGAATCGGTAGCAAATTTTACTAATGTTTTATATGTTTCTTCACTTGTTTTCAATAAATATTCATTTTCCTTGCTTTTGGAAATGTCAACTGCTAAACTTATGATTCCGTTGCATTCTCCGTTTGAATCTACTCTGGGAATTTTTATCATTTGAAACCAAAGTTTATTTCCATTTTTATCAATTAATGATTCTGTAAATTCTAATGGAGTTCCAGATTCTATGACTTTTAAACTATTTTCCTCGCACTTCTCGGCAGATTCTTGATCAAAAATATCATATATCGGTTGATTTTCAACTTCTTGGTGCGTGAATCCGAAAGTAGAACAAAATTTCTTATTAACTTTCAAGATTTTACCATTTAGATCTTTCAATATTACTATAACTGGAATAGAATCAAAAATATTTTGAATCTCATCATTTTTAATTTTACTGAACATAACAAAATATTCTCGATATTGTTCTGCTAAACCTGCTATGTGGAAAAATTGTTGCTTACCTACTGACGAGAAAATATGTTCATCAGAGAGTAATATCTACCAGGAGAAAAATTATGAATGAAAAAAGTTTGATTGTGGATTTCGCTAATATTATGCACCGATCCTATCATGTAGTGCCACCGCAACATCGTGCGGCTTCTCCGCCAGGAGGGCTTTATATTCTTTATAGGACGTTGAATAGACTTTTTCGAGAGTATCCTTGTCCTGTTATTTTTGCGTTGGAAGGTGGCAAGCCGACAAGAAAGAAATTGAACGAGGACTACAAATCTAATCGCAAGCCAATGGAAGACTATGATGAATTCAAAAAACAATGGAGGTTGGCTGAAAAGATGTTGAGAGATTCTGGAGCGACTTTGTGGAGAATTGAGGGGTGTGAGGCGGATGATTTGATTGGAGCCTGGGCAAAAAACAATGATTGCTATATATTCTCAAATGATAAAGATTTAGACGGGCTCGTCAGAGATGAATCTGTCAAAATTATAAGGACTGATCGCAAAGGCAATCTGGTAGAATTTAGCGAATCAGATTTCAAAGACAAGTATGAATTCAACACAAAACATTTTCTTATGGCAAAGGCTCTTTTGGGGGATACATCGGACAACATCAAGGGAATTAAAGGTTGGGGCCCGAAAAACATCATTCGTGCAATCAAAAATTACAATGGAGACATCGAAATAATGAGGAAGAAGGGATTCGGAAAAGTTTATGACAACCTGCGTCAAAATTGGGATGTTTTTCAGACCAATCTTGAAATTTTTGCTCTGCAATCAGATATAGTTGTAGATGTGTCTCCAACAAAAATGGATATGCAAATAGCCAAAGATTTTATGACAAACTTAGGAATGAAGGAGCAATGAAATGAAAGAAATAAAATCTGAAATTGATTCAATCATAGTCAATCTGAAAAAATATCACAAAGAATACTCCGATGCAGAAAAAAGATGGGATGATGTGCGTCGCCCAGGAGAATACAGAATCTTGTCAATTATTGAAAATGAATGGTCTGAGAAATTTCCAGGAACTAAAATAACAGCAGATTTTTGGGATGATGATTTTGTGCCCTCAATAGGTAATCTCGACGCCGGGGCTCATGGTATCAGTTGGGAACCAGAAATATTTTTGGATTATGAGTTTGTCAAAAAAGACGTACAATTGTATCGCCCTACTACTGACGGATGGGAGTATTGCCCGAGTGAAGATTATCAAAATTTTATATACTCTCAAATGATTCCTGAGACGAATATTGAGGTGTATCATTTTATTGAATTTTTTGACCAGATACATAATTCAATAGATTGCATCAGTGGAGTTCCAGAAATAAGAGAACCAACCGGTGAATATAACGAAAGAATGCAAAAAATCATAGAAAATAACCAGGAAGAAGATTTTTGAAGTTTGGCTTGATCTTTTTTTCAAGTTTTCGAACTACACCATTGGCATAAAGCCATAAATTTTCGGTCAGCACTCTGTCAAAGAAATTGAACAAATAACTTGAAAGAGGACAATTCATTCCTATGTCTGAAATTGTCATAGCCTGATTTCTGTGATTGATGGTGTATTCACAGATTATTGATCCTTGGCGGATAGGATCGGAAACAAAGATGCTTTCTTTTGGAAAGTTTTCTGACAAGAATTTCCCAAATTCCTCTACAATTCCATTTTCTATGTTTCTTTCTGGAATGATGTTGATTTCACTCCAAGGAAGGATGTCGTCTCTTACACATTCAAAAAAAACTATAAAATTGTCTTCATTTTTTCTAATAGTCGCCCAAAATTCTTTGCGCAATCCCATAGAATGGCAGTGCATCACAGCTTGAAAATCTTCAATTTCGGTTTTTCGAGGCCATTCAAGATAGAACACACTTGAAGACGGAACGCTGATGCCATTGACATCGATGAATTCTTTTTCTGGACGATCATCTTCTGACGGCATCAAAATTTCTTTCAATCTTGGAATTTCTGATTTCATTTCGAGAACAATGCCTGTTTCAGCCAAAATTTCTTCTGGTGAAAGGTATTGTCCATTTTCTACTACATTTTTCATTTTTGACGACAATCTGTCGCCAAGAAAAAAGAGAAAACTCTCTTTTGACATTTCAATTTCCTTTCAAATCAAACGGCTGGGTCATAAAGTCTTCGAACTGTGTTGCTGACACCTCGAATCATTCTGGAAATCAAATTTTTCCAAGGAGTAGATGACAATTCTTTCATTCTGATGAGATCATTGAGACCAATGACTCTGTATTTTTCAATATCTTCGTCAGTGCGTCCTACTTCTTTGTCCCCACCGGATCGAAGTCCTGCTGATCCCAATTGAGTGCCTGGTACGTGGAACCCAAAACCCGCGGGGGTTCGTCCAGTTCTCAATGACTCAAGAACCGGACCCAACGTGAACATAATTTCTCGTCCTTTTGGAGTCATCTTGAACCTTTGGAAAGCAGCATTCAAAATAGCAGATCCAAAATCAATATCTTGGTCTTGGTCTGGATTTAGATTTCCTTGCGCCTGAACAATTTTTCTACCCATTGACTCTGACAACAATATATCGGCTACTTCGTATTCTTCACTTGATTCACACACCTCAGCCAATTTTAATAAATTTTGAACACTCATTTTGAACTCCGTTGCAGGTTATTTCACGAATCGTAGAGAAATATCCTGCAATGAGGAAAAATTATGGAAAACTTTTTGGAAACTCTTGAAAAATTGGATCGTGGCGGACAATATGAAGAATCAGATGTTATGATGGCTAAATTTTCGCAATCATCAACTAAAATTCCTGACAACATCTGGGATATTGTTGGAAGATGGGGTGGCAAATTTATGCGATTTGTCAGAGAAGAGGCACCATCGGTAGGTAAATGGTTAGATTCAAGACTTTCAGCACAAGATGAAGTTCAAAGAGCAAAAGGAATGTTAGATCCGTTGAAGAAAAAAATTATGGATACCTGGGAAGGCGGCTCTGCCGCTGATCGCACTATGTCCTACCAAATGGATGAAAAAGGCAGATCAATGATTGGCGCCTATCCCGAAATGAAGACACTGAAAAGTTTGTATGATCAACTGCCGGTTGGCAGCCCAATGGAAGCAGCCATCAAGGGCGCAGTCAATGGATATGCCCAGCATTTAGGATACAGGAATATGGAAGATATGTTGCGTCGAATGTCATTTGGTGGTTCAGCAGTAGATTCTGCTGGGCGACCAAACACAGCAGTCGGAGATGTCATTGGAGAGTGAAATGGAAATTGATTGGGATCGGGTTTTGTCTGATGTGGACTGGGTTGAATTTGAATATGCTTCGCGCAGATTTAGAGCAGGATATTATATTCTTGAAGGCACGCAAGGCAAGGCAATTGAACTCAACATTGGCAGCGATGCACCGACGATAGATGGGTGGGTCGGACTCCAATGGTGTGAATCTAGTGGATTGACAAATGACTGGCCACCAGAGGGGATGATTCTCAACAAACTGAAAGAATCCGACAAGCAACCACAGGCAGTTCAACCGGAGAAGCCAAAGCCAATCAAAGCAATCAAAAAAGATGTTTTGATTCATCCAAGATAATTTTCACAATGGGCAGGAAAATTTAACAAATGTTGAGTAATATATTTCGTCAGCCAATAAAATGGGTGACATCCCACGAGGGCAGCGAAGAAAATCAAGGCAATACCTCATCGCTTCCGATAATATTCGTCCTCGGGCGACCAGCGTGGCCGTTGAATAAGCAGACCTCAAACAAGCGCCAACAAAGTCGCCCTTTGTTGCGTCAAGAAATAGGATGAAAAATGTTGTCAATCTTATTGGCCATTCTGTTAGTTTATTTTTATTTTTCATTCAAGATGAACAAATTTTGCTCCCCATTGTCAAGAAAAAATATAGAAATTTGGAAACAAATACTGAAATCGGACAAAGAATCAAAAAGATTAAAGAAAAGTGATGAATATTGTTCAAATTTTCTTGAAAAAACGAAGATGATTGCGTAATCTTTATTGGGTCAAAAAGATAAGACTCAATTCATCTCTTAAATAAATATTAGAGTTGAAAGAATAAGGAGAAATTTATGACATATGATGATTTTGTAAAAAATTTAGAGCAATCAGTCCCTAATCTATTAGATTTTGGCTCTACACATCGAGATTCAGCAGTAGATTATACTAATCGCAATGCTAAATTTGTATTAGATGAAGTTGCAACCACCATCGGAGTCTCAGGAGCAGACTCCGATTTTTTGTTAGAACTTGATGGAATTTGTTATTTGGCAACTTTGGGTATATGCTATTACTACAAATTGACGAAGATGCCTTCACAGGAAGGATACGACGCCGTTAACCATTATTTTGATAGATATGAAAGATCACTTGTTTCATTGAAACAACAAATTGAGCAAGTCATTGGCACTTGCCCCTGAAATTGCGGCGCAGGTTCCGCAAATAGCCTGCTGGTGGAGTGTGGCGGCGCAGCCGCCCCCAAAAATTCAAAGGACATAGCTGAAAAGGTTTTGCTATGTCCTTTGAATTTCCCCTTCTGGATCAGAAAGGAAAGTAATGAAAGACGATCCAAACCAATTCTCTAAATTTATCCCGGAACGATCTATTAAAAGTGCATCAGGAAAGCCATTGGATATCCTCTGGGATTTACAGGTATCTCTGAATGACCGATTGCGCCACAGCGGAGAATGTACATTGGAGCAAATTCCACCATACGATTCAGATTCTAAAATTTATTTGCTTTCTTTGAGCGTAGAGGAATGGACAAGCCAGTGGTTAACTTTCAATTTGCCAGAATCAGACTATAAAGATTATCCTGTCCAAATTGAACATTTTGGACAAAAATTGGATTGCAAAGACAAAGATGAATTTTGCCAAACTTTGTCTGGTCTGATTGAAAAAGATTCTGGCAAACTTTTGCAAAAATATATTGATTTGGCATCCTACTTCAACAACAAGGAAAAACAATGAAAGATATGTGGATTGTCAGCAAAACAGAAGCAACCAAAATTTTCCACACATCGCAAGGATATCAAGTTTCTGCTGTGGTTTCTATTGGCGATCCCAATGAAAAGCCACCAACTGGAATGAGAGCAAGAGAAAGAGCAATTCTTCGAATGGAATTTCACGATGTTGATCGTAATGACGAAGGTTATGTCAGATTTGGAATTGTTCCGCCAAACAAAATTGACATCAAGAAATTGATTCGCTCTGCCAAGGCGTTGATTGACACACCAAATGTTTTGTTGATTCATTGCTACGCTGGAATTTCAAGATCAACTACAACAGGTTTCATCTTGAAAGCAATCGAATTAGGTGCAGGACACGAGCAAGAGGCGTTTGACTTCGTCAAAGAAAAATGCCCTTGGATGAGTCCAAATTCTTTGATGATTTTTATTGCTCAAGCAGAACTTCCAGAATTTGATATCATCAGTCCATTGAAAAATTGGCAAAAATTGAATAAGCTTTAATTGCGAGGTCGAGCAGTCGGATATTTCAAAGATATATAGTTATATCTATAAAATGTAAGTTCGATTCTTACTTCCGCCATAACGCGGCGGAATAATCAAATGGTGATCAAAACCGATTGCGCCAATTCCCGCAATTTTATAAAATCTCAAAGAATTTTTATTTCTTTGAGATTTTATTTTTTGACGAAGGATTCCACAGGAATCTTTCTGAAATATATACAAAGGAAGTGAAAATGCGAAGAAAGATTCTCGTGGTGATGATTCACGGCATTGGAGATGGACGGGGAGAAAACAAATTTCTCTTCAATCTTGAAAATGGAATTCGCAAACACTTGGAAAAACAAATTATTCAATATTCTTTTAAAAGATCAGTTTCAAAAGATTTTGTTTTTCTTTATATTGACTGGTTCAAGATTCTTCAAAAATCAGAAGATTTACTTTGGTCCAAAATTTCAAAAAATTACAAACTGAAATATCGTTTATTTCGAAGATTTGTCATTAATTTTTTTGCAGATGCTCTTGCTTATCAACCATCTGAGCGACATAGGGATGTCTATGACAAAATACATATTTTGATTGCTGAAAAAATCAACCAACAAATTTACAAAGGAAATATTTCCGAAGATTCATTGGTATGTTTTCTTGGTTATTCATTGGGATCAATAATTGCCAGTAACTATATTTATGACATTCAGAGCGACAACTCATACTTGATGTGCGATGCTGTCAAAAAAGTGATTCAAAACAATGATTGCCCAGTTCTCCGAGGGGATACGATTGCTAGTTTTTACACGATGGGAAGCCCATTGGCATTGTGGTCCTTGCGCCACGAAAATTTTGGAAAACCAGTCAAAATTCCTTCGCCCAATCTGAAAAAAGGCACAGGAAATTGGTATAATTTCTATGACAAAGATGACATTTTAGCCTATCCACTGAAAGAATTGAACGAAGACTATTCTATCCAAATATCAGAAGATATAGAAGTAAAAGTTCCAGGATGGCTATGGAAATGGAATCCTATTGCTCATACAAAATATTGCTTCTGCAAAAAGATGCAAGAAAAAATCGCAGATGATTTGCTCCTGCGATGGAAGGAAATCAACAATGGAAAGAACCCCTCAGTCCTTAGTGAATAACATCAAAGAAGATGTTGAAGATTTGTTGAAACGATGCGATCAGATGAAAAACAAGACGGGAAGTGCTATTGGGAGAGTTAAAATTCTTAAATTACATAGAATGTTGTCTGATTTCAAAGAGGGATTATTATCAGAATTGGTAGAGTTTTTTAATAATCCTGAAGATTCTCCATTAGCAACCGAGAATACTGCGGATACAGGGGCATCTTTACAAAAATGAAAGATATAGAAAAGTTGCTGGTGTCGAGCGGCTACGCTTTGTCTTCTGCCAAACTGACACAATATCAAACCAGTAGCATCGAGATTGCTCACGCAGTCAGCCAAGTTGAAGAATTGGTTGCAGAAATTATGGCGTTTCTCTTCGTAAATGCAATGCCAAAGGAAAAATTGCTATTCAGGGGTGAATCAGGAGTCCCCAATGCTATTGCCGACGTAGGTGTAATTCTGGAAAGATGTGGCAAACAAAACGCAATGGACTATTTCAAAAGATTTCTCCTTTCCAATTCTTTTGAAGACAAAATGAAGATCATAAATGAGATAAATGACAACGCTCTGATATAGAAAGTGAGGGTGCCTAATGTGCGGAATCGCTGGAATGTATAACCTTGACGGAGAAAACGTTGCAGAAAAACTTCGTCTGAGTCTGTTCGCACTGAACCATCGGGGGCAAGAATTCGCCGGGATCTGCGTTGGTGGCCCAAGGCAAGTCAAATCTCACAAAGCAAAGGGGTTGGTTTTTCAGGCACTGACCAACAAGAAAATAGCGAGATTGGACGGATTCAACGCAATTGCCCACACCAGATATTCGACTACTGGCGATTCCAACCTCTCCGGTGCCCAACCTATGAAAGCGATTACCCGAAAAAATGGGCGAGACAAGGAGATTTACATTGTCCATAACGGCAACATTCCAAACATCTCCCCAATCAAAAAAAAATTGATCTCGCAGGGTGCTGAATTTCAATCAGATTCGGATACAGAAGTCATCCTGAAATACCTGTCATTCAATTACACGGGACACATCACAGAAACACTTGCCAAAATGATGACTGAGATCAAAGGAAGCTATTCCTTGCTGGTGATGTTGGAAGACAATTTGTATGCCATCAGGGACCCTATGGGAAACCGCCCCTTGCTGATGGGGCAAATTGGTGAGAGGACTCACATTTTCGCTTCTGAAACCTACGCTTTCGATATTGTTGGGGGCAAGGTTGTCAGAGATGTTCGACCAGGAGAAATAGTCAAAATTAGCAAAGCAGGAGTAGAATCGATTCAAGTGATTGAAAATCCTACTCCTGCACATTGCATCTTTGAATGGGCTTATTTGCAGGATTCTACTTCTACTTTCGAAGGAATACCTGTGGGAATGGCAAGAGTGAATGCCGGCAGATTGTTGGCAAAATATGTTCCCAAGGACAGAATAGACATTGTGATAGGTGTGCCAGAAACTGGGATTTATGCTGCCCAGGGACTTGCGGAAGCAATCGACAAACCATTGGTGAATGGAATCTCTAAAAATAGATTTTCGATGAGGACTTTCATTGAGCCAAACGAATCTATCAGAAAATATATGCTTCGAATGAAATTGAAAATAGTTGGTGAGTTTATCGAAGGGAAGAAAATATGTGTTGTCGATGATTCGATTGTAAGATCATTGACAGCTAGAATTTTAGTTCAAATGTTGAAAGAATATTCTCCAAAAGAAGTACATTTAGCAATTGCCACCCCCCCAATTATGTATCCGTGCGACCTCGGCGTAAGTATAAAAACCAAGGATGAATTATTTGTGTGGGATACAAATGGTAATGTTAAATCAAATGATCAAATGATAGAAGAACTTGGGGTTGATTCACTTGTATATCTTTCAATTGAAGATTTATGTGAATCTGTTGGAAAACCAATTAATAACTTTTGTTTGAGATGCTTTAATGATCGACATCCTTTAAAAAATTTATCATAGATTGATAAATTATATTTGTTAGATCCTTCTTTGATAATTTATATCTAATATCAATGATATGCAAAGGAATGTTATTCTCTTTCGCCATTTGAATCTTTTTATTAAAATCTGATTGATATTTTAAAAAATTTTTTATATTACCTTTTCTCATCATTACAATATTATAATCTTCAAAATTATAATGACAAGGCTCATTAATTTCTACTAAAATATTATAATTTGGTAGATAATAGTCATAACGAAGATGTTTGCTAAACTTCCAAGAACTGAATATTTTATTTGATAATAAATATATTTTAGATATTTCACTTATAGCAAATTTATATATATTTTCAAAAATAATATTTTGAGGTTTCCTATTATGTTTTCTTATTTTTATAATTTCTTCAGGTCCCATTCCGTAATCCACCCATTGCCGACAAGTTTCACAAATAGTTATATAATATCTTTGATTCAAACATACAAATTTATTATTACTACATATTTCACAAATCCCTTGATTAGTTTTAAATCTATATTGATTCGAACATTTTTTATTACAATATATTTGAAATGATGAATTAGGATTGAATTTTTTTTGACAATTTTTACAAATTTTTTGATATAATTCAATATGAATATCATCTTTAATTAATGAATATAAGTACTGATCTTTACATTTTTTAGAACAATATTTGCTTAATAGATGCATTTTAGATATATCCTGTCCGCAATTTAAGCAAAATCTTTTTATAGATATCTCTTTATTACATCTTGGATTGCATAAAATTTGTTGTGGAGAATTTGTAATAAATTCTTTGAGACATTTTGGGCATTTTTTATTAAAATTATTTGGTTGATCCATTCTTGCTTTTTTGCGTTTTTCATTAAATGAAAGTAATCTACAATCTTTTTTACAATAGATTTTTCTGGCTGAATTAGTTTGAAATTTCGATCCACAATTTTTACATTGTTTTGTAAATATTTGTTGACTCATTTTAGTTGACATTATCATTTCTCCCTTATATAATACTCAAATAAAAATAATATTCAATATAAAATTTTAAAATCTTCTATGAAAATGAATAAAAACTTCCACGGCTTTGGCTTTGGTTGGAATGTTGAAGGAATATTCACCAAAAGAAATTCATCTTGCTTTGGCTACTCCTCCGATTATGTATCCGTGCGATCTCGGAGTTAGCATCAGAACCAAGGAAGAATTATTTGTATGGGATGATGGGAATGCCAAATCTAATGATAAAATGGCAGAAGAACTTGGAGTTGATTCACTGACTTACCTTCCTCTTGAAGATCTGTGTGAATCTGTTGGAAAACCAATGAATCAATTCTGCACAAGATGTTTTTCTGGAATTCATCCACTGAAAAAGGAATGTGATAGAAAATAAAATAACAATATATTATGATCAATAATCTAATAAAAATAGCGGAATATTTTGATAAAATTGGTAAATATCAATTATCCGATCGAATATTGATCAAGATCGCATCACAATTAAATTTTAATAATATTATCAAAAAAATAAAAATTTTTTTGAAATATAAATTTCCTTTTTTGACTCGTGAGCAAATGGAGGATATAGCACAAATTGCAATTATCGATCTATCCAAAATAGAAATAGACCCAACAAAAAATTTAGATGGATTGATTCACTCCATAGCGTTCAACAAAGCAGTCAATTTTATCAATTCTGGTTATTACAAGCACGAAAAAAGCGCAACTGATCTAGAAAGTGATTATTATGAATCGGCAGCCCGTGGGGAAGAAACAAGCAGAGATCCAATGAAACATTGGGATTATGAAAGAAAAATGAGAGATTTGAGAGGTGATCCAAACGAGTCCTACCAATTATATCCAACTGAAACATCTGCGATTGCAAACTTGTCATTACAAGATCTGAAAACTGGTAAGTCAGACACGGACATAGATATGAGTGCGCTGTTTGGTTTCGGAATTCCAAATTCACAAATTACAGAACATCTTCGCAAAAGATACTTCGATATGCTTGTCAAAAGCAAAGATATGTTGCCCCAGGGATCACCATCTAGCTATCTAGATAAATTGCTAAACGATCCATCTGGAATGGTGTTGTTATGGACGGTGCTTCAAAATCATTTATATTCTCAAAGATCCGGCGCAGATTCTGATGGTCGTGATTTGTTGAGAAACTATATCGATAATATAGAAAAATACAACGAAAAAAATAATACAAATATCAAACCAGATTATATTATGAATCATGCAGCACTGAATATGAGACCAAAACAAGTAATATCTATGATTCAATTCATCTTTATAAAGAATATGTTTAATAATTTAATCAAAAACAATTTATCACCAGCGGGAGCGGTTGGACAAATCATAAAAAGTATAGGCAAGACAGCAGATCAAAATTCATTAATTACGATTTCTACTAGATCAAATAATAGTCAAAAATTTTCTGCAATTATGAAAATATCAGATATTATAAAAATGATTTGTTTATATGATTGGGAAAAATGGCCATCAGATGAAGATTTAATTAGATTGAATATTCCTTTCCAGAAAAAAGGTAAAGGACCGTTCGGTGTAGAATATAAAGGTGGTATTTAATAATAGGAGAGACAAATGAAAAAAGAACTTTCACAACTTGCAAAAATTGCTTCCGAATTCGAGCACGAAGGGAATCTGGAAGCCGGGAAACTGATCACGCTGGCAATGAAGAAGATTGCGCAGGGATGGAATCCTCCGGCGCAAGCAGAATCACTCATTGGGAATAATGAATCGCCATCATTACCAGTCCAATCGAAGCAAACTTTGCGTCAGCGTGGGAAAGATCCTGGTGAGGCACGAAACATAGAGCAGGCAATTTATCAGATGGTGATGAAAGCCCGAGCCGGGGATGAAAGAATGTCTCAAATATTACGTCGAGCGGTAAAAGAAGGAACTGGATTTGAGTCAGAAAGCGAATGGATGGATCCTGGAACAACCGCGACGGAATGGTTGCAAGGTTCACCACTTACTTCGACAAATGATCAAGGATATGTTAGTCCAAGCAATCCGATGAATCCGGCATTATACAATCTTCAACAATAATCCTGCCATCGTCCCCTGAAAACCAGCCACCTGTTGAGTATCCTCCATCAGAGCACCCAGTTCTGATGGAGATTGAAACCATTATGAAACCCTTATGAAACCATTATGAAACCCTTATGAAACCATTATGAAACCATTAGTGAAATGGCCAGGCGGCAAACGCAGAGAAATTGAGAAAATCGAGGCGCACGCCCCTGAAAACTTCGACCTGTTCATCGAACCCTTCGTGGGAGCAGGCGCAGTCTTCTTTCATCTGAATCCGCAGAGAGCTGTGATTTCTGATGTTCATTCAGAATTGATGAATTTCTATTCTCAAATAGCAATTGGCAATGGCAAAGAAATTCACCAGTTGATGAGTCAAAGAAAGAATGACGAAAAGACTTATCTTGAAATTCGAGACAAATTTTCACCTGCAAATGACATTGAAAGAGCCTTCAAGTTTTTCTACCTCCGCAAGACCTGTTATAGAGGAATGTTGAGATACAATTTGAAAGGAGGATTCAATGCGGGTTTTGGAGCCTACAAAACTTTTAAATTTTATGAATTGTTGGACGAGAACTATCAAACATTGCTGGCAAGAACTGGGATATTGAACGTTTCCTTTGAAGAAATTTTCAGAAATTTTGACAGCGAAAACAATTTCGTTTTCCTTGATCCTCCTTATGACAGCGAATTCACGAATTATGGATATTGCAAGTTTGGCAAACCAGATCACGAGAAATTGGCAGAATGTTTCAAACAAACGAAAAACAAATGTTTGATGATCATAGGAGAAACTGATTTCATCAGAGAGATCTACAAAGATTATATTGCAGACAAATATCACCAAAAATATTGCTTCAAATTCCATTCCGGAAGGGTGGGAGAAGAAATTGACAGAACCCATTTGATTGTGAGGAATTATTGAAATGACTGAAATTGAAAAAGACTATTTGAAAATTAATCAAGAGGTTGTTGGTTGGACCATTGAAAAAGTAGAAGATGACACAGAGGCTTTCTATTTGACGCTCTCCAAAGATGATCAAAGAAAAAGAGTCAAAATTCACATCAGCATCTATGCCTCATTGATGTTAGGAAATGTTTCTCAATTGAAACAAATATCCAAAGACGGAGAAGATTTGGTATATGATTCTTTGTCGGATATGGAAGATTTGATCTGGCAGATTTGCGAATCAGAAATTGATGCACGATTAGTAAATTTCATTCTGTGTGGAAAAGAATATGTTGGATTTTCATTCAATGGAAAAAATCATTTAATTTGCATTGACAATCTTACTCATCAAAGAACTTTTGCAACAATGCCTTGGATCTCTGAAAAACAATTTCGAGGATATAATCCAGTTGCTCTAATCCTTGCTTCGAGAAATCCAGAATATTTACAAAAATTTATAGCTAATAGAAGGTTGAAAGATATTGAAGATAATTGGCAAATGTTTTTTGATTCTAAATTTGAATCGAATGAAGAAGAGAAAGAATTTTTCAACAAATATTTTCCATACTATTGTTTGCCGGAGAAAAACTGATGAGCAACAATGAATTTCAACTTGACGAAGACTTGGAAGAATTGATCAGAAATATTGAAAATGACAAACCAATCCGAATCTCAAAAATTTCAGATGCGATGAAAAATATGGCTACTGCGGTGCGTGAAATGGCTGGAATTATTCGATCTCTTGAAGAAGATGTTTTGAGATACGAAGAAGAATTGGAAGGTGAGGAGTGAAATTCGTTCACGGCAACATTTTTGATTCTGACTGCGACATCCTGGTGAATACCATCAATTGCGTTGGCGTGATGGGCAAGGGAGTTGCTTTGGAATGCAAAAAAAGATTTCCTCAAAATTTCAAAGAATATTGGAAAGCTTGCAAAGATGAACAAATTCATCCAGGGGAGATTTTTATTTTTCAAGAAAATGGAAAGACTATTATCAATCTTGCAACCAAGAATCACTGGAAAAATTCATCTCGACTCGAATGGGTCGAAAAGGGCACAATTGCCCTTGCAAGATTGTTGCGAGCCTCTGGTGGCTCTACAATAGCCATCCCTCCGCTTGGCTGTGGCAATGGAAACCTGAAATGGCAGGATGTTCGACCTATTTTAGAGAAATATCTATCTGACATTCCTGATGTAGAAATTTGTATTTTTGAGCCAGAATCTGAAATTTCGAGTCGAGATTCTATATAATTATTCTGAGGTCAAACGAATGAGCGGAATTCCAAATTTTGTTCTGAAAAATCAGCGACATCTTCTTTCTCAACCACAAGGAGAAGAAGTTGAAAATGGAGTGATTTGGATATTTGATTCCCCGAAGGGGGAAACCACCATCACCAGATTTGATGGGACTTTTGGTAGAGAGTGGATCATTTCTTATCCGTCAAATGAACATCCATCAGAGGTTTATGGAGCAGAATATTCTCCTGAAATTCACGGAGATGTTGCCTACGAGACAGAGTCAACAGAAGACGACAGAGACATAGAGCACGCATTGGAGATGCTCTTTGGGGGAATCACAAATTCCTTGGATTTTGAAAGATTGTTTCCAAATCTTTCTGTTTCTCAAAAAGGAGCAGACTGGCTGTTGGCAATACCAAATTCAGAAATATACTTCTTGGCGCGAGAAGGTGAAGAAGGATACAACATCGTTTTCGTCAATGATGACGAAGTTGAGCAAGGTGGCCCTTTCGAAGATTCGGCTGGCATCAAGCAATTTGTCTATGGAATATTGCAGACACTGAAACAGGAAGAAAAACTCAAAGAAACTGAAAAACCAAAAATCGAGGAATTTGTTTCTGATGAAAACACAGAATTGTTGCATGCAGCAAGCCGAAAAATTGCTTCTGCTTGTTCAGATATCGACAAAACAGGAAATTATCAAATATCAGACGCCTTGGCGATGGTGATGCAATCCATAGCCATCGTCATCGAAGGAGAAGAATAATGGAATTGACACTACAACGCATCTATAATATGGCATCTTCATTGAGAAAACTGATTCAACAAGAAGTGCCAGTGAAGGTCGCCTATCAATTGGCAAAAAATGTCAGAGTGATTGACGATGAATATCAATTGATCGAGAAGCAGAGGGCGGATCTAATCCGGAAGCACGGGGAAGTGCAGGAAGATGGTTCCACACGAGTTGCGGATGAAAATGTAGCAGCCTTCACCAAAGAAATGGCAGAATATCTTCGAACTTCGACCGAAGTTGATGTCAAATCTGTTTCAATCTCTGATTTGGGGGACAATTGCAAATTGACACCACAGGAAGTCATTGATCTTGAAGGCTTGCTGGTAGAATAGAATATTTGAAATTTGAGAGAGAATTGCCATCCTGATATCAAAGGTAGGTTGGGCCCTGAGCAATTCTCTCTCAATCTTTTTTTAGGAGAAATAAATGGCAGGAAAAGCATCGAAAACCAATGTTGCTGCTCGACGCGAAGAACGTGAAGCACAGAAAAATCAGACTTGTCTTCGTTGCGGCAATCAAATCGAGATGGCAATGATGGTCAATGGGCGTGGTAAAACACAGATGGTCAGAATGTGTTGCCAAAAAGCGCAGGCAGAATGAACAAATCTTTTCTTCACTGGCCAGGTGGAAAATCTCGATTGCTGACTTATATCCTTTCTCATTTGGATGGACACCATATCTTGATTGAGCCATTTGCCGGATCTGGCGTGGTTTTTTTGAACGGAAACAATCCGCAGAAAAAAGTGGCAGACATCAATCCAGATTTGATCAATTTGTTTCAAACTTTGCAAAACAAAGGACAAGCTTTCATCGATGAATGTGAAAAATTGTTCATTGAAGAAGACAACAAAGAGAAGTACTATTCAAACAGAAAGCTGTTCAACTCAACAAAAAACAAAGAAGAAAAATCTGCATTGTTTGTTTATTTGAATCGTCATTGCTACAATGGACTTTGGAGATACAATGCCAATGGAGAATTCAATGTTGCTTATCGCGGGGATCCAAAGGAAACTTTGAGACAGGTCAATTTCCCGAGAGATGAGATAGAGCAATTTTGCCAATTGACAAAAAATGTGGAATTCTTCTGCTGCTCATTTGAAAAAATGTTTGAAATGGCTGATGAGAATTGCGTAATCTATGCAGATCCACCTTACGTCCCAATGAATTCTACAAGTAATTTCACGGGATACTCAAAAGAAGGATTTGGAAAGGAATCTCAAAAAACATTGGCAGATCACGTCAGAAATGCTCCGTGCAGAGTTGTAGTTTCCAACAGAGACACAGAATTCATTCGAGAAATATATTCAGGAATGAAAATGATTGAATTGAGTGTTCAGAGAAACATCTCCTGCAAGGGTGATAAAAGACTGAAAGACAAAGAATTGTTGATTGTGAAGGAGAAATATAATGAATGATGTCGTGGAAATAATTGTAGATGGTGATGATCCAACATTATCTATGAGCGACGAAGAATATAAAAAATTCGAGTCAAAGGCAATAGGTACAATACATTGCCCATCTGGTGACATATCCACTTGGAGTCGAGATGAATTACAAAAATTTAGCGATGAAGCCACTGAACTGACTAAATTACACAATTCATCAGAAACAGATAGTTTGAAAAATAGAATTAATATTCTTGAGTCAGAAAAAGAAATATTATCTTCCAAAATTGGTAAATTTGCCGAATTTATGAATAACACATTCGAAATTTATCGTCCTTCTATGGGAACAACACTATATGGAGAAGAAGGATTAGTGACTGCTGGAAAAATACAATTGTTGAATATTTTTATCGACAAATGGAATAAAATATTAGAAAAATGAAAAAAATATTTAGCAATTTTGTGATTTTGTTGCAGTTGTTTTGGATATTTATTTGTTGTCCAGTTTGGATGCCAAGATTTTTGAAAATATTTTTCAGAATTGGCAGGAATATAAAAAGTGATTGATCAAAGAGATGGCACATGGGAATGCGACGGCAAGACCGAAGAAGATTTCGCTACACTTCTTCACGAACTAAAAGATGTTTCACTAGCGTCTTGGTGCCGAAAGGGATGAAGCACAGAATAGCGTAGATGTGCCCCCAAGTGAAAGAGATTCCCGGTTTGACCAGCCGGGAATTTTCTTGGAAATAGAAAGGGAGAGTTGAATGGAAGAAATTATTTTAAATCGATCTGATGTCATTCAGGACATTATAGACGCCCTTGGATCATCAAGTTCGGAAGTTTTAGCAAATATCTATGAAACGATCGTTGGATCTGAAATAACCTATATCGGGCAAGATCAATTTCAAATGTGGAGTGATGATTTAGAGGAAGATGAAGATTATTCCTGGGATCACGAAGAAGACGAAGAAGATGAATTTGATTTTTGATTCAACCGCAACATCCTGAAGCCCCTTGGCGACAATAAGAACATACAATTTTACCACCTTGCGGTAGAGGGATAAATTCTCTATGGCAGAAAGCACACACTTTGACGCCTTGTTGAAGGGCTTTCAATTGATTGTTGATGATCTTAGGTCGTGGCATCCCATCCTTGGCTCTTGCAATCTTCCTCATGATAGAGTATCCTTCGCCACGAGGGTCAAAAAATCCTTCACGCCACAGAAATTTTCAAAACAAAACGAATTGGAGAACAATAATGCAAAATGAACACACTCCTGGCAAATGGTACTTGTTCTATGTTGGAGCTGGTTCCAGCAGAGAAGAAAAAGCAGCAAAATTTTTGAAACAATTGCTAAAAGCAAGTCATGTGGAAGAAGAAATTAGCGACATCTTTCTTCCCAAAGAAGAGACGAAAACACCAGATGGTAAGACAAAAATTAGTAATCTTTATCCTGGATATATTTTTTTGAAAATAGTGAACTTGCCCAATGTTTCGTCTATTCTTCATCAAGTTTCCAAACTTCGTGTTGGCCCATCAAAAGATCCTTATGTTCCGTTG
>Ga0209727_1000690_pt1 | contig 34985 bp, 32 predicted proteins | sample RifGroC1_FD_183995 | JGI IMG/M metagenome (GOLD analysis project Ga0209727, IMG submission 183995) | Groundwater microbial communities from Rifle, Colorado, USA - Groundwater C1 (SPAdes) (version 2) | ecosystem: Environmental > Aquatic > Deep subsurface > Groundwater | place: Rifle, Colorado...
ACGCTGGTTTGTGATAGCTCTTTTAATCGGAGTTATTTCAGGAACATATTCATCTATATTTAACGCATCTCCGATTCTTGTCGTCTGGCACGAGTGGAGACTAAGAAGGAAGTCTTTGTCTAACAAGATTTGAAACAAGGTTCATATCTGCTTTACCTTTGAGCTTTGGTCCGAGCGCTCCCATAATTTTTCCCATGTCTTGCATGCCAGTGGGTTTAACCTCGGCTATTATTTCATCAACGACTTTTTGAATATCGCTCTCGCTCATTTGTTCTGGAAGAAAGCTTTGTAGAATCTCAAGTTCTTTTTGCTCTTTATCAGCCAATTCCTGACGCCCAGCCTTCTTATACTCTTCAATTGAGTCGCGCCTCTGTTTGACTTGCGATTGAATTGCCTGCAAAACATCCTCGGGAGTCGCCTCATATCCCGCGCCTCCTTTTTGTATTTCGTAATAATTGATAGCTGACAAAAGCAGACGAAGAACCGAAGTTCGGAGTTCTTCTTTTGCTAGCATTGATTTTTTAAGTTCTTCCTGAAATTTTTGTTTGTCCATAAAAATAATTATACTATTTCCCGAATTCCTTTATCTTTTTAGTTAAATATTCTTTGCTATTTTTTGATAGGTCTTCATCTACTTCTTCAAATAGTTTAGTTAGAATTTCTCCGACTTTTGGACTAGATGGTATTCCTAGAATTTCCATGATGTCATTACCATCAACCTTCATGTCCTCTACGGAAAACGGTTTGGGACTTAGCTCTTTTTCTATACGTTCCTTAAATAACTTTAATCTCCAGCTTTCTGCGGTTTGGGTACCACTACCCAGGCGGTCCCCGATACGAAGATCAATCATATCTTTAACGTTTTCAACGCCAATTCTTCTTATAAATCTTCGAACAGCTGCATCTGTTATTGTGTTATCTATGGAGAACATATGCCAGCGTACAAGACTAATTATCTTTTCTCTATCTTTTCTTGAGAATTTTAGTCTTTCACAAATTTCCTCTGCTATTTTTGCGCCAATCACTTCATGGTTGTAAAAAATTACAAAACCCTCTTTATCTTTTCTCATAGATTTTGGTTTTCCTACGTCATGAATTAGAGCAGCAAACCTAACAATTTTGTCGTTCGATGAGCAATATTTCATTGACAAAAGATTATGCGTAAAAACGTCATCGGTGTGATGCCTGCCAGGTCTTTTCTGAGAAATTCCAACTCCATCTAAAAGCTCTGGAATCACAAACTCTAAAATTCCACTATCTTTGAGTAGAATTAGTCCTTCATAATTTCTATCGGATGAAATAATTCTTAGAAGCTCCATTCTTACTCTTTCGGTCGAAATCTCAGAAACAGACTGAGCATTATTTTTAATTTCTTTCCATGTATTCTTCTCAATTTCAAAACTAAGTTCGGTAGCAATCCGAACGGCTCTCATAAGTCTCAGCGCATCTTCCTTAAAACGAAGAGCAGGAGTGCCTACAGCTCTTACACGTTTTTCTTTGATGTCTGTTTGACCTTTAAATGGATCGACCAAATTTATTTTGTTTTTTAGAATATTAAAAGCTATAGCATTGATTGTAAAATCCCGACGGGACAAATCTTCCTCAATTGTTTTACCCCACTTAACAACACTTGGATGTCTTTTATCCGAATAACCACCTTCTGTTCGATAAGTTGTAACCTCTACAACCTGCCTGCCGGCAGGCAGGTTTGATTTTTCAAGAGGTATTCCGACTGTGCCAAATTTATTATCATAAAAAGAATTTTTAAATAGCTTTTGGATTGCTTCCGGTCTTGCATTTGTCGTAAAATCCCAGTCAACTACACTTCTTTCCATGAGTAGATTTCTGACGCATCCGCCCACGAAAAAGATTTGGTATTTCCCATCTTCAATTTTTTTATAAATATCAAGGATGTTTTTGGGGATTCTATTAATCAAATTTTTCATTTTTTAAGTCTCTTTGCTATAGTATATCAGATGAATCCCGTTAGAAAGATTGTTTCAAAACAGAAAATTGTTAGTTTAGTCAAGTGTATTAGGAAGGAGACTTTCTAACGGGATGAATTCTTGGAAAATTTTATATAAAAATAAGTTTGAAGAAATTAAGTCATCGCAACTCCTGAAAATACTTCTTAAGAATCGGAATATCGTTTCCCAAAAAGAAACTAATGAATTTCTAAGGCCTAACTTAGAAAAAGTAACTCCAAAAAATGCCGGAATAAATTTAAGGGAATTAGACAAAGGAATTGAAAGAATAAAAAGGGCAATTAAAAATAATGAAAAAATAATTATTTTTGGTGATTACGATGTCGATGGAATAACAGGATCAGCGATACTTTGGGAAAATTTACGGAAACTCACAGATAACGTCATGCCCTATATTCCAGATCGAATTGAGGAAGGATATGGCTTATCGAATGCAGGAATTGAAAATCTACTTAAAAAATACAAAGACACCAAACTAATTATTACCGTTGACAACGGAATCGTAGCAGGGGAGACTATAAAATTTGCAAAACAAAAAAACTTGGACGTAATTGTAACTGATCATCATGTTCCCGGAAAAGAAAAAATTCAAACAGTAGCGACAATTCACACAACAAGTGTATGTGGTTGTACCGTTTCATATTTATTTACGAAGGTGATTCTCAAGAAATTACATAAAACTGATATCGAAAAGAGTTATTTAGAACTTGTGGCGCTGGCTACCGTTGCGGATCTAGTTCCCTTAAATTCATTTAACAGAACTTTACTTAAGTTTGGATTAGAAGAGTTGCGAAAAACTAAGCGTCCTGGATTGCAAGAATTATTTAAAGAAGCTCAGATTGACCCCTCAAGTATCGATACCTATCAAATAGGACACATAATTGCACCAAGACTTAATGCTACAGGAAGAATTGCAGATGCAATGGATAGTTTAAGACTTTTGTGTACCAATAATCCAAAAAGAGCTTACGAAATTGCAGCGTATCTTGGACAAACAAATAGGGATAGACAAAAGATGACAATGGATAGCTTGGAGCATGCAAAATCAAACCTAAAACTTGAGAAAAAGAAGCTTCTTTTTATTTCCCATGAAAGTTATGAGCCAGGAATTGTCGGCCTAATAGCAGGAAGACTTGTTGAGGAGTTTTATGTGCCTTCAATAGTTTTATCGGTAAAAGGTAAGTATGCAAGGGCATCAGCCCGATCGGTTGCCGGATTTAACATAATTGAATTTATTAGGGAAGCTGGAGAATTTTTAACTGACGCTGGAGGCCATCCTATGGCGGCAGGTTTTACTGTTGAAACAAAAAAGATTTTAAAACTTCAAAAAATGCTTGAAGATTTGGCAGAAAAAAAACTAAAAGGAAATAATCTTGAAAGAGTTTTAACAGTCGATTGTTTATTGCCTTTAAAACTCATAAACGAAAAGATTTTTCAAGAAGTATCAACACTTGAGCCTTTCGGGATGGGAAACCCCAAACCTGTTTTCTTAGCTCAAAAAGTGATGATTGAGGGTCTTCGAATGGTTGGCCAAGAGCAAAAGCATATGAAACTAGTACTAAGTGAAGAGAAGATCAGATTTGATGCGATATTTTTCAGAGCAGGAGATGCCAGCTTTAGGATTGGAGACACAGTGGATATTGTTTATACAATCGAGGAAAATAAATGGAACGGAAATATAAAACTTGAGCTTCGAATAAAAGCCATAAGGACATCAAGCATACACTAGGCTGTCAAGATTTTGATAGAATAGATTTATGAAAAGAACTTTAGCTGCCGATACAATTTCGGAAGTAGGTAAAGAAGCAAAGCTCCGTGAAGCTTCATTATTTCCAAGAGATATGGAGCGTGTTGATGAAAGATTCTCAAAAGAAGAAAAACAAAAATAAAAACGCAAGCGCTTTTAAAAAACTCATTTATCTCCTCCTTGTAGTTTTTAGTTTGCTTACCCTGCTAGTTTATTTTGATGTCGAAATCAAAAGAGGAAGCTTATATTTTAAAACGCAGGATCTAAAATCAAATTTTAAGCCTGTTTCTTATCCAATTTTAAGAGAAGTTAGTTCTCCCGACCTTTCTGCGCTAGCAGCGATAATAATTGAGGATGATTCAAAAAAAATAATCTACTCGAAAAACAGTTCGCTAAGACTGCTTCCTGCATCTACTACAAAAGTGATGACGGCATTAACTGCACTTGAATTTTATAAGACTGAAAATATCTTAACTGTGAATGCACCCTTTTATGAAGGATCTGTCCTCGGTTTAAAAGTGGGTGAAAAAATTAAATTTGAAAGTCTTCTCTATGCCTTACTTTTGCCATCAGCTAACGATGCAGCTGAAGTTATTGCTCAAAATTATCCTGGTGGGCGAGAACAATTTATCAACAAAATGAATGAAAATGCAGCAAAACTGCATATGCGCAACACTTTCTTTTCTGATCCGTCAGGAATTAGTGATAAAAATTATACAACCGCATACGACCTTTCGCTCCTTTCATCGATAGCTTTTAAAAATAAATTAATTAAACGAATTGTTGGAACGCAAGAAAAAATTGTGACTGATGAAAATGGCAAACAATATGAATTGTCTAACTTAAATAAACTTCTGGGCAGCAACGGAGTTGAGGGAATAAAGACGGGCTTTACAGAGGAGGCGGGACAGGTCCTTATAACTGCGCAAATTAAAAATATTCTCGGACAAGAGAAAACTTTTATAATTGTTGTAATGAGAAGCGACGACAGGTTTGGAGATACAGAAAAATTGCTTAATTATTTAAAAGACAATATAGACTTACTTATTATTCATCCTTAACTCCTGGAACGTAAGCTAAAAATCCTTCACCCTCAAAAACTACTACGGGGAGAAGATAGGAAGCCTTCGTTTTTGGAATATAATAAGCTAGGTATACTTTTTTCACTGAAACACTATCCGTCGCTGGAGCGAATAAAATGTAAGCCTTATTGTTTGAAAGTTCATCAAACGCCTCCTGACTCGTTTTCAAAGGATAAGTTGAGGAGTCATGAGAAACTTCTTGATGTGAATAATTTGCTCCTACAACAATAGGACTTCCCTGCGGAAGAGTAATGATTAAGCTCATTGGCGAGTCTTGATCGTAAACAATCGGCATATTGTTCATATCTTTTTGGGAAAACTGAATCTTTAAATAGTTTGCCCTAGAAATGCTTGTTGCTTTAACAAGTGTGCTTGAAGTAAGACTTAATAAGTCTATTTTTGTTTTTGTATTATCTATATCATCCGGCAAAACTCCTAAGCTATCTAAAAAATTTGAAGCCTCAGCTGTTATTTCTTCTCCTATCGTAAGAGGAGCCGAAGTGTAATTAGGATCTTTCAAAATGCCTGAAGTTATGACAAAATCCCCACTTTGGATATTTAGAGTTAATATCCGGGAGACTGGTTCCTCGCTAGACCAGCGATAGTAAATATTTGATACTTTAGTCCGATTTTTAAAACCGAGATTCATAGCACTATCTTCAAAATTCTTTAAAGCTAAGAGATTTGGAGCAGGATTTGAGATTTTATAAACCCTTGCAATTACGGGAAGATTGGGTAAATTCCCCGAAATTGTGTCTATATTGAATTTAAACTTATCGTTAATTTGACTGGCCAAAAAATCGGGTTGAGGTAATTTTCCGAATGCTTTTTGTGGTTTTTCAGGCGCCTTGGGTATAAAAATGGTGGCAAGTCTTATTAGCGTGAAAGCAATAAGTAGGAAAACTATAAAAACTCCGGCAATCTTAATTATTTTTCCCACCTCTTTATTTATCGAACTTAATGTGACCATATCTTGAGTATAGGTATATTTTTGGCTACAATGCAACTATGGTAAGAACTAGAATCGCACCCTCTCCCACAGGCTTCCCGCATATTGGCACAATTTATCAAGCTCTCTTCAATTTCGCATGGGCTAGGAAAAATAGCGGCAATTTTATAGTTAGAATTGAAGATACTGATAGAGAGCGACTGGTCGAGGGAGCAGAAAAAAAGATTTTTGAAGCATTGGATTGGTTTAGTCTCCGCGAAGACGAAAGCCCAAGAAGAAGCGGTGGTTACGGCCCATATAGGCAGTCCGAAAGGCTTAAGATTTATTCCAAATATGCAGAGCAACTGGTAGAAAAAGGAGGGGCTTACTATTGTTTCTGCTCAAAAAAGAGACTGGAAGAGCTTCATAAAGAGCAAATTAAAGAAAAGAAGTCGACAATGTATGATAAACACTGCCGAAATTTAAGTGAAGAGGAGCTTGCACAAAAAAAGGGAGGACCTTATGTTATAAGGCTTAAGGTTCCAGAAAGCGAAACCATTTCTGTTAAAGATGAGATTAGAGGAATTATTAATTTTGACTCAAGTTTAATTGAGGATTCAGTTCTTCTTAAGTCAGATAGATATCCTACCTATCATTTGGGAGTAGTAGTAGATGACTATTCAATGAAAATAACGCACGTCGTAAGAGGAGAGGAATGGCTTTCTTCTTTCCCAAAACACATACTGCTTTACAAATACTTTGAGTGGCCCATTCCACTTTTTTACCACACGCCGATACTTAGGAATCCAGATAAATCGAAAGTTTCCAAGAGGCAAGGACATGCTAACGTTGATTGGTACAAAGATGAAGGATTTTTGCCGGAGGCAATTCTAAACTTCTTAGGACTTCTTGGTTGGACTCACCCTGATGGTTTGGAAGAGTTTTCATTATATGATTTTATAGATAAATTTAATTTAAATAATATAAGAAATGTTGCTCCAGTTTTTGATATTACAAAACTTGAATGGCTAAATGGCGTTTGGATAAGAAAATATTCATTTGAAAAATTAAAAGAAGCACTAGAAAAGTTTTATAAAGATGATTCTTCGGTAAAGGAAATTTTTGAGAGTAAACACGGAGATCTTTTGATTCGTTTGGCACAATCAAGAATGAGAAAACTATCTGATTTTAAAGATTTGGCAATAAAATCTCCCTCTAAAGAACTGAGTGCTAAAGATAAGGAAATTGCATTAAAACTTTTTAACAAACTCTCAAAACTAGAAGTCAAACAATGGAATGAGGAAAAAATACTCCAAACCTTAAGGGACATAAAAAATAACGAAGGGATCTCGATGAAAGATATCTACTTTGTAATTACAGGAAGAGAGCAGGGGTTACCCTTAATAGAAACTATGGTAAGAATTGAGGGAAGGGAAAATATTTTGAAAAAACTACAAGAAAGATCCTCTTAAGCTTGTTTGTCTAGCTTCGAAATTATATAATTCAATCAGTGCCAGATCGTCTAATGGTAGGACGACGGATTCTGGATCCGTCTATCTAGGTTCGAATCCTAGTCTGGCAGCCGATTCGACAATTGAGCTTGATCAAGCTCAATTATTCTCCTCCACATTTGTTCCGAGAATAGGACTATAATGTATTTATGGCAGATATTTCCTCTAGTTTAATACTCTTAACATATAAAGGTAAAATACTTCTTATGCATAAAAAAAGCGGCGCAATGGATGAGGAAGCGCATCCATGGTGCTTTATTGGAGGAATTCGTAAGAACAAAGAGTCATATGAGGCCGCAATGAGCAGAAAAGTTGAAGAAGAAACGGGCATAAAAATTGAAAATGTTGAGTTTGTGTCCAAATCCCGATACTTTGCTGCGCTTACTGACGACAATATAAATAACATACAGCGGGGAGAATTTCAGCTGCTTGATTTTTTTACTTTGAAAGATCTGCAAAAGCTTTCTTTGGCGGCCTCAACAAAGGAATTCGTTCTAAACCACGCCCATCTTATTGAAAAGCTTCCAATCTAATATTATCTCTTGCAAATTAATTAAGAATTAATGCTACTATTTGATTAGGTGTGAAGATTAGAAGATCTGCTGTTTGTTTATTTATTTTCCTGGCAGTTATTCTTTTGTTCTCCTCAAAAATCAATATATCCCTGGCTGATGATTGCAATGATGTAGCTCCAGGCGATGCTCCAAATTTTTATTCTATTTCTATGGCTTCTTCCACTGCCACGCTTTATTTTGTCCAGCCTAGTTCACAATTTGATGGATATATTATTTCCTACGGACTAACAAACTCTGCAGACAATTATTCAGTGAAGTATCCGATGAGCAGCATAAACGGAGCTAACTCTTACTCTGTAAATAATTTATTCCCTAATACTAATTATTATTTTAAAGTAAGAGCTGTTAAGGGATGCGCTGCTGGGCCATGGTCCCAAACGCTATATACTAATCTAAAGGGAGCTGGAAATTTGCCAGAAACGGGTCCTTCTTGGACACCAGTGGCTATTGGAATAGCCGGCGCAGGTCTTGTTATTTTAGGCGGTCTCCTTTTCTTGCTCTTCTTATAACAACTATTTGACAAATTATATATTTTGCCTGTATATTGTTTCAATTCAATGACGCAACCTGAGCTAGATATAACAGCTGCTGAATTTCCTCAACCGGAAACAATGCAAGATTTAATTCATGTTCTAAGAAGATTTGGCGTGAATATCGCATACTGGGGAGAAGGTGAAGCAAAATCAGAAGATCAGCTATTAAGAGAAATTCAGGAAGGAGAATCAGTATTTAGAGAGACAACGGCTGGAGAATTAATGAGAGATGTTCAGGGAGTCGGAGTTGATGTTTTTTATTACGATCCTGAAACAGGCAGTGTTTATCGATTGAGAGAAGACAGGCAGGTTTTTAAAGATGGTAGGACTAGGAGCAGATCGCATATTCCTGAATCTTTATCAGAAAAAAGAAAACCCGCGGAAACTCCCCTTGAAGCTGCCGAAAGAGCTGTAAGAGAAGAGCTTCAGATTGAAGGAGAATTAAATTTTAGACATCTTGGACAAAGACTTCACACAAGGCCATCTGTTAGTTATCCGGGATTAAACACAAGGCATAATGTCGATATTTTTGGCACGATGATTTCACCACAACAGTACAGATCAGAGGGTTACACAGAAAATAGAGATGGCTTGACTTCATATTTTGTTTGGGAACAATTTTCCCAAGACTCTCAAAAAGCAGTATAATAATCGATATGACGAGAAAAAGACAGTCGTCTCCATTTGGATACTATTTTAAATATCTGGACAAGATAGATAAAAATGTTAGAGATTCGAAAGAATTTGGCTCAATGCTCATATTGTCTCTTGTTGAAGAAATAGGAGAAATGAGTAGAGCATACCTCGCAGAGCATGGCAGAAAACCGCACAACCTCGCAGCACAGGCAGACGAAACTTACAAGCAGGAGCTTGGCGATATTCTTGTTTCGATTCTTCGATTGGCCAGAATTAAAAAAATAAATCTTCATGACAGCTTTATGTATTCGCTTCAAAAAATAGAGAAAAGAAGAAATTCCCCAAAAATATAACTCTTTTGCTATAATCCGAGTCGTGATAATAAATGATCCTGTTTACGGAAAAGTAAAAATAAACCCCCCTGCAATTGTTGAACTTATAAAATCGAGTCCAATGCAAAGGCTTAAAAAAATAGCTCAATTAGGACTTCCAAAGAAATATTATTTTGAGAGCAAGTATTTCAGCAGATTCGAACATAGTGTAGGAACAATGCTGTTATTAAAATTACTTAATGCATCTGAGAAGGAACAAATAGCAGGTCTTTTGCATGATGTTTCCCATACAGCCTTTTCCCATGTTATAGATTATCTTGTTGGTTCGACCAAAAAAGAAAATTTTCAGGACAGACAACATAAAAGATTTATTAAATCAAAGGAATTATCAAGTATTCTTAAGAAATATGGTTATAATCCTGAAGAAATTTTTAATTATAAGAATTTTGGGTTACTGGAAAGAGATCTTCCAGACGCCTGTGCAGACAGGATAGATTATACGCTTCGAGAACTACCCAAAAATCAAAGAAAAGAAATAGTAAAGCATTTATCGACAAGTGATGGAAAAATAATTTTTACAAACAGAAGAGTAGCCCATCAATTTGCACTTCTTTACATAGATAGAAACGTGAATAATTGGGCAAGTTTTGAAGCTGTTTCAAGATACAGAATTTTTTCTGGGCTTTTAAGGTACGCTCTCAACAAAAAATATATAAATTTTAAGGACCTATGGGAATACGATGAATTTGTTTTAAAGAAGCTAAAAAAATCAAAAGATGAAAGAATTTACTTAGTGCTTAAGATTTTACAGAATAAATCATTAAAAAATCTTCCTTTAGAAGAAAGGTCCATTCATAAAAAATTTAGAAGAATAGACCCCTTATTTATAGAAAACGGGAAAGTTTTTAGGTTAAGTGATGTAGATAAAAAATTTGCAAAGGAATTAATTAAGATTAAAAAATTTCATGAAAAAGGCATGAGGCCAGCGTTAATAAAATTTTAAAGATTATGTCGTCTATTATTATAAGAGTTAAAGATGAAGCTCAAAATTTAAGAAAACTTTTCCCTCTTTTAAAAAATCAGACTGATCAGAGTTTTGAAATCGTCATAGTTAATGATAATTCGACTGATGGTTCGGAAAAAGTTGTGTTTGATTTTTTTCCTAAGAACAGAGTTAAAATTGTCAATATCCCAAAAGGCAAATTTACTTATCCTTATGCGTGTAATTTGGGAGCGAAGAATGCTTCCGGAGAATTCCTAGTTTATATAAGCGCCCATTCATATCCGATCAGCAAATCATGGCTTTCCGACGGACTGAAAAACTTCGATAATCCAAAAGTCGCAGGAGTATTTGCGTATCCGCTGTCCGGTCCGCGAGGAACTAGGGCAGAAAAAATTCTTGACATCACAAACAAATTAAGATTTAAGTGGAGGACATATAAAAAACCAAGACTTGGACTCATGGGGAACACTAACGCAATTTACAGAAAGGATCTTTGGGAAGAACATAAATTCGATGAAGGCTTGATCGAATCAGAAGATTCGGAGTGGGCATATCATATTTTGAAAAACAGCTACTATATAGTTCATGATCCAAGGTTTGCAGTTTTTCATTCCCATCATCTATCGTTTGTTGGTCTAATCGGAAGAAAGATAGATTGGATTAGGGAAGAGAGAAAAACTTTAAGGAAGTCGGAAAAAACATTTCTTGGTGCCATATTTAGGTTTTAAAATTTGTTAAAATTATTCCATGACAGATTTATCCCAAAAACACTGTGTTCCTTGTGAGGGGGGAGACCCTCCACTTACAGAAGAAGAGGAAGATGGATTGATAAAGAAAGTGAATGGTTGGTTTTTGCTCCGTGATGGAGAGCACAAAATTAGAAAAGTTTTTAAGCTTAAAAGCTTTAAAGAAGCCATGAGGCTTGTTAACTCTATTGCAACAATTGCCGAAAAAGAAGGGCATCATCCGGATATCTATATTTTCTACAATAAAGTGCAAATTGAATTATTTACTCATGCCGTGGGAGGACTTTCCGAAAATGACTTTATAATGGCGAGTAAGATTGACCTTATTTAGGGTGGGATTTTTCTAAACTTTCTACTTTTCCCTGAATAAATGAGATTGCGTTTTTAATATCATTTAAATTCTTTTGAATTGCCTCTACATCTTCTTCCAATTCTTCTTGTTCTTTTTCCTCTTCCAAATCTTCTTGCTCTTCTTCAAGAGTTCGATAGGTATCTACTAGAGCTTGTCGATTTTGGTTTATCATAATAAAAGTGGCCAAAAAAATCGCCTCTAAGGAGACGATCATTGTTAATAATCCATAAGGAAATGGATCAAAGGCCTTAATGTGGCGAGAGAATACGTGAGTAGAATTAATCAGAAACCATGAAATAAACCAAATAACATGGAAGTATACGAAGGGCATTGAGCCTGTCCAATTACTGATAAATTCTGCGAGCTTCCCTTCAACTGAATGAATCTTTTTAAGTACTTGATCTGGCCTTGTTCCTTCGGGAAAACCAAAGGGAAGAATCTCTTCGTAGTGTTCTAGTTTTTTCCTCACAATTTATTTTAGTTCTCGTGAAAAAGTTATGTCAACCCTTATTTTTCAGCTTGACACCTAGCAGATTCTATGATAGAGTGCTAACTACATGGACAAACCAGTCCCAATAATTCCAATTAGAGACGGAATTGTTTTTCCAAACACCGAATCAGTTTTGACGTTTGGTCGTCCAAAAAGCCTGGCAGCCTTAGAGCTCTCTTTCAGTCAGGAAAGAATTGTTTGTTTTGTTCTGCAGAAAAATGCAAGACTTAATGATCCCGGTCCATCAGACATTTTTACTACAGGAACTCTTTGCCGCATTGAGCGAATGATTAAAACAGATGGCGAAATAAATGCTCAAGTGAGGGGACTCTCTCGCGTGAAGATAAAGTCTTTTCATCAAAATACGAACTTCCTCTTAGGGCATGTTGAAGAGCTTTCAGATCAAACAATTGATGCGCCAGAAGTAAAAGCATTGTCGAATCACATTACAAATGAATTCCGCAAAGCTATGAATTTAGGTAAAGCCGTAGATTTTCTGGTTTTTATGAACATAATGTCAGAGAACACTCCTTCGCAACTCGCAGATTTAGTTGCATCGGTTCTTGATATCAAGCCAATTCAAAAACAAGAGCTTTTAGAGACAATTGATGTAAAGGAAAGGCTTGAGAAAATTGCCGAATATTTATCAAAAGAACTCAAAGTTTTGGAACTTGAGAAAAAAATTGCCACCAAGACACAAGAAAGATTTGAAAAAGGTGCAAGAGAAGTTATGCTCCGGGAGCGCTTAAAAACAATTGAAAAAGAGCTTGGCGAATCTGATGAAGATCAGGAAATCAGAGAACTTCTCATGAAAATTAAGGAAGCTAAAATGCCCGTAGATATTGAGGAAAAAGCTAGAAAGGAAGTTAAAAAGCTTGCTCAAATGACTCAGTTCAATCCAGAAGCGGGATATATTAGAAATTATTTGGAATGGCTTATCGATCTTCCGTGGAGTAAAGAATCAGAAAATAATGTTGATATAAAATCTGCTGAAAAAATCCTTAATGATGACCACTTCGGGTTAAAAGATGCAAAAGAGAGAATAACGGAATATCTAGCAGTTCATAAGCTTGCCGGAAAAATGAAGGGGCCAATACTTTGTTTCGTCGGTCCACCGGGGGTCGGTAAAACATCGATTGGTAAATCTATTGCTAGAGCCCTTGGTCGAGAATTTGTTAAGGTTTCATTAGGAGGAATAAGAGATGAGGCAGAAATAAGAGGACATAGGAGAACTTATGTAGGAGCATTACCCGGAAGAATTATTCAGGGAATTAAGGATGCAAAGACTAAAAATCCAGTTTTTATGCTTGATGAGATAGACAAGGTCGGAACCGACTTTAGAGGAGATCCTTCATCAGCTCTCCTTGAGGCACTAGATCCGGAGCAAAATCATTTATTTTCAGACCATTATCTTGAGGTTCCATTTGATCTTTCAGATGTGATGTTTATAACTACAGCAAATGTTTTATATACAATTCCGCCTGCTCTTAGAGACAGGCTTGAAGTTATCAATTTTGCCGGTTATACACATGATGAGAAGTTCAGAATCGCTAAAGATTTTTTGGTAAAGAAGCAAATGGAGAATCACGGTTTGTCCGGAAAACATGTACAACTAACTGATGGCGCAATTAAATATGTCATAGAACACTATACAAGAGAAGCGGGAGTCAGAAATCTCGAGCGCCAAATTGCTGCGCTTTTCAGAAAAGTAGCAAAGCACATTGCTGAGGGAAAGAAAAAGAAAATAAAAATTGATGATAAGAGTGTTTCTAAACTCCTTGGTCCTATAAAAGTTAGATCTACCTTAATTGAAGAAAAAGATGAAACCGGTATGGCGACAGGTCTTGCCTGGACAGAAGCAGGCGGAGACGTATTATTTATAGAAGTTGCTCTAATGCCTGGGAAGGGGCAGTTAATTATGACAGGCCAGCTTGGAGACGTTATGAAAGAATCTTGCACGGCGGCACTAAGCTATATTAGAGCTAGAAGTATGGAGCTAGGTTTATCGAGAAAATTCTTCCAAAAACTAGACGTTCATGTTCATGTACCTGAAGGCGCAGTGCCAAAAGATGGACCGTCAGCAGGAGTTCCTATTACAGTCGCTATAACCTCAGCCTTGACTCGCATTCCAGTCAACAGATTGGTTGGAGGGACTGGGGAAGTAACACTGAGAGGTAGGGTTCTAGAAATAGGCGGAGTTAAGGAAAAAGTTATAGCAGCCCATAGATCAGGTCTTAAAACAATCGTACTTCCCAAAGATAATAAAAAAGATTTAGTTGATGTCCCCAAAGAAGTTATCAGGGATCTCAAGTTTGTTTTCGTTGATCATATGGATCAAGCCCTAGATGTATATCTGACTAAAAAACTTCCGAGAAGTAATTTTGATCAGGCAGAACGAGCAGTTCTACAAGCAAGCCCTCCTCAAAGCAATTAGTGTATTGACTTATTTTAGTCTTGGGATTTAAACTTTCTTTGTGTTTAAGTTAGTTAACAAGCATAAACTCCTTATTGCGTCCCTCTTAGCATTGATTCCTCTTTATTTTATTGTACTTAATTTTTATTTAAATCGACTTGGAGCCTTTGGATGCTTTGATGACTGCAACAATTTCGTTAGAGGTTATTTTGTGCTAAAAGGTAAAATTTTGTTTTCTGAAGTCTTTTCTGGACATATGCCGTTAATGTCTTATTTGAGTACGGTTATACAGAAATTTACTAGTCCAGATTCAATTTATCATCTTCTTCTTTATCACACATTATTTTTATTCATTTTAACTATATTGTCCGGAGTAATCTTAATTTTCAGATTCAAATGGGTTGGATTGGCATTTGTACTTCTTTATGAATCCTTTAACATTTATCTTTTTGGAGACAGATTTTTAGCAGAAGGAGTTATTGTTTATCCTATTGTTTATCTTGCAGGACTTTTTTGGGAAAAAATACAGAAGAGAAAAATTTATAAAATGGAATACGCTCTAACTGGAGTAATTGCATGGCTTGTTGTATTCATGCGCGAACCATATATACCTCTTATACTATTCTTGTTTTTTCTGATCTTATGGGGAGAAGACCACAGAAGAGAGAAAATTATCTCCATAGCCATTTTTCTTAGTTTGACTTTCATGTTTGTTTTAATTCACCCCATTAATGAATTCATTTTTAACGTCTTTACTATGAATTTCCAAAATATCTCCACTGAATTTAATGAGACAGGAACTCGTGGATTGGGTTTTTTTAAAATTTTTCTTTATCCTTTCGTCGTTCTTTTTAAAGCAAAATGGAATGATGTATGGTTAGTCATTAATGTTTTAGTATTTATTCTAATAATTTTATCTGCCAAATTTTTTAGAGTAAAAAAAACATTAATATTTGTAATATTCTTGATTTTGAGTCTCGCGAGTATAAGATTTGTTGAGCCCGGAACAGTTTTTTACTCAGCCTATCATATTCTTATTTGGTACGGGCTTTTAATTATGTTTGTTTTTCTCTTGTTAAGAGATATTGATAGTGAGAAATTAAGAAAGCTGTTTTTATTTATACTAGGCATGTCATTTTTCATAACTCTTTTTCCACCAAATATTTTATGGGAAAAAACTGACACAATCAAAGAGATTAACGACGGTTACGCTAATTACTCTATTAATGCGCGAATTATTAGAGTCTTAGCGGATAAAAACTCAACTCTTTTTATAGACGGGGGAGATGACCTTATCTATTGGAGAGCAGATCTTAAGCCAGCATATAAATATTCTTGGTATACGTCTCTTATGCCATATTTTAAAATTTATACTGATGCCAGAATTGAGATGTTTAAGAAATACTCGCCGGATTTTTATTATGGGAATTGTAGAAAGGGATATTTCTTGCCTGATTTTGTGAAAGATTCTTATCAAAATATAAAAAAGTTAAACGGAGATAAAAGCTGTTTATATGTCAAGAAAGATATTGTTCAACAAATATCCGAAGATAAGATTAGGGAAATTAATAAGTTAGAATATAAGTTGTAAGAAGATGTACCCTCGACCGGATTCGAACCGGTGGTTTCTTGGATGAGAACCAAGTGTCCTAAGCCGCTAGACGACGAGGGCTCGACTCTTATTTTACCTCTTTCAGCTTCACTTTTTCAATTAATCATTCTTTCTAGTATAATTGTCTCACATGGCTGAAAAGGTTTACCTCTCGGTAGTAGTTCCTTCTTTTAATGAAATGGTGAATCTTCGCAAGGGTGTTCTTGAAAAAATAGAGCACTTTTTGGATCGCCAAAATTATTCTTATGAGGTTATTATTGTGGATGACGGATCTGACGACGGGAGCACGGAGTTTGTGGAAAATTTTATTAAGAACGATAATGCAAATTTTAAATTAATAAAGAATCCGCATACAGGTAAGGCTGGAGCGGTTACAGTAGGAATGCTCAAGGCCTTAGGCGAAGTTTGCATCTTTACGGATATGGATCAGGCCACCCCAATCGAAGAAACTAAGAATCTCCTACCACATTTTAAGCAAGGTTTTGATGTTGTTATTGGTTCTAGAACCAGCGCGCGAAAAGGAAGTCCTATCACAAGAATAATTATGTCAAGAGGAATGGTAGTTTTAAGAAAACTAATGGTAGGACTTAGAAGTATTGACGATACGCAATGTGGATTTAAAATGTTTAGAAAAGAGGCGGCAAGTAAGATTTTTAAAAAATTATATGATATCCACGCAGGATTTAAAGAAATTAGCGGATCTAATGTTACAGCCGGATTCGATGTAGAGCTTTTATTAATCGCAAAGAAACTCGGATATAAGATTAAAGAAGTTCCTGTAGAATGGTTATATGTAGAGACAAGGAGAGTAAGTCCTATTAGAGACTCCATAAATGGACTCCGAGATCTTTTATTAATCTTTAAAAATAAATCCTCAGGCAAATATAATTTATGAAAAGAGAAAATTTACTTCATTTTCTATTCGCTTTAGGAATAATCGGTTTTTTTCTCTATTCATTTACACAGATCGATCTATCTTTAACTTTATCAAAGGCATCTGTATGGCAAGATATTCAAAAATCGTTTCAACACATAGGATATTTTCAAAGACCACTATCAACATTAATCTTTTTAATTTTAACTCTTTTTTTATTCCTAATTTACAGCCTGTATCTTAAATTTTCCCTTGCAAATAAACTGACTAGAAAAAAAGTGTGGTATCTAATTATTTTTATCTCAATTGTTTTATCATTTTCATACAATGCCTTTTCTTACGATATTTTTAACAATATTTTTGATGCAAAGATTTTAACCTACTATCATCAGAATCCTTTCATCCATAAAGCTTTGGACTTTCCCAATGATTCTATGCTTTCTTTCATGCACTGGACACATAGAACTTATCCTTATGGACCCATGGCTTTAATTCTCACCCTACCTGCTTCTTTTTTAGGATTTAACTATTTTCTTCCCACCTTTTTTCTTTTTAAAATTCTGAATGCCGGTTTTTATTTGGGAACTGCTTATCTTATTGAAAAAATATTACAGAAAGAAAATAAAAAGACTTCGCTTTTTGGCCTTACGTTATTTGCTCTAAACCCGCTTGTTATCATTGAAAGCTTAATTTCAGCCCATAACGATATCATGATGTTATTTTTCGCAACTCTTGGCGTTTATTTTCTCTTTACGGGAAAGACTTTTTATTCATATTTTTTCATACTATTTTCAGCTCTAATTAAATTTGTAACCGCCGTTTTGGTCATACCCTTTTTGTTGAGGTCACTACCTATGTCTAAAAAGCTTGCTACAAATATAGATTCATTTGCTTCAATTTGTTTATTATTTATGGGACTTGCAACAACCTTTATACTGACTAAATTAGAAATTCAGCCATGGTACTTTCTCTGGTTTATTCCATTCTTAGCCCTTCTTCGACCCAGAACAATAATTATTTTTCTCACAGTTGGAGTATCTCTCGGTCTTTTACTTAGATATACTATATTTTTATATCAAGGAGATTGGAATGGTTATGCACCCGAGTTTAAGCTAATTGTTAGTTTAATTATTCCACTTATTTTTATTTCTTTCTATTTCTTACGAATATCGGCAAAGAAGCTCCTAAAAATTGTATAATTTCAATATGAAGCTAATTTCAAAATATAGAAAAGAAATTTTTTTTGGATTACTCTCAGTTTTTCTATACTTCCTTTTTAGATTACTATTTTTAGACAATCTTCCCATTTTTACCGATGAGGCAATTTATGTTAGATGGGCTCAAATAGCACTTCATGATCCAACTTGGCGCCTTATTTCTTTAACCGATGGAAAGCAGCCACTTCTCATTTGGTTCATAGTTCTTTTTATGAAATTAATAGAAGATCCCCTAATTGCCGCAAGGGTGGTGTCCGTCGTGGCAGGTTTTTTTACTATGGTCGGGTTATTTCTTTTATCGCTTGAGTTGTTTAAAAATAGGAAAATAGCATACTTATCTTCCTTTCTTTATATCTTTTTCCCTTTCGCACAAGTTTATGATCGAATGGCCTTAATGGATGGAATGCTGGGAGCCTTTAGTATCTGGGCTCTTTTTTTAGCAGTCTTATTAGTGCGTAACCTAAGCTTAGGAAAAGCCTACACGCTCGGTTTTTTAATTGGAGGAGCGATTTTAACTAAAAGCTCAGGCGCGTTTTCAGTTTATTTAACTCCATTAACTCTTCTTATTCATAAGTTTGAAAAAGACCAAAATAAAAATTTAAATTTTTTGATTCGCTGGCTTACGTTGATAGTGTTTGCTTACATTTTATCGCAGGGTTTTTATGCAGTTCTTAGACTCTCCCCCTTTTTTCAAATAATATCCGAAAAAAACTTGATTTTTGTTTATTCATTTAAAGAATGGATTGACAATCCACTTATTTCTTTTCAAGGAAATTTAAAGGGTTTATTAGGCTGGGTTTTTGTTTATTTAACACCAAGCTACATAATTCTTCTTTTTCTAGCTTTTTGGTCAAAGAATTTTTTTAGAGAAAAAATAATGCTTTTCTTTTATTTTTCTGTGCCCTTTCTTGCTCTTTGTTTTTTTGGAAAGGTGATATTTCCAAGATTTATTTATTTCATGGCACTAAGCCTTATCCCTGTTGCTGCTTATGGACTCAATTTTCTTCTATCAAAAACTAGCCAACTAAAAGATTATGCGCTTTATTTTCAATTAGGACTATTGTTTTTAGTTTTTTCCTATCCGGCAAAAGTTTCGCTCGATTTTGCTCTTAATCCCACCATTGCCAAGATTCCGCAAGCGGATATAAATCAATATATAAACGGATGGCCTGCGGGCTGGGGAATTAAGAGATCTACAGAGTTTTTTAAAAATATTTCAAAAAATAATGAAATCTTTGTTGCTACTCAAGGTACTTTCGGGCTTCTCCCTCATGGACTTGAAATTTATCTTCAAAAATATCCAAAGGTTCACATAAAGGGATATTGGCCTATAGGGGACTACCTTCCCGAAGAGGTTTTAGACAAAGCAAAAAAAATGCCCACTTACTTTGTTTACTATCAACCGAATAATAGCAAAGTGCTTAACTATTCTTCTTTAAGTCTTGAGTTTAAGGAAAGAATGGGCAGGAGCAATTATTTCTTTAGTGTCTATAAAGTTAATGCTAAATAATGTTTTTCGGGGAGTATTGCCAAACTTAGGCTATCTTATAATTCTTCTAATTTTAACTCTGCCCATAATAGCGCCCTTCTTCCATAGTGGTTTTTTCCCCAGCCACGATGGTGAGTGGGCGGTAGTAAGGCTTGGGGATATGTTCAGAGAAGTTCGTGATCTACAAATTCCAGCAAGATACTCAGGGGTGCTTAATCTTGAATATGGTTATCCTCTCTTTAATTTCGCTTATCCAGGACCTTATTATATGGGACTTATTTTTTATATCCTTGGTTTTGGTTTGGTGGGGAGTATAAAATTATTATTTGCCCTTTCTGTTTTAATTTCCGGAGTTTTCATGTATGTGCTTTCAAGAGAAATTTGGCAAGACAAACTTGCGTCACTTCTTGCGGCAGTTTCCTATATATATTTTCCATATAGATTTGTTGATCTTTTTGTACGGGGATCAATTGGAGAATCAATTTCTTTTGCGATATTTCCGTTAGTTGTTTTATCAGTCATAAAAATTTACAGGAATCCAATATCCAGTAGTTTTATGCTTTTGGGCGGTTTAACGTTCGGACTTCTCATCGTTACGCATAATATTATGGCTGTTTTGTTTAGTTTGTTTCTTTTATTCTTATCAGGATTTTTAGTCTGGCAAAAAAAAGAGATTCTAAAACCTTTAGCTTTACTATTTTCATTAGGATTCTTACTTTCAGCTTTCTTTTGGATCCCAGCCCTTCTCGAAAAAAAATATATTTTGCTTTCAATTGTCCCAATTGCCGATAGAAACCAGTTCTTTGTCAGCTTAAAACAATTTATTTTTCCTTCATGGGGTTATGGAGTTCCTACAGACACAGTTCATGGTTTTACATATCAATTGGGTTTTCCTTTCCTGATAATACTAGCTTCCGGAGCTTTCTATGTTTTAAAAGAATTTTTTGACAAAAAAAATATGGGAAACTTCAATTTTAAATTAGTATTTATGTTTTTTATTTTAGATTTGTTTTTTATCTTTTTTCTTTTTAAATCCTCAGCTATTTTTTGGAAGCTACCTTTACTCTCGGAGATAAATTTTCCCTGGACTATGCTCCCGATAATAGTTTTCATATCCTCACTTATAATTGGATTCTTATCGACAATTCGGTTTTTTAAATTTCTGACACTTACCTTAATAACGCTTGCCGTAATCTATTTTTTACCTTACGCAAAGCCGCAGTATTATGTAGACAGAGGAGATAATTTTTATTTAACAAATCAAGCGACTACTACTTCGTCTCTTGAGCTAATGCCAATTTGGGTAAAAACATTTCCCGCCCAAGCGCCAAAAGAGAAAATTGAGGCATTGAAAGGAAAGGGCAAGCTAAGCGATCTGCGTCTTACTTCAAAAAACATAAACTTTAATTTTGTAGCAGAAGATCAAAGCACTATTAGAATAAACAGAATTTATTATCCTGGATGGAAAATCATTGATAATGGAGAGGAAAAAGAAATTAACTATGATAATAAATTTGGTGTCATGGACATTGTACTTACTCAGGGAACGCACAAGATAACAGCTAAGTTTTCGGAAACACCGATTAGATTAGTTTCAAATTTAATTTCTGTTTTCACTCTGATTATATTCCTTTCTTACAGCTTAAAACTCTTTAGATTAAGGGTGAGTCGCTAAAAATGAAAATTATTAATAATCATTTATTTTTGATAATTGCAATATTTCTTTCTATTTTTGCTTTAATTCCTCTAATCCATCCTGGATTCTTTCCAATTCATGATGATGAGCAGATAGGAAGGTTATTTGAGCTTAACCAGGCATTAAGACAAGGACAATTTCCGGTTAGAATTGATCAAAATTTGGGGTTTGGATATGGTTATTTACTTTTTAACTATTACCCCCCATTCATTTATTATTTTGCTGAAATTTTTAAACTTTTGGGATTTTCTTTTATCAATTCGATTAAGCTTATGATAATCTCAGGTTTTTTCTTATCCTCCCTTTTTATGTATCTATTTGGAAGGGAATTGTTCGGGAAAATTGGAGGTTTACTCGCTTCCGTTTTTTATATTTACGTTCCTTATAGAGCAGTTGATTTATACGTTCGTGGTGCCCTTCCAGAGCTTTTTTCTTTTGCTTTTATTCCGGCGATTTTTTGGTTCTATTTAAGGTTATCGAGAACTTTAGAGTTTAGATATTTACTACTTGCATCACTTTTTAATTTTCTTTTAATAATAACCCACAACTTGATTGCTCTTATGTTCATTCCTTTTGCCCTAATTTTTTTAATCTATCTTCTCTTAAAATCTAAAAAAAGAAAGATTTTTATAAATCAAGTCTTATTAAGTTTTTTCTTAGCTTTTTTACTTTCGGCTTTTTTTGCAATTCCTGCACTTTTAGAAAATAAACATACAATGGTAAGTCTTTTAACAAAGGAATTGGCTAGTTATTCTCACCATTTCGTCTATCTCCGACAATTTATCGATTCGCCTTGGGGATACGGTGGTTCTATTTACGGACTAAAAGATGGATTATCTTTTGAGGCGGGAAAGCTCCACATATTAGGAGTAATTATTTCGTTAGCTTTAGTTTTATATAGCTACTTAGCTAAGAAAAAAGGGGAAATCTTGATATTCTTATTTATATTCCTATTTGGTTTGTCTATTTTCTTACAAAGTTTTTACTCGAAACCAATTTGGGATAACGTGTTTGTTCTTTCATATATTCAGTTTCCCTGGAGATTTCTTCTGTTCAGTGCATTTTTTTCATCTATTTTAACTGCTTCAATAGTTTATTTCCTAAAAAATAATAAATTAATTAAAATTCTTACCGTTTTTTTAATAATAGGAGTTCTTATTCTGAATATTAATTTCTTTAAGCCGAGAATTTATCTTGATACATTTAATGATTCAAATTACATAAGTCAAGACATATTGAGATGGGAAACTAGCAAAATGGCCTTTGAATACGTGCCAAAGGGCATAGCAATTAAAAAATCGGATATTGGAAACACAATTGTTGATATAGAAAAAAATGAGATTGCTAAAAAGAGTTTTGAAGTAGTTAGCGGTAAGATGCAGATTATGGTTAAGAAAGATTTTGCTAACCTGAAAGAATTCAAAATAAATATTGAAGAAAAAGGAGAATTCAGGATTAACAGTTTTGCTTATCCCGGATGGGAGGTTTTTGTTGATAATCGACCTATTAACTATAATAGTAATAACAAACTTAAACTTATCTCATTTAGGCTAAATTCGGGAAATCATACCATAATGGCAATTTTCAAAGATACTCAAGTTCGTAAAATATCTAACCTCTTATCTTTTATAGGAGTAATTCTTTTTATTGGATTTTTCAGTTTATATATTTTAAAACCAGCATATCTTAAAAAATTTAATTTAACTAAATGAAAAGATTAGATGAACTTTCCGTTTTTTTCCCTTTTTGGAACGAAGAAGCTAATGTTTTGGAAGTAGTCAATAGAGCTTTGCCTGTCGTTAAAAAAATCTCGGAAAAGTGGGAAATTCTTTTAATTGATGATGGTTCAACAGACAAAACGAAAGAGATCTGTAGAAAAATTGCAAAAGAAAATCCAAACATCAAGGCGATTAGTTACTCACCCAATAGGGGATATGGAGGAGCTCTTAAAGAGGGTTTTGAAAATTCAAAATATAAATATATCGCTTTTACAGACGGAGACAGACAGTTTGATTTTTCAGAAATAACTAAATTCGTGGATAAATTGGATCAAAACGATATTGTCATAGGATATAGACAAAAAAGACGGGATAATTTGGTGCGCCATATACTCATGAATATGCTTAGAATATGGGATTTATTTTTCTTTAATTTTCATTTTAAAGATATTGATTGCGGATTTAAACTTTTTAAAAAAAGCGCAATCGAAAAGATATATCCACTAAGAAGCGAAGGAGCGATGATAACTACTGAAATATTGGCTAAAGCAAAAGGAAATAGGTTAGCTATTGCAGAAGTCCCTGTTAGTCACTTTCCTAGAGAGTTTGGCGAACAGAATGGGGCAAACATATCAGTAATTGTTAGGGCTGTATTAGAAAGTTTTATTTTGTGGTGGGATATGAAAAATGGAAGATTTTGATCTAAATCTTATAGCCAAGAAATCAGTTCAGAGCATAATTGCTCTTGTTTCAAGAACCTTATTCGTTCAAATTTTGTCTATTGTTGCGAGTTTTGTCTTAACCATTTATCTCGACCCTAGAAGCTTTGGAATATTTTTTCTCGTTTCTTCAATTATTGTTTTTTTAAATTACTTTCAAGATATAGGGCTTGCAGCTTCTCTCATTCAAAAAAAGGAAGAACCTACGCTGGAAGATTATAGAAATGCTTTTACAATTCAACAAGTTCTAGTAATTGTTATTTCAATTCCTCTTTTTTTCTTGGCCCCTAAAATAGGAGAATTTTTCGGTTTCGGAAAAAATGGAGTTTTTCTATTTGATGCTTTTTTAATTTCTTTTCTGCTCTCTTCTTTGAGAACTATTCCAACAGTTATGCTTGAGAGACATCTTAACTTTCATAAACTGGTAATTCCCCAAATTGGTGAAAATTTAGTTTATAATTCTGCATTAATTTTCTTTGCGGTATCTGGTTACGGACTAGCAAGTTTTACAATTGCCGTTTTGGCTCGGGGAATAACGGGACTAATTTTAACTTATTTAATTCAACCTTGGAAAATCGGTCTATCTTTTGATTTAGTTAGGACCAGAAAACTACTTTCTTTTGGAATACCTTTTCAGGCAAATAGCATACTAGCTTTAATAAAAGACGATTTAATTAACATCTATATCGGCAAGATTTTACCCCTGACCCAGGTTGGTTATGTCGGGTTTGGTCAAAAATGGGCATTTATGCCTCTTCGCCTTGTCCTCGATAATGTGATTAAAATCATATTTCCGTCTTTAAGTCGGCTTCAGCATGATCAAAGAGCTCTTAGGATTGTAATTGAAAAGTCGATTTTCATGATTTCACTTTTTATTTTTCCTATAGCTGCAGGATTTATTACGCTTTCTTCTTCATTCATTGAATTTATCCCTAGATATTTAAAGTGGGAGCCAGCGATAATATCACTTGCTTTCTTTTCATTAAATACAGTTTTTGGATCAGTAACTAATCCATTGACAAATCTTTTAAATGCGATAGGTAAAGTCAGAATAACTCTATATTTTATGGTTTTTTGGACAGCTTTAACCTGGATTCTAACCCCTCTATTCATTTCCCTTTTTGGCTATAACGGAGTATCGATGGCTTCTTTCATGGTAGCTGTATCGAGCTTGGCCGTGCTTTATAAAACTCGGGAATTTGTAGAATTCTCATTTACTAAGCCAATTTTTAAACCTTTAGTGGCGACAATCCTTATGGCAATTTTTATTTTCTTAAGCAAGCCAATTATAGTAAAATCCTTAAGTCTGCTTTCCTTTGAAATAATCTTATCGATTATATTCTATTTTGGTATTTTGTTCCTTATAGCCAGAACAGAGCTTCTTTCTGCTCTAAAATTAGTCCGGCAAAATATAAAGGTTGGAATATGAAAAAAGTTTGTGTGGTAATTATTAATTTTAAAGCCGATTTTTTAACTCGTGATTGTCTTGATTCGTTACTTAAGGTAAACAAAATAAACTTCAATCTTGAAGTAGTCGTTGTTGATACATATCCAAAAAAAAGAACATCTGTTAACCCAAGTAAGTATAAAGGCATAGGGCTTAAGATCATTCTGACCGACAATAAAGGGTTTACCGGAGGAAACAATTTGGGAATAGATTATGCATTAGAAAATAAAGCCGATTATATTTTGATTCTAAATAATGATACGGTTGTAGAAGAGAATCTTATTGCAAATTTACTAGAAGGTTTTAAACAAAAAGAAAAAATTGGAGCTATTTCCCCAAAGATATATTTCGAAAAAGGATACGAGTTTCATAAAGACCGTTATAAAGAAAGTGAAAAAGGTAAAGTAATTTGGTACGCTGGGGGAATTATTGACTGGGAAAATGTCTATACAAAACACAAAGGAGTTGATGAAGTTGATAATGGACAGTTTGATAGGATAGAGGAGGTAGATTTTGCCACAGGTTGCGCATTATTTACGTCCGCACAAGTTATTTCTGAAATGAAAGGATTTGATAATCGATATTTTCTATATTTTGAAGATTCAGATCTTTCCCAAAGACTTAAAAAGGCAGGATATAAAATTTTATTTTATCCGAAAGCTATCCTTTGGCACAAAAATGCTGGATCTACGGGCGGATCAGGGTCTAGTCTCCAAGATTATTTCACCACACGAAACAGAATGATTTTTGGTTTAAAGTTTGCTCCACTGCGCTCAAAAATTGCCTTAATTAGGGAAAGTTTAAGGTTATTAAGTTCTGGCAGACAATGGCAAAAAAAAGGAATCAGAGATTTCTATTTAAGGCGTTTTGGAAAAGGAACTTTCCCACTCAAAGTTTAATATGAAGATTTCAGCTGTAATAATTGCAAAGAATGAAGAAAAGATGATTGCAGAGGCAATTGATAGCGTAGCTTTTTGTGATGAAGTAATAGTAATTGACAACAGCTCTAATGATAAAACTTCAGAGATTGCTTTGGAAAAAAACGCCAAAGTTACGAAGATTGAAAGCAATAATTTTTCAGAAATTAGAAACCTTGGCAAAGATTTGGCAAAGGCAGAATGGATATTTTATATAGATGCAGACGAAAGAGTTACAACTGAGCTTCGAAAAAGCATTCAAGAAAATATCGAAAAGGAAGAATTCAGTGCGTTTAAGGTTTTAAGACAGAATTTTTATATGAATCGTAAATGGCCTAACATTGAAGAAATGGAAAGACTATTCCGAAAAGAAGCTTTAAAACGATGGACAGGAAAACTTCATGAAACACCCGACTACGAAGGGAAAATCGGAATTCTAGATGGTTATTTATTGCACTATACTCATAGAGACTTATCGCAGATGCTTGACAAGACCATAGAATGGTCGGATGCTGAAGCGCTTGAAAGATTTTCTTCAAATCATCCTAAAATGAGCTGGTGGAGATTTTTAAGAGTAATGCTTACTCCTTTTATTAAATCTTATTTTATTGAAAGGGGATTTAGAGCGGGAACTGTTGGCATAATCGAAAGTCTATATCAAAGCTATAGCTCTTTTATAACTTATGCAAAACTTTGGGAGATGCAGGAGAAGAAAAAATGAAAATAGGAATTTATGATCCTTATTTAGATGATTTGGGAGGAGGAGAAAAATATATGATGACCATAGCCGAGTGCCTCTCAAAAGATCATAAGGTTTCCCTTTTCTGGGATAAAAAAGAAGAATTAGATGCGCTTTTAAAAAGATTTTCCATAGATTTAAGTCTAGTAAAGTTAGAGAATAATATTTTTACAAAAGGAACCCCTCTTTTAAAAAGACTTTATGAAACAAAAAAATACGATCGCATAATTGTTTTAAGCGATGGGAGCATACCGATTGTCTCTTGTCCTCTTCTGCTTCATTTCCAGCAACCGCTAACGCATATAAAGCCGACTTTTCTAGGGAAATTGAAGCTTAAAAGAGTAAAAACAATCTTCTGCAACTCTAGCTTTACAAAGTCATTTATTGATAAAGAGTTTGATGTCCAAAGCTTGGTTTTATATCCGCCAATTTCAATAAAAGCAAAGAACCTGAAAAAAGAAAACACTATATTATCAGTCGGTAGATTTAGGGTAAAGGATGTTATTGTTAAGACGGATAGAGGAATTGAAGGAGTGGGGGATTATAAGAAATTAGGTATTCTAATAAATGTATTTAAAGAAATGGTAGATGATGGTTTAAAAGATTGGAAATTGGTTTTGGCTGTCAGCGTTAATGACGCTGATAAAGAAAAATTTGAAATTTTAAAAAAACAGATAGAAAAATATCCTGTGTCCCTCGAGATTAATAGGACAAATAAGGATCTCTGGGAAATTTATTCAAAAACAAAAATTTACTGGCATGCTGCAGGTTTTGGCGAAGACTTAGGGAAACATCCCGAATTTGCGGAACATTTTGGAATATCGACCGTTGAAGCAATGGGAGCTGGGGCAGTTCCGGTTGTTATAGGTGCTGGAGGACAAAAAGAAACTGTTAAAGATAATGAGAACGGATATTTATGGAATACAACTAAAGAACTCAGAGAAAAAACATTGAAAATAATAACAGATGAGAAATTATTAAAAAAATTATCTAAAAATGCCCAAAAGGATGCCCAAAGATTTATAGATCAAGATTTCTGTAAGAAAATTAGGCAAATGATAGAATGATCAAAAAATTCTGGCCAATTCTCGGCTTTATTTTTATTTTATTTATTTTTTTCTGGCAGTTTTTCTTTAAAGGACTCTTGCCGATTGCCTCAGACACTATAGTAGGACTTTATTATCCATATAGAGATATTTATTCAAAAGATTATCCAAATGGCATTCCTTTTAAAAACTTCTTAATTACTGATCCCGTAAGACAGCAGTATCCTTGGAAGAAGTTGTCTATAGATTCTATAAAAAAAATTGAGTTACCGCTTTGGAATCAGTATTCCTTTTCAGGTACGCCAAATCTTGCAAATTTCCAATCAGGTGTTTTCTACCCACTAAATATTATATTTTTATTGCCCTATTCATTTAGCTGGTCTCTTTTTATAGTTTTGGAGCCGTTGTTAGCAGGAATATTTATGTATCTTTTCTTGAAAAATCTAAAACTGGTTAATCTGGCAAGTTTTTTCGGTGGGTTTGTTTTTGCATTTTCAAGTTTTTTTGTCACATGGCTTGAATGGGGGAACATTTTACATACAGCTCTTTGGCTTCCTTTAATACTATTGTCACTGGATAAGCTTAGGAAGAGTAGAATTTGGATTTTTGTACTTATTTTCTCATTAAGCTCATCTTTTTTTGCAGGACACCTACAAGCATTTTTTTATTCGTTCTTAGTCTCTCTTTTTTACTTTCTTTTTAGGTATTTTGAAAAAAAAGAATTGCGCTTCCTTTTCTTATTTTCGGTCTCCTCAGCTCTTTCTTTTCTTTTAATTTTACCTCAGCTTTTGCCTACCATTAAATTTATAGGTTTATCAGCAAGATCAAGCGACTTATTGATCTGGCAGCAAGAAGGTTGGTTTATTCCTTGGCAGCATTTATTACAAATATTAATACCTGATTTTTTTGGTAATCCATCAACTCTTAATTATTGGGGAGTCTGGAATTATGGAGAGCTTTCAATTTATATAGGCATAGTTCCATTAATTTTTGTTTTGTATTCTATGCTTGGGAGGAAAGAAAAGGAGGTTATTTTTTTTGCAATAATTTTAGTTTTAGCTTTCGTTTTTAGCCTTCCTACTTTTTTCGCAAAAATACCCTATCAACTAGATATTCCTTTTCTGTCGACATCTCAACCCACAAGACTTATTTATTTAATAGATTTTTCTTTAGCTGTTCTTGCTGGTTTTGGTCTGAATAAATTTATTAAGAGCAACAGTTACAAAAATATATTAGTGTCTTTGCTAGTTCTTGGAGGATTCTTCGCTCTCATAATATTTTTACTTTTGCTAAATACGTTTAGCTTAAATACCAGCAATTTAGAAGTTGCAAAGAGAAATTTCGTTTTTCCTTTTGCAATTTTTATAGTAACCTCAATCCTTTTATTATTAAAAATTAAGACGAATAAAAGTCTAACTTATCTATTGCTTTCAGGACTCGTAATAATTACCATTTTTGATCTTTTTAGATTTTCCTGGAAGTTTAACACTTTTTCGAAACAAGAATACTTATTTCCTAAAACTCAAACTACCTCTTATTTAGAAAAAAATATAGGAAATTTTAGAATTGCTACAACAGATCCGAGAATTTATCCTCCTAATTTTTCAATTATCGATGAAATTTCATCAGTCGAGGGCTATGATCCATTATTTCTTAAAAGTTATGCAGAGTTTATATCAGCAATTAACAGGAATAAACCCAATATTAACCCTCCATTTGGTTTTAATCGAATAGTAAGAATTGAAAATCTTAATCCCAGATTTTTAAACTTACTGGGCGTTAAATACATCTTAAGCTTTTCTGACTTAACCAGTTTAGGATATGAGAGGGTTTTTCAGGAGGGTCAGACAAAAATTTTTGAAAATAAGAACGTTATTCCCAAAGTTTTTATTGCTAAAAAAATCTTATCTGCTAAAGATAAGCAGCAAGTAATTAACATGATGTTTGAAAACAGTTTTGAGCCTAGGACAGAAGTTGTTGTCCAGGATTTAACCAATCTAGAGATAAAAGGAAAGGGTGAAGTTCAGGTTAAAAGTTATAATAGCAATAAAGTGGAAGTTTCAATCCAAACATCGTCAGAGGAGTTTATGGTTTTGACTGATATTTTTTATCCGACCTGGAAAGCAAAGTTACAAAATGGAAAAGAATTGAAAATTTATCAATCCGACTATTTATTTAGGGGAGTTGTTGTACCTCCGGGCAAAAATGTAATTACATTTTACAATGCACTTTTATGAAACTATCAATAGTGATTCCAAATTATAACGGAGAAAATAATTTAAGAAATAACATTCCTAAGTTAATAGAAGTAGTAAGAGAATACAGAGAAGATTTAGAAGTTATAATAACCGATGACGCTTCTTCAGACAATTCTCCGCAAGTAATAAAAAATTTAGTTAATAATACTAGGGATATTAAGATTATTCCTTTATTCAACGAAAAAAATTTAGGCTTTGCTTCTAATGTAAATCGAGGAGTAAGCCGTGCGAGCGGAGAAATTATAATTCTTCTTAATACTGATGTTATCCCGCATGCTGGATTTCTTGAGCCTCTACTTAATCATTTCTCAGATGAGAAAGTATTCGCAGTCGGATGTGTAGATGAAAGCGTGGAAGATGAAAAAATTATTTTGAGGGGAAGAGGGATAGGAGAATGGAAAAGAGGACTTCTAGTTCACAGTAGAGGAGAAATCAGTAAAAGCGATACTCTTTGGGTTAGCGGAGGAAGTGGGGCCTTCAGGAAGTCACTCTGGGTCATGCTTGGTGGGTTTGATACTTTGTATGATCCATTCTATTGGGAAGACATAGACCTTTCATATAGAGCAAGAAAAATGGGCTTCTTTACTCTTTTTGAGAATAAAAGTATTGTGCGACATGAACATGAAAAAGGGATAATTAAAAACAAATTTTCTAAAAATGAAGTAAAAAGAATCGCTTTTCGTAATCAATTCTTTTTTGTTTGGAAAAATGCTGATATTTCAAATTTAGCTTCCCATATCATTTGGCTTCCATATCACATCTTAAAGGGAATTACTTCTGGAGAAATAATGCTTATTTTTGGACTTTTAACTGCTTTAATAAGAATTCCTGTTATTATACAATCGAGATTAAAAGTAAGAAAGTTTTTCATTAAGAAAGACTCCGAAGTTATAATTACAAAATGAAATTATCAATTATAATTCCAGTCTACAATGAGGAAAAGACAGTTGCCAAACTTTTAAAAAGAATAAGTCAGGTTAATTTTAGAAATATTCAGACGGAAATAATTATTGTTGATGATGGATCAATAGATAATACTTCAAATGAAGTTAAAAAGGTTCTTTCCTCAATTAAAAATGCTAAATTTTTAAAACATAATGCAAATCAAGGGAAAGGCGCTGCGGTAAAAACAGGAATTTCGGAGGCGACAGGTGACTATATCATTATTCAAGATGCCGATCTAGAATACGATCCTAACCTTATCCCTGATCTAGTTAAACCTGTAATTGATCAAACAGCTCAAGTTGTTTACGGGTCCAGGCTTAATCGACTTCCCCATCTGAAAGGAGAAGAATCCCGTCCGAGATTTCTGTTGCATTATTTTGGGAATAGATTCTTAAGTCTTATTACAAGCATTTTATACGGACAGTGGATTACAGATATGGAAACCTGTTATAAACTTTTCCCAAGAGAAGCAATGAAAGGAATAGTCCTTCGCTCTTGTCGCTTTGACCTTGAACCGGAAATTACTGCAAAACTTTTGAAAAAAGGTTACAAAATTACAGAGATTCCAATTACCACGGTTCCAAGAGGATATGAGGAGGGTAAAAAACTTAACACGATTAAAGATGGCTCTATAGCCCTTTATACTTTATTTAAGTACCGCTTAAAAGATTAAATGCAGAGAATATTTTACCTAACTCTTTTACTAATAGTAATACTGGCAGGAATTCTACGCTTTTATAACCTTACCGGAAATCCAATCTCTTTATATTGGGACGAAGTTTCCTCGACCTATAACGCGTATTCGATACTAGAAACAGGCAGGGACGAATTTGGTAAGCGTCTGCCTCTTTTATTTGAGGCTTTTGAGGATTATAAAACTCCAGCCAACATATATCTTACTTCCATTGTCGTTAAATTTTTTGGATTAAGTGAATTTTCTGCGCGTTTTACATCAGCTTTTTTCGGAACATTGACCATTTTAGTTACATATTTTTTGGTGCTGGAAATTTTGAGGAATGAAAGCGTTTTTTTAAAGAATGAAAAAACAAAAAAAATAGTAGCTCTCATTTCTTCCTTTCTTTTAGCAATTTCTCCTTGGCATCTTCAATTTTCTAGAACAGGATTTGAAGCAAATATAGGATTATTCTTCTTAATTACGGGAATTCTTTTCTTATTGAAATTTATTAATTCCCCAAATTTTAGAAATACTGTAATTTCAGCTGTTTTTTTAGGAGTTAGTATTTATTTCTATCGCAGCATACAGCTTTTTCTACCTCTTTTGCTAATAGGAGTTTTAATCATTTTTAGAAAGAATATTTTTAATAAAGAGAATTTCAAATTTATAATTTTAGGTTCTATTGTTTTTTTAGCAATAACTTTACCTTTTGTTCCTACAATGTTATCAAAAGAAGGCTTAACAAGACAAAGGCAAACTAATTTTATTTCAAATTCATCGAATGAGGTTTATAAGTCTTCTGTAAAAATTAATGAGTTAGGAAAAAGCACATTTTCAAAAGTTATATTTAACAGACGGGTCGTTTATCTCGAAATTTTTGTAAGAAATTATTTCAGTCATTTTTCTCCAAATTTTCTTTTTCTCAATGGGGATCCAAATCCAAGACACAGCGTAAAGGGAATGGGAGTACTGTATTCTTGGGAATTCATTTTTGTAATTTTAGGCAGTTTTGCGCTTTTTAAACTAAACCCCAAGACCAGAAACACCATTTTATATTGGATTTTAATTGCTCCTATTCCAGCAGCACTGGCTTATCCTGCACCACATGCACTCCGATCTTTAAACATTCTTCCGGTGCCCCAATTTATTATAGCTTTGGGAATGATTTATTTATTTATTTTTCTGTCAGTCAAATGGAGAAAAGCGTTTATTGTTGCGTTTACACTTATAATTATTGTTTTTATGGCAAGATATCTATATCTTTACCACAATGTTTTTAAGTTCGAAACGAGTAGTGAATGGGCAGATGGCTACAAACAGGCGGTTTTTAAAACGATGGATCTCGAGAGGGATTATCAAAAGATTATAGTTACCGGAAAATATTGGCAGCCATATATCTATTATCTTTTTTATACCAAATATAGCCCAAAGGACTATCAGTTGCATGGCACTAAAAAAGGCTTTGGAAAATATTATTTTGGAGGAACTTCTTGGGACATGAAAGGAATAGAGCTTTGGGAAAGTGATCTTAAAAAAATAGCAAACGGTAGGAAGACACTTTTAGTTTTGGCTCCAGTTGATTATGAATTAAAGAAAAATCAGGTAAAAGAAATCACTAAGATTTATAATCATAATAACGAACTAGTATTTATAATTGGGGAGCTGAAATGAAAATTATAAGAATAAAAACAATCCTATTTGCAATAATTTTTCTTGCCGCAATTCTCCGCTTTTACAATATTTCAAACCTTCCCCCGTCTTTAGGCTGGGACGAGGCAGCCTTGGGATACAATGCCTACTCATTAAGCATAGACGGAAGGGATGAGTTTGGAAGAAGATTGCCACTAGACTATCTAGAGTCTTTTGGAGACTTTAAACCTCCTATGTATTCATATCTTGCGCTCATTCCGGTTAAACTGTTCGGTTTAAACGAGTTTGGCGTAAGATTTCCTTCCGCTTTGTTTGGCACAATTTCAGTACTTTTAACTTTTTTTGTTGTCCGCGAAGTTTTTAGGAAAGATGGGTTAGCCTTACTATCCAGCTTATTTTTAGCAATTTCTCCTTGGCATATTATGCTAAGCCGTGGAGCCTTTGAGGCTAATGTAGCAAGTTTTTTTATTATACTTGGAACACTTTTATTTTTAATAGCTCTTAAAAGAAAACCGGTTTTTTTAGTCTTCTCAGCAGTTTCATTTGCACTTTCTCTCTATACCTTTAATAGTGCTCGGGTGTTTGTACCAGTTTTTACTATGACTCTTGGACTGATTTTTCTAAAAGAGCTTCTAAAAATTAAGAAAGAATTGGTCTTATCAATAATTGTAGGTGTAATAATACTAATTCCTTTAGCCAATTTCCTATTTTCGTCTCAAGCATCGCTTAGATATAAGGAGGTTAATATTTTTAGTGATTCTAATATCGTTAAAATTTCTAATCAAGAAATTGCGAATGATGGAAATACAATTTTTGCAAAAATAATTCATAACAGAAGAGTTTACTATGCCAGAGAATATATCAAGCACTATTTGGATAACCTAAATCCGAACTTTCTATTTATTAAGGGGGACGGAAATCCAAGATTTTCAATCCAAGATGTTGGACAAATGTATCTTTGGGATTTACCCTTCCTAATATTCGGAATTTTATTCTTATTTAAAAAGAGAGAAGGCTTTTGGATAATTATTCCAGTTTGGCTTCTCTTGGGAATAGTCCCAGCAGCATTTGCGAGGGAAACTCCACACGCCCTAAGAATCGAATCCTCTCTTCCAACTTTTCAAATAATTACAGCCTATGGATTGATCGTTCTTGCGGGTTATGTCAAGCGCTATAAAAAGTTGATATATACTTTCCTCGCTGTTTTTCTTTTTTTGAATGTGTTTTATTTCCTGCATGGACTATTCGTGCATTACGCCAGAGAATATTCATCAGAGTGGCAGTATACCTATAAAGAAGTTGTACTTTATCTTGAAAAAGAGAAAGCTAATTACGATCACGTTTATTTTACGGACAAATTGGGAAGACCTTATGTTTTCTTTTTAACCTATGGGAAAATCTTTCCTAAGGAGTTTAGAAATTCTTCAAATATTTCAAGAGAAGCTTTAGGGTTTGTTCACGTGAATGCTTTAGGGAAATATGAATTTTTATCCGATGTTAGCGGCAGTATTAAAAATTCAGGAAATAATCTTTTTGTAGATATTCCGCAAAATGTGCCGGATGGAGCGAATATTATAAAAACTTTTTATCTTTTAGACACTACTCCTTCACTTGTTGTTTATAGTTTCGAATGAAAAAAAGAACTTTAT